>OFFN01000073.1_pt1 | contig 104385 bp, 71 predicted proteins | sample 1521381 | NCBI WGS metagenome assembly OFFN01 (sample SAMEA3504112, study PRJEB24116) | mouse gut metagenome | biome: mouse gut; feature: mouse-associated habitat; material: faeces | place: Denmark | collected 2011 | reverse complement strand
GGCGCTATGCGCCTTGTGGCGACGCGGATGGTGCCGGATGCTAATCGACCCCAAGCGATGACATCAGATTATCGTCAATACATCTATATCCAGACATATCAATCCTCAGCTTCCGTATCAAAGGGGAATGCGCAGCCATCCGCGAGCATCTTGGCGCTCAGCGCCAAGATGCATCCGCTCCCGCTTACTTAATTTCGGCAATAATTTTGGTTTATTGCCGAAATTAAGTTATCTTTGCAGCGAAATATAAATCGTTATGAGTACATCTGATATGATATTGAATTTTGCCGATAGCCATGACACGTTCACGCTTTGTGAATTGGCTAATTATGTCCGAAGACAGGAAGATATTTCTGATTCCGGTATATTATGGCATATCAAAAAACTTATCAAGCAAAATAAATTATGCCGATTAACCCGTGGGCTTTACGGGAGTTTTATAAAAAGGGCGTTTACGCCGACGCTGACCAATGAGTTGAAAGAATTATATGGCGACTTAGCCTCTAAGTTTCCACTCATTGATATTGTTGTATATTCAGGACAGGACATAACCGCATTGCAACATCACATATCTGCCAATAACGCTCTATATGTCGAAGTTACCAAAGAGGCATCTGAAGCGGTGTTCCACTATCTGATTGATAAGAATATAAAGGCTTATCACAAGCCCGATAGTGATTTTATGTGTGATTATGTTGACTTGGCCGAACAGTGTGTAATAGTCAAACCTCTTGTGACAGAAAGTCCTGTAAAGATAATCGACGGCATCTGTACCCAAACCTTGGAGAAGTTGCTGGTGGATATAAATATTGATGCGGACTTTTATTACATCCAAGGAATTGAGGCATCCTACATTATGGAGAATGCCAAATCCCTATATCAATTGAACATCCCTAAAATGTTGCGCTATGCTTCACGAAGGGGGATCAAACAAAAATTGCAGTCTTACTTGAAGAACGATACTGACCATGATTAAACCCGAATGCTTCACAAGAGAATGGTGTCCAACGCTGACAAACAAACTGAATAAACTGAAGCGTACCCTACCCGAAGCGTTCTATTACTGGGTGAAGACAAGCGAGCTATTACAATAGCTTAATTTTGGCAATAATCGGCTTTTATTGCCGAAATTAAGGTTGATGCGAGTATATACTTTTGATTCATATCTTGGTTAGCAAATCGGCCATGCGCAAGACCAGAAAGGCCGACTCGTTGAGTCAGGCCGACGGCCTCTACCTTCTTCTGTGCGACCACGGGAGAACGAGGAGCCTGCGAACGAGGAGGCAACACGGGAGAATAAAGAGGGACCACGGCGACTGAATTGGAACGGCCAGAACTTGCCGGGACGCCATCCGCGAGCATCAAGGCGCTGAGCGCCAAGATGCATCCGTTCCCACCCGCGTGCAACCCAAGCACAAATATGATCCGCGTTAATCCATCCCATCCGCGGCGCAGTCGCGTAGCGACAAGCGAAAAAATCCGCGCCCTTAAAGTCCTTTCCCATTTTCAAAACTACGCCACATTAAGATGGTGACTGAACTTAACGGCGTTGGGTGCCCACGGCCACGATCTTGCCTCAAGAGAGGGAGAAGAGAGGTTACTTCCCCGGGCGCAGTCGAGCCGTGTCGGGGAGAGGCGCCCCTCCTCCCAGGAGGCTAACGCCGCACCCGCCACCTCCCGTCACCAACCGTACCCCCGTCACAACCGTTCTCCCGTCTTCAACCGTACTCCCGTCTACAACCGTACTCCCGTCACAACCGTTCTCCCGTCTACAACCGTACTCCCGTAAAAAACGTACTCCCGTCCACCACCGTGCTCCCGTCATCGCCGGAACGAAAAAGAGAGAGGTGCTCCGCAAGCGGGGCACCTCTCGGGGTTATTGGGAGTATGAATGTCGTGACGGGTTATTGTTTGATGTCGTGACGCGCTACGGATTGATGTCGTGACGCGCTACGGATTGATGTCGTGCGGCCTCTATTTCTTGAAGAGGCGCAGCAGCTCGCCTATCCAGAGCACAAGCGACGTCGCTCCGATGATGATGCACCAGTCGGTGAACTGGAGCGGCACCACATTGAAGAATTGTCCGCCGATGCTCACTATCACTATCTGACCCACCAGAATCACAAGGGCTATCAGAGCGAAGCCGCTACAACCCTTGAAGTGGAAAGCCGAGCGACCGGTCTCGAATGCGCGGGCATTAAACATATTCCAGAATTGCAGGAACACGAAGATAGTGAAGAAGAGCGAGAGCTCATAGGGGGAGAGTCCGGTGTTCTCCGAGTTGATAATGGCTGAGCCAATCTGGGTGAGCGAAGTGATGTCGGTGTGCTCGAAATACCAGAGCAGGGCCAGGAGCAGCAGGAAGAATATGCCACCCACACCCACTATGGAGTTCCACATCGGACGATTGATGATGAATGCCTGACGCGAACGCGGCTTGTCGTGCATCACTCCGGCCGACGGCGGCAGCGAGGCGAGCGCCATGGCTGCGAAGGTGTCCATAATCAAGTTCACCCAGAGCATCTGGGTCACTGTCAGCGGCGACTGCATACCCATGAATGCACCGAAGAGCACAATCAGACAGGCAGCCACATTCACCGTCATCTGGAAGAGAATGAAGCGCTGGATATTCTGATAGAGCGAGCGACCCCACATCACGGCGCGACCAATCGATGAGAATGAGTTGTCGACGATGGTGATGTCGGAGGCCTCCTTGGCCACCGACGTGCCATCGCCCATCGACAGACCCACATGCGCGGCCTTAAGAGCCGGCGCATCGTTGGTGCCGTCGCCGGTGACGGCCACAACCTCGTTGTTGCCCTGCAGGGCCTCTACGAGGCGCTTCTTATCCATCGGGCGTGCACGAGCTATGATCTTCAGGTCGCCCACACGCTCACGGAGCTGGGCATCGCTGAGCTCGGCAAATTCTGTGCCGGTGATGATGTTGCGGTCGCCATCCTTGGCATCATTCCAGAGACCGATCTGGCGCCCGATCTCCTTGGCGGTGCCGGGAGTGTCTCCGGTGACTATCTTCACGCCGATTCCGGCATTGAGCACCTCAGCCACTGCATCGGGCACATCCGAGCGCACCGGATCCGATATCGCCACAATGCCGAGGAATACGAGTCCATCGGCCTTGAGCTTATGGTCGGCAATCACAGGCGCGTCATTATCGAGCACCTTATAGGCGAAGCCAAGTGTGCGCATCGCCTGATTCTGATATTCGAGCAGCTGGGCATCGATCTCCTGACGGGTCACTCCGGCAGTGTCGCCACACATGCCGAACACGATTTCCGGAGCACCTTTCACGTAAAGTATACGCTTCCCGGTGGCAGACTTGACGACTGTAGCCATGTACTTGCGCTCGGTCGAGAAGGGGAGCTCCTCTACCCTCTCCACACCCTCGCGCAGCTTGAGATAATCGGCGCCGCGGTCGCGCAGCCAGAGCAGCAGCGCACCCTCGGTGGGGTTGCCGAGCACCTGCGGCTTCTCGCCCGAGAGATCAAGCTGGGCGGTAGAGTTGACGGCGATACCCTCGTAGAGCACCTCGTCAGAGGGCTGGCCGAAGAAGTTGGTCTTGTAGACCTGCATCTGGTTCTGGGTCAGGGTGCCCGTCTTGTCGGTGCAAATCACCGTCGTGGCGCCCATCGTCTCGCAGGCGTGCATCTTGCGCACAAGGTTGTTGGTCTTGAGCATGCGGCGCATGGAGTAAGCCAGCGAGAGAGTCACCGCCATCGGCAGACCCTCGGGCACAGCCACCACCACCAGCGTCACAGCCACCATCAGCGTCTGCAGCAGATAGGTCATGAATTCCACCCAGTTGAAGCCATCGGCGCCACTGTGCATGAAGAAGAGGAAGAGGCGGCCGATCACGATCGCTGCAGCAAAACCATATGAGATTTTAGTGATCAGATCCCCCAGACCGTCAAGCTGCTCATTGAGCGGAGTCTTGACACTGTCGTCGATCTGGGCGGCCTCAAACACCTTGCCGTTCTCAGTCTTGTCGCCCACGGCGAAGACCTTCATCACACCGTGACCTTCCATAATCTTGGTGCCGCGCATGGCATGATTGTCGGGGAAGGTGTGGTCGGGGTCAAACTGAGCCGGGTCGGTAGTCTTGTGGCAGATGGGTTCGCCGGTGAGGGTGGACTCATCAATATTGAGCGACACAGCCTCGAGCAGCTCGCCATCGGCGGGCACCTCCTCGCCGGTGTTGAGAATCACGATATCACCCACCACCACATCGCGCTTGGGAACCGACATGGCATGGCCGTCGCGCACCACCTGCACCGGCTCATCGTCGTTCACCTGATTGAGCAATGCGAATTCCTTGTCGGCCTTCAGCTCGAAGATGAATGCCAGACCTGTGGCAAGCAATATGGCCACAATGATGCCGAGGGGTTCGAAGAATACTCCGAACCGGCCATGCTCGCTTCCGGGTCCCCAGAATTCATAGCATGATATGCCGATTGAGAGCACTGCGGCAATCATCAGGATAATGATCAGCGGGTCGCCGAATTTCTCGAGAAACCGCTTCCACAACGGGTCCTTCTCGGGAGGCGTCAGCAGATTTGAGCCGTGTTGGCGGCGGCTCTCCTCAACCTGCTGCTCCGTCAGACCCACAAAATGAGTTTGCTTCTGCATGTTGTAATTATATGTATTATTGTATTTTGTGTCAATTTAGGCTGCAAGCCCGAATATTATTTTCAGTCCAGACCGCAGCGGCTCGCCAAGCCTATTTAATAGCAGCCAGCTCGGCAAAGAGTGGCGTGGCGAATATGTCGCAGGCCTCATCGCTGCCCGGCAGCACACACTCGAAAGCCTCGCTGATGGCGGGGATGGCGTAGTAGCCATCGCGGTCGCGCTGCACCACGAATCGTTCGGGCTTATAGATATTCGATTCATGACGCATCACCTCGCGCTTAATGTTGGCCAGGATGGGATTGCGTATATCCTGACGCGTGATGTCGGGCACCCTCTCGGTCGTCCCCTCGAAGGCGCGGTAGATGCGCGCGAAGCGCCGCTTCACCTGCTCCATGCGCCGCTCATAGCGGTGGGCATCAGCGCCGCCGCGTGGCGGAGTGAAATTTATGCCCCCCTTCTGCGATTCGAATATCATGAGCACATACATCGTCTTCTCCTTGCGGTGAAGCCCGCTCAGCACCGCATCGATGCCGGGGAATACGAGCGTCATATTGCGGAAGTCGACCCTGAGCTTCGTGGTCACAGCCCGCTTGAGCAGGATAATCTCAAACAGCTGCCTGTAAAACCCATTATAGAGGAAACTCCCCTCGGCATCTCGCTTATGGCTGATTACGACGCGGTCATTGCTGCAGGCTGAGAGAAACAAGTCGGTCAGTCGCTCCACCTCGCGCAGCGGGTCGGTGTCGAGACTTATGCGCAGGAAGTTGGTCACCACCCTGTCGCCCACACGCGTCTGGCCGATGCGCATCAGCAGGGCCGGATCGGTCTGGGCAAGCTCTTCGAAACCGAGTTTGTGGTGCAATTGCTCGATGCAGAATTTGTCGGTCGAGATATTCTTGAGCTGACTGAGCAAATCGCGCACACCACTCTGCGACAGTGTGGGCGACAGCAACATGGCCACATCCTCCATCAACGGCGCCGGGGTGGTGAGATAATGGTTCACCACCTCGGGCAGATACACGAAGTCGAGTCCGCAGAGCTTCAGCTCGCGCTGTATCTGGCGCAGGGATCCGGCCACCGCGGCATTCACCTCCTCATCAAAGTAGGACTCCACATAGAGCACCTGCCGATCATCAAACCACACATCGTCGACCTCTACCGACAGCACGTCGCTCTGCGGCATATGCGGGTCAAGACAATACCTCAGGGCCAGCATCAACAGGGCCTCCTCGCGGGCGCAGAATGAATCGCTGAGCGTCATCTTCTCGAATGTGCCCAGATAGTCGCGCACCTCCGCCTGCGGAAGAGCGCATATCGTAGAGATGGCCTCGCCAAGTGTCAGCATGAATGCCTCACCCTCATCTTCGCGGGTTATGCCGAATTGCTGCTTCAGCTCGGCATATAGCTCCATCTCGCGGCTGTCTATCACTTTGTCGGCCTTTATGAGGTCGATCAATATGCGGGTCAGGGCCCGGCGTTCGTTGGCTTTCATGCTCACTGGTTGATTGCGGAGCGCATGCGGGTCGCAATGTGTACCGCCGCTCTCCGGTGATATAGTAAGACCCTCCGTTAAGCCCCGCCCCGCACATTCTGACAATGGGGACGGGGCGAAGACACCCCATCCCCTCTCAGTCGCAGGAAAGGCAAGGAAGACTGATTATCTCTATCTTTACTTGGCGTAGCTGTCAAGTATGCGCTTGATGGTGTTGCGAAGATCGTAGCCGTCATCGAAGGCATCGCCGATGGCAGCGAACTTCCACTCACCGTTGCGGCGGTAGATGCGGCCGAGCACAAGAGCGTTCTTGCCGCGGAACTGCGGTTCCTTGGCCACGTCGTACTGCGCGAATACCTGCTGCACACGCTGCGGTGTGCCCTCAAACATGCGGATCTGCACATATGGCACCTCGGCAAAGTCGATCGAGCGCGGCGAGAAGATATTGAGGAAGAAGAATATCTGGTCGATGTTGGAGCGCACTTTCTTGAGATCGATCTGCACAATCTCGTTGTCAAGGCCATCATCGCCACCTTTGTCGCCTTCAGTGTCGTCGGGGGTGTGGTACATCGAGCCATCGGCGCTCCAGTCCTTACCCACCGGCAGCCCGCGCGAACGGAACATCACCGGATTATAGAGCGGCGAGTAGAGCGTGTCGATAAGATTACCCTGCGCATCGGTCATGACACAACTCAGGTCGATATCCACATCCAGCTCCTCTGCCACCATCTTGGTGCTCAGTCCCAGGAAGCCCGACTTGCGGGGCACTTCGCGCACTATCGCGCCCCAGTTGACGCCTACACAGAACTCGGTGAGTTTCTTGCCATCAGTTTTCTCAAGGTTGATGCGGTGTCCTTTTTCAAGATTGATTGCCATATCTGTCTATGTTTTTTTAAGTTTCTGATTTCTTATGCTGCGAAATTAACATTTATTTCACTCAGCCCGGCATTTTTCACAATATTGCGGTGACTCGATAGCGCGTGCATGATTGCCTCAATTGCAATATTGCAATCCGCTTGCAGCCTCGCCCATACCTCAACGCAACACCCAAAGTTAGGCAAAATCAAAGTAACATGCAAGATTTTCACCTCCAGATATCGACTTTTCATGGATTTGCCTAAATATGCCGCCGATTTTGACCTCTCTTTTGAATTTTTCCGTTAATTTTGCATATAGGGAGCGTTTTCCCCTATTAAGGAACTCTCTCCCAGCAATCCCATCCCTCCCAGAGATCCCATCCCTCTCCCAGCCCTCCCAACAGGGCAACCAAGAGATCAAAAATTTAATCAACTTCAATTATTACGTTAAATCTGTATTATGAAATTATTGGCAAAGGTGGTGCGCAGCAACAACGGCACCCCTCAGTTTGAAGTCAAATATGAAGACCGCACCTACAGGGTCAAGCTATTTAAATTTCAGGAGAATCTGCCTGATGGCACTCCGATTGATTGCACAGTCACCCATCAGGCCAACGGCAATATCTTTCTCCGCCAGAATCTACAGACTCTTATATCTCAATTTTATGAGATAGGTGGTGAATATGAATTCATCGTGCGGCATGATTTCTCACACAACGGTTATTATGAATTGGCCGACCACCGGGGGATATCCTTCCGCCTCGGTGTGCCGAAAGGGGCCAAACTTCTTACCGGCAGTTCCGTGCGCTGCTCGCTTACTGATATCGACAAGACCGGCGCCCACCTGAGGCTCCTTGATTCGGCTGCTTTATTCAGACCTAATCCGGTCAAACCCAACATCGATATTGCCGATGATTCCGAGCCATCCGAACCCGACTCTTTATCCGAACTGGACGCCGCAAGTGTGGCCGCCATCATCCGCCGCAACCTCTTTGCCGAGGAATCGCCTGAATGGGATATGGAGAGATTCTTCTCTCTACCATTCCTTAACGATGACTTCTATGACCTGGCCGTGAGCCGGAGCCTGCTCGAGATTATCAAGGACTGGCAGGTCACCGGAGCGGGCTGGGAGGATATCGCGCGCCGGCTGCACGAGATGCTTGACTCGATTATGTATCTGCTCGAGGGGTCGGCGGTGCTGCTTGATGTAGAGCCGCTGCGCCGCAAGTCGCTGCAGCACCGCCTTACGGTGCTGGCCCGGAATGTGGGGGGCTACATGACGGCTGCCGAGTATCTGGCCCGCGGCGAACATGAGTCATGCGTCAATCACGTGCTCGAGAGTCTGCGCACATCGGGCTATGTATTCGAGGCTGAACGCCGTCTCGACATGATGATGCGCATCTTCTCGCTATCGTCTGATTTCATGCAGGAGAATGTGAAACGCATCTTCGGCATCATCCATGACCGCTCTGAAGATTTCTGGCGCGATGAGCCCTTCCGGAAGGCCTTCATCCGACTCATCCAGATCTATGTGGAGCAATGCCGGCAGGGTATTGAGGAGAATGGCTCGCTCAAAGACCCCACGGTGCGGAGCCTTATCGAGGCACTGGCCATACAGCTTCTGCTTGCCGACCGCGAGACGGATGCCGATGTTTTCGACTATAATCTGAATCTCTCTACACTTTACCGCTATGCGGGGCGTCTGCGCACTTCGGTGCCCGACAATGCGATACGCAATTCTTTCCTGGCGCTGATGGATGTCACCCGCACCCTGTCGGGCATCTACCGCTGGAGCGAGACCGACGGCCACGACCTGATAGCCTCGAAACTCACAGCCATGCCCGTAGGTCTGGAGGGATCGTTCGAGAAGTGGTATGCCAACCGCCAGGTGGTGCTCAAGCTCAGCGACAGCGGGGTGATTCTCACCCGCGACGATGTGCCGGAAGATTCGCTGCGCACCCTCGACCTCAACGGCGTGGGAATCTGGCCGAATCTGAGGGTGCTGAGCCCGCAACGTATCATCGCCCCCTCGGGCGAGACTAACCTGAAGAGGTCGCGCGACATGTGGAGCGCCATCGAGTCGTCGCTCTTCTCTGAAGATGAGGAGGTGAAACGCCCAAACCGCATCCGCCGTCCGCTGCCGGCAGAGGATGACTACTGCATGATTCGCGTCACCCGCAGGATTGATGACAATCTCTTCGCCGTCGTAGTCACCGATGATTACTATGAGGGGCACGGCGTGATCGCGCTCGACGACATTGTGCGCTATAAGGTGCCGGGGCTGACGCCTGCCGACTTCGCCGACCAGGATGGCAACCCCTATATATTCGAGGCGCGTGTCAAGAGGGTTGATGATGGGGTGATTCATTTCACCGCCTCTGATGCTATCGTGAAGTTCACGCATGACCAGATGGTCAACGACAATGAACTTATCTGCGTCATCAAGAGCTCTAACCAATATGGCACCGTAGGCGTCAGCGAACTCGGCGATGCCGTGCGCTTCCAGAAGTCGGGGCTCTCCTCGAGCCTGCGCAACGGCACTATCGTCAAGGCCAGCTATTGGACACGCCCGGACAATCCGAGTGTCCCCTACATCGATGGCGTGGTGACCGAGATTGTAGAGGAGCCCATGAACTTCCGCACCGACATAGCCTTCAACCGCTTGATAGCTGACTATAGTAATGGCAACATCTATGAGATGCCGGCCGACAACCTTACGATTTCGGGCGATGAGCCCAATAGCGAGGACCTCGTGAGCGACGCGCGCATGAAGGAGCTCATGGCGCTTGTAGAGAGCAAGGCGGCGGCTGAGTCGAATTATTCGCGTGCCTACAATCATCTCGGGTTCGCCCGCCTGCTGGCACGAATGGCCCGCGACGACAACCGCCGGGAGTTCTACGCCGCCTGGATGCGACTCATCGAGATTCTGCATTACTTCGCCATGAACGGTATCATCGATGCCGAACAGCTCGAGGAATTTGAGGCCAACGACCGCTCGCGCTTCGACCACCGCTCGGAAATCTACCACCGATATCTGCAACTGAAGATAGTCTCTTACAAGGGTAAGCCGCAGATGCGCGACGCTCTATGGGCCTACATGTCGGATTCTGACGAGGAGATACGCAATCTGGCAAGCTATGTGATGGCTTACAATATACTGGCCGAGAATTCATCGGCATCGGCTCTGGGAGAGATCGAGGACCGCATCAACTATATTCTGCATGTCAATGCCCGCAAGTCGACCCTGCATTCATTCGGCAAGGAGGACAAGACCACTGAGTTCAAGACCTCGCTTATATATCCACCCAACAATCATATGCGCCCCGACCCCGACACTCAGTCGCGCGATGTGATGAAGGAGCTCTGCTCGCTGCTGAATGCCGACGGCGGCACTCTCTATATCGGCGTCAATGACTTCGGCATGGGTGTGGGCATGGAGAATGATCTGGCTTATAAGATGTTTGACGGCAGCGAGGATAAGTATGACCTCTACTTCCGCCGCGCGGTGTGCACCACCATGGGGCGCGATGTGGATGCCTATGTCGAGACCCGCTTCGAGACCTTCGGCGGCAAACGCATCTATGTGGCCACGGCTAAACCTTACTACACGGCGCCTGTGAAGGTGGATGGCGTCATCTATGAGCGCCACGGTTCTTCGAAACTCGATTTCAGAAATCCTGAGGACATACGCCGCTTTATCGACCGCCGCGCCGAGGAGCGTGAGCGCCACCGCCTGCTTCAGGCGGCTGCCGCCACACCCTCTGCCGAGACGTCGGCTCCCACTCAATCAGCGGCTGCAGCTGCGGCGCCGGCTACCGACGCAACATCCCAGGCTCCTGCAGAGACTGCCGCCACAACCACCCAGCAGAGCAGCCCGGATCCTCAGAAGTCAGAGAAGTCTCGCAACACCCAGGCGCCGACAACTCCATCGGCAGAGAACCCTGAGAAGATTGCCACCCGACATTGGCGCGCCGTGTGTCCGGCGAGCTTCGACCCCGACCATGATCCCTCCACCACCCGCTATCTGCAGATTCTGAAAGATGGCTTCATGATGACCTCCGATTTCTACGGCTACACCGACCCCGACCTGCTGCTGGCCCTCCCCATCCGCGATGAGGATGCACGGAGCTGGGTGGTGCTCGGTTATGAGGATGGCACTGTGTGCCGCGTGCCGATGAAGCTATTCCTCGATAAGGAGGATTTCAAGACAGGGCGGCGTTATGAGGATTCAAATCTGATATTTGCCGACATTTTGACCGATGATGAGGCTCTACTCACACTCTCAGAGGGGAGCCGCGGCTCATGGAATGCCCGCGCCGACCATCCTGAGAATCTGACTGAAGTGGCCGGCATACGCAATGCCGGCAGCCGCCTCTTCAATACCGAGCAGGCCCACTACACCTTCGATGTCATCTCGGGCGCTAAGGTGCTGAATTATCAGGATCTCTTCAACCGCACTGCCAAAGACTGCGGCCGCCTATTCAACCGCTTCAAGGGCGACAAGCTCTTCAAGCAGCTCCTCACCGACGGCTACGTCACTGAATAGCCCCGACGGCATGGGCAACTGAATAACGCCGTACATAAATAACAGGAGGACCGGACCACCCGGTGCCATAACCCGCAAAGGGGTGTCGGCGCCGTGTGGTCCGGTCTTCTCTCATAGTGTGTGTTGCAAGTGGGGGCTTGCACCTGGCATTTCAGGCGTGCCGGCACCCGCAGTGTGGTCAGTCGTCGAGCTTCATGCTCTTGAAGTTGCCCAGACGGTCAAACTTCAGGCCTACGCCATCGTTGAGCTCAATCTCGTAGCTGAGTGTCTTCTTCTCAATCTTCGTCACGAAGGTCTCGGGGAAGTTGGCAGCCACGTATTTTGCCACTTTCGATGGAATCAGCGAAGCGGGCACCTCCTTCTGCTTGCAGTCGACACAAGTCCACTCGCCTTTGTTGTTGAAGTCGATCTTGGTGCCGTTGACAAGTTTGACGTCGTAGTCAGTCTTCTTGAGCAGATGCTTGTCGGTCTTGACCATGCTTACGCGTGCTTTGTCGAAATGGTCGGTCAGAAACTGCTGGGCAGTCTCAGGAAGGTCTTCGCGGTTGATTGAATACTTGTCGAATGCCTGCACAGGCATAGCGCAAATCGCCATTCCCAACACTGCGGCCATGATGATGTTTTTTCTTTTCATCGTTGTGTAGTCTCTCGTTCTTATTTGTCTGTCATTATCCATGGCTCTCATGCCATGGGGCAGGCAAGGATTGAGCAACGGTGGCCGGCAGAACCACGGGGCTCCCCGGATGCTTCCGGAACACCGTCACCATCTGCCCTCACCTATATTAAGAACGCTCTCGGGCAGCGATGGGTTTAATGGGTCGGGCTCGGCTATGGCCACACGCCTGCCGGCCAGACCGAGCATCGATATCACCACTGAGTTGGCGCGGTCGATGACCTTGGCGCTGAGTGAGGCGAGATAGATGCGGGTGGTGCGTTCTGACTCGTGGCCCATCCCTTCGCTGATCACGCTCAGTGGTATACCCGACATCTTTGCTGTCGAGGCCCATGAGTGGCGTGCGCAATACATCGTGAGTGGAAATGAGAGGTTGATCATGCGTCCCACACGTTTCAAGCAACGGTTAATCCGATAGGCTTCGTTGCGGTAGGCGCACTCCGGACTGCCGGCTCTATGGCCGAGTATCGGCAGCAGGTAGGGACCGATTTTCGGTGGATATTTCTCGATGAAGCTCTGCATCTCGGGGGTCCATTGTATGCTGAGCAGGCGGTTAGTCTTGCGCCGACGGTAGACGAGATGCCCCTCGCTGAGGTCGCTCTTGCGCAGGAAGGCCATGTCGACAAAGCTCATGCCTCGCAGATAGGCTGAGCATAAACATGTCGCGTGCATATTCGAGCAGCTGGTCGGCCGAGAGGTCGAGTTCGAGCAGAAGCTGGAGTTTCTGCAGCGTCAGGCCGCGCTTGACGGTGTGGTCGACACCGGTGTAGACATGCCTGAAGGGGCGCAGGTCGGCCACAAGGTTGCGGTCGACACCACGGTTGTAGACGGCTCTGAGAATGCGCATGTAGAAGGAGATGGTGTTGCGCACCACTCCCCTCTCCGAGAGGTAGCTCTCATAGCGCTCCATCATCGGTGCGTCGATTTCTGACAGACTGACAGTCCGGTTGCCGGCGAATTGATTGAAGCTGTTGAGGGCCGACCGGTAGCTCTCTGAGGTGCGTTGCTTGCCGTTGCTCTTCAGCTGCTCGATAACTCCGTTCATGAATACTTGCAGCGAGGGGGCTTCCTTTCTTGCCCGCCCGGGGCGGGTGACTCTGATTCGTTTTCTTGCCATGTTTCGATAATTGCCATTAGTATTAAAATTAAAATTCACCGCGCCCTGACTCTCGGTCAGGACGCGGTGAGTAGATTGCGGATTCTTATATCGATCTGTCTGAAATCAGCACATGGCTCTGTTTTTTGATTTCACTTGGCTTCGCAGCTGCCGCAAGATGCTTCGGCAGCTTTTGTGCAAGTAGCTTCCTCAGCGCTGCTGTGGCAAGTGGCGTTCTGTGCGGCAGCGCATGCTGAGCCACCCTTAGACTTGCAACATGAGCCCTCCGGGGCGCCGGCGCATTCGGAAGTTGCCTCTGTCTGGTCCCCCTTTACGGGTGTGGCCTTGTAGCCGATCTTGCCGAAGGCTTCGATGAGATGGGCCTCGTCGGTCTTGTCGGAGTTATAGCTTACGGTCACCTCCTGACGCTCGAGCGAGGTGGTGATCTTCTTCACACCCTTCTCAAAGCGGAGATTGCTCTTTATCTTGGTCTCACAGCTGTTGCACACCATCTTCGGATTGACGGTGAACACACACTCCACTGTCTCGGCCATGGCTGACAACGAAAGGGAGGTTACGGCTACGGCAGCCATAAGGATTCTGCTGATTTTCATTGCTGTTTTATAATTATTATGTTTGTTGATATTGCTGTCAATTCAGATTAACCCGGGGGGTGAGGGGTCATTTGAGATTATAACGGAAGCCTACATACACCATCGCGCCATGCACCGGAGCATAGACCATTGTCGAGTCGAAGCCGGGACCCCAGGGGTCGGCGGCGCCGATGATGGGGTGCTTCTGGCGATAGTTGGTGAGGTTTTCCCCACCTATATATATGCTCCAGTGGCGGAAGTTGCGGGTGGCCTGGGCGTTGAGGGTGGGATAGGCTTTGTAGCGCTTCTGCCAGGCTGCGGTGTCGCCGGGGTCTGGCATGCGTCCGCCGCCGTTGATGGCGAGGGTGGCATCGAATTGCCATAGCCCCATCATGGGGGCATAGCTCAGTGAGAAGAGCCCCTTTGATTTTGAGGTGAGGGGTTTCTCCACGACACCGCGCCCGTAGTCAACCTTTACGTCGTTAAATCTGTAGGCGGCTGTGAAGGTCATGTCGGCGATGATGTCGATGCCGGCCTCTACCTGCACTGAGTGCGAATATGATTTCCCGCCGATTTCGCGTATGATGGCCATCTGGGGAGAGTAGTCGAGGTCAACTACTGTCTGATGTCTGAAGTCGGTGTAATAGTATTCGGCGCTCCAGATGAGCTTGCGTTCGCCAAGGTGCAGGTCGCCGCTGCCTCCGCCGCCGAAGTTCCATGCCTCCTCTTGCTTGAGCGAGGGGCTGACCACAATCTCGCGGCTCGATGCGAGCAGATAATTGTTGTCGGCCAGTGCATAGGGGGTGCGGTAGCCTTTGCCGGCCGAGGCGTGAAGCGAGAGCCAGTCGGCGATATTCCAGCGGGCATGCAGGCGCGGGGTGAACATGCTGCCGTAGCGCGAGCTGTGGTCGTAGCGCAGTCCACCCATCACCATCAGATGGGAGTCGTAGTTGAAGGTATACTGCACGTAGCCTCCCGCCACAGTCTCATTCTCATCGAGGCGCGTGGGTGTGAGGGCCGCGTTGTGGGTTAGGCGGTAGTGCTGGCGATAGTCATCGATGTTGAGGCTCAGTCCGGCCGAGATGCTGTGCATGCTGCCGAAGTCGCGCTCATACATGAGCTGGCCATAGAGGGTGCGCTGTATGACATCGTATATCTTGCGGCCATAGTCGCTCTTCTGGTCGTGGAAGGTGCCCGAGAGTATGAGGGCGAGATTTGAGTTTGACTCGTGGTCGAAGATATATGCGTTCTTCAGGAAGGCCTCGAGGCGGTCGGTATGGGTGTCGATAATGTAGGGGGTGGCGCCGGCCTCACCGGCATTCTGCGCTGCGGCGGCATGATGGGCGTGGCTGCCGAGCTGGCCGCTCTGGCGCTTCTCGCCGAGATATTTCAGGCCACCCTGCACTATATAGTTGTCGCCCATATAGGCCCAGCGGTTGAGGGCTGCAAACTGGCTCACTTTTGGGGAGTCGGCAAAGCCGTCGTCGTTAGAGTCATGGCTGCTGAAATTGTGTTCGCCATGAAGCAGGAGGGCTGACGAGAGTTTGGGATTGAAGTGCAGGTTGCCGACGGCGTTGGCCTCTACGCGCCCCTGATGGTCGGCATAGCCGTTGAGAAGAAGGTTGTCCTCTGTCTGGGGTTTCAGGAACTCTACATTTATCTGGCCTGTGACCGATTCATAGCCGTTCTTGACCGAACTGGCCCCTTTCGACACCTGTATCGATTGCATCCAGGGGCCGGGGATATAACCGAGGCCGTAGGGGGCGGAGGCGCCGCGCAGATTGGGTATGTTTTCGGTGAGCATCTGCACGTAGGTGCCGGGGAGTCCGAGCAGTTTTATCTGGCGGGCTCCGGTGGCGGCGTCAGAGTAGCTGACGTCTACCGAGGGATTGGTCGAGAAGCTCTCGCCGAGGTTGCAACATGCGGCGCGGGTGAGCTCGGCCGAGGTCATCAGTTCGGTGTTGAAGGCTGAGCCGCGCAGTTTGCGTATGCCGGAATTCTTCTGGATGATGACTATCTCATCAAGATCGGTGCCTTCGTAGTCGGCGTCATCCCAGTTGAGCGAGTCGGGGACTTCGCTATGTGCGGCAGGCGACTCTCCGAGAGGGGCGCTCCATGCCGCGGAGGTTATGAGGGAAATAAATGATAATGCTGTTATTGTTCTGATCATTGACGGTCTGGATAGTTCTTTGAAACAAATAACTGTGGGTGATTACCTGTAGTCTATCGTAATAATGTTGTCGGTAGCAGGCATCACGCCCTGTAGATGCGGGTGCAGATATCCGCGCCCACTCCATTTATTCTCAACGTCGGCGGCTTTACCTTTAGTATATCCTACGCCTCTCTGTCGATGAAGAGGCGGGTGTATTCCTGCTCAAAGTTGGGGGTGAGGATATCTTTCCCCATGGCGTCGGCAAGCTGGGCGGGTGTCCACCAGGCTCCGCCGTCGAGTTCTTCGGCCGAGGGAGCCACCTCCGAAGGGTCGACGATAGCCATATAGGCATTCACGAGCTCGCGCTCGCGCACCGAATCGAATACGTAGCGGGTCAGGAAGCGTGGGGTGAAACCGGTGAGCCCGAGTTCTTCGCGGGCCTCGCGGCGCAGGGCCTCCAGCACATCTTCGCCATAGTCCATGTGTCCACCGACGGCGGTGTCCCACTTGCCGGGCTGGATATCCTTCCAGTCGGGGCGCCGCTGAAGGTAGAGACGTCCTTCGGCATCAAACACATGCAGGTGCACCACCGGATGCAGCAGACGCGAACCGCTGTGGCATTCGCCGCGCGTGGCACTGCGCAGCACTCTCCCCTCTTCATCCACCACCGGAAAGATTTCTTCGCTATTGTCCTTTTTCATCACTTTCTATATCCATAATCGCGCGAGTGGCTGAGACCTCAAATATGGCTCGGTTCTTCACGCATATATACCTCTAAAAATAACGTGCCAAGAGGCTTTATCGTACCCCACGGCATAGAACTTTATCGGATGCACAGGCGTTAAAAAGTGTAAACAAATTACTTACAGAGACTCTTATGATTCACGACATTATCATATTGATTATCGGATTGGTGCTCATCATCGCCGGGGGCAACTATCTGACTGATGGCGCGGTGTCTATTGCACGGCGCATGAAGATTTCGCAGGTGGTGATCGGGCTTACGGTGGTGGCCATAGGGTCGTCGACCCCTGATTTCGTGATTGCTTTCCTCTCGACCTTGAAGGGTGAAGGGGGCATGGCGCTGGGAGATGTGGTGGGCGCCAACATTTTCGATACTTTCCTCTCTATCGGCGTGATGGCGGCGGTGAGTCCGGTGGTGATCGACAAGGGTATGCAACGCAAGGAGCTGCCAATGCTGCTGTTGTCGGGGCTTGCGCTCTTCGTGTGTGGCGATGATGTGCTGGTGGATGGGTCGGCGAAGAATATTCTGACGCGCACCGATGGATTGATGTTGCTCGGGTTCTTCGTTATCTTCATGAAGTATACCTTCTCTATGGCCCACAATACTGAGCCGGCGGCGAAGATATCGGAGCCTGCACCGATGCCTCCGGTGGCTACACCCCGCACCGGCTCTGCCGTGCGCCAGAAGTCGACGGCTGCGGCCTATCTGAAGAGCCGCGGTCTGAAGGCATTCTATCTGCGGCTCTGCGATGCCAACAACCGCATCAATGCCGGTGAAATGCCGGTGTGGCTGGCTGTAGTGCTGATTATCGGAGGGCTGGCGGCGCTGAGCTTCGGGGGCAACTGGATTGTGGATGGTGCCTCGGGCATAGCGCGACGGGCGGGTATGTCGCAGACGCTTATCGGTCTGACCATCGTGGCTATCGGCAGCTCGGTGCCTGACCTTTCGACTTCGCTGATTGCGGCGCTGAAGGGGCAACCGGGGCTGGCGCTGGGCAATCTGGTGGGTTCATGCGTATTCAACGCTTTCTTTATCATAGGTCTCTGCGCCACAATCCATCCGCTGACCATCACGGGCATGAGTGTCGTCGATTTCTCGACTCTGGCGGGGGGCGCCCTGCTGCTCTGCATATTCGGATCATGCACCCGCCGCCACACCATCACACGCGGCATGGGGTGGGTGCTCATAGCGGGCTACGCTGCCTATATGGCTTATCTCGTGCTGTCGGCCATCTGATACTGCCCTTTCTTCACTTCTGCTATCCATAATCTTCATTCATTTACCTGCAAATTCGCACGTAACCCAATAGCGGCATTATAATTTTTTATGCTCCACAACGTTAAAATGACTGTAAAAAGTTTAAGAAGTTGTTTGCATCATTCTACTCGATATGCAGGATATAATCCGAATTTTCCCTGAATTCTCGATTCTTATGAGTGGTTGCAGTGATGCTTCCGCTCAGCATGACAATGCCGACCCACATCATATCGAAACTCACCGCCGCCCACCCTTCAGCGAGATTCATCTGCCGCGACAGACACATTCGCTGAATGTGGGGATTCTGACGGAGGTGGGGATGGATTGCCCCGACACCGACGCGCTTATCACCCGCCTCCCCGGCGTGGCTATCGGTGTGCGCACGGCCGACTGTGTGCCTATTTTGCTGCATGCTCCCGACATCGGGGCTGTGGCGGCTATCCATGCCGGATGGCGTGGTACGCTGGGAGGCATCGTCGACGCCACACTGGCACGACTACGTGAGTTGGGAGCTAATCCTGGCGGCATAAGCGCTATCTTCGGGGCGTCAATCTCGGCTGAGGCTTATGAGGTGGATGAGGATCTGGCCGAACAATTCCGCGAGGCTGGATTCGGACGGTTTATCAGTTATCCTGCCAAGCCTGATTTCACACATCAGGGTGTCACCGTGCATTATCTCGCCGATGAGCCGGCGCAGTCTGCCCCGGCACCGAAGCCGCATATCGACCTTGAGGGAATCAATGTCTGCCGCCTTATCTGCCAGGGTGTGGGGGTGACCGGCATAACCCCGTCGCCCTGGTGCACACTACTCTCGAAGATGCCCGACGGCTCTCCCCGCTTCAACAGCTATCGCCGCGACCATACCGCGGCCCGCAATATCACAGCCATCGTCCTAAATAAACCCGCCCCCGTCACTACCGGCCACAGATTTTTTTGATAAGTAGTTGCGAAGAATTAATGAACAAATCATTCTTTGAAAAAGAATCACTTATGATGTTTAACTCTTCGCAACTACTTAGAGATAAAGCATCGATTGATGAGAATGGAGAGAGCGGCGGAAATCCGGTTTATCACCGGGTCTCCGCCGCTCTTGTCGGTCGTAAGCCTCAGCATGGCTGATGCCAAGGGCTCGAATTATGATCGGGTTTAGCGGCGGTTGCAATCACATTCGCAGCTAAATATGTGTGAAATATCGACTTACCAGATGATTACACGCTCCTCGGCCGGACGGAACATCGGGTCGCCCTCCTTGATGTCGAAGGCCTTGAAGAAGGGTTCGATATTCTTCAGAGATACATTCACGCGGTTTTCGCCCAGAGAGTGCACATCGCCGATGGTGAGCTTACGCTTCTCTTCGTCGCGCACGTTCTGGCCCCAGAGGTTGGCGTAGTTCATGTAGAACACCTGCATCGGAGCCAGACCATCGATTTTGGCCTCTTCAGAGTTTACGTCGACACCTTTCTTCTTCTGAGCATCGAGGAATGCGGTCATAGCCACACGCAGACCACCCTGGTCGGCGATATTCTCGCCGAGAGTGTACTGGCCGTTGGCCATCAGGCCCGGGAGTACCTCGATTTCGCTGAACTGGTTGGCCAGGCCCTGAGTGAGCGAAGCGAAAGCCTCGGCGTCTTCGGGAGTCCACCAGTTGACCATATTGCCGACAGCGTCGAAGTTGCAGCCCTGGTCGTCAAATCCGTGAGTCAGCTCATGGCCGATTACCACGCCGATACCGCCGTAGTTCTCAGCATCGCTTGCCTCGGCATCAAAGAAGGGAGCCTGCAGAATGCCGGCCGGGAACACGATCTCGTTGTTGAGCGGGTTGTAGTAGGCGTTGATGGTCTGCGGAGTCATGCCCCATTCAGAGCGGTCCACGGGCTTGCCCCACTTCTTGAGGTAGTCCTGCACGTGCCACATGTTGGCGTTGTGGATATTCTCATAGTAAGAGAGGGAGGGGTCAATCTCCATTGTGGAGTAATCCTTCCAGTTGTCGGGGTAACCGATCTTGACTGTGATGGCGTTGAGTTTCTTGATAGCCTGGAGCTTGGTGTCATCGCTCATCCAGGGGAGATTGATGATATGTTTGCCGAGAGCTGTGCGCAGGTTCTCAACCAGACCCTCCATATAAACTTTAGAAGACTCCGGGAAATACTCTTCTACGTAGAGCTGGCCGATAGCCTCGCCGAGACGACCTTCGGTGGCACCGAGCACACGCTTCCAGCGCGGCTGCATCTGCTGCACACCGCTCATCACCTTCTGGAACTCGAAGTTGGCATCAGCGAAGTCATCGCTCAGATAGCTTGTGGCGGGGTTGAGATACTGCCAGAGGTAGTAGTCTTTCAGTTCGCGTGCTGAGAGTGATTTGAAGAGATTGTCGGCCTGCTTGACAGTGTTCATCTCAGTGACGATGAACTGGTCGGGAGTCTCGATACCCATAGTCTCGATAAAGAACTTATCCCAGGGGAGATTGGGGTAGTTCTGCTTCACCCAAGCCAGGTCGCGCACATTATTCATGGCGTTGAGGTCGCGGCTCTGTTCGCGGGTCCATGTTGAGTCGGCGAGCAGAGTCTCCACCTTCAGAGTGTTTTTGGCGATGCGGGCAGCATCCTTCTTAGAGAATCCGGCTAGGCGCATCTGCTTCTGGATGAGGTCGGTGTATGCCTTGCGGATCTTCTTGTTGTCGGCGTCATTCTTCAGATAGTAGTCGCGGTCGCCGAGTGATGTGCCGCCGCCGCTTATATACATGGCATAGACGGCTGAGTTGTTGAGGTCCTCCTGGATGCCGATGTTGAGCAGCGGAGCGCTGTAATATTTGTGGAGCCAGAGGAAGAGGTCGGTCATGTCGGCCTCCGCAGTGGTGTCGATTTTGCGCAGGTCGGCCAGCACGGGCTGAGCGCCGAGCTGATTGCGGCGTACGGAGTCCATGCCAGTCTCATAAAGGGCGGCAATTTTGTAAGCCACCGAGCCCGGCTGCGGATTAGTGGAGCTCACATTGCCCACGATGCGGCGCACGCGGTTGTCGCTTGAGTCAGAGAGGATATTGAATTTTCCATATCTTGAATGTTCGGCTGTAAGCGGATTCTCATCCATCCAGCGCTGGTTGACATGGCGGTAGAAGTCGGTCTTGGCGGGAATCTCATTGTCGATTCCTTCAGCCGAGAGGCTCTTGAGATGTTCGGCAAAAGCGGAGCTGACGGTCAGTGCCCCGAGAGCCGTAAGGAGTACAAACTTTTTCATTTTTAGATATTTGGTTAGAATGTTATTTCATTATGATTGGGTTATATATCGGGAGGAGAGCGCGAGTGAGAGAGTAAATGCAGCGGGGGTGGTGTCAGTCGGGGCGGTATTCGAGAATGTCGCCTGGCTGGCAGTCAAGAATCTGGCAGATTGACTGTAGGGTAGAGAATCGTATGGCCTTGGCTTTGCCGGTCTTCAGAATCGACAGATTTGACGGGGTTATGCCCATCTTTTCAGAGAGTTCACCGAGCGATATCTTGCGTCGGGCCATCATTACATCGAGATTAACTATAATCGCCATAGTGGAATCTGCAGTGAAGCGGGTTGTGGGGTAAGTGGGTTAGATTGTCAGCGCCTGTTCTTCCTGAATCTCAATACCTCGGGCCCATACCTGGGCCATGAGCAGGCTCACCAGGGCAATCAGCAGATTCGCCCAGGGGAAGTCCCATGAGGCATACACGCTGTAGCCCTCCATATTGACCGGATATTGCGAGAATACATACTCATGCACCAGTCCGCTGAAGATTTCAAGGGCCACGATGCCGAAGAGCAGGAAGGAGAACTGCCGCATGAGCCTGACATTCTGCCTCACGAAGATACGTTCTTTCGAGAAGTTGTAGATAAGGCGGATAAATTTCCATACCAGTATCAGCAGACAGACCGCCTGGATCGGTAGGCTGAAGAGCCACACGATATGGCACCATGAGGGAATTTTCTCATCGGGCACTATTATCGACACATTCCCGATTATGACGGGGAGCGACATGTCGCGGTCGAATTGCATTGAGTCGGTGGGCTGGATTATCTCGTTGCCTGTGGGTTCGAAACGCACGCTGATAGGGGTGCCGTCAGGGATTGCGGCCTGGGCCTCTCTCGACTGCTGCATACCTGTCTGCACGCTGTCGATGCCTGACGTGATTTCGTTATAGCCCGGCACTACAACCGATATCACCACCACGGCGATAATGATTATTGAGAGGATGTAGATACTTGTCTTTTTCATGGGGAATCGTCATGAATTTCGGGTGTGAGCCGACGGTGGGACGCGGCGGCTGACGGGGGTGGTAGCTCAGATGTTCTACCCCTTTGCAAAATTAATGATTATTTCCAAATATGCCATCAAGTTGGCTAAACTTTTTTTAAACAACTTCAAAGGGCAAGGATAATCAGGAAATTTTTATTTAAAGTATCCTTAATCATAGTGATTTGGTCAGTGTCGAGAGCTTGCGGCATGTTTCGTGCCACTCGGCCGTAGGGTCGGAGAGTGTGGTTATGCCTCCCCCGGCATACATGGTGAGTCCTCCCTGCGCGCTCCCTTTCTGCGCGCTTCGCAGATTGACATAGCATTCGAGGCGGGCAGGGGTGGAGATTCCCACCATGCCGCCGTAGAATCGGCGTGGGGCGCTCTCATGAGCGTTGATGAAGTCGACTGCCTCGCGGCGGGGATATCCGCTCAGTGCCGGAGTGGGCGAGAGGGCATGGATCAGCCCGGTGCGTTGGGCCGTAGAGAGCTCTTGGCTGAGTGGGGCGTGGATGATGGTGCAGAGATGTTCGACGCTTCCGGCGCGGCGGCTCATCAGGGGTGAGGGGCATGGGGCCAATCCTTTATCCGAAAGGGTGCGTATGAGGAAGTCGGTGACGATGCGCTGTTCGGCTATATTCTTGTCATCCCAGGCTTCGGCGGGGGCATACTCGGTTGTGTCGGTGGCGAGGCGTGTCCCGGCAAGCGACATGGTGGTGAGCTGCGATGCGTCGGCCTGGAGCAGAAGTTCGGGCGATGCGCCGATCCAGGTGCCGCTCAGCGGTGTGGAGAAGAGGAATATGCAGGCGTCTGGATATGCTTCGGCAAGTGAGCCGAAGAGTTGCGGCATGCTCTTGCGGGTCTGTGTGCGCTCTATGCGTGAGGCTATGATTTTGGTGTGTGAGCCGTGGTCGTGCTCGAGGGTGCGCAGATAAGATATGGTGTCGGCCACAAGCTGCTCATGTATGCTCTGTGGGGTCGAGACTGCGTACTCCGCGTGTGTGGCGTAGTAGGCACGGTCGTTGGCTTCGATCCACTGCATAAGCACTTCGTCAGAGGGAATCTCTGACGATGGAGCTGACAGGTCGGCCGGGATGGTGAATATCTCGCAGTCGAGTCCGAAGGGTGCGAAGATAAAGCCCTGATCTAATCCGTGGATAATATCAGGGCTATATCCGGCGTATATCATGCGCCGTTGTGGGGAGGAGGGGGGTGAGAATAGAAATAGGTTCATCACTGCTCCTTGATTTGTCATGCTTGTTTTGTAAGTAGTTAAAGCAAAATTATTGAACTGATTTAAACTTTTTTCAAGGTCAAGCTTTATTAAGATTTTGAGCAGGTTTCGGCTCTCGAAGAGGGAGCGATGCGGGCATCGCGACCGATGAAGAGGGGCGAAAGATGCCAAAATATTAATGAAGATTGGCCTTGAAGAAACATTTTAAAATACATTTTTAGTTTTCGTAAAAAGTTTAAATCAGTTCATTTGTTCATTAATTTTTGGCAACTACTTGGCAACTACTAAGGATTTTCCTGAGCGTCTGAGGGATTGCTTTGCAGCGCCACCCCCTCGAGGTCGAATGGTGCGGCTCCGGTGATTTCGACATCGATGAACTCACCCGGCAGCGCCCGGCAATTGCTTACATATATTTCCGGGTCAACCTCAGGCGAGTCCCATTGTGTGCGTCCGCGGGCCGGAGTGTCGGGGTCGGCAGGGTCGTTCTCCTCGATGAGTACCTTCACACGCTGCCCTATCAGGCTGGTGTTGAGGTCGAGAGCAATCTCCTCCTGAAGCTCCATAAGAGTGTCGATCCGGCGCTGCTTGATTTCATCAGGCACAGAGTCCTCAAGATGCTGCGCCCCCCATGTGCCCTCCTCCTCGCAATAGGCGAAGGCTCCCATGCGGTCGAAGCGTTGTGAGCGCACGAAGTCGAGCAGTTCGCCGAACTCCTCTTCACCCTCGCCCGGGAAGCCCACCATCAGCGTGGTGCGGATGCGTATTCCGGGTACACGGCGGCGTATCTCATCGAGGAGTCTGAGAGTCCCCTCCTTGTCGATGTGGCGCCGCATATTCTTGAGCACCGGGTCTGAGATATGCTGCAGCGCTATGTCTAGATAATTGCACACATTCTCCCGGCGCGCCATCACATCAAGTATATCCATCGGGAAATCAGCCGGATATGCGTAGTGCAGGCGGATCCAGCTCACGCCCGGAATATCGGCCATGCGGTCGATCAGTTCGGCAAGATGCGACTTGCCATCGAGGTCCTTGCCATACGACGACAGGTCCTGGGCGATGACATTGAACTCCCTCACTCCCGACTGTGCCAGACGCGCGGTCTCCTCAAGAATCTCGTCGATGGGGCGCGAGGTGTGGCGTCCGGTGATGATCGGTATGGCGCAGAAGGCGCAGAAACGGTTGCATCCTTCCGAAATCTTCAGATATGCACTCCATTGCGGGGTGGTGAGATTGCGCTCCCAGATTTTAGGCGATTCGGGGGTGCAGGTCCGGTCGGGGAGTTGCTCGATAAAGGCGTTCCAGTCGAATTTGCCGTACCATCGGTCGACCTCGCCGATCTCCTCCTTGAGTTCGGCGAGATAGCGCTCAGAGAGGCACCCCATCACTGCCACATGGCCGATGCGCCCCTCCTCCTTGGCCTGCAAAAGCTCGAGGATGAGGTTGATAGACTCCTCCTTGGCATCACCGATAAATCCGCAAGTGTTTACCATCACCCATTCGCCGGCCGGCACCTCAGTGTCGTGCGAGGTGTGGTAGCCCTTGGCCTGCAGGCGTCGCAGCAAGCGTTCGGAATCTACAAGATTCTTTGAGCATCCCATCGAGATGACATCGATTCGTCCTGGTTCCCATGCGGGTGTGTCGGGAGAGATATTCTCAGTCTTACTCATCTTTCTTAAAGAGTGATTTCACAAATTCCTTTGCATCGAAAATCTGCAGATCTTCGGCTTTCTCGCCCAGACCGATATATTTTATAGGTATCTTGTGCTTGTTGGAAATGCCAATGATGACGCCACCTTTGGCTGTGCCGTCGAGTTTGGTGACAGCCAAGGTGGTGACATTGGTGGCTGCGGAGAACTGCTTGGCCTGTTCATAGGCATTCTGACCGGTAGAGCCGTCAAGCACGAGCAGCACCTCCTGCGGCGCGTCGGGCACGATGCGCTTCATAACCTTCCCGATTTTCTCGAGCTCGCGCATCAGACCCACCTTATTGTGCAGGCGTCCGGCGGTGTCGATGATCACCACATCGGCCCCCTGGGCCTTGGCGGCGTTGACGGTGTCGAAGGCCACGGCAGCCGGGTCGGCACCCATCTTCTGCTTGATAACGGGGACACCCACACGGTCGCCCCAGAGCTGCAGCTGCTCGATGGCCGCGGCGCGGAATGTGTCGGCTGCGCCGAGAATCACCTTGTTGCCGGCTGCCTTGTATTGATGTGCCAGCTTGCCGATGGTGGTGGTTTTGCCCACGCCGTTGACGCCCACCACGAGAATCACGTAGGGCTTCTTATCCTCCGGCACCTCGAAGTCGCCGAGCTGCGGCGCCTCGGGGTCGGTGGCGGGCACGATCATGTCGGCCACCTCCTCAGAGAGAAGATTGTGGAGCTCGTCGGTAGAGACATATTTGTCGCGGGCCACACGCTTCTGTATGCGGTCGATGATTTCGAGAGTGGTGTCGACACCCACGTCAGAGGTCACGAATACTTCCTCAAGATTATCGAGCACCTCATCATCGATGGTGGATTTTCCGGCCACGGCGCGCGTAATCTTCTGCCAGACCCCCTGTTTGGTCTTTTCAAGACCTTGGTCAAGTTTCTCCTGCTTCTTTTCGCGGGAGAAGAGTTTATTGAATATACCCATATCTGCAGGTTATAATTTGCTTTGTGATGTGTTACTGTGTATCGTAGTTTCCGCAGAGCCGCAGGGTTGTAGCTGCGGCGTTGTGCCGGAGAGTATAAAATATTTTACAAAAATAGTGCAAAACGCGCTTATATGCAAATAAATTGCCCTGCCGTGGTGAGAGGCAGGGCAATATATCTTATACGACTTCTGTCGGTAGTGTCGATTCTCAGTCGGCAGGTGCTCGGTGGGGGATGTGGATTATGCGCTGATTTGACGAGCCGCGGAATTGCAGGTCCGGATCGCGCAATTCGGCCACGAAGGGCCCCTCGACGACTGCATCGGCCATCATGGCGCGGTGACGCAGCCGTGGTGAGCGGCGTATCTCTTCGATTGTGTAGCCGGTGAAGAGCCAGATGCTCTTCCCCTCATCGCGAATGGCTTGCATCAGAGGCAGGATGTCGGTGGTGTGCATCAGCGGGTCGCCGCCGGTGAGCGTCACGTCGAAGTCCTCCTCCCTTATGACTGCCATAATCTCCTCAAGGGTCATGGGTTGACCGGCTGTGGCCGGCCATGAGTCGGGATTGTGGCAACCCTTGCAGGCATGGCGGCATCCGGCAAGATAGATCGAGGTGCGCAGCCCGGGGCCGTCGACGGTGGTGCCTCTTCGGATATCGAGCACATTGTAGGTGGGCATCATCAGCGCTGGCTTGTGATGGCGTCAAGAGCGGCCAGGGTGGCGATATCGACTATGGCATCCGGGCGCGCGTTGACACTTGCGAAGTATATAGGCTTCTTGAGCCCCACCTGAAGCGGACCGATAGCCTTGCCGACCCCCATGCCCAGCAGCAGTTTATAGCCGATGTTGGCAGAGCTGAGATTGGGGAAGATAAGGGTGTTGACATTCTTACCCTTTATGGTGTTGAAGGGGTAGGCCTTGTCGCGCAGCTCAGCGTTGAGGGCATAGTCGGCCTGCATCTCGCCATCCACCATGATTGACGGATACTTCTCATGCAGAATCTTGACTGCCTCGGCCACACGCGAAGGCTCGGTCGACTCATGATTTGATCCGAAGTTGGAGAATGAGAGCATTGCCATCACCGGCTCCTGATTGAAGTGTCGCACGGCCTGGTCGGTGAGGCGTGCGATATCTACGAGAGCATCCGTGTCGCTGACGGGATTGATGGCCGTGTCGGCCAGGAAGTAGGTGCCACATCGGGTGTTCATGATATGCACTGTGGCGAAGTGGTCGAATCCCTCGCGGATACCCACGATGGAAGCGGCGCGCTGCGCCATCTTGTTGGCAGCCGAATAGCAACCTGCCACCAGTGCATCGGCATCGCCGCACTGCACCATCATCATGCCGAAATAAGATCGGTCGTAGACCTTGTCGAGAGCTTCGGCAAACGACACGCCCTCGCGCTGTTTGGCTTCAGAGAGCATGCGGGCATACTTCTCGCGGGCGGCCTCCTGGCGGTCATGGCGCGGATTGATGATCTGAATGCCTGAGATGTCGAGGCCGAGGCGGGAGGCGTGGCGGTTGATCATCTCGGCATTGCCGAGCAGCACGGGTTCGACGGTGTTTTCGTTATAGAGTCGGGTGGCGGCGCGGAGCATGTTTTCAAGATTGCCCTCGGTGAAGACCACGCGCTTCTTATCCTTGCGCACATGTTCGCTTACGGTGCGCATGAATTTGCCGTCGTCGCCCATGTATGCGCGGAGCTTGAGCTGATATTGGTCCCAGTCGGTGATGGGGCGTCGGGCAATTCCTGAGGCCATTGCAGCCTTGGCCACAGCCGGCGCCACACGCAGCAGCAGGCGCGGATCGAGGGCCTTTGGCAGAATCAGGTCAGGACCGAAATGCAGGTCCGACAGACCGTAGGCTTCATCGACCACACTTGGCACAGGCTCTTTGGCCAGTTCCGAGATAGCGTAGACAGCCGCCACCTTCATCTCCTCATTTATGGCCGAAGCGCCGCAGTCGAGCGCGCCGCGGAAGATGTAGGGGAAGCCGATGACATTGTTGATCTGATTAGGATAATCGCTGCGGCCGGTGGCCACGATCACATCGGGCGCGGCCTCCTTGGCGGCGTAATAGTCGATTTCCGGATTCGGGTTGGCAAGAGCGAACACGATAGGACGCGGAGCCATAGAGCGCACCATTTCAGGTGTCACCACACCGGCTACGCTCAGGCCCAGGAATACATCGGCACCCTTCATGGCCTCGGCCAGGGTGTGGATGTCGCGGGTGGTGGCGAATTCGCGTTTCTGGTCGGTGAGGTTCTCGCGATCGGCGCGAATCACACCCTTTGAGTCGCACATCACGATATTCTCGGCCTTCACACCGAGAGCCTTGTAGAGGCGGGTGCAGCTGATGGCCGCTGCGCCGGCGCCATTGACCACGAGTCGGATCTCACCGATATTCTTCTTCTGAATTTCGAGAGCGTTGAGCAGTCCGGCACCCGAGATGATGGCTGTGCCGTGCTGGTCGTCGTGCATCACGGGTATGTCGCATTCAGCTTTCAGGCGCTGTTCGATCTTGAAGCATTCAGGGGCCTTGATATCCTCGAGGTTTATGCCTCCGAAAGTGGGGGCCAGCGACTTCACTATCTCCACGAATTTGTCGGGGTCGGTCTCATTGATTTCAATGTCGAATGCGTCGAGACCTGAGAATATTTTGAAGAGCAGGGCTTTACCCTCCATCACCGGTTTGCCGGCGAGTGCGCCGATGTCGCCCAGACCGAGCACAGCGGTGCCATTGGAGATTACCGCCACGAGATTACCCTTATTGGTGTAACGGTAGGCATCCTGCGGATTCTGTTCGATTTCAAGACAAGGATATGCCACGCCCGGCGAATAAGCCAGCGAGAGGTCGAGCTGTGAGGCATACGGTTTTGTAGGAGTGATTTCAATCTTACCCGGGCGACCCTCCTCATGGTAGTCCAGGGCTGCTTCCTTAGTTACAGTGGCCATATATTTCAAGTAAGTGCCAAATAGTAAAATTATATGTATGCGCGAAGCCCCGTCGCCTCGAAGGTTGTGGAGAGGCGAGGGGCGTCACGCATCGAATGATGTTTCGTGAATTCTTCTTAATAACGCCTTGAAGTGTTAAAAAGATACGCGCAACATCGATTTTTTTGAAAAAAAGTGAGGTCGTGGCAGGCCGCAGGCTTGTGTAGTCTTACTTGTGCACGATGCGGTCATGGAGTTCGGCGAGTTTGCCTGAGTTCCAGCGGTCGGTCGTGCCCACGAGGTATCCGGTGATGCGTTGTATTGTCTCGAAGGGAATGTTGCACTTCGGGCAATGGGTCTGCGTGGTGTCGGCGTTTTCGTAGCCGCATTTGGGGCAGTGGTTGCGGTTGTGGTTGACACTGCCGTAGCCGATGTTGTGGCGGTCCATGAGGTCGACAATCTGGGCTATTGCCTCCTCATTGTGGGTGGCGTCGCCGTCGATTTCTACATAGAAGATGTGTCCGCCGCGGGTCATCTCGTGATAGGGGGCCTCGATTTTGGCTTTGTGACGAGGCGAGCAGTGGTAGTAGACCGGCACATGGTTGGAGTTGGTGTAGTAGTCCTTGTCGGTCACCCCGGGGATGACGCCATAGGTGGCCCGGTCGCGCTTTGTGAAGCGGCCCGACAGACCCTCGGCCGGAGTGGCAAGAATTGAATAGTTGTGTTCGTAGCGTTCGGAGAACTCATTAGCGCGGCTGCGCATATGGCTCACGATGCGCAGGCCCAGCGCCTGAGCCTCCTCCGACTCACCATGATGGTGGCCGGTGAGGGCGATGAGTGTCTCGGCCAGACCGATGAAGCCGATGCCGAGTGTGCCCTGGTTGATGACACTCTCGATGGTGTCGTTGGGAGCCAGGCGGTCGGCGCCGTTCCATAGAGCCGTCATCACCATCGGGAACTGCTTGGCGAGGGCTGTCTTCTGAAACTGGAATCGGTCGTCGAGCTGGCGCGCTGTCAGCTCGAGCATATTGTCGAGGCTCTGGAAGAATCGTTCGATTCTTTCCTGAGGGTCCTTGATGGCCATCACCTCGATTGCGAGGCGCACGATATTGATGGTTGTGAATGAGATGTTGCCGCGACCTACAGATGTTTTGGCGCCGTAGCGGTTCTCATACACACGGGTGCGGCACCCCATAGTGGCCACCTCATGCAGATAGCGTTTCGGGTCGTCGGCGCGCCATGCGTCGTCCTGGTTGAAAGTGGCGTCAAGATTAAGGAAGTTGGGGAAGAATCTGCGGGCGCTCACGCGGCATGCCATGCGGTAGAGGTCGTAGTTGCGGTCGTCGGGCAGATAGCTCACGCCGCGTTTCTTTTTCCATATCTGAATGGGGAAGATGGCCGTCGACCCGTTGCCTACCCCCTCGTAGGTGGTCTGCAGCAGTTCACGAATCACGCAGCGCCCCTCGGCAGAGGTATCGGTGCCGTAGTTGATTGAGGAGAACACCACCTGATTGCCACCGCGCGAGTGGATGGTGTTCATGTTGTGTATGAAAGCCTCCATGGCCTGGTGTACGCGGCCGACGGTGCGGTTTACGGCATGCTGCAGCAGTCGCTCGTCCCCCTCCAGCCCCTTGAGGTCGCGGCGCAGGTAGTCGTCGAGTTCCGCTTCGTAGAGGTGTGAGAGGTCGCGCTCCTCGAATGCCTCGAGTGTCTTGAGTTCCTCAATCAGCGAAGCTCTTACGAAAGGAGCGAGATAGAAATCGAAGGCCGGGATAGCCTGTCCACCGTGCATCTCATTCTGGGCGGTTTCGAGCGAGATGCAGGCCAGCACGGCGGCTGTCTCGATGCGCTTTGCCGGACGCGATTCACCGTGGCCGGCGATGAACCCGTTCTCCAGGATGCGGTCGAGCGGATGCTGCACGCATGTGAGCGACTTGGTGGGGTAGTAGTCCTTGTCGTGGATATGGATGTAGTTGTTCTTGACGGCAGTCTTAGCCTCTTGCGAGAGAAGATAGTCGTCGACGAAGGGTTTGGTGGTCTCGCTTGCGAATTTCATCATCATTCCGGCCGGAGAGTCGGCGTTCATGTTGGCGTTTTCGCGGGTGATGTCGTTACTTTTGGCCTCAATTATCTCAAGGAAGATGTCGCGTGTCTTTGCGCGGCGCGCTATGGAGCGCTGGTCGCGGTAGGCGATATATCGTTTTGCCACATCCTTGCGTGCCGATTTCATAAGCTCGATTTCCACGCGGTCCTGGATCTCTTCTACAGTCATGCGGTCCTTGCCCACACAACCTACGCGGTCGGTGATGCGCTGGATGAGCGATTCATCCTCGCCTACATCGGTCGAGAGCATGGCCTTGCGTATTGCGGCCTTGATTTTCTCTTCGTTGTAGCCGACTACCCGGCCATCGCGTTTCTCTACGAGCTGTATCATATCGGTATTGTTTTGAGGGGTATTGTTTTGAGGGGGTGATGAAGATTTTTTATCTTGCGGATAGAGGCTCTGAAGTGGGTTGCCGTCGGGGTGCCATTTCTGAAAGCCGCTGCAAAGATAAGAAGATTTTCAGAGCTATCCAAACTATTTGTGTGAAAATCTAAAAATAATCCACAAATGAAAGTTTTGGGAAACTTTTTGAGTGTGTAAAATTTTTAAATAACTGATTATCAGATAAAAGAAAAATATTTTGGAAAACATTTGGAAAATTCAAAATTTCAAAACTTTCTGATACTGGGCAACTTTACGGGAATTTTGAGTCTGTGTTACGCATTATTGGGGGGCTTGCGAGATGGTGTCGGTAGCCCATCTTTTCTTGCCTTCCAGCTTGCGGATATGCTCGTTTATAGGAGTTGAATAGCTGAAAAAAAGAGGAGGATAACCGTTATGGCTATCCTCCTTATCTCGGTCGATGATATGGGATGCTTAAGGAGAGGAGGCTCTTAAAATATAGCGTTAGTTATATGGATTCTTACGGCTCGAAGTATTCGGTGCTGTATATTTCGTAATACTTCATAAGCCATTCCGGCCGATAGTCATAATTCTCTTTAGCAGGGAACCAGATGATATGCAGCGGAAGCATATAGTAGCAACGCTTTGAGGGATCGGATGCGGCTCGAAGTTTATTCTCACTTCTGAATAAAAGCGATGTTTCCATAGCTGACTCTTTATCTCTGGGTGGAAAGTGAATTTTAAAAGTGTTGTCATCAACCTGCTCCACTTTTACGAGATCGGCATTCCCATTTTCCCAATCCTCTAATGAGGCAGAAGTATTAGGAATGGTCTTAAATATTTCGAATTTCCCCATTTTGTTCTCCTTAGAGAGAATGATGGTCCCTCCGTTTGCAGAGATTGGTATTGTCTGCATTGGCGTGGTTCTGAAGAAGATTGCTTTGGCGTATCCCTCTACTTCTACTTTCCACATCAAATCGTAGTCCATGATGTCGTTCATATACTCAAAAGAATTTCTGAACGTTTCGAAGTCTGTGTCGGCAGGGCGAACGAAGAATTCTCCAAAATGATGTATAGGTTCCTTACCTCTCTGCAGATAGTCGACAAGCATGTCCATCACCTCTGTCTGCGACGGATAGACGGGCGTTTCCGGCTCATCTTTGCTGCAGCTGGAGTTGAGGGAGGTGAGGATTCCAAGAATCATCAACAACGGAATCCAGATTTTGCGGGGGGGGGGATAACGTCTTCATAATAGTGTATGTGTTAGAATGAATAGATATATGTGTGGATATATGTGGACTTTTGAAAGGCGGATACTCAGATCGGTGCCTTTAAAAGGGAAAGTGGGATGGTGAAACTTGGGATGTGACGATTCTTAAAAAGGTTGTCAAATATCTATATTTGCTGATTGCTTGAGAGAATATAAATACTCAAAACGTTGTTTTAAGAGCACATGGTGTAGTTTTTATGCGGTAAATATAATGAATGATTCTGATATATGCAAATATAATCTCAAAAAAATATAATTTTTTTTAAAATTTTCTTTTGTAAACATTGTTAAATACATGATTTTGTGAGCATTAGTGAGGGTGTGTCATTGCTGATAGTTGTATTGCCGTGGGTTACATAACGGCGGCTACTGGAAAGATAGCCATTCTTGTATAGCATTTTTATTGAGGTTGTTGACGGGGGGCTGCGAGTGTAGGCTCTTGTTGTTAAAATTTTATAAATGTTGGATGGGATGGATGTTGTAAGGTATTGGAATTCAGTATTAGTAACTTTGAGGGGATGTTAGGGGTGGCGGCAGATGGTGTGGCGTGTTTGAAATATTCATTGTATTTTTGCAGTATCAAAAAGTTAGTAATGTTGATTTTTAGCTATTTACTGACTTTGGATAGAGATTGATTTCGTGTAGATTAACCCAATTATATAATACTGTAAAATGAAGAAATTTTTTTTTATTGCCGCATGTGCGGTAGCTGTGAGTGCGGCTGCCTGGGCGCAGAGTGAGTCTTGCAATGCACAGACTACGACTGAGAATTGCTGCAACGCCGGCGAGTCGACTGAGTGCTGCGCTGCAGTGGGCACTTTTGATGTGCAGGATTTCGGTAACTTCAAACTCCACACTTATCTTTCAGGCGACCAGATGGATGATGCGAGCTTCATCATCGAGGGTGCAGACTCGTTGGTGACGATGGAGCAGCCCCTCTTCAAGGCCAATGCGGCCACCTATGATAAGTATATCAAATCCCTTGGCAAACCGGTGGCTCACCGCATATCAGATTTCCATTTGGGAAATACAGGCGCGGAGACTCTTCTTGTGCCGGCAGGAATGACAGAGGTATTCAAAGGTCCGGAATATAGCGGCATGATGGCGCATTTTGCCAACCAGTATGGCGACGCCATTGTGGCACTACCCACCGGAAAGACCGAAGAGGTGGCTTTCGACACGACAGTCACTCTTGCAGGGGTGCCGTTTACCTTCACAAAGGGTGCCTCGAATGACTTCCCGGGTGCGGATATCCTGATAGGGAAAGATGTGGTGTATATGCACTTTGCCCCGGCCAAGGCTCATACCAACGCTCTTTACGCCTCATCAGTGGCTGGAGTAGAGGCCAGAATCGCCGAACTTGAGCAAGCCCTCGCCACCGGAGCAAAATTATTCGTAGGGAGTCATGGCCTTCCCGGCACGGCCGACGATGTGAGATTCCTTATCGACTACCTCAAAAAAGTTCAGCAGCTTCGCGCATCGCAGTCCGATGCAGAGAGCTTTGTGACAGCCCTCACAGCAGCTTATCCCGGACTTCCCGGAGCTGACGGACTCGGAGACTTCGCCAAGGCACTTTACGCAGCCGAATAATATAAGGTAGTCCTCCCACGACCCAAGCGAAAAACAACTCATTCTCCCGGAGTGCGGCATGCGCGCTCCGGGAGACTTTTTTCCCCTTCCGGAAGTTATTTCTTCCAGAAGCCGGGGGTGAAGAGCAAAAGGACGGTGTAGAGCTCCAGACGCCCGGTGAGCATCAGAAACGACAGAATCCATTTCGCTGTGTCGGCTACATATGAATAATTTCCTTCGAGGCCGGTGATGTCGGTGCCGAGTCCGGTGTTGCTCACTGCCGAAAGAGCGCAGAAGAAGCCGTCGCGCAGCGGGAGTCCGCACACCATCAGTGAGATGGCCCCCAGTGTAATGACGATGATATACATGAAGAGGAAGGCCAGTGTCTTCATCACAATCGGATTCGGAGTCCCCTTGCCGTTGATGACCACTGTGCGGATTGCATTCGGGTGCATCATTCGGTAGAACTCATTCTTAAGAAACTTGCCCAGAATGATGAAACGGTCGATTTTGGCGCCCCCTGAGGTACTTCCGGCGCAGGCCCCCATCACCATCATGATGATAAGGATAATCACGCTTACCGGTCCCCAGTCGTTGAAGTCGGGTTCGGTGATGCCTGTCGAGGAGAGAATCGACACAGCCTGGAAGAGCGGGTCGATAGTGAAATCGGTCCAGTCAGAGCCGAGATGCTGCACCGCGATATTGATGGTGAAGACCGAGAAGCATATCAGTATAATCCACAGATAGGTGCGCAGCGCATCATTATCGAAGAGTCCCTTCCATTGGCCGTTGGCCGCCTTGAAAAGCAGAGAGAAATTCACGCCTCCCAGAAACATGAAGATGGTCATCACAATCTTGATGTAATTGCTATCCCATTGTCCGAGCGACATATCGGAGTTGGCGAACCCGCCGGTGGACATCGTAGACAACGCATAGCACAACGCATCGAAGAACCCCATATCAGAACATATGAGCAGGATGAAAAGGAGGGCGGTCAGACAGATATACACCATCCATAGTCCCTTTGAAGTGCTCCCTACGCGCGGGCGCAGCTTGTCGTGGGTGATGCCGGTGACTTCGGCATTGAAGAGCTGTATGCCACCCTGATAATTCAGCATCGGCACTATAGCCAGTGTAAAGAGAATGATACCCAGGCCCCCGATCCATTGCGCTATGCATCGCCATAGCAGGATAGAATGGGGGACACCCTCGAGAGTGTCGAGCACAGAGGCGCCGGTGGTGGTGAATCCGCTCATTGTCTCGAAGAAAGCCGAACTGACCGAGAAATGTGTGCCGCACACCAGGAATGGCAACATGCCGAAAAGCGAAAGGATCACCCACGTCATAGCAGTCAGCAGCACAGCCTCACGCTTACCCATGTCGCGCGACTTCGGCCGCAGGCTCATCAAGCCCAGGCCGCAGGCCGCCGTGATGCCGATGCAGAGCAGAAACTGCAGAGCCGAACCCTCGCCGTAGCACATGCCTACGATGCAGGGTATAGTCATTATGCCCGCTTCGGTCATAAGCAGCCAGCCTATGACGCGCAACAGCATGCGGTAGTTGATGTAAGCCTTATGTCGGAAGAATGGGGTCACGTCGGTAAATGGGGATATAGATGAATGGAATCAATTGGGGTGGGCCCAGCGCATGGATACGGTGTGCGGATATCGAAGGGCGCAGCACATAGAGGCGTGGAGGTCTATCGAAGGGGAAGCGCCCGGGTGCGGGTCATATGGGCCGAAGTCGGGGGGGGGAGGGTCATGAAAACCACTTCTGCACCTTCGAGAATGTGCCCGACAGGCAGAAGACCACCACATAGTCGCCCGGCTCGATGTGGGTCTGACCGCTGATAAGCTCGCAAGACTCACCTCTGACCAGTGCCGCCAGCGTCATGCCGAAGGGGAGGCGCAGATTGCGCACCGGAGCCTTCGTGATTTTCGAATCAGGCTTCGCCTGCATCTCTGCCACCTCGGCATCGGCCAGCATCAGGAACTTCTCATTACTCTCGTCAGCATCAAGAAGCACCTTGAAGATTCTCGACGAAGCCAGAAGTTTCTTATTTAGGATAGTGCCGATGTTCAGATTTTCGGCCTGCGAGAAGAATTGCAGATTCTCGACATCAGCAATCGTCTTCGGCACACCGAACTCCTTGGCCGTAAGACAAGAGAGGATATTGGTCTCTGACGAATCGGTCAGCGCCAGGAAAGCATCGTACTGATAGATGTTGTTCTCGCGCAGCACCTCGATGTCGCGCGCATCGCCGCATATCACCTCGCAAGCCGGGAAGCGTGTGGCAAACGTCTCGCACACAGCCCTGTCCTGCTCGATGATGCGCAGGTCATATTTCTCGCTATATAGCTGGGCGAAACGCGAGGTGATGCGCGTGGCTCCCATAATCATTGCCTTGCGTATCACACGCTTGCGCTTGCCGCAGAGCTCACGCACCTCATCGATAAACTGCGGCGTGGTGATGAAATAGACTATATCATCGCGCTTCAGCTCATCATGGCCCGTGGGGATGATGGTCTCATTATTTCGTTTGATAGCCGCCACATGGAAGTCATGGCGGGCGAAAGTGATATCCTTCAGCTGCATGTCGATAAGTTTCGACTCACCGCGCAGCTTCACCCCTATCAGCACCAGCTGGCCGCCGTGGAGCTCACCCCAGTAACGCGCCCAGTTATGCGCCATAGCCATATCAATCTCATTGGCAGCGAGATTCTCAGGGTAGATAAGGAAGTCAGCCCCCACCTCCTTCAGAATCCGGCCATTCTGTGGCTGCAGAAACTCCGAATTGTCGATACGCGCCACAGTCTTCTTTGCCCCCAGTCGCTTGGCGATAGAGCAGGATGTGATGTTGCGGGTCTCAAAAGGGGTGACGGCAATATACAGGTCGCACTCATCTACACCCACCTCGCGCAGTGTGTTGAACGACGACGTGCTCCCGTTGTAGGTCATCAGATTATAATTATTGTCGATGGCGTCCAGTTTAGACTGGTCGTTGTCGAGCAGAATTATATCCTGATCCTCGTTGGAGAGCATCTTGGCGAGATGAGTGCCGACTTCGCCGGCTCCGGCGATGATGATTTTCATTTGCTTAGTCTTAGGTTATTTCCCGAAGCATTTTCTCACGGCACTCTCGATAGAGTCGGCATCTATGCCGGCCAGTGCGCGCAATTGAGGCACACTCCCCTGAGCAATCCACTTGTCGGGTATGCCGAGAGTGACGTGCGTCGGAATGTGGGTCTGCTTATGCCCCGTGTGCCACTCATCGAGCCATTGCGAGACAGCTGAGCCGAAGCCCCCCTCGCGGGCGCCATCCTCCACGCTCACGATGAAGTCATAGCGGGCAGCGATACGCTGCATGGCCTCCTCATCGAGCGGTTTGAGCCAGATCATATCATAATGCTCGCACGCGATTCCGTCAGCATTCAGCCGGCGGGCCGCCTCAGCAGCCTCATTGCCAATCTCGCCGATTGAGAGCAGAGCCACCTTAGCCCCCTCGACAGATGTCAGACAACGGGACTTGCCTGGCGAGAGCACTTTCGGAAGCACCGGACTACTCTCGGCCGGAGCCTTGCCGCGCGGATAGCGTATGGCCATCGGTCCGTCGTGCATCGAAGCTGTCAGCATCAGGCTGCGCAGAGTGGGGGCATCCATCGGCGCGGCAATCATCATGTTGGGGATGCAGCGCAGATACACGAGGTCGAAGAGGCCATGGTGGGTCACACCATCCTCGCCTACCAGACCTGCGCGGTCGATGCAGAATGTCACCGGCAGATTCTGGATGCACACATCATGGATGATATTGTCATAGGCGCGTTGCAGAAACGAAGAGTATATTGCCACAAACGGGTGTTTCCCCGCCGCCGCCAGTCCTCCGGCGAAAGTCACCGCATGCCCCTCCGAAATGCCTACATCGAAAGTGCGCTTCGGGAAGGCCTTCAGCATCTTTATCATCGATGTGCCCGTCGGCATGGCTGCCGTGATGCCCACGATGCGGTCGTTGTCGGTGGCCAGTTTCACCAGTGTCTCGCCAAACACCTCCTGCCATAGCTGACGCGGGTCGGGGTTGGCCAGCTTCACCCGCTCGCCTGTGGCAGCGCAGAACTTGCCCGGCGCATGCCATGTGGTCGGGTCCTGCTCAGCCTTCGGGAAACCCTTCCCCTTCACAGTGTGCAGATGCAGTATGCGCGGGCCCTTCATATCCTTGATTTCACCCAGCACCTTCACCACTTTCTCCACGTCATTGCCATCGAACGGGCCGAAATAGCGGATGTTGAGTCCCTCGAAGATATTCTGTTGCTTTGATATCAGCGCCTTAAGCGAATTGTTGAAGCGCAGGATGCGCCCCTTGCCATTGTCGCCGATATAACCTTTGGTGCGGAAGAAATCATAGACCCGCTTGCGCAGATTATTATAACGCAGCGAGGTCGAAAGTTCCGAGAGATAGCGATGCAGCGCACCGACATTATCGTCGATGCTCATCTCATTATCATTAAGTATGATAAGCAGGTCGTTGGGGTTATTGGCCGCATTATTCAGCCCCTCGAAAGCCAGACCGCCGCTGATAGAGGCATCGCCGATTACGGCCACCGTCTTGCGGTTTTCACAGCCCGGAGTCAGTTTGTCGGCGATAGCCATGCCGAGCGCCGCCGATATCGAATTGGAGGCGTGACCGGCCATGAAGGTGTCATAGTCCGACTCCATCGGATTCGGGAATCCGGAGAGGCCCCCCAGAGTGCGTTGCGACTTGAAGAGGTCGCGTCGCCCGGTGAGCAGCTTATGGGCATAAGCCTGATGCCCCACATCAAAGACGATGCGGTCATCCGGAGTGTTGAACACATAATGCAGCGCCACGATAATCTCTACCGCCCCCATGCTTGAAGCGAAGTGTCCGGGGTTCTCAGCCAGCGAGTCAATCAGGAATCTGCGCAGGTCGGCGCACACCTGAGGGAGCGCCGCCGCCGGAAGTTTCCGCAGGTCCGCCGGCGAATTGATGCGCCGCAGCATCGGGGGCACCGAATCATCGGCAGACGCCGGGCGCTCAGCCTCATCAAACATAGAGTAAGCACCGAAAGCCGACTCCCCGTCGGGGTCGGCGATATCCGCAGTCGGCGTCGCGGCCGGGGAGGGGGCTACTGCAGTCGCGTCGGCAGAGGACGGCTGCGATGTGGTCAATCCCTCTTCCGCTTTGCCAGCAGGGGCTGGATGTATCTCTTCCATAGTGGCACAAATATGATAATTCCCGATGCAACGGCGATGAAAGCGTTCTTAAAATCTACTCCACCGCGGCTGAAAAGCATATACACCAGCCAAACCCATATGAGAGCCAACAGGATAAGGCCGAAAATCTTTCCGGAGTCGTTGCCAATATCAGAATTATTGCGTTTCATTGACGCGAATTTAATAAAAAATTCTCAAATTCTTGTTATCTTTGCAGTCAGAAGTGCAGTGCGACCCCAAAGAGTTGGGGAATCCGGCAACTTTTTTGACCCGGGGGTGGTTTTAATCAAAAAACAGAAATGTCAGACATCTACCCCTCATTCCATTCCACAGTGCCTATGAACTTATCTGCCCCAGCTCACCGACACCGTAATCTCCGAGGCCTGCTTAAGCGGGCGTCGCATCTGGTTTGCGTGGTGATGGCGCCGGCAATCTCCGCTCTTGTGGGCGGAGTGGTGATGTCAGGATGTGGCAATGGCGGAGGTGCCGAGAGCGCATCAGAACTCAACTTTGAGGCTGTGATGCCCGACACTCTGATTGAACCCGAGCCCCAGCCGGCGGAGGAGGTTCAGCCGGTGCTGACCACCACCGACGACATCATGCGCTACATGAATGAGTCGGCCGACAGCGCCCGCTATCATCGCGGCATACTGCCGCAGATGGCCGAGGATGTGCCTGAGTACGCCGCCAAGCTCGTGCTCAGCGATGCCGAGGGCTTCCTGATTGTGGATAAGAACACGATGAAGCTCTATCGCTACGACCGTTTCGGAGTGGAGCAGGAGAGGGTGGGGGTTGCCGTGGCCAAGCCCTACGGCTCAAAGCATAAGCGGCGCGACAACCGCACCCCCGAGGGATACTTCACCATCGAAGGAATCTACGACTCCACCGAGTGGCTGTATACCGACGATGATGGCAACACATCAGAAGTGAAAGGACAGTTCGGACCGCGCTTCATGCGGCTGCGCACGCCGGTGTCGTCGCAGATAGGCATCCATGGCACAGTGGCGCCATGGAGCATCGGCGGACGTCGCTCGCACGGGTGCATACGCATGACGAATGAGAATATCCTCAGGTTTGCCGAGATTTGCAAACCGGGTTGGCCGGTGATAGTGTCGCCCGGTCCGCGCGACATGCAGGTCAACGAAGAGGAGGGCTACGACATACCGTCGGTGGCCGTAGTGCGCGGGCGCCCGCGCTGCAAGGCGCTTGCACCGGCCGTGGCAAAAGAGGATGCTGCTCCGACGCATGAGGCGGTCAGCAGCGAGGATACCCGTGACGCTGAGGAGCATGATACTGAACGCAATGCTCACGAAGCGACGCCCTCAGTCTCAGCTCAGCCTGCCGGGAATCATGGCACTGACACTTTGCCGGCCTCCGAACCCGAAGCCGACGAGCAACTCTTTGAATAATAGAGATGCACTTCACCGACTGACTTCCTGCCGCAGGTAGCCCGATGTGCGGAGCCGATGCTTCAGTACTGAGGCCCCTGCCGGCCAAAGATTAACATAACCAGATACATCAACCCCCACATGCTACGGGGGTAGCGACAATGACAGAACAGAGACGCAGACAATATTACGAAGAAACATATAATCCTGTATTCGAGGGTCTTGAAGGTCAGGAAAATCTTGAAGGCCTCGATGGCGAGGCATCGGTGCTTGAGCCACTTCCCCCACTCGGCCAGACCGAACCGAAAGCCGGAGGCCGGCGAGCAAGAGCCAAGGAGAAGGCCCAGAGTGCCGCAGCGCAAACCACACGCAAGCGCCAGGCCAAGCGCAAGGAGGCACAGCCACGCCCTGCAGCGGCCGCACCCGGCTCATTGCGCGAGGCCTCGGGTAAAGTGAAGAGCTTCTTCACCTCGCAGACTTTCCGCTGGCTGGCCGGCATCTTTATCGGTGGCCTCGGAGTCTATATGCTTGTGGCATTCATATCATATTTCGCCAATTGCGTGCAAGACCAGGCTGCGATAGCCAACAGTGCTGTCGGATCGCTTCCGGATGTGGGGAATGCCGGTGGAGAAGGTGGTGCCCGACTCTCGGAATTGCTCATCAACGAGTCGTTTGGCGTGGGGTCGTTTGTGGTGATTCTCTGGCTGATAGCCATCAGCCTGAAACTTCTTGCAGGGAAGCCCCGCTTCAAGACCGTCAACTTCACCATCAAATGCCTGGTGGCGCTCATCACACTCTCGCTGATTGTGGGGTTGCTCACAATCGGCTTCAATTCGGGTGTGAACTGGGGTGGCTATCATGGTCGGTATGTGAATGAGTTTATCGTGAAATTCATCGGTTGGTCGGGCGCATGGATACTTTGCCTGGCCCTTGTGGCCACATTCTTTGTGATCTGTCTGCGCGACTTCGTCAACTGGATATTGCGCAAGAAGGCCCAGCTCGATGAGAAGCGCCGCCAGGCTGCCGAACTCAAGGCCGAGCGCCTGCGTCGTGAGCGCGAACTTGAAGAGATGCTGCATCAGGAGCGTCTCGACGCAATCCGCGCCGGCGAGGCCCGCGCAGCCGACGAACCCGAACCCGAAGAGAGCCTTGTGACCTTCGGCACCTCCGACACACTTATCGACCCCTCGCTGCAGGCCTATGAGATAGAGGATGAGTCGGACGACTCAACTGATACTCCAGCCGGCTCCGCGCAGCCGGATTATTCCGCGTATATGCCCAAAGAGACGGCTGCCGCCTCGGCTGATGTTCAGCCTCAGTCTGACTCAGTTACCCCTATTGCAAACGCAGCTCCAATAGAGCCGTCAGCCTCAACCCCCGCCGCAGCCATGGCCCCCGCTATGCCCCAGCCTCAGGAATTGAGCCACGCGGGTGAAGCGGCCCCCTCAGTCGCACAGTCACCTTCCACCCCGGGCAGCTCTGCCGATGAATCCCCCGCCTCAGATGCAGATAGCACCGCCGCTGCTGCCGGTCAGGAGTCGGGCGCTTCCGAGTCGCCGGAGGCCTCGGATGCAGATAAGGAGGGTGAGAAGGAATTGGAGATGGTGGTCAACGTCAACCAGATTTCGCAGACCACACCCCAGCCCCGTCCCGCAGCCGCCAACGGCTCGATAAAACATATGTATAAATTCCCCTCGCCGATGTTGCTCAGAGAGGGAGACCATAAAGTGACGGTAGACATAGAGGAACAACAGGCCAACAAAGAGCGTATCCGCGAGACACTGAAATATCACGGCATACCCATCACCAGCATCGAGGCAACGGTGGGCCCGACTGTGACCCTATACGAGATACGCCCGGGCCAGGGTATAAAGATATCGAAAATCAAGAACCTTGCCGACGATATCGCCCTCTCGCTCGCCGCCAAGGGTGTGCGCATCATAGCGCCGATTCCGGGTCGCGGCACCGTCGGCATAGAGGTGGCCAACAGTGAACCCCAGACAGTGTCGATGCGCTCGATCATCATGAGCCGCAAGTATAATGAATCGCGCTATCGCCTGCCGGTGGCCATCGGTTCGACTATCGGCAATGATGTGTATATGGCCGATCTGACCAAGATGCCTCACCTGCTCGTGGCCGGTGCTACGGGTCAAGGTAAGTCGGTAGGCCTCAATGCTATCATTGCATCGCTCCTTTACAAGAAACGCCCTGACGAACTGAAATTCGTCATGATTGACCCCAAAGAGGTAGAGTTCTCGCTCTACGCCATGATTGAGCAGCATTATCTCGCCAAGCTCGAGGATTCCGACGCCATCGTGACCGACATGACAAAGGTGGTCGACACACTCAGCTCGCTTTGTGTGGAGATGGACAACCGCTACAAACTGCTGCGCATGGCGCAGGTCAGAAACATCGAGGAATACAACGCCAAGATAGCGCAGGGAGTCCTCTCCGAGATGGAGGGCCACCGCTTTATGCCATATATAGTGCTTGTGGTCGATGAGTTCGCCGACCTGATCATGACCTCAGGTAAAGAGGTGGAGACACCGATTGCACGCCTCGCACAGAAAGCGCGAGCCATCGGCATACATGTCATCATCGCCACGCAGCGCCCCTCGACCAATGTCATCACCGGTATCATCAAAGCCAACTTCCCGGTCAGAATCGCCTTCAGAGTATCATCGAGCGTAGACTCCAAGACAATTCTCGACACCACCGGCGCTCAGTCGCTCATCGGCCGAGGCGACATGCTTATCAGCAACAATTCAGAGATGGTGCGCGTGCAGTGTGCGTTTATCGACACCCCCGAGGTGGAGGCCATATGCGAATATATAAGCCGTCAACCCTTCAACGCCGGCCCCTACATACTCCCCGAACCCCTCTCGGCTGCCGAGCATGACGGCGGAGGAGGACAGATCACCGGCGGCGAGCGCGATCCACTCTTCGAAGAGGTGGCCGAACTCGTGGTCACTTCAGGCTTGGGCAGCACTTCGGGCATACAGCGCCGTTACTCGATAGGCTACAACCGCGCCGGCAAGATAATGGACCAGCTCGAGCATTACGGCGTGGTTGGACCGTCGCTGGGGGGCAAACCTCGCCAGGTGCTGATGGATATGTATGGCCTGCAGGAATTGCTGCGCAATCTATGATTCCAAATTGCCGGATTAGCCTACTGATGCGCCGCGCATTCTTATCGGCTGCCATGCAATTAGCCACAGTGGATTGACGTTATAATATACGGAGACCCTACTTTACGGTCAATCACATGAATCTTTTCATAAAAGTCATATAAGCATGATTAATGGAATGAAAGCCACATATTCGACCCGAAGGGGCGGAGCAATGTTCAGGGTGGTGCTGATGATGTTGATTCTCATGTCAGTTTCGGCCTCCCTCCCTATGTATGCCGCCACTCCGGCTGAGACTCTTCAGAAATGTGTGGCAAAGCTTAAAGGAGCCAAAAGCATGCGCTGCGACTTCACTATGACCTCGCAGGGGCAGACCCTCAATGGCACCCTGCTGACGCAGGGTAAGAAATTCAGCGTCACAGCCCCCGGCCACGGCACATGGTACGACGGCACGCAGATATGCAGTTACACTGCCTCTACCGGAGAAGCCACCATCTGGATTCCGGCAGCCTCCGAGCTGGCAGAATCCAACCCTCTGCTCTATCTGTCGGCCGCTGCAGACTACAATGTCAGCGCCGGAGAGAAAGCAAAAGGCGTGGTCAATCTCACCCTCACCCCCAAGAAACGAGGCAGTAGCGTAAAGTCTATCCGGCTCACTCTCAACGCCTCGACTCTTCTCCCCGCCCGGATGGTGGTGATGGCCTCGACCGGCCCGATTACCATCACTGTCAAGAATCTCAAGCTCGGAGCCCAGCTCTCAAACGCTACCTTTGCCTTCCCACGGGCCAAGTATCCCGGAGTGAAAGTGACCGACTTGCGCTGATGAGGCTTGCGGCGGTGAGCGCCGGACTCCCAGTCCTACTCACCATGGCCGAGCGACTACAAAAACTGAAAATAAGGCATTATATTAAAACCTAATACCTAAAAATCCAAACACAACACACAACAATGGCAGAAGAAAACGTAAAAGTACTGATTATAGGATCAGGCCCCGCCGGATACACCGCCGGCATCTACGCGTCACGCGCAAACCTCAACCCCGTGATTTTCGAGGGTAACCAGCCCGGCGGTCAGCTTACACAGACCACCGAAATCGAGAACTTCCCCGGCTATCCCGAGGGTATTCAGGGGCCTGAGATGATGGAGCAGCTGCGCCAGCAGGCTCTGCGTTTTGGCGCCGAGATCCGCTCGAAGACAATAGCCGAAGTCGACTTCTCGAAGCGCCCCTTCCGATGCGTCGACGAATCAGGCGATGTGGTGTATGCCGACACAGTCATTGTCAGCACCGGAGCCTCAGCTAAGTATCTCGGACTCTCTGACGAAGAGAAATACCGCGGCCTCGGCGTGAGCGCTTGCGCCACATGCGACGGCTTCTTCTATCGCAAGAAGAATGTGGCAGTAGTAGGTGGTGGCGACACTGCCTGCGAAGAGGCCCTCTATCTCTCGACGCTCGCCAAGAAGGTATATCTGATTGTGCGCAAGGATTATCTGCGTGCCTCAGAGGTGATGCAGCGCCGTGTCAGAGAGAAAGAGAATATCGAGATTCTCTTCAACTGCAACACTCTCGGCCTCTTTGGCGAAGATGGCGTGGAGGGTGCCAAGCTTGTGGAATTCAAAGGCACCGACAAAGAGCAGGTGTTTGACATCGAGATCGACGGCTTCTTCCTTGCCATCGGCCATAAGCCCAACACCGATATCTTCAAGGGTCAGCTCGAAATGGATGCCGAAGGCTATATCAAGACAGCCGCTCCCACCACACGCACCAACGTAGAGGGCGTCTTCGCCGCCGGCGACTGTGCCGATCCGATCTACCGTCAGGCAGTGTCAGCCGCCGGCACAGGTTGCCGCGCCGCCCTCGACGCCGAGCGCTTCCTGATGAACAACTGATAACCCCGACCAAGCCATTACACCACAGAGAGACCTATGAGAGAAGAGAAGCAGCGCATACTCGACGGGCGATACCTGCGCATGGCCCGCATATGGAGTGAGAATTCATATTGCCGCCGCCGCCAGGTGGGTGCATTGATAGTCAAAGACAAGATGATTATATCTGACGGCTACAACGGCACCCCCTCAGGCTTCGACAACATATGCGAATCAGCCGAGGGCAACACGCTCCCCTTTGTGCTGCACGCCGAAGCCAACGCCATCACCAAGGTGGCCCGCAGCAACAACTCCTCTGATGGCGCCACGCTCTATGTGACCGCCTCACCCTGCATGGAGTGTGCCAAACTCATTATCCAGGCCGGCATACGCCGCGTGGTCTTCTCTGAAATGTATCGAATAACAGATGGTCTCGACCTGCTGCGCAAGGCAGGGGTCGAGACCATATTTATGCCTCTTGATGACGAAGAAAATGAATAAGAAACGCAATACAGCCATGCTGCTCCTGCCGCTGCTCTTCGCAGTCGGCATAGCCGGCGGCATGCTTATTGGAAAATATTTCTTCACCACGCGCCTTGACCCGCGTGAGGAGAAACTTCATGCCATTCTCGGCATGATTGAGGAGCAATATGTGGATGAAGTGGATATGGACTCGCTGATGGAACAGTTCTATCCGAAACTCCTCGGATTGCTCGACCCTCATTCGGCATATATACCTACATCAGAACTTCAGTCGGTGACTGAGGACCTGGAGGGGTCGTTCAGCGGCGTGGGTGTGTCGTTTCAGATTATCAACGATACAGTCAATGTCATAGAGGTAGTGGCCGGCGGCCCGGCCGAAAAGGTGGGCATACTCGCCGGCGACCGTATACTGCGCGCCGACACCGTGGACCTCACAGGCAAGAACGCCACCAACGAGATGGTGTTCAAGACCCTGCGTGGCGTCAAGGGCACTAAGGTCAACCTCGTCATCAGCCGCTACTCTTCGAAGACACCACTCAATTATGATGTGGTGCGCGGAGATGTGCCGGTCAATAGCGTAGACTGCACCTATCTGCTCAATGACAGCACCGGATACGTGCGCGTCAGCAAATTCGCCCGCACCACAGCCGACGAATTCCATGCCGCCCTCGCCGACCTGATGCTCAGAGGAGCAAAAAGTTATGTCGTAGACCTGCGTGGCAACTCAGGTGGATATATGGACCAGGCTATACTCATGGCTGAGGAATTCCTGCCCAAGGGGCGGATGATAGTCTATACCAAAGGGAAGATACCGGAGTATCAGTCGATGGCCGTCACCCGCGACAATGGCCCCTTTGCCGATGCCTCGCTCATAGTGCTCACCGATGAATACTCAGCCTCAGCCTCCGAGATATTCGCCGGCGCAATACAGGACAACGACCGCGGTCTCGTCGTGGGGCGTCGCTCATTCGGCAAGGGTTTGGTGCAGAACCAGACCATTCTGCCCGACAGCAGCGGCATACGCCTCACCATCGCCCGCTATTTCACCCCCTCCGGGCGCTCAATCCAGAAAGAATACAAAGAGGGTGGACTCGATGCCTACGAAGCCGACATAGTGAAACGCTTCACCCATGGCGAATTCTATAGCCGCGACAGCATCAAGCTCGACGAATCAAAGATATTCCTCACCTCCACAGGCCGCAAAGTCTATGGCGGAGGTGGCATTATGCCCGACTACATTGTGCCTGAAGACACTACGGGACTCACATCCTATTACCTTCAGGTCAGCAACTCCGGCCTCGTGCGCCAATATGCCTACAAAGTGGCCCAGAGCTATCGCGAGGTGCTGAAGAATACGAAATCCATTGCCCAGCTCAAAAAAGTGTTGCCCCGCGACAACACTCTGCTTGAGGGATTTGTTGAATATGCAGTAGCCAATGGTGTGCCCGCAAGGTGGTACTACATACGCAAGAGCCGCAACCTCATCCTCTCGCAGCTCAAGGCCGTCATAGCCCGCGACGTGCTCGGCTATTCCGCCTTCATAGAGATGCTCAATGAGAATGACCCGGCTGTGGCCGAGGCTCTGCGTCTGCTCGAGGCAGGTGAGGCGCCGGTACTGATTCTCCCTCCGGCCGATGCCGCTGAAGCCGATGCCACTGCCAAGTCCAAGACATCAAAAGCTGCCGCCAAGTCAAAATCAAAATCCTAATCACTATGGAAAAGACACATATCCGAAAGAAAATCAATACGATGCGCCGCATGCTATCGGAAGCTGAGCGCCTCAGCGCCGCCGAAGAGGTCTTCAGCCGTCTTGAACAGACCGCCGCCTTCCTTATGGCCGACAAGGTGCTGATGTATCACTCTCTGCCCGATGAGCTCTCCACGCACTCATTCCTGCGCAAATGGGGGAGTCGCAAGCACTTCTTCCTGCCGCGTGTCAACGGCGTCAATCTCGATATACTCCCCTATGAGGAGTCGCGGCTCGAACTCGGGTCATTCCATATCGAGGAACCCACAGGCCACGACACCGTCGACCCCTCAGAGATTGAACTCATCGTAGTACCCGCTGTGGCCTACGACCGCAGAGGCAACCGTCTCGGACGCGGCAAAGGATTCTACGACCGCCTGCTTGGCGATGTCAAGGCCACCAAGATTGGTGTAGGTTACGAATTCCAGCTCCTTGACGAACTCCCCGCCGAACCGCACGACGTGCCCATGGATATGATAATCACCCAATCCACCACCATCGTGATACGCTGATCAGCGGCCACGCTCAATGTCGTGGAAGTGGAATGCCACCTCGATATGAGTGATAGAGGCAGCCGATAAAAAATAAACTACGGATAAAAAGTGTTAAACTCTTATAAATTTATCGAAAAACGATAAATTATTTAGGAATTACGCTATATGTTTCATAATTTTGCGGTGTCATCATCCGATGGCGCCGCATTATTTTTCACCTCAGCAGCGAGCCCGATCTCACGCAACGCGGGGAGGCCTCAGCTGCAATTGATAAATTTCTGTGGCTAAAGACTTGAAATATCGCAAAAAATTGTTAACTTTGATGCATCTACCTCATTCCGTGGCTCCCGATTAGGGTAGCCCGGCGTGATGCAATCAGAGCCGCAAGCGCCAGATTCTACCATTAGAAGTATACAAGACTGATAAATATTCAAATAACTTCAATATTAACTTTACATTATGAAGAAAAAAGTCTTTTCGTATCTGTTGATGCTCATGGCCATCATCATGGGCAGCAGCGTCATGCACGCCCAGCAGATGCCCCAGCTCACTCCGCTGCCGGATATGCCCGGCCTGCGCGCGGGTGTGCTCCCCAATGGCTTGCACTACTATGTGCTCCACAACGAGGAGCCGAAGGGGCGCGCCAACTTCTACATCGCCCAGAAAGTTGGCTCAACACTCGAGACTAAAGACCAGCTCGGTCTGGCTCACTTCCTCGAGCACATGGCCTTCAACGGCACCACTACCTATCCGGGTAAGACGATGCTCAACTACCTTCAGTCGAAAGGTATCCGCTTCGGTGCCGACATCAACGCCTACACTGACTTTGATGAGACAGTCTACAACATCAACCATGTGCCCACATCTGACGTGGCTCTGATGGACAGCGTGCTTCTCGTGCTCCGCGACTGGAGCGGCAGTCTGCTTCTGGAGGATGACGAGATTGAGGCAGAGCGCGGCGTAATCCAGGAGGAATGGCGCATGCGCAACACCGCCAACAACCGCTTCTACAGCGCCATGCTCCCCGTAGTCTACGACGAATATCAGTATCAGCAGTCGCCAATCGGCACAATGGAGGTTGTGATGAACTTCAAGCCAGATGTGCTTCGCGACTACTACCACAAATGGTATCGTCCGGACCAGCAGGGCATCGTGGTAGTCGGCGACTTCGATGCAGCCGAGATGGAGAAGAAAGTGATCGACATCTTCTCAGCCATCCCCATGCCCGAGAATGCTGCCGAGCGCACATATGCCACTGTCAGCGACAACAAAGAGCCCATCTACTTCGAATTCGAAGACCCCGAGATGAAGTTCAGCTACATCATGATGGCCTTCAAATCTGACCGTCTCCCCTTCGAGATGCGCAATACACTCGAGGCCGGCCTGATGTCGCAGGTGCTGCAGAACGTTGTGGCGATGCTTATCAACAATCGTCTCAGCGAGCATGCCAAGAGCGCAGATTGCAAATATATGCAGGCCGGTTGCGAATTCACCACATTCGAGGTGTCGAAGACCAAAGATGCCTTCTATGTGCGCATTGTGCCGAAAGATGATCCCGAGGCAGCCTTCCGCGACGCCATGGCAATCGTGGCACGCGCATGCAAGACAGGCTTCACAACTTCAGAGCTCGAGCGTGTGCAGTCAGAACTTCTGACAGCCTATGAGAGTGCATATAACGAGCGCGACAAGACAGACTCAGAAGACCGTGCGCGTGAGATTATCCGCCACTTCATCGAGAATGAGCCGGCTCCCGGCGCCGAATTCGAATATCAGTTCGTAAGCTCAGTGCTGCCGCAGATCCCCGTAGAGCAGTACAATATGATTGCCGCCGAGCTCCTCACTCCGGAGAATGAGGTGGTGGTTGTGGCCCAGCCCAAGGCTGAAGGCTACAAGCTTCCCGGCCGCGAGTCGATGCTCACCGCCCTCAACGAGGTGCTCAACGCCCAGTATGAGGCATATGTGGATGAAGTCATCACCGACCCGCTCCTCGATTCACTCCTCGCTCCCGGCAAGATTGTCAGCGAGAAGAAGAATGACCTCTACGGCACCACAGAGTTCATGCTCTCGAATGGTGTGAAGGTAGTTGTCAAGCCTACCGACTTCAACGCCGACCAGATTCAGCTGCAGTACTTCCGCATGGGTGGCTACCGCAACTTCGATCCCGCCGATGTAGCCAACCTGCGTCAGCTCGACCAGGCCTACGAATCAAGCAAGCTCGGCAACTTCAATGTCAAGACCCTCACCAAATATCTCGCCGGCAAACATGTAGGTCTCGGCTTCGGCATGGGCCAGGCCACTACCAGCTTCGAGGGTGTATCGACTGTCAAGGATTTCCCCACCCTCATGGAGCTTCTGTATGCTTCGAATGTGGCTCTCGGTGTAGACCAGGAACAGTATGATGTTAACCTTGGTAACCTCGTAAAACAGCTCACTCTCAGCGAGGCCAATCCCGACTTCACTTTCCAGACCATGCAGGCGAAAGGCATGTGGGGTGGCAATCCGATGATGATGCCCGCCACAGCAGCTGAGGTGCAGAAAGCCGATTATCCCAAGATGGTGGAGATGATCAAGCAGCTCACATCAAACGCCGCCGACTACACGCTCCTCATCGTGGGTAATGTAGACCTCGACACACTGCGTCCGCTCCTGGAGCAGTATGTGGCCTCACTCCCCTCTACAGGCAAGAAGAGCGAACTCCCCGTGGTCAACAAAATCGCGATGCCCGAGGGCCAGGTTGATCAGATTGCCGATGTGCCCATGCAGACACCCATCGTGAAGGTGATGAACCTCTTCGACGGCTCCAACCTTGAATACAATGTGGCCAACAATGTCCAGATCAGCATTCTTGGCGAAATCCTCACCAACGTGTATACCAACACACTGCGTGAAGAGGAGGGTGGCACTTATAGCCCCGGTGCATTCGGCACAATGTTCCCCAACAGCGACCAGTGGATGTTTGGCTACTTCTTCCTCACCAACTCCGACATGAGCCAGCGTCTGCAGGAGCGTGCCTACAAAGAGGCTATGGAACTTCTTGCCAACGGTGCATCGGCCGATGACTTCAACAAAGTCAAGGAGGCCGAAGCAGCACAGTTTGCCATCGCACTGCGCAACAACGGCTACTGGCTCCAGAACCTCATGCTCATCGAGCGTGGCTGGGACCTCATCACCGGACGCGAGGAATACCTCAAGAATCTCAAGGTCGAGGACTTCAACAACTACATCAAGACCATCTACAACGGTAAGAACCGCATCCAGATCGTGATGAACGGTGTGGAGGCCAAATAAGTCAATTTGAGTAGTATAATATTCAATTGAAGACCACAGGATAACTAATCTGACGGGCCCGAAGAGTTGACGCTGAATGATATCATCATCAATCTTTAGGCCCGTCAACTTTGATATCATTATGAAAAAATTCATTATCAGCGGCATCGCCGCACTTTCGATCATGACATTTGCATCCGTATCACGCGGATTCGCCGCCAACACCAGCAGCAATCCCCTTCTTCAGACCGAACTCCTCCCGTATGGTGCTGTCCCCTTCGACAAACTGACGCCGGAGCTCTATGAAGCAGCCGTCAAGGAGGCAATCGCCATGCAGAACCAGAACATCAATGCCATCACCATGCAGCGCAGCGCCCCCACATTCGAGAATACCATCGTGGCCCTCGAGCGTTCAGGAGCCGAGCTCAGCCGCGCAGTGCTCGCACTGGGCAATGTAGAGCATGCAGTGGGCGACCCCGCCATGATGCAGGTGCTGGCCAATGTCACTCCGCTTCTCTCAGAGCATGAGGCATCACTTCTGCTCAACGACGCCCTCTGGCAGCGTATTCGTCAGGTCTACGAACAGCGCGATGCAATCAAAGACCAGCTCACACCCGAAGATCTGCGTCTGCTCGACGAGACCTACAAGCAGTTCGCCCTCAACGGCGCAGCACTCGAGGGTGCCGACCGTGAGAAATACCGCAATCTCAGCGCTAAGCTCTCTGACCTCAATGTGAAATTCGCCCAGAATGTCACCAACGGCATGAAAGACCCCGCATCAAGAATGTGGGTAGGAGAGAATGACCTCGCCGGACTGCCCGACGCCATCGTCGAGGCCGCACGTGCCGAGGCAAAGGCAGCCCTCGAGGCCGAGGGTAAGACCGACGACGGCTCGACATACCTCTTCACCGTCTTCGCCCCCTCGTATGCCCCCTTCATGAAATATGCCGACAACCGTGAGCTGCGCGAGAAACTCTATAAAATCTATAACACGCGCAACACTGCGGGTGAGTTCGACAACACCCCTGTGCTGATCGACATTGCCAATGTGCGCCGCGAGATTGCCAATCTCATGGGCAAGAAGAACTTCGCCGAGTATCAGCTGCAGCACACCATGGCCGCTACTCCCGAAAATGTCTACGCCATGCTCAATGAGCTCCGCGAGGCATACACCGAGCCCATGAAGGCCGAGCTCAAGGAGATTGAAGACTTCGCGCGCCTCACCGAAGGCCCCGACTTCAAACTCCAGCCCTGGGATTACTCCTACTGGAGCGACAAGCTCAAGAGCGAAAAATATAGCTTCAACGATGAGGATATGAAGCCATACTTCGAACTCAACAACACCATCAAGGGTGTATTCGGCCTCGCCACCAAGCTCTATGGCTACACATTCAAAGAGAACAAATCGCTCCCCGGATATCACCCGGACGTAAAGATCTACGATGTCTACGGACCCGACAAAAAACTGCTCGGACTCCTCTATACCGACTTCTTCTATCGCGAGGGTAAAGCTCCCGGAGCATGGATGACCGAATATCAGACCGAGGTGAAAGATGATGAAGGCAACCGTACGCTTCCCCTTATCTCGATAGTGTGCAACTTCGCCAAGCCCGTAGGCAACAACGCAGTGCTCCTCACCCCCTATGAGGTCGAGACGTTCCTGCACGAGTTCGGCCACGCCCTGCATGGCCTCTCAGCCCAGGCCAAATATGCCTCTATCAGCGGCACCAACGTATATCATGACTTCGTGGAGCTCTTCTCACAATTCAATGAGAACTACCTCACCGAGAAAGAATTCCTCGACGGCTTCGCCAAGCACTACCAGACAGGCAAGAAGATGCCCAAGGAGCTGCTCGACAAATTCATCAAAGCCTCGCAGTTCGGTGCAGCATACGCCTGCATGCGCCAGCTCAACTTCGGCTTCCTTGACATGGCATATCACATGATGGAGGAGCCCCTGCGCGCATCTGACAGTGTCGAGGAATTCGAGGTGGCAGCCATCGAACCCGTCAAGATTTTCGATGCAGTGCCCGGATGCTTCATCTCTCCCTCATTCGCACATGTATTCTCAGGCGGTTATGCTGCCGGCTACTATGGCTACAAATGGAGTGAGGAACTCGATGCAGATGCCTTCGCAGCATTCAAAGAGGCCGGCAACATCTTCGACAAGAAGACAGCCGACAAATTCCACCACATGCTCGAGGCCGGAGGCACAGTTGATCCGATGACACTCTATGTGGAATTCCGTGGCAAGAAACCCACAGTCGACGCACTCCTCGTGCGCGACGGCATCAAAGCAGCCAAATGATTTGATGCCCGGCCATAAGCACCATTGACGCCGTGGCGCCCAAGCCCGGCAGTCATAACCAACACCAATCCCGGCGGAGACCCTCAGCGTAGAGTCTCCGCCGCTTTTATTAGCCTTCCACCCGAACTATACCAACCTTGTACCGACATTCAACTTGCTTCCCACATAAATAATCCTATACATAAATAATCTTATCTTGTAGGAGCATTTACGCGACCTTGCACTTTTACGCGACCTTGTACTTGAAGGGATAAATAATATTATTAAAAATAACATATCACCTTATGTTTAGACTATCGATAAAGCCTGACGGCAATTCTCCAAGCAGTGGTTTCATATTTCATAAATGCGCAGGGTGGAGATTAGAAAATAGCAAGCGAATTTGAATGTTCAGTCTTGAAGGCATTCCATCGGCTGACAGAATGATTATATTATTATTGCCGGATGCAATGTTTATTAAGAATAAATACAAAAATATTTAAATTATCTTTGGTGAATACTTAAAAAATGCTTACATTTGCAACAGAAGAACTACATCATAATCTTCCACCTCAGTTCAGGAGCAGCGCCACAACCACTACTCCTGCCGTTATTTTTTTACCAATATTCTTTTTATGAAACACTTATCCTCTATTCTTTCACTCTTATTGCTGGCATTTGCCGCGCTCGGATCGCACGCCGCAATCAAGGTCAATCTTCACACTACCGACACTTCGGCAGTATCTGTGGTACTGTCGCAAGGCTACAATTTCACTCCTCTGAGCTGGGATGCCTCAGGCAATGCCACTGTAAGCCTCGAGGAGGGTGCGTCGCTCAATATTAACCAGGTATACGGCTATGTCATCAACAGTGTCTCAATCTGCGGCACACAGGTGTGCGGCATGACGAGCCTCTACACCATACTCTATGCCGACCTCGCCGCACTTCAGGAGGAGGGGAAATTTACCGATGCCGCCACAGTCGAAATCAACGCCTCGACACGTCCGGAGTCGTATGTGGTCATCAACGGCGACAACGAGATGTTTGATGTGAGCTATCAATATCATGTATTCTCAGAGTCTGAATGGGGCGTAGGCTCGCTGCGCTTCAAAATCACCGACTCATCTCTCCCCATTGAGATAAGATCGAAAGCTGACTATGCCCTCAAGGCAGTGGTGAAAAATGGCAACAATGAACTCTCAGTCCCCGGAGCCACCAGCTTCAGCATCTACCCGTCGACTCTCTCGGCAGGCGACAATATCTTTGACGTGGAGGCCTACAGTCTTGATGATGCACGCACATCAAGCTTCACTCTCGATGTAGAGGGTAACCGCAACCTGGTGAAGGTGCGCAGGGCAGGTTCGGCTGAAAGCATACCCACTTCAGAATTGTCGGCACCCATCCGCTTCAATCCCGACACCGAGGTGCCCATCTTCATTTCGCATCAGACCTATCAGCAGCACCTCTACAGTGTGCAGCTCAATGGCGAGGAGGCTGAAGAGGTCGACGGTGAATTCCGCCTCGACAACATCAAATCGGGCGATGTGGTGAAGGTAGTGGTGGATTATCCCGACGTGGATGTCCCGGTGAAATTCAACTTCGCCAACCCCGCCACCGACGGCGCTGTGCTGATGGTGAGCAACACCACTTTCAACGCCTACGACCGCAAGCTCTGGACCTCAGATGACTTCACAGTCAAGTTAGGCTCGACAGTGCGCGTGACACTCGACAAGAACAACTACAACATTGAGTCAGCCACACTCAACGGCGAAGGGAACTACGATGAAAACATCACCTTCCTCGCATCCGACCCCAATGGCTATGTAATCGACGTGACAGCCCAGCCCAAAGAGCCCTATAACGTGACAATATATTACGAAGGCTATCCGGCCCACTTCCGTGTGCTTCTCGGTGATGACGACAATGCCGACAACTATATCGAGATGACCGGCGACGACACTATGGAGATAGCCGTTGCACGCAACATCAACCGCATACGCTTCATTCCAGACGCCGACTGGCTCATCACAGCCGTCTACGCCGATGGCGAGGAATCATCGGCCGACACATACGTGACCGGCAACATGGCATTCGATGTATATGTAGAGCAATTCGCCCGCCCGCTGCAGGCCTCCGTATACTGTGACCCCTCGGCAGCATGGGCCTATCGCAGTGTGACTCTCAGCAAAGGGGTAGAGGGACGTGAAAAGATCATCTATCCCGCCGACGGCTACACGCTCATCAACTATAGCGATGAAGACCTTCCCATATACTTCGAGGCCCAGTGTGCCGAGGGTGCACCATATGTGGCTTATCTGAATGGGGATGAGACAGCGCTCGGTGAGGTGACAGATCTTCCTGATGGCTCGGTGGTGAAGTATTATGCTGCCGCACCTCAGCAGTATAAGGTCAGCTTCGAGATTGATGATAATGTAGAGGCCTCGATAATGACCGACCTTATCACCGATCACGCCACACCCGCCGACCTCACTCTGATGGCCGGCACACGTGTCGACATTCGTCCGGCTGATTCCGAACTTTCAGAGGTACTGGTCGATGGCACACCGCTTGTGGCCGATGCAGCGGGTAACTACGCCTTCGAAGTGAAGGACGCTCATACAGTAGCAGTGCGCCAGGCGACACCTTCCGGAGTTGAGAACTTCGGCCAGGATGACCGGCAGCAGTACGACGTATTCTCACTTCAGGGCATTCGCGTGCGCAAGGGTCTTACAGCCAAAGAGGTGCGCTCGCTTCCCGCCGGAATCTATATCGTGGCCGGAAAGAAACTCATAGTTAAATGATCCGATATTCACTGCCATAGACTATAATACTGACCTATATATGAAGAAACTTCTCACCACGCTGACACTGTCAGCACTGGTAGCTGCGCCCCTCTCGGCGCAGCGCCTTGACGCCGGCAGCCAGGCGCGTCTCAGGAGCCTGCGCAGCGGTTATGCACATCAAGTGCAGCCCGATGGCTCGCGTCGCATGATGAAGCGTGTAGCCGCTGCCGCCCCCACTGTAGGCGGATTCCTCACGCTCAGACCCGGCTACACAGTGGCCGACCTGTCAGACTTCAATCCTGAAATCACCCGGCTTGCCGGAGGACTGCTGCTTTGCCGCGTAGCACTCAGCGATGTCGAGGCTGTGGCCGCGCATCCGGCGGTGGCCAGCTATCGCCTTGAACGCGATGTCGCTCCGAAGATGGACCGCGTGCGCACACTTATCGGCGTCGACCGTCTGCACGCCGGCGAGGTGCTTGACCATCCCTACACCGGCAAAGGGGTGCTCTGCTCATCGGTAGATGGCGGCTTCGATCCCAACCATGTCAACTTCCGCAATCCCGATGGCAGCAGCCGCATACAGAATTTCACATACTTCCGACCCGTACAGACCGGAGGCTACGCCACCGAAAACTACGGCCCTGACTACATGCCCAATATCGACACTGAGAACTCCACCACCTTCCATGGCACCCACACACTCGGCATCATGGCAGGTGGATACAAGGGTAATGTGACCGCCGGCCGCATGGTCTCAGATGGCAACGGAAGATATTCAGCCCTTGTAGAGGAGGATGTGCCGAATCCATATTACGGCATAGCCTGCGAAGCCGACCTTGCCACCGCCTCAGGTGTCAGCACAGACTACTACATAGCCCTCGGAGTGCAGGAGATAATGAAATATGCCGAGGCCAGGCAAGAGCAGCTTGGGAAGCCATATCCGATGGTGCTCAATATCTCGATGGGCTCTAATGTAGGTCCGCACGACGGCAGCTCGATGCTCTCTCAATATCTCGACCTTGCCACAGAGGAATCTGCCAACAATATGGTGGTATGCATCGCCTCGGGCAACGAAGGCGACCTGCCTATTTCGCTGCATCACCGCTTTGACGGCGATGATGATGCCGTGCAGACGGGCCTGAGATCCTATAACACCGAGCCGAATGAATATCCCAACGTCGTGGCAGGCCAGGTGTACGTCTATTCCGACACCGACGAGCCATTCGAGCTCCAGGCTCTCGTATACAACAAGAAGCGCAACAGTGTGTCGCTGCGTGCTGTGGCCTCGGGGAATCCTGAAGGTTCGCAGGTATATTACTGCAGCTCTGACGAATTCGTAGGTTATGAAAGCGACATCGTCTCACCGCAGCTCGCGCAGAACTTCAACGGCTACCTCGGTGTGACCGGTATGCTCGACACCGACGAGAGCGGCCGCTACTTCGGCGTGGTCGACGTGATGCTCTGGGAGACACCCTCGAATGCCGGCGACTATGTGATTCTCGTGCAGGCAAAAGGGAAAGATGGCCAGCGGGTGGATATGTACACCGATGGAGGATTCTTCGACCTCTCCGACCTCGGCCTTGCCGACCAGGGAGTGAAGCCCGGCACCACCGACGGCACTATCGCCGACACAGCCTGCGGCCACAACGTAGTGGTTGTCGGCTCATATAACTCACGCGATGCATGGGCCTCGCTCGATGGCTCCATATACTCCTACGACCTCTTCGAGGGTAACCGCGTGTCCCCCTTCTCATCATGGGGCACGCTTGTGGATGGTCGCGAGCTTCCTACGGTGTGCGCTCCCGGTGCGACCGTCATATCATCTACAAACGAATATTATCTTGAGGATAACGGCATAGGCGACGATTATCTCCAGGCAGCCGTCGAGGCCGACGGACGCCGTCATAGCTGGCACCAGTGTGTGGGCACCTCGATGTCGACTCCGGTAGTGTCAGGTGCCATAGCCCTCTGGAAAGAGGCCGACCCGACGCTGACCTATACAGATGTGCTCGACATAATCCGCAAGACAGCCGTCAAGGATGCCGATGTCACTGCCGACCCGACAGAGGCGGTGAAATGGGGCGCCGGAAAATTCGATGCCTTCGCCGGCATGATTGAGGTACTGGCCCGTCAGGGCATAAACTCAGTGGCCGATATCGCTGCCGAGCCGGGCAATGCCCTGCTTATGCGTCAGATAGGGCCGAAAGCCTACGAATTCCATGTGGCCGGTGCTGCAGCATTGAATCTCGATGTCTACGACATGACCGGTGCCCTCGTGGGTAATGCCGCCGGCCCAGCCGCCGATGGAGTAGTGTATGACGCGTCGGCGCTTATGCCCGGTGTATACGTGGTGAGCGCCAACGGTGTCTTCTCGCGTAAAATCTGCGTCAAATAAGATTCGCAACTACTTAAGTAGAAATCAATAATCCATAAATACAACATCATGTCCAACTTATTCAAGTCAATCATGGCTTCGGGCCTGATGATGATGGCCGGACTGACGGCAAATGCACAGATGCAGGAGCCTATCATCAGTTTCCACACCACCATCTATGAGAACAATGGCAGCGACAACGCATTCACCATTGCTCTCGGCGCGCTCGAAGATACCTATGTAGACATCGACTTCGGATTCGGCCCCACCGAATATAAGGTGGGTGTGGCCGACTACGACTCGAGCTCAAGCGGCCTCAACGGCACCATCATCAATGGTCATGTCGACCAGCGTGGTGAAGTGAAAATCTATGGCGACCCGATGCTTATCGACTATCTTGACATCGAGGGCGTCTTCGCCGACCGTCTCGACTTCTCGGCCTGTGTCAACATGGAGATTCTCAATGTCGGCCACAACTATCTGCCCGAACTTGACCTCTCGCCCTTCAAATATCTTTCGGCAGTCTATCTCGAGGATAACCCCTTTGATGAGAAGCCACTCCTCATTGGCGACAATCACCCCGAGCTCGTGATTCTCGACATCACCAATGTAGGCAGTCTCGACCAGTCGCTTGATATCAGCAACTTCCCGAAGCTGAAGTCATTCACTGCATATCACTGCCTTGACCTGCGCGCATGCGACCCCACCAAGAGCCCCGGCCTTCTGGCCCTCGACCTCGACTGCACCAATGTCAGCTCACTCGATGTAAGCCAGAACCCAGAACTTCTGATTCTCAACATCTCGCAGACGAAAATCACCGAGATTGACCTCTCGGCCAACCTCAAGCTGCAGCAGTTCTACTGCGAGCATCAAGGCACACTGAACCAGCCTCATAAGCTCAAATCGCTCGACCTCAGTCTCAACGACCAGCTTATGATTCTCTTCTGCAGCTCGAATGCGCTGACAGAACTCGACATCACCGGCAATCCGCTGCTCTGGGAACTCAACTGCTCCGACAATCTGCTCACATCAATCGACCTCTCAGGCACTCCCGACATCTACAACCTGAATATATCGAAGAACTATATGGACTTCAATACTATTCCGGCATGGCGCGACACGTTTGGCGATTACTACTATGAGCAGCGTCCGCTTCCGTTCGACCGCAGTTATCCCGTAGATGCTGAGATTGACCTTGAGTCGCGTCTGGTGCGCCCCAACTCGACCACTACAGCCAAACTCTTCTGTGGCGACGACGAGGTGAGCGACGAGGCCTATTCATATTCCGACGGTCTCATCATCTTCCATCAGGAGCTCCCCGACAGTGTATACTTCACTTTCTACAACACCGACTTCCCCGAGTATAACCTCAAATCAACCAAATTTGTGGTGAAGAGCGTCGAAGACTTCGGTCGCGACAACGCTCTGGTGACGATGCGCCTCAAGCCATCGGCCAAGGATGTGGCCCTGCGTGTGGGCATCGCCGGCGCTACCGTCGACACCCCGCGCCGCTTCTCAGTGGACTTCGGCGATGGCGAGCCCAAGGAATTCTACGCCACAAGCGAGACTCTGCCCGAGACTCCCAACGCCACCGGCGAAAAGCAGAAAGTAGGGGCCATGACCCTCTATCTGCCTGAGAACACCGACCTCACAGCCTTCGGCATCGATGGCACCCAGCTCAGCACACTCGATGTGACGGCTGCCAGCCATCTGGAATATCTGGCCGTCACCGATTGCGCACTCTCCACAATCGATTTGACCCAGAATCGTCATCTGCGCAGCGTCGAGCTGCAGAACAATGCTCTCAAGAGTCTCGACCTCGATGGCGAGACTGCTCCGATGAGCAAGGGCAACCTCACATATATCAATGCCAGCAACAATCAGATTGCAGAATTCAAGAGCAATCAGGTCAGAAATCCCGAACTGCTCGACCTCTCGCACAACAATCTGACAGAGTTTGATCTCGGCCAGTGCTATTATATGCACAATCTCAATCTGGCCGACAATCAGATTACCTCCATCTCACTCGATGATTGCGAAGAGTTGCAGACACTCAACCTCTCAGGCAACAAGCTCTCAGCGATTGAGATTCCCTCATTCATCAAGCTCACTGCCCTGAATCTTGCCGGCAACAACATCCCCCTCTCAAAGCTTCCGCTCCCGGGTGAGATTGCCAACTATGTCTACGCACCCCAGCAGGTTTGGGGTATGCCGGCACAGGCACCCTCAGTCAACATGCAGGAGCAGTGGGTGGATGTAGATGGCCAGACCACTCAGTTCAACTGGTATGCCGCATCCGACAATCGTCAGCTCACAGATGCTGAGATTCAGAAGAATGGCGACTACCGCTTCCGCTTCAAGGATGTCAATACAGGCGACGTCTACGCCACATGGTCGCACCCCGCCTTCCCCGACTTCGCAGGCGCCGACATCTACCGCTCAGCCAATGTGACTCCGGCTGAGATGCCCACCAGCGTGCGCGCGTCATTCACCACTGTCGATGCAGCTCAGTCGTCCGTCATCATGACTGCCACCAAGCCCGACACTTATGTCTATATCGACTGGGCCGGCGATAATAACCCCGAGCAGTATAAGCTCTCGGCCGAGCAATACACCATCTTCCCCTGCGAGACTTATGCCGACGCCGATGTCAGAGTGCTCACTTATGAAGGTGAGGATGGAATCGGAGTCTTCAGCCTCTCTAATGTGGCGATGGAGAAAGCCGACCTCAGCGGCATGAATGAAATATATTCTCTCAATGCATCCGGCTGGGGCCTTGACAAAGACCAGCTTGTGTTGCCCCCCTCGAAAGCTCTGCGTGAGCTTACCCTTTCGGGCAACAATATCGGCAGCATCGACCTCAGCTATTACGAGAATCTCGAGTCACTCACCATCACCGATGGCAATCTGACCGCAATGGATGCCACTGTATTGCCCAAACTGCAGCGCCTAATGCTCGCCAACAATACAGTCAAAGACCTCAAGCTCGCCAACCAGGAACTTTGGGAACTTGACCTCAGCGGCAACGAACTCGAATCGATCGACCTCAGCGGTGCTCCGCATATCGTGCAGCTCTGGCTCTCCAACAACCTGCTTACGGCGATTGATGTCAGCGCGCTCAATGACCTGCGTGTGCTGATGCTCTATCACAACTACTTCAAGCTCACCACACTGCCGCGTGTGCTCTCTACATATAATGTGTACTATTATGCTGACCAGGTGCCTTGGGATGTTGAGCCTGAGAATGGTGTGGTCGACCTCAGTGAACAGCTGATGGTGGGCACTAACCGCACGAGCTACCGTTGGTTCCGCGATGGTCTGGCATACGACGAAGAGGGTAATATCGTGGGTGATGAGATGCAGGAGGGTGTGGACTACACCGTCAGCGATGGCGTCTTCACATTCCTCAAGTCGCAGCACAACGCCCGCTGTCTGCTCACCAATGTCGCATTCCCCAACATCGTGTATGTGACAGTTGAGATGGATATCGCTACCTCAGGTGTGGATGAAGTAGCCGCCACTGCACTTGATGTCGTGGCCGGTCATGGCTTTATCGAAGTCAATGGTGCCGAGGGTCGTGTGACCATCTTCACAGCCGATGGTCGCGTAGCCGGTCAGGCAGCTGGCTCAGCCCGCTTCGACTCTCTCGACGCCGGCATATATGTTGTCAGCGCCGATGGCAAGTCAGCCAAGGTGATTGTGAAGTAAAAGTTTAATCAACTTCATAAGAGTATCCACGGCCTCTCATGCCGGCATAACAGTCAGCAGTAGCAGGCACCACAAAAAATTATAGCCGTCCAATAATCGGGCGGCTATAATTTTTTGCATGTCCCAGACCTGAGAGGCGGAATTTTTTGAGCTATCGCAGATTAGATGCTCAATTCAGAGGCTTGCATTACCGAATGAGGATGGTGGGAAATAAAAAATACAAAAGATAGATGAAGGTTAAATAAGAAGTGGTGAATTACATTGAATACATTTAAACTTGCCGTCGTATCATGTGTCTAAATGACGGAATGAGACAGTCACGCTCTCAATTATGGTGAATAATTATTATGGGTGTTAAGAAGGGCAGAGATGCCCTTCTTAACTTTTTATACACATATTGACTCTCCTTCCCCCGGCGATCGCGTAGGGGAGAGTGGCGCATGGGGCAACCGATGGCATGCGTAAGTGTATCTCCATCTGTCGGGAGCAGATTATCCATGGCATGGATAATCTGGATAAATTATCAGAGAGGTAAGTAGTTGCTAAGAATTATTTGTTCATTAATTCTTCGCAACTACTTCGCAACTACTTATAATCAAAATGAGCGGCCGGCATTGATTCGATCTGGGAATCATTGCCGGCCGGTAAACGTTGAGGTGTCGAGGCTCCATGCTTGCTTAGTCATCGTGATGGTGCTTCTTCGACTTCTTATGTTTTTTTGGCTTTTTCGGTTTCTTTTTCTTCGGAGGTTTCGGGGGTTTATGATGGTGATGGCCTCCATCTTCGTAGTAGCCGCCGTTCCAGTTGTAAGCCACATCGTGGTCTACTCCGAAATGGGCACGGGTTGTGCCGCAGCTTCCCATGCCGAAGAGCAGCGACAGCGCTATTAGGGCTGCGGTGAGATGCAGCATGAATCTGGCACGTCGCATCGGGGCTTCGAGGGCCACCTGGGTGGTGCGGGGCGTATTATGCTGGTCGAGGGGTGTATGGTTGGCTTGTCGCATAGGTCAACAATGTATAGTGGAACAAATGTAGTTATTTGACTCTATATCTCTAACAAGACCGGTGTTTGAAAAGTTCACGCCACCCCTATGCAGAATCAGATTTAGCGCGGATTTATATCATAAGTAGTTGCGAAGAATTAAACATCATAAGTGATTCTTTTTCAAAGAATGATTTGAACAATAATTTCACTTTCTCTTCGGCGCTTTTTGCCGTCATCGTCAGTCGCTTAGCTCGCTAAGCTCCTTCCTCCCCCGGCAAAAATCACTCGAAGATAAAGCAAAATTATTTGTTCATTAATTCTTCGCAACTACTTAGCAGATTAGATTTCAATGCCGAAATATCGGTTTATCAGGCCGGAAGAGGCCATCTCGCGGGCAGGGAGATTGAATATTGTCGAGTCGGCGAGCAGGGCGATGTTGTCGGCACGTTTGAGGGCTATGTCAAGCTCATGGGTTGAGAAGATGATGCACTTGCTGCGCGTGTGGGCGAGTTCGTGAAGGAGTTCCACGAGTTTATATCGATTTGGCAGGTCAAGAAACGAAGTAGGCTCGTCAAGCAGGATGTTGGGAGTGTCCTGAGCCAGAGCGCGGGCAATCATAACTCTTTGGCATTCGCCATCGCTGAGGGTGTCGACAGGGCGGTTGGCATAATCGGCCATGTCGATGGCCTTGAGCGAAGATTCGATAATCTGATGGTCGGCAGGCGAGAGATTTCCGATCCAGTCGGTGTAGGGGGCGCGCCCCATGGCCACGACATCATAGCAGCTCATGTTGCTGACACGTGTGCGCTGGGTGTTGACAAATGCCAGATGACGTGCAAGTTGCGCCGGACGCAGGCCGCGCAGAGAGACTCCATCCACGTCGATATCACCCGAATAATCATGGTTAAGCCCGGCCAGGGCACGCAGCAGTGTTGACTTGCCGGTGCCATTCCTGCCGATGAGCGCCGTCAGAGAGCACCCTCCGAAAGAGGCTGATGCCTCGCTAAGCAGCAATCGCCGGCCATAGCCGATATTAAGATTCTCGATGGTAATCATAAGTGCATTTTAGCAAAAGGTATTTACCGGAATCCGGAGTTCCCGGCTCTTTAACCCGGCTATTGAATAAGTTCGACTTCAGAGAGAGTCGACTTTCAAGCTCACTTCATGGAATTCTTGACCACCACATACACCACCACCGGAATTCCCAGCAGCGCTGTGATGGAATTTATAGGGAGAGTGAGCGATTTGGAGATGATGTCGCATATCAGCAGCACCGCGCCCCCGGTGAGCATGGTGGCAGGGATAAGCACACGATGGTCGGAATTGTCAAACAACATGCGGGTCACGTGCGGCATAGCCAGTCCGATAAATCCGATTGGACCGCAGAAAGCAGTGGCCGACCCGGCCAATAGCGTGGTCGAAATGAAGAGCAGAGAGCGCGAGCGGCGTATGTCGAGGCCCATTGTGAGGGCGTACTCCTCACCGAAAAGCAGCAGATTCAGCGGCTTTATAGTCAGCACCGCCAATATCAGACCTGCCGCCACGGCAGGGAGCATAATCCAGAGTTGCTGGCGAGTCACATCGCCAAGCGAGCCCATGGTCCAGATGACGAATGACTTCAGCGCCTCCTCATGGCTCAGATACTGCAGAATCTGCACGATAGCCGCCACTCCGCTTGAGAACATCATGCCCAGTATCAGAATCACCATGATATCCTTTATGCGATGGCCCACGGCTGCAATCAGCGCCAGAATCGCGGCTGCCCCGATCCATGCAGCCCCTGCAATGCCGAGCGATGAAATCTCTGCGGGAAGCGCCAACATGGGTCCGGCCAGAATGAAGAGCGCCACACCAAGTGACGCACCCGAACTAATGCCCAATACATAGGGTCCGGCCAGCGGATTGCGGAAGAGAGTCTGCATCTGCAGTCCGCTCACCGAGAGGGCAGCCCCCACGAGGAGAGCCACCACAGCCTTCATCAGGCGGATATCGATGATGATTGACCGGTGGACAGGGTCGGAATCCATGCCCGTGAGTATCCCTATGATCTCGCGGGGAAGAATGCTAACGCTCCCTACGCCGAGGTCAATCACAAATAGCAGCAGCGTGATTATACCGCATGCTGCAAACATAAGTCTACTCTTGTCTCTTTTTTGCATAATATTCTTAAGTGGTCGGTCAAATTTCACCACTAAGTCGGTCGAGTTACAGCACTACGCCGGTAAGATGCAACCACTAAGGGTCTCAAATGAACCCACATGCAGGTGGTCAGTCGGCGATAGAGTCCGGCATCGCCATATCCGCGTCCGGCAGCGGGTCAGGCTGACGCTCGGGGAGTCGGCGATAATAGGTGAAGGGTTCGCTCACCAGCGACGGGTGCATTATCTTGATAAGGTCGCGCAGCACGAGGTCGGGGTTGACAACTCCTGATTCATAGAAGTCATTGCCACCCGAGGGGGTGGTGCGTTCGGTGTTGTTGTATAGTTCGGCCCTCTGCACCACAGGCAGATTGGCAAACTTTGGCAGCGCCTCGCGCAGGTCAGATACAGAATTGATGGTATTTCCCAGGTTGAGCCACTTGTCAGCCTTTGAAGTCAAGGTGAATGCCTCTTCAAGATCAATCGGTTTAGACTGGCGCGAGGTGTTGGCGCTATAGATGTAGTCGGCACCGGCATCCTCAAGCAGGGTCACGAAATAACTTCCCATCGGGGGCATAAACCATGAATCGCCATAGGGCATATTCAGCATCACCTTCGGGCGTGGTGCGTCAGAGGTCTCAAGTCGTTTGCGCAACGCGTTATATTTCTCTGGAATCTGTGCAAACACCTCCTCGGCCAGATTGCGTTTACCCACAATTTCAGCCAGTGCCATCATCCATTCCGATTTGCCGAGCGGGCTCTCCTCGACATATTCACCCACATAGATGAAGGGTATGCCGAGTTCCTTGAGCTTGCTCTCCATCGCGTCCGGGCCGCTTATGCCATAGAGCAGCACAATGTCGGGTTTGAGCGCCGCGATAAGTTCGTAGTTGATATTGCCATCATATCCCACATCGCCAATCTCAGCGCGGCGTGACTGAATCTCAGGCGCGGTGATAAACTCCATTCCCGAAACACCCACCACATTTTTTGAAGCATCCACCAGATGCAGCATAGCGATTTGGGTCGACGACATGCAGATTATTCTCTCAGCATCGCCCGAAAGGATCTGGCCACGGAAGCCTTCAGGCACACGCTCGCCGGCGCGCTGTATGAACAGCAGGCGCTCTTCAGGTTTGTCGCCCTGCCAGGGACGGGTGACTTTAAGTATCGAGCTTGCCTTGCCGGGAGCTCCGAAAATTTCGAAGCCCGTGGCATACTTCGGAGAATACAGTGATGTTGAATACTCCTTCTCGGCCGCGGATTGGTTTTTAGATCCGCAGCCCCCCATGATCAGGAGCAGCGCCAGAAACAGCGGCATCAGGCGTATAGGCAAGAATGCGCCTGACCGCATTGATGATGAGGATATATCTTTATTCATATTGAAATACCGAATGATATTTGAGCAAACCCGATATTGGGCTTATTTATCTGCGCCATCTCTTGATGCCGCTCAGTGAAGTGTCTGAATCCGAACGACAGAATCAGATTGCTCTGAAACTTAGGCCGCTGCACAAGGTTGAGGCCCGCGCCCACGGTGGCCATCGTGTCGCCGAACATCGGCGATGACGAGATGGTGTTGAAGCTATAACCCACACTCGCCTGCATGAAGAAGAGGGTGGGGGTCTTGCGGAATCCTGTGCGGAACACTGCCTGTATCGGCAGGAAGCTGTCGCGGGTGCCGAGCGATTTATGCAGGCCGACGCTCACACCCAGAAACTGGATTAGCTTATGCCGGTAACCCACGACTATGTCAGCATTGAAGGTAGACATGTCGGTGCTCGAGAGGTCGAGCCCTGTGCCCAGTTCGATACCGAACATCACATTCGACATTTTCTTCGGGCGCGGAGGTGCTTCGGGCTCTATCAGACGGTCGGCCGCTACGGTCTCCAGAAACTTGATTTCGAAACGCGAATAATCATCGGCTGCCACAGTGTCGGTAATCAGCGAACCATCCGAGAGGTATCGGCTCACGATGATCTTTTCGGTCACACGCGCCGAGTCAGGTTCAGATGCAGTATAGTCCACAAACTCCGATGGCGCTGCCGGAGTATCTGCAGCCGCCGGGACTGCGATATTCAGGAGCGCCATCAGGATGGGTATTATGAAAAACGTATGTTTCAAGGTTTCGGTGAGGTGAATGAGGTGCTGAGACAATGACCCGGCAAAGGGGGCCCTTTTATTCGCCGCCGAGATAGGACTTGAGGAGCTGGCTTCGCTGTCCTTTCAGTCGGCGGATAGCCTTCTCCTTAATCTGGCGCACACGCTCGCGTGTGAGGTCGAATTTAGCGCCGATTTCCTCAAGGGTCATCTCCTGGCAACCTATGCCGAAGAACATTTTGAGTATTTCCCGCTCGCGGTCGTAGAGCTGACGCAGGGCGCGGTCAATCTCTTTAGAGAGCGACTCCTGATTGAGCGAGCGGTCGGCCATAGGGCTATCATCATTGGCCAGCACATCGAGCAGAGAGTTATCCTCACCCTCCACAAACGGAGCGTCGACCGAAATAGATCTGCCTGACACCTTCAGTGAGTCGGCAATCTTCTCGACCGGAATGTCAAGACGGTCGGCCAGCTCTTCAGGTGAGGGCTTGCGCTCATTCTCCTGCTCGAACTTGGTGGCCTCTTTGGTAATCTTATTCAGTGAGCCCACCTGATTGAGGGGGAGACGCACGATGCGCGACTGTTCGGCGAGAGCCTGCAGGATAGCCTGGCGGATCCACCATACAGCATACGAGATAAACTTAAAACCACGGGTCTCATCGAATTTCTGTGCCGCGCGGATCAGACCGAGGTTGCCCTCGTTGATCAGGTCAGGGAGCGGAAGTCCCTGGTTCTGATATTGCTTGGCCACCGACACGACAAAGCGCAGGTTGGCTCTCACGAGTTTGTCGAGAGCCTTCTGGTCACCTTTCTTGATGCGCTGGGCGAGTTCAACCTCTTCAGCCACGGAGATAAGTTCCTCGCGGCCTATTTCCTGAAGATATTTGTCGAGGCCTATGCCGTCGCGGTTGGTGATCGATTTGTTGATTTTAAGCTGTCTCATAGGATACGGATATATTTATGTTGAGAAGAGGGATATATCAAGTCTGTAATATATGTTTGCGAGGAGGGAGGGGGTAGACTGCATAGCAACTCAGGGTACGGCTGCATAGATATAACAACCGCACTCTGAGCTGAATTGCAAAATTAATACTTTTTTATCATATTTGAAAGTTTTCAAGATGATTTTTAACACTGTCTATAATCTTAATTGTAATAGATTAAAGAATATCAGAGGCGTACTGCTCATGATTTCCAAAAACATAAGCGTAACCATCAGGATTTTAGAAATATAGAACCTCCGGTTTGAATCCTGTAAAAAAAGGATGAAAACCGGAGGCTCTGTGGATTTGGCTTCAACGCATAGCCGGGACCCGGATGGCTGCAAGTCACGCAGGCCTCGGCTGAATCGATGGTGGTCAGTTGAGATTGACTGCGTAATAGTATTTGCGGCCCGAGTTGGGGTAGATGCCCGAGAGGAGCATCACTTTGTCGGCATCCTCATCCTTCATGACTTTATTGTAGAGATACTCCACATCGTCAGAGGAGTTGACAGCCTTGCCGTTGATTTCAGTGATTACGAAGCCATCCTTGACGCCTGCATCGCGGAAAGCGCCTTTCTGCAATCCGGCCACCTTCACACCTGAGCGTATGCCGAGTTCCTCCTTCTCCTTATCAGAGAGTTTCATGAAAGCGGCGCCAAGTTCGGAGAATTCGCCGGGTTTGGTTATTTCGGTGCTCCCCTGGTTGTTGCGCAGAGTGGCTGTGGAGGTCATCTTCTTGTTATCGCGATAGTATGTGAGGGTTATGCGCTCGCCGGGGCGGAACTTATTGAGCTGCTCCACGAGTTCGGCGCGGTTCTTGACATTCACATTATTAATGGCGGTGATTACATCGCCGCTCTGCAGGCCCAGTTCCTTGGCAGTAGAGCGCGCGGTGACACTCTCCACGAGCAGGCCGGTCTTGGTGGCCGTGATATCATTCTCCTTGGCGAGTTTCGAATCGAGCTCACGCACAGTCACGCCCAGGATTGCGCGCTGCACAGTGCCATACTGTCGGAGGTCGGTGATGACCTTCTTGACAATCGTGGTGGGGATTGCGAAAGAGAAGCCCGAGTAGCTGCCGGTGTTGGAATAGATGGCTGAGTTGATGCCGATCAGTTCACCCTTGAGGTTGACGAGCGCACCGCCGGAGTTGCCGGGATTGAGTGCGGCGTCGGTCTGGATGAATGATTCGATGCCGAGCGAGCCGGAGGTGGAGTTAGTGCCGAGGCTGCGGGCCTTGGCGCTGACGATGCCGGCAGTGACGGTAGAGTTGAACCCGAAGGGATTGCCCACAGCGAGCACCCACTCGCCGATTTTCACAGCCTCGCTATCGCCGAAGCTGATGGCCGAGAGGTCTTTGGCGTCGATTTTGATGAGAGCGAGGTCGGTGGCTGGATCGGTGCCGATCACTCGGGCCTCATAGCTTGAATTATCGTTGAGCAGGATTTCGAGTTTCTCTGCGCCATCGATGACGTGGTTGTTGGTGACGATATAACCGTCGGGCGACACAATCACGCCCGAGCCGAGTCCACTCTGCACGAGGTCCTCGTCAGCACTCTTGCGCTGCTGGCGCGGCTGCTGCTGGCGCGGTTGCTGCGGACCGAAGAAGAAATCAAACATTCCGAAGGGGTCATATCCATTGCCCCCATACTGCTGGCGGCGCGAAGTGAAGCTCTTGATGCAGACGACTTCATTGACTGTCTTTTCAGCTGCCTGGGTGAAGTCGGTGTCGAAGTTTGTGGAGGCGGCGGTGCGCACAAAAGCGTTGTCGTCTTCAGATCCCGGGCGAGATGCCAGGATTACTGTAGCGCCCAGAGCGAGAGCGAGGGCGATAGTGGATGTTTTCAGTATGGTCATCTTCATAATGATAGTTTAGGTTTTGAAGGGTGGCGGCAGGGAGTGAGCAGAGGGCTGACTCGAGTACCAGCCGGCTGCGCGGCAATTCTCTCCGCGTCCACAATAGTAATACCCCTTAAGCGTGCAAATATTACACCATCGGCGGCGATTTACTCTGATTTTTAAAAAAAATTAGTATTAGCTTTGAGCAAGTATTAAAAATGATTAATTTTGATGCTTGGTGTGGCCTGGAATGGGGCGGCTGAATTAACTTCGCATGGCAAATGCGTGGTGGCGGAGCTGCGATTTACGTGTCTTTGGCAGTCTGGCAGTTGTGCATCAGAGCAGCCGGTTGTGCGTTAGCGCACGGTTGCGAAATCAACGATTCTATAAATTTATATGGCGATTTTATCTCAGAGATTATATAGAGGTGAGTATGGGGCTTGGGGCCGCTGGCTGGCGATGTTGCTGGTGGTGGCGGTGATGTCGGTGTTGCTGGCCGGGTGTTCAAGCCATCGGCGGTCGGTGAGGTTTCCTCGCCCGGCGCAGGGTGGCGAACCGGTGAATGTGGAGTTTGCGCATCTCAGCTCAGCGCGTCAGCGCCTCATCAGCGAGGCCCAGGAGTGGGTTGGCACCCCATATGCCTATGCCCGCTGCGACAAAGGGCGAGGCTCAGACTGCAGCGGGATGGTGCTGCAGGTGTATCTGGATGCGCTTGGCATAAAACTGCCACGCAACTCAGCCGAGCAGGCAGCCTTCTGCACCCCGATATCGCTTCGGAAGGTGTTGCCCGGCGACCTGGTGTTTTTCGCCACCGGCAAAGATGCGGCCCGCATCTCGCATGTAGGGATAATGCTTGACTACGAAAACTTCATACACGTCAGCACATCAAAAGGGGCAGTGATCTCGAAGATCACCACCCCTTATTATGTGCGTACATTCATGGGGTTCGGGCGAGTGCCCACCCTATGATTTCCAAGAGTGTGCTGTAATTCAGCGCACTCTTAGAGGATAGCTGCGAGTTTAGCCTCGAGGTCTGAGAGTTTCACCAGACCCACGCTGCGCTCCTTGAGCTCGCCATCTTTGAAGAAGAGCACTGTCGGGATATTGCGCACGCGGTTTTCGCTTGCAATCTCATCGTTCTCATCGATGTTGAGTTTGCCGATCACCACTTCGGGGTGCTTTTCAGCGAGCTCCTCCACTACGGGACCGAGCTTGATGCAGGGACCGCACCATGTGGCCCAGAAATCGATTACTACGGGTTTTCCTGACTCGATTGCCTCGCGGGCAGTCTGATCTGTGAATTGGATTGCCATTTCGGATTAGATTTAGATTATTTAGTGTTTAAAAGATTGAATTTCAGAATTGATAGTTCCCTCATCGTAGCTGGCCTTGATGGCGCCGTGATGCCGGGGTTCCGTATTCCTTCCCAAAATTATTGAATAATTCCGAGTCGGCCAAATAAAATGGATTAAAAGTTGAAAAGGTGTGCCCGATTCCGCAGTGATTGCGGAGTGAGGCCGATGTATCATGCCTGAGTCGACACGTCATACTCCACGCCCCATTCATTGAGGAAGTCGACGAGTGCCTTGTCGAGTCTGAACTTCTGACGCGAGTGGATAGTGATATATTGCTCGCGCGAGTAGTCGAGAAGCATGATGAAAAGGTCTCCCTTGCGGTCGTCGTCAGAGGTAGAGCGGAAAGCGCTCAGCTGCTGCAGGAAGTCGCGGTTGTCGAAATTCTTGTCGAGGCGTATGCGGATGCAGTTGGCCAGGTGGCCGCTGACGCTCGAGAGAGGTGTTATCTCATCGATGCTCATATCCATGAAGTTAGGATTGAAGCGTCCCTGCTGGAATCGCATCTTCATGTAGACTGCATCTCCCACCACGAGTTTATTCTTGAACGACTCATACGACTTGCCGAAGAGGCGTATCTGAGCCGAGCCGTTGAAGTCCTCGATAGTCACCAGTCCCCAGGGGCGTCCGCTCTTCTGGCTTATTTTCTCATCGAAAGCGGTCACCATGCCACCCATTGTGATATTTGCACCATCCTCCTGCTTCTCCTCAAACTCGGCGCAGGGGGTGTTGCATGCGTAGGTGAGCTCCATATAGTAGGGGTCGAGCGGATGGGCCGACAGATACATTGTCACCAGATTCTTCTCAGCCTCGAGGAGTTGGAGCCGGTTCCATGGCTCATATTCGGGGTAGGGGGGCTTGTTGGTCTCGATGGGTTCGAGGTCGGCGAAGAGAGAGCTCTGCAGCGAATTTGCGTCATTCTGCACCCGCTGGCCATACTTCACGAGTTGGTCGGCCCATGTGGAGTCAAATAGCGGCGCCACCACCATTTCGCGGGCCACGCCGAAGCTGTCGAATGCGCCGGCGAGCGCGAGGTTCTCGATTGCACTGCGGTTGCAGGCCGAGAGGTTCACACGCTCCACGAAGTCGTAGAGGTCGGTGAAGGGGCCATTCTTGCTGCGCTCGATAACGATGGCATTCACCGCCGAATCGCCCACACCCTTGATGCCGCTCAGTCCGAAGCGAATCTCACCCTTCTTGGTGACGCTGAATTTATGCAGCGATTCATTGATATCGGGGCCCTTCACCACTATGCCCATTCGCTTCGTCTCATCCATGATTTTCTGAAGCTTATCGGCCGCAGTGAGGTTGCGGCTCATCACGCCGGCCATGTATTCAGCCGGGAAGTGGGCCTTCAGATAAGCTGTCTGGTAGGCCACCCAGGAATAGCATGTGGCATGCGATTTATTGAAGGCGTAGGAAGCGAATTTCTCCCAGTCGGCCCAGATTTTCTCGAGCACCTCCGGCTTATGGCCGTTGCCCTGCCCCTGCTCCATGAATTTCACCTTCAGTTTGGCCATCTTGTCGATCTGCTTCTTACCCATGGCCTTACGCAGCATGTCAGACTCGCCGCGGGTGAAGTTGGCCAGAAGACGCGACAGTAGCATCACCTGCTCCTGATAGACGGTGATGCCGTAGGTCTCCTCCAGGTATTGCTTCATGATGGGGATGTCGTACTGAATCGGTTCGCGGCCATGTTTGCGGGCGATGAACGAGGGGATATAATCCATAGGTCCCGGGCGATAGAGGGCATTCATGGCGATTAGATCCTCAAACTTCGACGGCTGCAACTCGCGCAGCGACTTCTGCATGCCCGGCGACTCAAACTGGAAGGTCGATGTGGTGCGTCCGTCGCAATATAGCTTGAAGGTCAGTTCATCATCGAGCGGGATGTTGTCGATGTCGAGGTCGATGCCCCGGCTCCCCTTGATATTGGCCACCGCCTCCTTGATAATCGAGAGGGTTTTCAGGCCGAGGAAGTCCATCTTGATCATACCGGTCTCCTCGATGAGTGAGCCCTCATATTCAGTCACGATAATCTTCTCGCCCCCGTCGTCGACGGCCGACACCGGCACCCAGTCGGTGATGTCGTCACGACCGATGATGACGCCGCAGGCGTGCACACCCGTGCCGCGCACGGTGCCCTCGAGCTGGCCGGCGTATTTCATCACCTCCGCCACGCGCGGGTCAGGGCTATTATATGCCTCTTGGAATGACTTATCGTATTTCAGCAGGTTCTTGAAGTTGATTTTGGGTGATTTGCCATCAACTTCAGGCAGGCGGTCTACGACGAGTTTGGCCAGCTTGTTGGTCTCCTGCGGAGTCATGCCCATGATGCGCCCCACATCCTTTATGGCCGATTTCGTGGCCATGGTCTGATAGGTGATGATGTGGGCCACCTTCTCGGCACCATATTTGCGGGTGACATACTTCAGCACCTCATATCGTCCATCGTCGTCGAAGTCAACATCGATATCAGGTAGCGAAATACGGTCAGGATTAAGGAATCGCTCGAACAGAAGGTCATACTTTATGGGGTCGACCTGAGTGATGCCCAGGCAATAGGCCGCAGCCGACCCGGCTGCCGAGCCACGCCCCGGGCCGATGCTGACTCCGAGTTCCTCGCGGCCGGTGTTGATGAAATCCTGCACGATGAGGAAGTAGCCCGGGAAGCCCATTGTCTTCATTATATAAAGCTCAAACTTCAGGCGTTCAGCCACATCGGGCGGCAGCGGGTCGCCATAGCGTTTGACTGCTCCCTGCATGGTGAGATACTCAAGATAGTCGGCCTCGAATTTGATGCGGTAGAGTTTGTCGTAACCGCCGAGGCGATTGATTTTCTTCTCAGCTTCCTCTTGCGAGAGCACCACATTGCCATGCTCATCGCGGGTGAACTCATCAAATAGTTCCTGCTCGGTGATGCGGCTGCGATACTCCTCTTCGGTGCCGAACGAAGCCGGAATCTCGAAGTTAGGCATGATTGGCGCGTGGTCGATGCTGTAGAACTCCACCTTATCCACAATCTCCATCGTGTTGGTGATAGCCTCCGGCACATCGGCGAATATGGCGCTCATCTCGGCGGTGGTCTTCAGCCACTCCTGCTTGGTGTAGTGCAGACGTTCATCGTAGAACTTCTTGCTCATGCTCAGGCAAATGAGACGGTCGTGGGCCTCGGCCTCATCTTCGTTGACGAAGTGGACATCGTTGGTGGCCACGAGCTTGATGCCATGCTTGTGTGCCATCTCAATCAGGAAGGCGTTGACACGCTGCTGCTCGGGATAGACATCGCGGTTGGCATTCTCCTTGAAGGTCTGATGGCGCTGCAGTTCGAGATAATAATCCTCGCCGAATATCTTCTTATACCACAGTATTGTCTCCTCGGCATGTTTCAGGTCGTCGGTCATCACCGCCTGGGGCACCTCTCCACCCAGACATGCCGAGCATATGATGAGCCCCTCATGGTACTTCTCAAGCTCAGCATGGTCAGTGCGCGGCTTATAGTAGTAACCCTCGGTGAAGGCCCGGCTCACGAGTTTTATGAGATTATGGTAGCCCTGCAGATTCTTGGCAAGCACGATGAGGTGATAAGCCTTCTGGTCGACTTTGCCACGCTTCTGACTCATCGATTCGGGAGCCACATACATCTCGCAGCCGATGATGGGCTTGAAGCGGTCGGCCGGTTCTTTGCCCGAATTGATTTTATTGACGTAGTTGTAGAACTCCTTGATGCCATACATATTGCCATGGTCGGTGATGGCGATGGCGGGCATACCGTCAGCCACAGCCTTGTCGACGATAGCCGCCACAGGCGACTTGCCATCGAGGAGGCTGTATTCAGAATGCACGTGCAGGTGTGTGAATTTAGAGGGGAAGGACATTGCCGAAGATGCTTAATAGTCAGAAATAATGGTCCTGAGCCACCGTAGAGATGCGTAATCGTGGTCAGGGCCGTGGAGGAATAAACTCTCAAAAATTATCCGGTCATTGATTTGACCGGCAACTTAGTCCACGACTTAAGCCAAATTGAGAGCTGCCTACAACACAAAGTTAGTGAAATTTTTCGGATTTTCCTAAAAAGTTTCTATCTTTGTAGTCGCGAGGTGCGGCCTGCGACAAAGGCCCCTTGTGAAACGCCAAAGAAACTAAATCTAACAGATACAGACCATGAACGACAACCGGATTCTGCTCACGGCCGAGTGGCCTGAGAAGCCCGAATTCCAGGCCGGCATACGCCGTGCCCCCGACCGCGGATTCACACTTACACCCGAGAAGGCGCGCACTGCGCTGCGCAATGCCCTGCGTTATCTTCCCCCCGAACTGCATGCCAAGGCTGCTCCCGAATTTATGGAGGAGCTTCGCACACGTGGCCGCATCTACGCCTATCGCTGGCGTCCGACCGGCGACCTCAAGGCCAAACCTATTGACGAATACAAGGGAAAATGTCTTGCAGGCAAGGCCTTTCAGGTGATGATTGATAATAACCTCTGCTTCGACATCGCACTCTATCCCTATGAGCTCGTGACATATGGCGAGACCGGACAGGTGTGTCAGAACTGGCTGCAATACAATCTTATAAAGAAATATCTCGAGGAGCTGACCGACGACCAGACACTCGTAGTAGAGTCCGGCCATCCGCTCGGTCTCTTCCCCTCGCGCCCAGAGGCCCCGCGTGTGATCATCACCAATGCGATGATGGTGGGCATGTTCGACAATCTCCACGACTGGCATGAGGCCATGCAGATGGGTGTGGCCAACTATGGCCAGATGACCGCCGGCGGATGGATGTATATCGGTCCGCAGGGAATCGTGCACGGCACATTCAACACCATCCTCAATGCCGGGCGCATGAAACTCGGTGTGCCGCAGGATGGCGACCTCTCGGGTCACCTCTTCGTAAGCTCAGGCCTGGGAGGTATGAGCGGAGCACAGCCCAAGGCCGCGCTGATAGCCGGAGCCGCCTCAATCATAGCCGAAGTCGATCTCTCGCGCATCGAGACACGCCGCAACCAGGGATGGGTGCAGCACGTCACCGACTCCATCCCCGAGGCATTCCAGCTTGCCGAGAAGGCTATGGCTGCCCGCGAGCCTATCTCGATCGCTTACCATGGCAATGTGGTGGACCTGCTGGAATATGCCGTAGAGCACGACAAGAAGATCGAGCTTCTTTCTGACCAGACCTCATGTCATGCCGTCTACGAGGGTGGATATTGCCCCGTGGGTATGAGCTTCGAGGAGCGTACGCGCCTGCTGCATGAGGATCCCGATAAATTCCGTCAGGAGGTAGATGCCACACTGCGCCGTCATTACGAGGCCATCAAGGCACTCACCGGGCGCGGCACATATTTCTTCGACTATGGCAACTCCTTCATGAAGGCTATATATGATGCCGGTGTGAAAGAGATTTCAAAGAATGGCATAGATGAGAAGGATGGCTTCATATGGCCGTCGTATGTGGAGGATATCATGGGCCCGATGCTCTTCGACTACGGTTATGGTCCCTTCCGCTGGGTCTGCCTCAGTGGCAAGCATGAGGATCTGGTCAAGACTGACCGTGCCGCCATGGAATGCATCGACCCCGACCGTCGTGGTCAGGACCGCGACAACTACAACTGGATACGCGATGCCGAGAAGAATGCTCTCGTGGTGGGCACCCAGGCGCGTATCCTCTATCAGGATGCCATGGGGCGCCTCAAGATTGCGCTCCGATTCAATGAGATGGTGCGCAATGGCGAGGTCGGGCCGATTATGCTCGGACGTGACCACCACGATGTGAGCGGCACCGATTCACCCTTCCGCGAGACCTCCAACATCAAGGATGGCTCGAATGTGATGGCCGATATGGCCGTGCAATGCTTCGCCGGCAACTGTGCCCGCGGCATGAGTCTTGTGGCTCTGCATAATGGTGGCGGTGTAGGTATCGGTAAATCAATCAACGGCGGATTCGGTATGCTTTGCGACGGCTCGGAGCGTGTGGATGAGATTCTGCGCAAGGCAATGCTCTGGGATGTGATGGGTGGCGTGGCACGCCGCTCATGGGCCCGCAATGAGAATGCGATGTCTACAGTGCGCGAATGGAATGACACCCAGGCTGCCAACGGCTTCATGATTACCGAGCCCTTCCTGGCTGATGATGAGCTTATTGAGGCAGTCGTGAAGTAAATTTGACTGATGAAACAGAATAGAATAATCAGAAACGTGCATATCGTGACTCCTCTGGGCAATGAGGCCCGGAGGGGTGCCGATATGGCGAAGGTGGCGCATTTCGAGAAGGGAATCATCGTGATTGTTGACGGCATGATAGAGTTTGCCGGCGATGAGAAGGATTGTCCGGCTGAATTGCTCGCGCTGCACACATATGAATATACCGATGCCGGGGGGCGTGTGGCCATCCCTGGCATTGTCGACAGCCACACGCATCTCGTATTCGGAGGCTATCGCCCGGATGAGTTCTCATGGAGACTGAAGGGGGACACCTATATGTCGATTATGGAGCGTGGCGGCGGCATACAGAGCACAGTCAACGCCACACGCGGCTGCACAGCCGAGTATATGGCCGAGAAGGCTGACTGGTTTTTGCGTCGAATGTCGGAGATGGGTGTCACCACTGTCGAGGCTAAAAGCGGCTACGGGCTCGACCTCGCCACTGAGCGGCGTCAGCTCGAAGCGATCCGCATGCTCGCCGAGAGGGAGGATGCCGCGCTCAACATCGTCAGCACCTTCCTCGGGGCTCATGCGGTGCCCACAGAGTATAAGGGGCGCACGGCAGAGTATGTGGATTTCCTCATTGCCGAGATGTTGCCCGAGTTTCGCGGTCTGGCGCGTTGCTGCGATGTGTTTTGCGAGAAGAATGTGTTTGAAATCGAGGATAGCCGCCGTCTGCTCAAGGCTGCCCGCGAGCAGGGTTACGCCCTCAAACTTCATGCCGATGAGATCGTGACTCTCGGAGGGGCCGAACTTGCCGCCGAACTCGGTGCGCTCTCGGCCGACCATCTGCTGCATGTGAGCGATGAGGGTGTGAAGCGCATGGCCGAGGCCGGCGTGGTGGCCACACTCTTGCCGCTGACTGCCTTCGCTCTGAAGGAGCCCTATGCCCCGGCCCGAAAGTTTATCGAGGCAGGAGGTGCTGTGGCACTTGCCACCGACCTCAATCCCGGCAGCTGCTTCTCAGGCTCGATACCCCTCACGATAGCCCTGGCCTGCATCTATATGCAGATGACAATCGAGGAGACCATCACCGCCCTCACCCTCAATGGAGCCGCCGCACTCGGCATGGCAGCCGACACCGGCAGCCTGGAGCGTGGCAAGCGCGGCGATGTGGCGATACTTGAGTTTGACAACATCAATTATCTTCCTTACTATGTGGGCATGAACTGTGTGGCCACCACCATCCATGATGGCCGCGTAGTGTGGCAAGCCCCTCAGTGAATAATCAGAAAAACTTAAATTTTAATACCCTATAAAGACATATGGAAACTTATGCTATCGGTAGCTCACCATTGACCTACGACCTGATAGAAGAGATCCTCAAGAGCGGCGCCAAACTGACGCTTTCGGATGAGGCAGTAGAGAAGATTCAGTATTGCCGTGACTTCCTCGACAAGAAGACGGATGCCAACACTGTGCCTATCTATGGCGTCACCACAGGTTTCGGTTCGCTCTGCAACAAGCATATCTCGCCCGAAGACCTCACCACACTGCAGGAGAATCTCGTAAAGAGCCATTCATGCAGTGTCGGCACTCCGGTGGCTCCCGAAGTGGTGAAGCTCATGCTCCTGCTCAAGGCCCATGCCCTCTCGATGGGCTTCAGCGGCGTGCAGGTAGAGACAGTGAAGCGTATACTCGATTTCTATAATAATGATATCCTGCCGGTGGTCTACGACCGTGGCTCACTCGGAGCCAGCGGCGACCTGGCCCCTCTGGCCAATCTCTTCCTGCCACTTATCGGCGAGGGTGAGGTGATGTTTCAGGGTAAGCGCCGCTCGGGCCATGAGGTGCTGAACATCTTCGGCTGGAACCCGATCAAACTGAAATCAAAAGAGGGTCTGGCGCTGCTCAACGGCACCCAGTTCATGAGCGCCAACGGCATCAAGGCCCTCATCGACGGCTGGCATCTCGTGAACTGCTTCGACCTCTTCGGCGCAATGTCGCTCGAAGCATTCGACGGCCGCATCGAGCCCTTCTTCAACTGCATCCAGCAGGTGCGCCCTCACCCCGGACAGATTGAGACCGGACGCATGTTCCGTCAGCTGCTCGAGGGCTCAGAGATTATCAAGCGCGAGAAGGAGCATGTGCAGGATCCCTATTCATTCCGCTGCATTCCGCAGGTGCATGGCGCGGTGAAGGATGCCATGAACCATGTCACCGATGTGCTGCATATCGAGATCAACTCAGTCACCGACAATCCCACAGTCTTCCCTGATGAGGATATGGTGGTGTCGGGTGGCAACTTCCATGGCGAGCCTCTGGCGCTGGCCTTTGATTATATGGGTGTGGCGCTGCATGAACTCGGCAATATCTCCGAGCGCCGTGTGGCGCAGCTCATCATGGGTCTGCGCGGATTGCCCGAGTTCCTCGTGGCCAAGCCGGGCCTGAACTCTGGCTTCATGATTCCGCAGTATGCTGCGGCATCGATGGTGAGCCAGAACAAGATGTACGCCTGGCCGGCAAGCTGCGACTCGATTGTGAGCTCGAATGGCCAGGAGGACCTTGTGTCGATGGGTGCCAATGCCGCCACCAAGCTGCATAAGATAATTGACAATCTGAAATATATCGCAGCCGTAGAGCTGATGAATGCCGCCCAGGGCATTGACTTCCGCCGTCCGCTCAAATCCTCTCCCTATATCGAGACTGTGATGGAGAGCTACCGCAAGGAGGTGCCCTTCGTAGAGGACGACGTGGTGATGGAAGACTACATCAAGAAGACTATGAACTTCCTCGACCACTTCGACATCGTGCTCGAGAAAGCCGTCGATTGATAAGTACCTCCGAATAATAAGGCACAACTACTTTTGAGAGATACTTGACATCGACCCACTGATAAAGTAACGGCCTCCCGGCATGAAGGATACGCAATCCTATCATGCCGGGAGGCATCTTTCTGATGAAATCAGGGATTAAACTACCGCATCGCAGAGGTGGGGGCATTTACCAAAGTATTTCGTCGCAGATTTTGCCAAATGAGTATCTCTCAGAAATTAGATAAGTAGTTGCGAAGAATTAATGAACAACTACTTATGCATTATTTTTGAGAGATACTTAAGGTTGCTTACTTGTTATTTGAGGATACCAGTGTGGCTATAATCCTTGTGAAGTCACTGATGTCTGATGATACACTGGCTTTTTCAAGAGCCTTCATATATTCCTTTCGTGATTCCAAAGGAACTACAGTCCAAGGATAACCTCCGGATGCAAGCATTGCATTAAGGATAAAGCGTCCCATTCGACCATTCCCATCCATATAAGGATGGATAAATACGAACATAAAGTGCCCAAGTACGGCGCGGACTCTTGCATCGGGTTCATCCGTAAGCAGTCTGAAAAATTCAGGCATTGCGTCAGCCACAGCCTTCGGATTAAGTGGAATGTGCTGCGAACCTCTGATATAAACTTGGCTGTTACGATACCCAATGAGATCAGAAGCAGAGAGTATACCAGCAGTGACAAATGGCATCCACATCTGACGGTACCATCTCGAATGGTCTTTACCAACAACTGCGCCGGGATTTGTATTTCTGATAATCTTATTCACAGAATCCTTCACAGCTTGAAAGGCTTGGTAGTAACCACGGGCTACCAATGCGTTTCTGTGTTCTCTGTCGTCTGCATCTGGTTTCCAATTGCCACTCCGCACTTTTTCAATAAGTTCACGTGACACTTGATAACCCTCTATTGACAGTGAATGATAAGCGTCCTCCAAATATTTTTCGTCAACTTGTGCGAGATATTTGTCGGCATCAGCGACATGATGAGGCAACTCAGGGAAATTATCGATTACTTGTTGTCGCATATTCTGCCACATGAGCCTTAATCTACCTACATAAGGTGAGACGGGTCCGGCGATTGAGGTCGGAGGCAACTCCTCAAAAGGATTCTCTTCTACGATAGTATAGCCAAAGTCTTTCATTGTGGTTGAAATTTCATCAGCCGCAATGGAATTGCCTATGGATCTCATTGCTCCAATTATGCGCCCTGCTCGCGTAGTCGCACCATTTCTTGTCAACACCTTCAAAATATTCACAGATGTTGCAAGCATAGAAAGGCACACTTTTGCAGATGTCGAATCATTGCGATAATAAGAAGGGGAAGCATAGGCCAACGCATATTCAAGCGTGAGGAGATTTAACCCGGAGTTTGGCTCTACCTCAATATACTCTTGCTCGACGTCCCCCCTAAGTGTAAGCAAAGAATGCCCATAAGGAAGCCCAACCAGATTATTGTTCGCTTTGGGCGACTTAATTATAAGTTGTGTCGGCACAGTTGTTTTCCCTGAATGAATGTCAAGCGACATTTCTGGTGACAAGCACCAGTCTGAACCAAATTTCCATTTAGCATAAGCACGGATGAAATGCCAGTATGATGTATACCATACAGCAGTGTCACCCTCACTGCCTGGATGTGATGGGACATACCATCCTTTCATCACCTCTTGCAACCAACCATTGTCGAGGAGGCGTTTCAAATGAGTACGAGACAGTTGTTCTGTTCCCCGTATTACAACATGAGGATTAGAATCTTGAAGCCTGTGCAGTTCTTCAAGAGAGTCTGCAAGAAGTTGCTGTGGTGTTGCCATTATTATAATATTGTTGTGTTGCTCTTATATTCTAACTGACAGTTGTTCTTATTTATTGCGATTGTAATACTCTTATTTGATGCAATTGCAATACTCTTATTTGATGCAAATATAACGCAAAATTCCTGAAATTCAAAATCTGAACAGCTTCTCTTGTCAACTGCATTGAGAGTTTCAAAAAATTGAGAGTGGTATTTGAACGCGGTTAGGGACGGAGCGGTAGCCAGTGTGGCGGAATATACGACTGTTCCGTCCCTCCTTCCACGGTAAACGGCCCAAACTCCGCGATGCAGTAGTTTGGGCCGTTTACGAATCAAAAATGCAATTTTCGTGGGGGGGGTACGGATGGGGAGAGGGTCATTCGCGTCGGCGTAGGCGCACCACATTCTCCACGTGGTGGGTGTGTGGGAACATATCTACGGGTTGCACATCGGTCACGCGGTAGGCAGAGTCCATCAGCGCCAGGTCGCGGGCCTGGGTGGCCGGATTGCAGCTGACGTAGACTATCACCTCCGGGGCGGCGTTAAGAATCACCTTCACCACATCCTCGTGCATACCGGCCCGCGGAGGATCCACAATCATCACGTCAGGACGTCCGTGACGGCTGATGAAATCATCAGTCAGTACATCCTTCATGTCGCCGGCGAAGAAGGTGGTGTTGTCGATGCCGTTGACCTTAGAGTTGAGGCGTGCATCCTCAATGGCCACCTCCACATACTCAATGCCCACCACAGCCTCGGCCTGGCGCGCCACGAAGTTGGCGATTGTGCCGGTGCCGGTGTAGAGATCATACACCAGAGGCTTGCGCCCTTCGGCAACCCATGAGGGTATAGCCTCGCCTGTGGCAGCAGAACCTGCGGCATAACCCGGATCTGACGGGTCAAGACCGGCGAATAGGCGAGTCACCTTATAGAGTTCGTAGGCCTGGCGAGAATTTGTCTGGTAGAACGACTTCGCATTCACCCGGAAGCGCAGCCCCTCCATCTCCTCCTCGATAAACGCCGGGCCACGCCATGGGTTAATCTCGACGTCAGCCAGCGAGTCATTGAGCTTCAGGTTGATGGCATATTGAAGCGAGGTGATTTCGGGGAATTCGGCAGCCACAGCATCCATCAGCGAAGCGATAGCCGCAGCATCATCTTCGCCGAAGGCCACCACCACCATTTTCTGACCAGTCGAGGCGGTGCGTATCATCAGTGTGCGCAGCAGCCCATGGTTGTTGCGGATGTCGTAGAAACTCAGGCCATTCTTCAGCGCATAGTCATAGATGAAATTGCGCACCCGATTGCCGAACTCCTCCTGCAGCCAGCACTTCTCGATGTGGAGCACCTTATCGAACGCACCGGGTATGTGGAACCCAAGAGCATTCGGCGAGTCGGTGAATTCCACTCCCGAGCGTAACTCCTCAAAAGTGCGCCACTTCTTATTGGAGAATGTATACTCCATCTTGTTGCGGTAGGCCACCGTCGCGGCCGACCCGAGAGTGGGGCGAATCTCAGGCAGTGAGATTTTGCCGATGCGTGTGAGTGCATCGCTGACCTGCGTATGCTTCTGCACCAGTTGCTCGGCATAGGGGATATGCTGCCATTTGCAGCCGCCACAGATACTGAAATGGCTGCACATAGGCTCGCAGCGCATGGCCGAAGGTGTGACCATGCGTGTGATGTGGGCCTCGGCATACGAATGCTTCTTCTTGTCGAGCTGAATATCCACAATATCACCCGGTGCACCGTAGGGGATGAATATCACAATCGGAGACTCATCCTCAGGCCGGAGTCTGACTTTGGCGAGAGCCTTTCCTTCAGCAGCCAGCCCGGTTATCTCAATACCCTCCAGCAGCGGAAGGGGACGTTTTTTTCTACCCATTGTTCAACCTTTATAGTTGTTGTTTGTTGAAATTGTAAAATAAATCTTAACTTGATGATTCCTTTCGGGTGTGTGGAGGCTGATGATCAGTCCACTCTCTATACCCTCAATCCGGCAAACATCTGCCAAAGATGTAGCGGCATATAGCCACCGATTCCGGCTGATTCCACCCGGAGCGGAGAGCCGGGATTGCGAGGGAATCATAGAAAAACTTAACTTAATCTTATTTCACTATGATTAAATCAATGCTTATTGCAGGTGCCGGCGGATTTGTGGGCACATGCGGACGATTCCTTGTCGGGAAATGGAGTTCAGGAATGTTTCACGGAGCCTTCCCTATGGGCACGTTCCTGGTCAACATCATCGGATGCTTCCTTATCTGCATCTTCTTCGGATTGCTTGAGAAGGCCCACGTGATGACACCGGGTGAGAATGTGCTTCTCATCACCGGATTCTGCGGCGGCTTCACCACATTCTCATCGTTTGCCGATGACATGTGGGTGCTTGGCAGCAAGGGTGACTGGGGCACCTTCGCAGCCTATCTCGTTGCCACTGTTGTGATCGGCATACTTCTGGTATGGGCCGGTCGTGCAATCATCAGATAATCGAGCCTCATCAATCACAACGTCTCGCGCCGTGACGGTCAGATGAAGGAGAGTATCATGCCATCTGCATATGCTCCATCATCGTGCCGGCGAAGGGACGCTCACCTACACTCCGGAAGCCTGTCGACACATATAGTCGGCGCGCTTCCGGATTGTCGTAATCCACAAGCAGTCCAAGAGGTTTGCCATTCTCACGCGCGCGCTGCGCAGCCAGTGCTATCAGGCGTCCGGCGAGCCCACGGCGCCGGTAGGCCGGGCTCACCATCAGCGAGTCAAGATAGAACTCATCGGCCGATGTTTCATCCTGAAAATCATTCTGGGTCACATTCCAGCCGAGCAGCGCGTTGGCCTCATCTACAAACGCCTGGCGCAACTCATAGAGGCGCGCCCCGTCGTAGCTCACTATCGCAGCGGCCGGATTACCCTCCGGGTCGAGTGCAATGAGTGAGTTGAGATAGCTGTACTGCGAGTCCTCACGTCGGGCAAGCCGAGTGAATACCTCCCTTACGAGAGGCAGACGTTGCGCGCCGCCAGCCATATGGCAGCAGATTTCATTGCCGATGGCGGTCATTACCGCCTCGGCTATAAATTCGGCATGTGAGGGTGATGCCGGTATGATTCTGAATTCCATAGTGCAAATTTACTCATTTTTTCCGGTACCTCAAATAATCCCCATATCATATGGCGGTTATATGAGGCCTATAGGAAGCCAATCTGAATTTGATATGAAGCTCCCCGCTGCCGACCCTCGTTATTGAGGACTGGCAGCGGGGAGTATTTATGTAAGATATAGGTTCTTTTAGATTTCGCCTCGGATAGAGTCGTCGAAGGCTGTGAGGGCAGCCTTGGCGCCTTCACCCATGGCGATGATAATCTGTTTGTAGGGGACGCTGGTGACATCGCCTGCGGCGTAAATGCCTTTCACGCTGGTGCGGCAACGTTCATCGACCTTAATCTCACCAGCGCGTGTCATCTCAAGGATATCCTTGAAAAGCGCGCTGTTGGGGCTCAGACCGATTTGCACAAACACGCCGTCGACACTCACCGTCTTGACCTGGCCGCTGAGACGGTCCTTGACCTTCAGTCCGGTCACATTGCCTGGGCCACCCTCGACCTCCATCACCTGCATCGAGGTGTGGATGTGCATGTTGGGCATAGACTCGGCCTTCTCCTGAAGCACCTCATCAGCCTTAAGAGTATCCATAAACTCAAACACCTGCACATCGGGGCATATTCCAGCCAGATCGATGGCTGCCTCTATACCTGAGTTGCCGCCGCCGATTACGGCCACCTTCTTGCCTGCGTAGAATGGACCATCGCAGTGTGTGCAGAAGGCCACACCCTTGCCGATATGGTCCTCTTCGCCGGGCACATTCAGTTTGCGCCAGCTGGCACCAGTGGCCACAATCAGCGCCGGAGCGGAGAAGCTCTCATTACCGGCGCGCAGAGTCTTGCGCTTGTCGCTGACCTCTACGGCATCTACGGAGCGGTTGTCGAAGATGGCAATCGGATACTGCTCGAGGTGGATGCGCAGATCGGAGGCAAGTTTCGGTCCGGTGGTCTCGGGCACCGAGATAAGGTTCTCGATTCCCATTGTCTCCTTCACCTGTCCGCCGATAGCTTTGGCCACGACTGCCACCTTCGCCCCCTTTCGGGCTGCATAGATGGCAGCGGCTGCACCGGCAGGACCTCCGCCGAGCACCACCACATCAAATTCATGCTCCACAGGAGCTGCATCGGTCTCATTCTTGCCGTAACGCTCCTCGAGTTTATCGATAAGGTCGGCCAGCGACTGGCGGCCAACACCGAGCATGGCATCGCCGGCGTATACCGTAGGCACTGACTGGATATTGAGTTTATCGACCACAGGCTGCACTACAGCGCCATCAATCACCGAATTGCTCACCTCGGGGTTGAGAATGGCGATGACGTTGAGTGCCTGGGCCACATCCGGGCAGTTGGTGCAGGTGAGCGACACGAATGTGCGCAGGTCAATCGGACCACGGAGAGCCTGAATGCGTGCCGAGAGGGCATCGTCAGGCATATTCTTACCCTTTCCGCAGGCATTGAGCACAGCCAGCAGAAGTGTGGTGAACTCGTGTCCGTTAGGTATGCCCACAAACTTCACCCCCGTAGGCTCTCCATCCTTTAGGATTTCAAACTGCGGAGCCTCGACTTGAGCAGTAGTCTCCTCAAAGTCGATGTCGGGCGAAGATGATGCGAAATCGCCGAGAAATTCCTTCATCTGGCGAGCCTCATCGGCCTGAGGATCGGCTGCTGACATGCGCAGAGTGATGCGTGCGCCGAGATCGGCGAATATTGAGCGTAGTTGCTGTATGATATCGTTATCTAACATATCGTAATTTCTAATTATTGTCTAAATAAATATGTAGTTGCCTGATTGCTGCGGTTTAAATTTTTGTTTGCGAAGCAATTAAAACCGCACAGATGATTCGTTTCAAAAAAATCCGGCTAAAATGAGTATTTAGCCGGATTTTCGTTGAGTTGTAGTGTACTGTCTCGTTACGTTATTTATCATTTGCCTTCATCCTTAGCAGATGAAGGTGCCGGATATTACCGTCTTACGGGAATCTGACTAAAATCAGATTTTACCTACGAGGTCAATGCTGGGCTTGAGAGTCTGCTGACCCTGACGCCACTTGGCGGGACAAACCTCACCGTCGTGGCTTGCCACAAACTGGGCAGCCTCAACTTTGCGGAGCAGCTCATCGGCGTTACGACCGATATTGTTGTCCTGTACCTCTACGAGTTTGATCAGACCCTCCGGGTTGCTGACGAATGTGCCACGGTAAGCCATACCGTCGTCCTCGATCATCACGCCGAATGCGCGGGTCAGAAGACCGGTGGGATCGGCGAGCATGGGATAGTTCACTTTCTTGATGGCCTCAGAGGTGTCGTGCCATGCTTTATGCACGAAGTGGCTGTCGGTGCTGACAGCGTAGATCTCTACGCCCATATCTTTGAACTTCTCATACTTCTCGGCCATGTCCTCGAGCTCTGTGGGGCAGACGAAAGTGAAGTCTGCGGGATAGAAAAAGAAGATGGCCCATTTGCCAAGTACATCCTTGTCAGTCACTGTCTTGAACTCGCCGTTATGGTAAGCCTGCACCTTGAACTCAGGGATGCGGGTGTTAATGATAGATTGCATGTCTACTTGAATTTATTTTATTGTTTTATGAAATATGTTATGATTTTACAATGTCATCGGGGATTTTCTGAACTCCTTTCTTTGTTCCCTTCAGACGTCATTATAACGCCATAGACCAATGATTGGTTCTGCTCAATTTAATTAATAAAAGTTAATTCAAGCATACTCTCTGGGAGTGTGCTTGAATTAGACTTGGATTGAGATGGGTAGTATAGAGAGGGTGAATTTGCTCACCACTCATAGCTGGCGTTGACGCCGAGGGCGTTGAGGGTGGTATTGCGTTGCCAGCTGTCCCAGTAGTTGGCAGTGAGAAGCTGGTAGGAGATGCCGATATTGAATGCTGAGGTGTTCTTCTCCGGATTGACCGGTATGTGGATACCTATCGAGGGGCGCAGATAGAAGTATTCATTGTTGGTGATATAGCCTTCGTTGATGCGCAGGTCGGAGTTGGTGACGAGGAATGACGCACCGAGCCTCACATCGGCGAAGAAGGAGATACCTTTCGGGCTGCCGATATTGAAGCGGAAGTCGGTGAACACCGGCACCATGCAGCCGCTGCGGCTGCTGCGGTTGATGGCATTGCCGGGGTAGTATGTGGGTTGCCAATCCTCGGCCGGAGAGGTATGCACATATTGCACGCCCAGTCCGGCGCCCATGAAGAACCATGAGGAATAGCGGAATCCCTGCACCGTAGAGATGCCAAAGAAATCGCAAGAGTTATCACCCACACCATGCAGATATTCCGCCTCTATGAATCCCTTGTAGTTGAATCCACCCTGCAGAGCGGGGGTGATGAGGTTTGGAATCTGATTGGCAATCTCATAATATTGTGCCGATGCGGTGGCGCCGCCGGTCAGTGCCAGCGCGGCGAGTAATGTAAGGAGTCGTGTATGCATATGCGGTGGTGTTATGTTTTACTTAAGATTTTCAGTTGATTATATAACTACAACAAACCTACGGCAGATTTTACATATCGTCATCACGAAATTTCCGTACCATCATCATAATAATAATGTGAGGGTCTGTGATATTTTAGATGCTTCTGAACACGAAAAACCGCGTGAATGTTGTTATAACATTATAGATGGCGTCAAAAAGATGTCATCAAATAGTCAACTAAAGGATTCAAGTATGAATATACAATACAGCATCGAGGCTCTGCAGCGGCGTCATTCAGTGCGACGCTATTCAGATGCAGAGATTCCGCAGGCAACTGTGCAGGCGCTTGAGGATGAGGTGAAGACTATCAATGCCGCATACCCCGGTGTGCGCTTCAGCCTGAAATTCGCATCCCCTGAGGCGTTCGGGAGTTTCAAGAAGAGCTATGGCTTCTTCAAGGGGGTCAGCAATTATCTTGTGGCGGTGATTGACACACGTGAGGCCGACTCGGCCGAGATAGCCGGATTCGCTGGCGAGCAATTCGTGATGCTTGCGGTGAGCAAGGGGCTGGGCACATGTTTTGTGGCCGCCACCTACGACCCTTCGAAAGTGCAGGAGACCCTCAGCCCGGATGAAAAGATAGCTTTCCTGATACCCTTCGGGTTTGCCGAAGAGGCCGAACCGGGCTTGATGTACAAGATGATGCAGAAGGTGGTCAAGAGCAAAGGCCTCGAGCCACAGGAATTCTATGACGATAAGTTAGCCTTCTTCACCTATAGCGAGGCGTTGCGTCAGAATCCGTGGCTGGCAGAGGGGCTGCAGGCAGTGGCTGCCGCCCCCTCGGGGATGAACCGTCAGCCCGTCAGAATCTGGATGGGAGAGGACACCTTCATTCATGCAGGGGTCAAGAGCAAGGGTGACTACACCGATCTTGACCTTGGCATTGCTAAGTTCAATTTCCAGGCCACTGTGCCCGGCCGATGGGACTGGGGCGAAGGGGCGCGATTCTATCCTGAACTCTAAACCGGATACACATATATTTTCTTAAAAATCAATCATATGTCAAGCGTAACACTGGCCAGCTATGATTCTCCGCAGGAAGCTTATCTTGTGAAGGGTATGCTCGAGAGCAACGGCATACCGGCCATGGTAGAGAATCTGAATAATCTGTATGTGCCCGTATTCAACGGTTGCAACGTGGTGATCAATTCAAAATATCTCGATGAGGCCCGCAAGCTGCTTGCGGAGCATGATGGTGGCAGTGGGTCGGCAACCGATTGAACATCCCTGCTATCGTGTCAGCCCACAGATGTGACTGCGTGAGCTGACGCATCAATCAATATTGGCGCGCACGCGGGTCAGGAAATCCTTCATGGCTCCGGCATCGCGTGACTCCACGATCTGCTGCAACTCGGCCAGCTGCTCGCGGATGCGGCTGAGCTGTGCCGAAGTGTGCGGGTTGAAGAGTATCTCGCTCAGAAGATAATCATCCTCCGACAGCAGGCCGCGCGCGATGGCCATGTGGCGCTTGAAGGTGGTGCCGGGAGCATCCTGATGTTTCATTATGCCGGCAAACACGAGTGTCGAGGCGAAGGGTATCGAGAGTGAGTAGGCTATTGTCTCGTCGTGGGCGGCGAAGGTATACTCCTCGATATGTAGGTTGAGGCGAGTGTAGAGGTCGCGGAAGAAGAGTTTCCCTAAGTGGTCACCCTCGCTGATGATGATGGCATTCTCCTGGCTGAGATTGCTGAGAGAGGCGAATGTGGGTCCAAACATCGGGTGGGTCGACACGAAGGGATGTCCCGCCTCGGCATAGAATTCAGGCAATCCCGTCTTAACCGACGCGATGTCGCTCAGAATGGCATTCGGCGGCAGTAGCGGCAGAATCTGGCGGAATGCCGGGATAGTGTATTTCACTGTGGCCGCATTGATTACAAATTCGGGCGCGAACTCGCGAATCTCATCAATGTCGGCAAAACGTCGGCAGTTGAATGAGAATAGGAGTCGCTGCGGATCGCGGTCATAGATGGCCACATCATGGTCTTTCGAGAGGAGATCGCAAAAGAAGGAGCCCATCTTGCCGGCTCCGATTATCAATATCTTCATTCTGTTGTTCGTTCTATGTAGTCATTCAGTCGGCGGTAAAACGGGTGCCGCGCCAGTGTGGGGAGATTGCCGATGAGAATCAGTTTCATCCTTGCCCGAGTCATGGCCACATTCATGCGCCGCAGGTCGCGCAGGAATCCTATCTGGCCGTCGTCATTGCTTCTGACGAGCGATACTATTATCACATCGCGTTCCTGCCCCTGAAAGCCATCGACAGTATTGACAGTAATCTGACGGCGCAATTGTCTGAAGAAATCGACTCTGCGCAGCAGATGGCGCAGATAATCCACCTGGGCACGGTAAGGCGATATCACACCCACATCAATGCGGTCGTCGATAAATCGCTTGCGCCCGATGCGGTTGATGTAGTTCTGGAGGGCGATGATAGTGAGCAAAGCCTCATCGCGGTTGATGCGCCCATCGCCTGCAGTGGCCTCGCGGAAGGCTTCGGTGTCGGCCTCTCCGTCGGTATCGAGTATTCCGGAAGTGTCGAGCCATTCGATAGCCGGGTCGCCGGCGATTATCATGCGGTGGCGCACTTCGGGAGCGGCCTTCATCTTGCCGCCATAGAACCACTCGCTTGAGAACCGCATGATATCCTCATTCATACGGTATTGCATATCGAGCAGAGTCACACATTCAGGGTGGTTCTCCACAATCCGCTCCATCAGCGATTTGCCGAGCCCACCCTTCATTGCCTCGATGCACTTCACAGTCGGGGGGAGCTGGCAATGGTCTCCGGCGAGAATCACGCGTCCCGCGCGGCGCATCGCTATCCAGCATGCGGCCTCAAGAGCCTGCGCGGCCTCATCGATAAAGAGGGTAGAGAAGCGCGTGCCGTCGAGCAGACGGTGGCCGCTACCTACAAGAGTCGAGGCTATGACGTGGGCGTGGCTCATGAGGTCCTGATTGATGCGGAACTCCAGTTCGGTGGCGCGGCTTTTAAGGCGCTCGATCTTCTGCTGCCATTGGTCGGTGTGGCGGCGTGCCGAGCGAAGCTCGCGCATGGCTTTGCGTATGCTCCAGAGGGTAGTGTAGTCTGGGTGAGATTCAAAGCGGCGTTCGTAGGTGAAGGCGAGCATCTTGTCGGTGACACGTGCCGGATTGCCGATACGCAGCACATTGACGCCGCGGTCCATCAGTTTCTCACATATCCAGTCTACCGCCAGATTGCTCTGCGCGCACACCAGCACCTGGCTTTCGCGGCGCAGTGTCTCAGTGATGGCCTCGACGAGAGTTGTGGTCTTGCCCGTGCCGGGAGGCCCGTGCACGATGGCCACATCCTTGGCCCGGAGCACCTTGTTGACCCCCTCCTCCTGAGTGGGGTTAAGATAGCTGAAGTGCATCGGCGGGAGTGAGTATTCGCCAGCCCTGCGATGCGAATAGATGAGGTCGCGCAGGTCACCAAGCTGACCTTTACCCTTGATGGCGCGGTCGAGGGCGTCAAACATTGCCCTGTAGGATGTCTCATCAAAAGATAGCATCACTCCGAGGGTGTCGTCAGATGTAATCACAGCATCATCAGCCACGGCGATGGCCATACGGTCGGCATCGGTGAAACTTACGGTGCCATTCGCAACGATATCGAGTGGAGCATCCTCCTCCTGCGGCACTCGGAATAGAGCCACCGGACGGCCGTATTCGAAGTCGTGGTCGTCAGGTGTGGCGTCATCTTCGGCCGGGGTGCGCGTGATTTCTACGATGCGCTGATTGAGCGAATTGTAATATGTGCGTTGCAGCCCGACAGGCCACCATGCGCTCCCGCGCTTCACGAGGCGTGCGATGCCGTTGCGACCGATCTTTCGGCTGAAGGCCTCCTTCTCGGCCCGATATTCTATTTCAAGCAGTCGCCGCTGCTCTCTCAGAGACTCCACTGGATTCATATTGCAAAATTAATCAAAATTTCTTCAAGGCGGGTTATTTTTATGCATCCTATCCGGGGGAGAGTGTGTGGGGGGATATGTACAAATAATAGACAAACGTGTGATAAGGCGCCCTACAGGGTTGTGAAACCGGATAAAAATCACTACTTTCGCCCGGTTACATATAATCATAAGTTATCATAAGCTTTTTCATGAGACTATATCCGATTCTTTTTGCCTTGGCTGCCGCGCTGCTGTTGCCGGCTTGCACTGACGAGATTGATGGGCCGGATGAGCCGGAATTTCCGGGGGATACGTTTGTGGGCGACACGCGCGTCATGGCGCTCGGTCCGGAGACCGAGGGCTTCAGTTCGCCCGGATTCACACTCGTGCTCCAGGCACCCGACGGCTCGATGATCAGCCGCACAGGTCAGCATCAACGCTCGGGAGCGAGTTCGCGTCTGACTCTCGACACCGGACTATCCGACGGTGAGTACAGACTGATGTATCTTGAATATCCCATCGAGGAGAATCCTGCATTGGCCGATCTTAAGAGTGAGTTTGCGACCACTCAGTTCGGTCTTGGCAGCCGTGTGGAGATTGCCGGGGGCACAGTCACGGTGCTCGATACGTATGATGAGGAGATCGGCCTCCCCGGCAAGGGCACGGCCGACGAACCCTATGAGATATCATCCTACAACAATCTTATAAAACTCGCCCAGGTCGTCAACAGTGAGGAGAAGAATTCTCTCATCACTGCCGACACGCATTTCCGCCAGACCGGCAAGATTGACATGTATCAGGCCTCGCGTGAGGTCGACCGCCGCTACGGGTGGTTGCCGATCGGTGCCAATCCGGCGTTGCCTTTCCGTGGGCATTACCATGGCGCGGCTATATCGACGCTGATCATCGATCGGGAGCATTCGGCGGGAGTTGGATTGTTCGGTTATGTGCACAACGCAGCCTTTGATGGCGTGTCGTTCAGCAACTCGGCTATCAGCGGCAACTTCGCCACAGGTATGCTTGTGGGCGCATCGCTCACCGGAGGCAACGACCGTGGAATGCTGACCATCACCGATTGCCATGTAAGCGGCTGCGAAGTGACAGGGAGTGATGAGAGTGTGGGCATAGGCGGGCTGCTCGGTGCGGCCGACATGCACACACGCGCCTATCTGCAGAATTGCAGCTCGACCGACAACAAGATTTCGGCCGCCTACAACGCCGGCGGTCTGGCCGGAGCGGCAGGCATATACTCATGCCTGGCCTTCAGCGATTGTGTCAATACCTCGCCGGTGAGCGCATCTTATGCCGGTGCCGGCGGGATGGTGGGCTCGTGCGACTCGCTCTATACCACCGCCTGCTCGAATGCCGGAATCATCAGAGGGGCTATGGCCTATAGTCCCGGCGACACGAAGAACAGTGGCATAGGAGCCGGCGGATTGGCCGGAGGTGCAGGCATGACCAGTGTCACGTCATCATCCAACACCGGAGCGGTGAGCGGATATGCCGGAGTCGGAGGCCTCATCGGAAGCACCCGTGTGAAGGGGAGTGACGCGGATGCCTATATGTATAATAATGTAGTGGCGCGTTATTGCTGGAATGAGGGTGAGGTGAGCGGCACTGAGTGTGTGGGCGGTTTGATGGGTGAGGCCCAGGCCGGCACCTACGCTGTCTACAATACCGGACGTGTCAGCGGCACAAGCTATGTGGCCGGAATCGCCGGTTGCACCTCAATCGCCGTGGTGCATAATGCCATCAACACCGGCGAGGTGAGCGGTGGCGATTATGTGGCCGGAATTGTGGGTAAGACGCAGTTCGGATCAATAGCTCTCAATCATAATTATGGGCCCCTTGCCGCCACCGGGCGCAACCTTGCCGGAGTCGTTGCTTTGGCCGGGAATAACACAATCGTGCACTATTGCGGCAACTTCGGCGACCTCAATGCCACAGGCACCGGACCGGTGGGTGGCATAGTCGGCGAAATCGGCGACCCGCGCGAATGGACTGCGATGAATATCGCGGAGTGCGTGATAGGGTCGATGGAGGTGGTGATGGGTTTTGTGGGCCCGCTGCTGGCTGTGACAGAGCATCCTATCGCCCAGGCAAGCAAGGTGCTCAAGAATTTCCTGCGCGTGGCCGAAGTGGCTACCGATGCCGGACTCCTCATCTCTGACACTGTGCTCTGGGGCATGGGGGTCGACGAGATGATTGAAGAGGAGGAGGTGGCCGAGCTTCAGGCCACTCTCGACGAGAAGAGCATCAGTATCAATGAGGAGATAAAATCATGCATGCGCCAGATGCGCGCATCGGCCACTTACGCAAGTGGAGCGTTCGACACATCGGCTCTCGCCGAAGGCTATCTCACGGAACTCGAATCTACGCTTGCCTATTATGAGAGCGAGGGGGGCGAACTTGCCTTCAATGAAGAGATTAACCTGACCCGCGAGGATCGCGCCGGATACCTTGAGAAGACTCATAAGACGAATGAGATCATACACCAGGTGGTGAGTGGAGTCTGCATCCTTGTAGGCACTGTAGCCTCGATCGGGGGCATTGTGGCCACGGGTGGGGCGGCAGCGCCGTTTGTGATAGCCGGTTCGCTGGCTTCGATAGCGGGCGGTCTGAACGCCATCACCAAGTCATGCATGGAGTTTGAGGATAACGCTGTCTTTATCAGCCAGTGTGTCAACACCGGCGCAATACGCGCATCATCGGGCGATGTGGGTGCCATAGCAGGCAGGGTAGAGGATAACAGCATCGTGCGCGACTGCCTCAACACGGGCAACGGCAACCGCTACGGCTGCCACACGATAGGGCGCGCCGGCAATAACGTCAAACTATGGCGAATGCTCTCGCTGGCCGATGCATCGACCTGGAAGGATGCCAATCCGGTGCATTCCGATGGCACAGTGGCGATTTACGCCCCAGGCAGCAGTAAGCAGGAGAAGGATAACGCGCGTGCGCTCAGCGTGTGGCTGATGGATGATGCCGATGTGTGCGATGCCGGATTCTACAAGAAAGTTGACTCTAACTGGAATGTAGGCACCTCCACCACATCACGATGGCGAGTGGGGTCGGCCTCGGCCAGGTCATTCCCCGTGCCGGCATGGTCGGAGATGCGCAAGTGATGATGAATATTGTAGTCAGGTATTTGAAAAACAAATTGATAGATTATTGGGTGTTTGCCCACTACTCAATATAATCCTAACCAGATGAAACGACTAACCAAAATATTTGCTGCGCTTGCCCTCACCGCCGCACTGGGTGGCGCGCTGGCCGGATGCAGCGATGAGCCGGTGGCACCCTCGGTGCGTCCGGGACTTGAGCAGACAGAGGACTATACGGTAAGTTCCTTCTCGATAGATGCAGCCCACTTCGGTTTGCCCGACGGCACGACCGAGGTGGAGCTGGCCTTGATATCGGCTGAGGGAGCGACACATTGCTTCAGTGCCGCCGTTGAGGAGGATGAGCCTCCGATGCGCCGATTCCATATGCGTATTCCGGAGGGGTATGAGCTGCCCGATGGTGAGTACGTGATGACCATGCGCGCCGGTGGTCGCACCGTAGCCGGGCGTCTGCTCGCTACATTCTCAGAGAGGCGCCTCGCTGCAGTCTCAATCATACTTCCGGGTTATATGTTGCCCGGTTCCGGCACCGAAGATGACCCCTATATCATCGCCGACAGCGAAGCCTTCGAGATGTTTATCATCAATCTTGGCGACGACCGCAAGACGAATGGCGCCGGACTATTCTTCCGTCAGACCGGCGATGTCACGCCTACCGACCAGAGCAGCCTCGCCTCAGGGCGCGGATATTGGGGTGCACCCTTTGCCGGATGCTACGATGGGGGTGGCCATGAGATGAAAAATCTCTATTACCGTGGCAGCGCCCGCGATGACAGCGACACCGGCTTCGGCCTCTTTACCGAACTGCGTGGCACAGCCACTGTGAGCGGCATAAGCTTCACCGGCGTGAATGTCAGCGGACTCTATGCCGATTGCGGCATATTGGCGGGCACTACCTCGGGTAACGTGGTGGTGAGCGACATTTCGATTGCCGGCACATTCGGCGACTCAGCGTCCGGGCGTAACATCGGTGGCATAGCCGGGCATTGCGTGTCGGGCTCACTGCAGCTGAGCGGTGTGACGCTCGCGGCATCGGTGCTTGGTGAGGAGAATGTGGGTGGACTGATTGGCCTGGCCGACGCTGAGGTTAGCGTGGATGGCGTGGCCACCCCTGACTATCATTTCTCGGTGAGCGGTAGTCAGAATATTGGGGGAGTAATCGGCCGCACCAACGCTCGCGTGGAGATATCTGATGTGCGTGTAGAGCACAAGGTGAGCGATGAGGATTCAGATATCCGCATCATCGAGGCCAAGGGCTCAAATGCCGGCGGAGTCATCGGTTATATCGAGAATGCTGCCGGAGAGAGCCGCCTGACCGGTGTGAGGATAATATGCCCGGTAGGTGGCAAGGGGGCCGATAATGTAGGTGGACTTGTGGGCGCACTTACGAATGCCTCGACACTCACACTTGATGACTGCCGCGTGTATTCAATCGTGGGTGGACGCAACTGTGTGGGTGGACTGATAGGTAATTGTTACATAGCCGATTGCCTCACTATCGAGGGCGATGATTTCTCGACACGTGTGGCGGTCGATGATGCGGCGGCTTCGGTGAGTGGCGATACGTATGTGGGTGGCCTTATCGGCCAGCATTACGGAGCGTTTCACGTCAACACGAAGGTGAAGGTGAATCTTCCCGTAAGCAGCTCGGGCAATTATGTGGGGGGAGTCATCGGTGATGCCTATGGTGTGACCCTCGATCCGTCAAAGATTATGGTTGGCGACTTGTCGTCGGCTTCGGGCTCCGACCCGGTGATGAAAGTGTCGGGGGGCAATTATGTGGGTGGCTTCTTCGGTCAGCTATTCTATTCTACGATAAGCGGACAGGATGCGTTTGATTTTGCCGAAAATGGGCTGTCGATACGGGTGCCTGACGTGAATCGCTTCACTCCGGTATTCAGCAGCGTGGTGAAGGGTAATGATTGTGTGGGTGGTGTGGCAGGCATAATAGTGGGCTCGAAGCTGATGCATATGTTTGCTGATTGCCGTGTCGACGGCACATCGAATCTGGGTGGACTCGTCGGCATGATCAACGACATCAGCGGAGAGTGCAACGTGGAGGACTGCACCTTTGCCGGACTCATCGATGCCCCTGACTCAAGCTGTGTCGGGGGCATAGCCGGACGCTATCATTCATCTCACACCGGGCGTATGCGTGACTGTGTGAATTATGCTGACATCACAGGTGGCGACAATACCGGGGGTGTGGTGGGCTACGTGCTGCGTGTGCCGCTTGAGATGGACACCCGCGAGGCCACGGTTGATATCGCGTGGTGTGTAAATATGGGCGACGTCAGCGGTTCGCTGCATGTGGGAGGCGTGGCCGGACGGGTGCATGTGCAGGATGCCCACAAGGGATTTCCTGATGATGAGTCGATAGGTGTGGCTCTATCCAATTGCATGAATGCCGGAGGTGTGACGGCCTCCGGAGGCTCATCAAATTCGGCTTCATCCGGAGTTGGTGGCATAGCCGGATTCACCAACTTCCGCATCTCAATCACCTCGTGCGCCAACCATGGTCCGATCTATGCCAAGGGAGCCGTGCATGGTGTTGGTGGTGTGGCAGGTTCGATGGGTGGCGACCCTACAGGCACCGGGCTGACCAACTCCTTCCGTAATGTCCAGCTCTCGCAATGCTGCAACACCGGCGTTGTCGATTCGGGCAGCAGCGCATCATATGTGGGTGGTGTGCTCGGCTATCAGGAGGAGGGTAACAAGAGCGACGTGCGCGACTGCTACAATACCGGAGCCGTCAATCCCAAGCTGAGTCACGATGCCGGGGGAATAGTGGGGTGTGTTGACCATATGACCAACATCTACCGTTGTGTCAACAGTGGCAAAGTCGCGCATGGCAATGCCGCCATCGGCACCCATAAGTCGGCTTCGCTCTTCGATCATGGTTCGCTATACTATCTCGAGGGCACCGGCAGCAGTTGGCCGAGTGCCACAAAAGTCAGTGCCGCAGATTTCACCAATCCCGCGAAGTTCGGCGGCCTTGATTTCAATGATGTCTGGCAGATGGGCACCGATGGCCCCCAGTTGCGCGTATGCCTCTGGCAGACTCATTCCTCTTGATAGTCCCGATGATATTCAGTACTTTCGGGGGCGCGTGGATTCATTATTAATCCACGCGCTCCTGAGTGTTTCGGGCAGTCCCCAAACCTGTTTATACTAAGCATCGTCCGATGTCGTTACCTCATATAGATGCGACTTCGGGCAACTCTACGGAGTGCTCTTTGACCCGGTCGCCGACTTATAGCTTAATCTGATCATGAAACTTAAAGGATATATTCTCGCGGCGTTGGCCGCCGCCACATATGGCACAAATCCTGCCTTTGCCGTGCCGCTGTATGGCGACGGCATGAATCCCACGAGTGTGCTGCTATTCCGCTATCTGCTGAGTCTGCCGATTCTTCTGCTCATCATACTTGGTCGCGGCTGGAATCTGAAGCTCAACCGGCGCGAGCTAGCGCCGGTGGTGATACTCGGTGTGCTTATGGGTCTCTCTTCGCTCGGACTCTTCGAATCGTATAAATACATGAATGCAGGTGTGGCCTCTACTTTGCTCTTCATGTATCCGGTGATGGTGGCGCTGCTTATGACATTCTTCTACCATGAGCGTTTCCGGATTACCACCGGTATATGTCTGGCTATCATGACGGCCGGACTACTGCTGCTTGTGCGCACCGATGGGGGCGATGCTGAGGGCGGCGTCAGTCTTGTGGGGTTCCTGCTCGTGTTTCTGTCATCACTCACATATGCAGTATACCTTGTCATGACCAATGTCTCGACTAAAATCAAGGGTATCCCTACGGTCAAACTGCTGTTCTATCAGCTGCTGGCCGGATCAAGCGTATTCATTTTCATGCTCGTTGCCGGCGAACCCCTGACGCTTCCCGGCGGACTTAACGGCTGGACCGATGTCACCGCGCTCGCACTGCTCCCCACGGTGATGTCGCTTTACTGCACGACAGCCGCCATACACTGCATCGGCTCCACGCCCACTGCCATATTCGGCGCCCTCGAACCCGTCACGGCCGTGGTGCTCAGCGTCGTGCTGCTGCATCAACCGATGTCGACCAACGAAATCCTCGGCGGCCTGCTCATCATCATCGCCACCTCGCTCGTAGTAGCCTCCGACCCTGTCGACCACGCCCTGCTGCGCATGCGCCGCCTCTTCCCGCGTCTGCGCCGCTGACGCCTCCTCTCGGCCGCCATTTTCCGCCTTCCCCAAATCCGGGCCCTATGGTAGTCCGGTTTTTATGATTGCTGCAATGATGAGCCAAAACGTTGATTATTAGAATGAAATTGTTTAAACAACTTGTTGGTCAACTTCATTGCACGCAGCTGATGATATCCTCTATCAGAGCATCAAAATGCTTGTTGAGATTCTCATTGCTTTCACGTGATGGATGGATGGTGCGGGCAGCGTATTTCACACCGGGAAGGTTGATGCGGTCAAGAAATACCCCCTCTTTCACAGATTTGAAATCCTCGTCCGACAGGTCGAAAATCTCCTTGATTTCCCGGTCGGCATCACGTCCGGTAAGGAATATGACAACGTCAGGCTTCAGAATCTGCACTTCATTGGCTACGACGTTAAAGAATTGGCGTTCAATGTCGTGGATTTGTGCTGTAGGTTTGCCACAGCTGTTGCCGAAGGCTTTGCCACCGCATCCTATTTTTGACACATTGTTCCACACTGCCTCCACCTTGCGGTTGCCAAGGCGCTGGCTTAATCGTTGCATAAGTTCTCTCTGCCGACGGGTAAAGATGGACTTCCGCACGCCGTTCTCTTCATAGCAGTAAGCATGGTAGATGTCGCCAAGCCCAAAAATTTCCGGTTCACCTTCAATATGCTTCCCCCTAATCTCGTGGAGCACATCATCTGAAGTTGAAAGGTTGAAATTGTAGGTGCCATAAGGATACTGGCTTCTTTCGTCGGTGTCGTTCCAGTTGTTGGTCTCGCGTCCGAATACCATCACACGGAGATCGGCGTTCTCATACGATTCGTCATCGTTGAGCTCTATTACCAGAGGTAAAGCCGGTTTTATAGCATCGGGGTCATCGAATAGGGGTTTGACGGCCGCATACAGGCCCGGAATCTTTGCCCCATACAGGTTCACCAACTTATCGTTGAGCGTTTTCTCCTCGATAGGGTTGTATTTAATATCTTTCATAATAATGCAATTGAAGTCATCTTAGGTACTTATGTTGCAAAGTTAATGGATTCCTGTCTCATTTTGCGATGCAGGTCGGCTTTTTTTCAGTTCCCGCCAGTCCTTAATCATATTGACAAGGGCGCTTGCCACGAAGTATTCGGGAGGGGTGGGGGTGAGCCCCATCCATGGTTGGCGGCGGCGTATGTCACGTACTTTGGTTGCAAGGCATGTTGTCCATCCTTCTCCCGTGATAAAGAATTCTTCATGATGCAGAATAGAGTCATCAGATATATATGAGCCATCAACTGCCAGAGCGCCCTCTTTATCTTCGTAGGGATTATGATTAAGCTCTTTAGAAAGTTCTTTGAGTAGAGTGAAGGTCATTTCGCACTCTGCCAATCGATGGTCGTAATAATCCGGCTCATTTATACGGAGATATTTGCGGACTTTGTCCCAGTTTGTTAGTCGGAAGTACTGTTCAAGGGGCAAGTCAATGGCCCTCAACTCGTCATAACTCAGAGAATTGCAATAATCCCCTCTATTCAGACGGAGTCTATCATCAAGCCCTCTCTTATCAAGATGTGTGCTGAGGATGCAAATATTATTCAAGATGTTATTTCGAAGCATCTTCAACTCAGAGATAGGATTGAAGGAGCAATCGAGATGTGAGAGCGCCGGACAATGACGTAAATCTAAAGAACTGATATTGTTGTCTCTACAGATTAAACCATAAAGGTAGGCTTTATTTGAATAGCTGTTGGTGCACAAATCAAGTGATTGAAGCAGCTGACCTACAATGACTACTTTCTTTAGTCCGTTGCATCGTTCAAAATCTACAGAGAGAAGTTGGCGTTTGTAGCGGCAGAATTCAAAAGCTTCGATTGAATTATGGCATGCAGCTTCGATTGCAACGCTGTATATACCCGGCTTGCGGTAAGTGTGCTGGAAGGATACTTTTTCATGTCGGTCAAGCATGTCGCAACCATCTATCTTATGCCTCTCGGGTGGATGATCCCCCCAGTTGATTGTAGCAAAACAATAGGGCGGCAATTCGAGTGAAAATTCACACACCCGGTTTTCGGGCTCAATTTTTACTGTCAGTTGTATGCGGTCACGCAGTGTGATGCAGCATTGGTCTGTCACACATCGCCTGAGCATTTTTTTGATGAAGGGATTTTCATGGTTCGCATACGGCTTTTGCAACTCTTTTATGTATAAATCAAACTGTTGCCGACCCCCTGCGAAGCGGCCATACAGGTCGCCCAAAGCCCATATAACTTCCGGCTCTACGCACCACACACTCTCATGATACCTCTCAAGATACTCTTTTGCCAACTCATGATTCTGCTCTGTCCCTTTGCCATAATAATACATCAAGCCGAGATACTTCGCAGATTGAATGTCCTCCAGACCTTTCAACGAATTGAAGGCCGCTTCATAATCTTCCGATTCATAATAATATATCCCCAGCGAGAAGGCATATCTGTGGACTCCTTCGGAAGCTTTCTTGATATACATCTCCCTGACAGCCGGAATATAGAGTAATTTTGAGAGGGGATAACCCATGGTAGCCTTACATCTCATTATGGTTTCAACCAATTCGCGTTCTGACAAATCAGTCCGACGATTCTTGAGTTCTTTGCTTAGCTCGACTGTCAGAATCTGCGCTAACCCATTGTTGGAGTTCTCATAGCCAGATTCAAACCATTTTGTAAGGCGCTCCACGGCGTATTTGAATTCAGATTTGCTTGCATTGCATAGAAGTGCGGCCAAATTCATGACATTGAAAGAGGCAAAGTAATCGTGATCCCTATGTTCGGTAGACCATTGGAGGGCCAACTCAAGATAATCCATCCCCTCAATAAGAAGCGCACGTATCGAGCCATCCGTATTCGGCGGCTCATTCCGGAATTGGCGTAATAATTCCATAGCCCTTTTAGAGCAATCAGAAGCACATTCCCCCTGTTCTTTAGGCGTATTTCCCCAGTTCCTTATAACGATAGAATTCTTCATGACGGCAAAATTAAATGGCAGGTGGCGCAGTATGTGATACAGCTTGACATTGTTTTTCGCGAAAAGTTTAAACAACGTTATTTTCTGTATCCCGTCATGGCACCCTTTTGGATGGAGGCCTTACATTCTCGAATAGAGCAATAATGAACAGCAATTATTCAGATTTCCTGCTTCCAACTATAGTAGTTGCCAAATATAGAAGTCCCGACAAGTTTGGCTGAGTTGGCTTGGAAGATGGGGAAGGAATTTTTTAGGCGCGGATCGTTC
>OFFN01000057.1_pt1 | contig 120618 bp, 125 predicted proteins | sample 1521381 | NCBI WGS metagenome assembly OFFN01 (sample SAMEA3504112, study PRJEB24116) | mouse gut metagenome | biome: mouse gut; feature: mouse-associated habitat; material: faeces | place: Denmark | collected 2011 | reverse complement strand
TGGTGTTTTTTTAACACAAGGAGAAGAAAACTATGGCAAAATTATTAATCGACGCAAACTATTACGGCAGTGTGATGCGTCATGCGCGCGAACATTTGAAAATCAGTGTGGCCGACGCGGCAAAATTACTGAAAATGAACAAGAAAGATTATCAGAAATGCGAACGTGGCCGTGACCTGTTCGCCGAAGGGACGCTGCGCCGTTTCTTTCACGGGGCGTTTGCACTGCTGGTGATAAAACGCAGCCGCGACAATTTGTAACACCAATCCTGGGATGCAACCAATAAAAAAACACCGGTATTTACCGGTGTTTTTAATGATTTACGCAACACGTTTTCTGAATTCGGTGCTGGGGCGGAATGTTGCCACGCGCCGCGCAGAAATAATCGCCGGCGCGCCCGTTTTCGGGTTGCGGCCCATACGTGGGGCCTTGTCCAAAATTTTGAAACTGCCCAGACCCGCAAACTTGACTTCTTCGCCGTGGATTAATGATTCTTGGATTTCACCAAAAATCACATCCACCAATTTATACGAATCCGTCGTGGTCAGACCAAACTGTTCACGCAATTTGTTTGCAAAATCCATTCTGGTAATTGTTGCCATTTGTTTTTACACCCTGATTAACGCCGCACCCCATGTCAGACCACTGCCGAATGCGGGGTACAAGATTAACTGACCCTGTTTAATCAAACCGTTGTCCATGCCGTACGCCAACGCCAATACGCCCGACGCGCCGCTGGTGTTTGCATGTTTGTCCACGGTGACCAAAATCTTTTCCAACGGGAACCCCAGTCGTTCCGCGCCACTGTTGATAATGCGCAGATTTGCCTGGTGCGGGATAATCCAATCGACGTTGTCCGCCGTGATGCCCGCGTGTTCCATGATGTAACTGGCGGCTTCGGGCATTAATGTCACGGCCTTTTTATACGTTTCGGGTCCGTTCATGGAAATCTTGTGGTCGGGTGTCCCGTGCAGCATGTCGAACGATTTCCCGTCACCCATCACGACCGTATCGATAATCCCGGAATAACTGGACGTGGAATGTTCGAAAATCAGCGCGCCCGCCCCATCGCCGAACAATACGGCGGTGCTGCGGTCGTCCCAATTGATAAAGCGGGACATTTTTTCCGCGCCGATAACCATGATGCGGCGGTACATCCCCGCGGTAAAGAACGCGCGCGCGCAGTGCAAGGCATAGATATACCCCGTGCACGCCCCGCGGACGTCAAATCCGGGCTGGTCCCGGGTGGCGCCCAATTTCCCCAGAATCTGGACCCCGACCGACGGGAAATCCAATTCAGATGTCGTTGTTGCAACCACGACCATATCGATATCATCGATGGTTAAATTTGCGCGTTCCAACGCCCGCTGTGCGGCAATGACGCCCATATCAACAACGGTTTCGTCATCGCGTGCAAAGTGACGTTCGCGCATCCCGGTGCGTTGCACAATCCATTCATCGGATGTGTCCATAATTTTTTCAAAATCTTGATTGGTCATAATTTTTTCAGGCAAATATGACCCGTACCCAACCAGTCTGCTACCCATACTTTTTCTCCATATTGTTTGAACATTATAGTCTGGCGGATAATAACTTGCAATATTAAAATCCAGCGAATAAGATATAAGGAACACGTCCCCATAGTTCAATCGGATAGAACAAATTCCTCCTAAGAATTAAATACAGGTTCGATTCCTGTTGGGGATGCCATAAAAATCGCGTATAATGTGGACGTCATGAATAATAAAGCTGTAAAGATTGGAATCATCGCATCGCTGTTGCCGCATGTGTTTTGTTGCGGATTGCCGATTGCGTTGTCGATTATCGGATTGATTGCACCGGAATCTGCGCATCTGCATATTATTCCGCAATGGCTGGAACCGTGGCTGTTCGTGTTTTCCGCCGGGATGTTGGGTCTGTCGTGGGTGTTGGTGGTGCGTGATTGCCGATGCGAATGCGACCATTGCCACGGCAATGACGGCCACAAACCCCAGAAATTTATTTTGGGCATCATCACCCTGATTTTTATCACCAGTGTGATTTTACATCTGATGGCGCATTAATAAAACAAAACGGGGCCCGCCCCCGTTTTTCATTTATCCCCCAAAATAATGGGGTGACAATTTTCAAAACTTGCGTTATAATATACCCCGTGGTGGCCGATGGCGCCATGGGGCTTTACAACCCGTTGAACGCGTCCGTGTGACGATAAACATTCCAATCTTGTCGGTTGGAGTGTGGTGAATACATTGAATAAACCGCGCAATTCGTTCAATTGTTGTAAAACTCCAACCACCCGAAACGTTTCTGGTGGTTTTATTTTTTGTTCGGGGTTAACAATGAAATTTGTTTTATGGACAATTGCGTGCGTGATGGGAATGCCGGCGGTGGCATGGGGCGTATGCGATGGGGGGATGTATTTAAACGGCACCACATGCGAAAAATGCGTCGATGGGTATTATTGTCCCGGTGACGACACGCAACATCTATGTCCGACGGACACGACCGATTGGTACGGACTCGTATCGACACTGTACCCGGTGGACCGGGTGACGCAACAATCATGGCTGATGTCGTGGGACCCCGGTTCATCGACAAACGGGGCCATCTGGCCGGCACATTGTTTCGCAGGTGTCTTTATATCCAGCCCATATGGGGAACTGTATATCGAAAGCTGGTATAACGGCACCAATTACTGGAATGGCCAATCGGCATTTTTGTGGTACCAGGCCAACCCCGGATATTATTTGGCCCAATATGTCGGGACATCATGGCACACGTGGTACCGATACGCCCGGCCATGCACAAATCTGCCGGAACATGCGCATTATACCGGCGCCGGCACGCCCGCACAATCCGACAGTTCGCCGACCAACGACTGTCCATGGGAATGCGACGCGGGTTATGGCAATCACGATGGCACGTGCGTGCCCCTGTGCGGGGCCGGAATTGGGAAAATAAAAACCGGAAATGGGCACACGTTTAATTTGTATCCGGTGGCATATACCACGCCGTCATTGCGCATTGGATATGGCGGCAAAACATGCTATGGCGTGTTAAAGTCGGGCGCGGCCGCATCAATCAACGTGCGATACAACAACCAAACGTATCACCTGTCTGACTAAGGCTGGATTTTCATCCTGTATATTTTGCGCCATCACTGTGATACAATATCCCCAGAAACAGAAAGGTTATATCATGCCCCTGAAACAAGGTTGCACCCGCAAAACCATATCCGAAAACATCCGCGCCGAAGTCCACGCCGGCCGCCCCCAGAAACAGGCGGTGGCGATTGCCCTGTCGATTGCGGACAAAAACGCATACAAATGCCGCCCCCGCAAACCGTCCCTGAAAAAGGCGAAATAAAAACTCCGGCAACCGCCGGGTTTTTTGTTAAATCACTTTGTCCCTTTTGGCATCCCATAACGCGCACAATGCCCTATTCCTATTACTGGATTGCTTCACTGCGTTCGCAATGACAATGGTGTTTAATTTCCCGGCTACTTCATCCCCTTTGTCATTGCGCAGAAGTAAAACGACTGCGGCAATCCAGTGAATAAAATCCCCGCCATGGGCGGGGCGCAAACAAAAAATCCCCCATGCGGGGGATGATTATTGTTCGGCCATTAATTCAGCCTTGATCGGTGCCAGTGCATCCACATGCGCACTGATTTTATGATACACATCCGATTTGGTTAAATTCAGTGCACTGCGTATCGCGTTTGCGAACGCCAATGCGTCACTGTTGCCGTGTGTTTTAATCGCAAACCCACGCAGCCCCAAGAACATCGCCCCCGCATATGAACGCGGGTCAATTTTATGTTTCAAACGCTTGAACACATGGACCAAGAAAAATGCCCCGACAACAGCCAGCACAGATTTTTTCAAATTTTCCATCAACACGCGCTTAATCAATTTTGCGGTGCCTTCCACCGTTTTCAAAACGATGTTACCGGTGAACCCGTCGGTGACGACAACCTGGACGTTACCGGCGCTGATATCGGTCCCTTCGACAAAGCCGATATATTCATATGGCAATTGGTCACGATGTGCCATCAGCAATTTGTTCAAACGTTGCAGGGTTTCGTTCCCCTTGGTGTCTTCTTCGCCGATATTCAAAACACCCAATTTCGGATGGGGCATATGACCGATAACGTCGGCATAAACACTGCCCAGGATGGCAAAATCGAACAGATTTTCCGCATCACACTGAACATTGGCCCCCAAATCCAGCATGACAACGCGCGAATCCCCGCCGCCCGACGGCAACATGGTTGTGATTGCCGGACGCGAAATCCCATCGACCGTTTTCAGTGCCAATTTCGACAGCGCCATCAACACGCCGGTGTTACCCGCACTGATGACGGCGGTGGAATTACCTTCGCGGACGTCTTTGATGGCCATATACATGGATGTGTTCTGGGCATGGCGGATGACATCGCGCACCTTGTCCGTGCCACGGATAACATCGGGCGCATGGATGATTTCACAATTGCGCGCGACGCGCGGATATTTGTTCATCATCTTGCGCAGACGTTTTTCATCGCCAAACACACGAAAGAATACGGTATCTTCGCCATTCTGGTACAGGAACTGGTTCATTCCGCCCAACACGGCCCCGGGCGCCTTATCCCCGCCCATTGCATCGATTGAAATAATTTGTTTTTCGCTGGACATAGCACATAAAAAAAGCAGAAGGCACAATTAAATGAACCGCCCCTTCTGCCAATATATCTTGTTACAGATTATTTAGACCCGCAAGCCGCGCAAACGTGATGCGGGCGTTTCTTTTCGCCGCATGCCTTGCAAACGGTGGACGGCATGATATTCAGCGCATCATGGGAACGACGCTGTGCGGAACGTGCTTTGCTTGTTTTACTTTTTGGCGTTGCCATTTTACAATCCTTTTATAATTTACAATTGGACATTTTATTAAAATCTTGCGGATATGCAAGAAAAACTTTACGTCGATGTCCGGTCCATGGGAATGCGACCACCCCCATCAGATTTCGCACCGTCTGCGCCCGGCCCATCATTGGGTCATCGGGCGCAATCGGTACCACTGGGTCCTTAGATATCCAGCAACTGTTGCTGAACATTACCTTCGCGGGCCAATTTTTCCGCTTTTTCTTCTTCCTTGGCGATTTCGCGCACGCGGCGGACATATGCCCCGGTTCCAATCGGAATCAAACGACCCACAATCAGGTTTTCGTTAATCCCGACCAGTTTATCGGTCGCACCGCTGATGGCGGCATCAACCAACACCTTGGTCGTCTGTTGGAACGACGCGTTGGAAATGAACGAACGTGATGTCAGGGATGCGCGGGTCAAACCGACCAAGACCTGGGATGCTTCGGCCGCTTTGCCGCCATCGCGGATAACGCGTGCATTTTCTTCTTCGAAATCGACGCGGTCAACCACTTGGCCCATCAAGAAGCCCGTATCGCCCGGATTGGTGATTTCCACACGGCGTGTCATTTCACGAATCAAGATTTCAATATGTTTGTCGTTGATGATAACGCCCTGCAAACGGTAAACCTGCTGGATCTGTTCGACCATAAATGTCGCCAATGCTTTCTGGCCCAAGATGCGCAGAATATCCTGCGGCACGGGGTCGCCATCGACCAGCTTTTCCGCCTTTTTCACGGTATCGCCGCTGCGCACCAACAGGTTTGTTCCCTTTGGCACGGCGTATTCGACCGGTGCGGTACCGTCATCGGGTTCGATACGGATGATGATTTTGGACTTGGCGTCTTCCAGTTCGATTGTCCCGTCAACTTCGGCCAGCAATGCCGGGTTGGTCGGGCGGCGGACTTCCAACAGCGCTTCGACGCGCGGCAGACCGCCGGTAATGTCGCTGGTACGTTTTGTCTGAACCGGGATGCGGGCCAAGATGTCGCCGGCGGCAACGCGGTCGCCGTTGGCCACATTCAGTACCGAATAAATCGGCAACAGATATTCCGCAATCTTTTTCCCGCCCAGGGAAACCACTTCGCCCTTGTCATCGACCAATGTCACCGCGGGCTTCAACGCCTTTTTGGTGTTGGTCTTCCAATTGATAACCTTGCGCGAAACGATACCGGTTACGGCGTCAACTTCTTCTTGGAACGAAACGTTTTCAACCAAATCGTTAAAGTTCACAATACCATCTTTTTCCGCGATGATGGTGTTGGAATACGGATCCCATTCGGCCACCTTGGCGCCCTTTTCAACACTGTCGCCGTCATTGACAATCAGCATTGACGCATACGGCAACGCCGCCGTGAACAGTTTGTCCCCCTTGTCATCGACAACGGACAATTCGCCGTTACGGGACAGCACCACAATACGGCCCACCGAATTTTTAATCGTGTTGACACCCGACAATTTGATGGTCCCGGACACCGGCACTTCGATAAAGTGGCTTTCTGCGCCCCCGGACGCAATCCCCCCAATGTGGAAGGTACGCAGCGTCAACTGGGTCCCGGGTTCACCAATCGATTGCCCCGCGATAACACCGACCGCTTCGCCGACGTGGGCCAACGACCCGCGCGACAAATCCATACCATAACATTTGGCGCACAGACCGTCACTGCAACACGTCAAAACGCTGCGGACGTCAACGGACGGGATACCGGCTTCGTTAATCTTTTTGGCGGCGGATTTGGTGACCAATTCACCGGCCGGCACAATAACTTCTTTGGTAATGGGATGAACGATGTCATGCGCCGCCGTACGGCCCAAAACAACATCCCCCAGCGCAACCGACAGGCTTGACCCCTGGTACACAGGTTTGGCTGTGATGTATTCGGTTGTACCGCAATCGTGTTCGGTAATAACGGTATTCTGGGCCAATTCCACCAAACGACGGGTCAAATAACCCGCTTCGGCGGTTTTCAACGCCGTATCCGACATCCCCTTACGCGCACCGTGGGTGGACGTAAAGTATTCGGACATGGTCAGCCCTTCTTTAAAGTTCGAGATAATCGGAACTTCGATAATAGAACCGTCGGGTTTCTGCATCATACCACGCATACCGGCCAACTGCTGAATCTGACCCTTGGACCCACGGGCACCGGACAACGCCATCATCAGAACGGAATTCCAATTGTCGCCTTCGGTCTTGCCCAGCGCGGCATATGCCAAATCACCCAATTTATCGGTGGTCTTTTGCCACAAGTCAATCAGCTTGTTGTATCTTTCGCCATGGGACAGCAACCCATTCTGATACTGCTGTTCGATTTCTTCGGCGGCCTTTTCCGCACCGGCAATCATTTCTTTCTTTTCTTCGGGGATGACGATGTCGTCAAAACCGATGGAAATACCACTGCGCGCGGCCTGTTCGAACCCGGTGTTCTTTAACGCGTCGGCCAACAGAATCATATCTTTGTCGCCGCAACGTTCGTATGTTGTCGCCAACAGGTTCTTGATTTCTTTCTTAGAAAATACTTTATTGACCAAATCGAACGGCATGTTGTCTTTCTTGGGCAACAGTTCACCCAAAATCATGCGACCGGCGGTTGTTTTGTATGTCTTGCCATTGATACGCGCAACAATCGGTGTGTGCAGCGTGATGGTCTTGTTTTCCAGCGCCAGTTTGACTTCGTCCATATTGGCAAAGCGCGGTGATTTTTCCGTATGTTCGCCATTAATCAGCGAAATATAGTAAATCCCCAACACCATGTCCTGGGACAATTCAATCATGGGTTCGCCGTTCGCGGGCGACAGAACGTTATTGGACGACAACATCAATGTGCGCGCTTCCAATTGCGCTTCCAGCGAAATGGGCACGTGCACGGACATCTGGTCACCGTCAAAGTCGGCATTAAATCCCTTACACACCAACGGGTGCAAACGGATAGCCTTGCCTTCGATCAAGACGGGTTCAAACGCCAACAGAGACAAACGGTGCAATGTCGGCGCACGGTTCAACAGAACCGGATGCTGGTAAATAACCTTTTCCAGGATTTCCCAAACGATTTCTTCGCCGTTTTCAACCATCTTGCGGGCGGTCTTTAACGTGTTGGCATAATCCCCCGCCAACAGACGCGCAAACACGAACGGTTTGAACAATTCCAACGCCATTGTCTTGGGCAGCCCCACCTGGTGCAGTTTCAACGACGGCCCCGACACAATAACACTACGGCCGGAATAATCCACACGCTTACCCAACATGTTCATACGGAAACGACCGGATTTCCCGCGCAACGAATCCGACAGAGATTTCAGCGGGCGGCGGTTCTGGGACACCATCGGGCGTGCCTTGTGACCGTTGTCAAACAGGGAATCAACGGCTTCCTGTAACATGCGCTTTTCATTGCGGACGATGATTTCCGGCGCGTGCATGTCAATAAATCTTTTCAAACGGTTGTTACGGATAATCACGCGACGATACAAATCGTTCAAATCGGACGCCGCAACGTGGCCCGCATCCAGTGTGACCAGCGGACGCATATCTGGCGGAATAACCGGCAGAATATCCGGCAACATCCATGCCGGGTCGGTCTTGGATTCCAGGAATGCTTCGACCAGTTTCAATTGTTTGATTAACGCCTTGCGTTTTGCTTCGGATTTGGTTTCGGCCAATTCCGCGCGCAGACGGCGGCGTTCGTCACCCATATCCAGGTTGGCGATAATATTGCGCACGCCTTCGGCACCGATGCCGACATGGAACGCATCCGCGCCAAATTCTTCGACGGCGGCCTGGTATTCATCTTCGCTGATGACGTCGTACATTTTCAAAGACGTCAGCCCCGGTTCCGTCACGATATAGGCATCGTAATAAATCACCTGTTCCAGTTTTTTCTGGGGCAGATTATTCAACAGTGTTGCGATTTTGCCTTCGCGCATGAACCAAGTGTGGGACACCGGCATGGCCAGTTTGATGTGCCCCATGCGTTCACGACGCACCGACGACGCGCCAATTTCCACGCCGCAACGTTCGCAGACCACGCCGCGGAACTTGATGCGTTTATATTTGCCGCACGCGCATTCATAATCTTTGACCGGTCCAAAAATCTGCTGACAGAACAACCCGTCTGCTTCTGGTTTCAAAGAATGATAGTTAATTGTTTCCGGCTTTTTAACTTCGCCATGGGACCAAGACAGGATTTCTTCGGGCGATGCGATTGTGATTCGCAGGGCGTCGAACTGTTCTTTGGTTTCGATTTGTCCAAATATCTTTTGCAACATATTGGTCATGTATTTTTGCTCCTTATCGTCGCTAAGAGTGCTAGTGGCAAGTGTGACCGACAGCATCATCGGTCACGAATGCCCCCGCCACTAATCAATTTTCTTCGGTGTCATGGCCAGCCCCAGCCCGCGCAATTCACGTACAAATACGTTAAAGGCTTCTGGTGTGCCGGTTTGGATGTCGTTGCTGCCGGAAATGATGGATTCGTACATCTTGTTTCGGCCCGCGATGTCGTCCGATTTGACGGTCAACATTTCGCGCAACAAGTGTGCGGCACCATGCGCTTCCAACGCCCAAACTTCCATTTCCCCCAGTCGCTGACCACCCATGTGGGCTTTACCGGACAACGGCTGTTGTGTAACCAGGGAATAATTACCAATCGAACGTGCGTGAATCTTTTCATCAACAAAGTGATGCAGTTTCAGCATGTACATCACGCCAACGGTTACCGGACGTGCAAACTTTTCGCCCGTCATCCCGTCGTACAGGGTGAACTGACCGGTTTCCGGCAATTTTGCCAGTTTCAACATCCGACGAATATCTTCGGGTGTGGCCCCGTCGAACGTCGGTGTCGCCATCGGAACACCATTGCGTAACAAAGCGGCTTCGGCGCGGACATCGGTATCGGTCATTTTATCCAGTTTTTCGGATACGTCTTTGCCATATACCTTGCCCATGACGCTGCGCAAATCATCTGTCACGGCACGTTTTTGTTTGACTTCTTCCAGAACATCGCCAATCTGCTGGCCCAGTGTACGGGCGGCCATGCCCAAGTGGGTTTCCAGAATCTGACCAATGTTCATACGCGACGGTACCCCCAACGGGTTCAAGACCAAGTCAACCGGTGTCCCATCGGCCAGGTGCGGCATGTCTTCGATCGGGACAACCTTGGAAACAATACCCTTGTTCCCGTGACGACCGGCCATTTTATCCCCGGGCTGTAACTTCATCTTGTGCGCGATATAGACCTTGACTTCTTTCAAGACGCCTGCGTTCAACGAATTGCTTTCGGTTGCCTTGGCCACTTCGGCGTCGGCTTTTTCGTTCAACAGCTTTAATTTAATAATATGCTGTTCGCGCAATTCATCGATACGTGTCTGCGCTTCTTTGTTGCGCACGACAATTTTCTTCATATCGGCGGGGCGGATACCTTCGAATACTTCTTCGGTCAGCTTTTTCCCGACAAACGGTTTCAAGCTGCCTGTGCCGGCGTCAATAACGGCGCCTTCGGCGATTTGGAAGATTTGGTCGGCAAAGCCCTTTTCGATAATGGCGATTTCTTCTTCGCGGTCTTTGTTAATCTTTTCGATTTTTTGCAGTTCAATCATCTGGGTGCGTTCGTCTTTTTTTACACCATGACGGGTCAAGACGTTCACGCCGATAACTGTCCCTTCTTCGTTCGGCCCCACGCGCAGCGATGTATCTTTGACATTCAATGCCTTTTCCCCAAAGATGTTGCGCAACAGCGCTTCTTCCGGGGTCAGCAGTGTTTCAGATTTCGGCGAAACACGACCGACCAAGATGTCGCCCTGTTTCACGCGTGCACCGACGTAAATAATACCGGATTCGTCCAGATTTTTCAGTGCTTCTTCGCTGACGTTCGGGATGTCGCGGGTAAAGCTTTCCGGCCCCAACTGCGTATCACGAACCTTGAATTCTTTTTCAACGATTTTAACCGAAGTATAAACGTCGTCGCGGGAAATGCGTTCGGAAATAACGATAGAGTCTTCATAGTTATACCCACGCCACGGCATGAACGCGACCAAAACGTTGCGTCCCAATGCCAATTCACCGTAATTCATCGACGAACCGTCGGCAATGATGTCGCCCGCGGAAATGCGGTCGCCCACCTTGACCAGGGGTTTCTGATGAATCAACGTTTCACTGTTGGACCGTTCGAATTTTTCCAGGTTGTAAATATCAACCCCGGTCACAACGTTGCGGCTGTTCATACATTTAACCACGATACGGTTTGCATCAACGGATTCAACGACACCGCTGTGTTTTGCAACCTTACCGGTGCGGGAATCACGCGCCACTTCGCGTTCGATACCGGTCCCGACCAGCGGGGCTTCGACGCGCAACAACGGCACGGCCTGGCGTTGCATGTTCGAACCCATCAACGCACGGTTGGCGTCGTCCGATTCAACGAACGGAATCAAACCGGTTGCGATGGACATAACCTGACGCGGTTCAACGTCGATTAAATCGATTTCTTCTTTGGGCACCATGGTAAATTCGCCGTCAACGCGTGCGGTCACGACGTCTTCGGACAGAATGCCCGCGGCGGTTGTGGGTGTGTTACCCTGGGCGATTTTGTGGCCCAATTCTTCGTCCGCCGTCAGATAAACGATTTTATCTGTAATTTTACTGTTTTCGACCACATAGTACGGTGTTTCAATAAACCCATACGGATTTACACGTGCATACGCGGCCAAATGGTTAATCAGCCCAATGTTGGCCCCTTCGGGGGTGTGGATGGGGCACAAACGGCCATAGTGTGTCGGGTGAACGTCGCGGACGTCGATACCGGCGCGATCGCGGTTCAACCCACCCGGCCCCAGGGCCGAAATACGACGCTTGTGTTCCAATTCCGCCAACGGGTTGTACGCGTCCATAAACTGGGACAATTGGGATGTCCCCAAGAATTCAGACACCAGCGACATCAACGGTTTAACGTTAATGACATCCTGGGGCTGCATATTGGCAATATTCGGGCTGGACAGCGCTTCGCGGACCAGACGTTCGATACGAACCATCCCGGTGCGGAAATTCTGTTCCAACAATTCGCCAACGGTGCGGACGCGACGGTTCGACAGATTGTCGATATCATCGACGACGTCTTTGCGATCGATAATGTTGGTCAGTGTTTTCAACACGGCCAAGAAATCCGCCTTGGTCAACAAACGTTCATCTTCGGGCTTCTTGCCGGATTCGATTTTCAGACGCTTGTTCATTTTAAAGCGGCCCACCGCCGACAAATCATAATACGCGGCTTCAAATCCCTGGCGCAGGAACAGATTGATGGCCGCTTCCAGTGTCGGACGTTCGCCCGGACGGATAATGTTATAAATTTCAATCAACGCTTCTTCGCGGTTGGTGGTCTTGTCGGCCATCAAAGTGTTGCGGATATGCGCGCTGATGGTGGCATTGTCGATGGAAATCAGGGAAATGTTTTTAATATCCCGCTTTTCCAAATCGGCCAAAACTTCTTCTGTGATTTCGGTACCGGCCGGGAACAACACTTCGTCGCCAACCATAATCGGGTCGAACAGATATTCGCCAATCAGGGCATCTGTGGCCACGCCGAATTCTTTGGACGCGGCCATAATTTTGGCCAAACGTTTTGCATTCAAACGGTCGCCCTTGGACGCCAAAACTTTCTTGTCCTTGGGGTTAACAATATCGTAATTCAGGCGATATTTATCCAACCCTTCGAATGTGGCGGTTTCACCAACCCACAGTTTGCCGTCAAAGGCCAACGGGATACGCTGATAAAACGCGGACAAGATTTCAGTTTCACTCATCCCGCGGATGGATGTCTTGCGCGGGTCGGCCAACCATTTCTTTTCATCTTCGGCCGCCGGCAGACAACGCAACAACACCGTTGCCGGGATTTTGCGGCGACGGTCGATGCGGACATAGATAACGCCCTTGGCTTCTTCGAAATCAATCCAGCTGCCATGTTCGGGGATGATACGCGCTGTATACGTAACCGGGTTCCCGGCGACCTTGGATTCTTTGGTCGTACCGAACACAACACCCTGGGCGCGGTGCATCTGGGAAACGATAACACGTTCGACGCCCGATGCGATAAAGCTGCCGCGTTCAGTCATCAGCGGCACTTCGCCCATAAATATTTCTTGTTCCTTGATATCGCGCAAAGACTTCTTACCATCTTCTGCGACATCCCATAAAATCAATCTCAGCTTCAATTTCAGCTTGCTGGAATACGTCATATTACGCAGCATGCATTCTTTTACGTTATAGACAGGCTTGTCCAAAGTATATTCGACAAATTCCAGGTCTGCGACGCCGGCATAATCCTTAATCGGAAACATGGATGAAAATACATTCTGCAACCCAATATTTTTACGGTTTTGTGGGTCAACATCAGCCTGCAAGAAATCTTTGTAAGAATTATATTGAATTTCAACTAAATCAGGAAGCGGAGTTTGCAAAAAACTTTTACCAAAAGATTTTCTAAGTTTCTGGATAACTGCCATGTTTTGAATCCTTTCTTTTTTGTGTTTTGCAAACGAAAAAGTTTGCGAATTATTCGCTGTCCCTTTTTACGCCTGTATGCCCGCCTGGGATATACAGCATCCCAAGCGGGCGGCGAAATCGCAAATTTGCGATTTTACAGATTGGTGGGACCGAACCGGTCCCGGCAGAATTATTTCAATTCCACCTTCGCGCCAGCGGCTTCCAAGGTCGCTTTCAGCTTTTCAGCTTCGTCCTTGCTGGCGGCTTCTTTGACAGCCTTCGGTGCGGATTCGACCAAAGCTTTCGCTTCGCCCAAGCCCAAACCTGTGATGTCTTTCACAGCCTTGATGACAGCCAATTTGTTCGCACCGGCTTCGGCCAGGATAACGTCAAATTCTGTCTTTTCTTCTGCGGCGGCCGCTGCCGGACCTGCTGCAACTGCAACAGCTGCGGCGGCGCTAACGCCCCATGTTTCTTCCAACGCTTTGGACAGTTCAACAGCTTCCAAAACGGACAATTTGGACAATTCTTCAACCAATTTCTGAATGTCTGCCATTTTATACTCCTATTCGGGTGATTTGCAGAATGTTTCCATTCTGTATTATTGTTCTTTTTTTCCATACTCTGCGGATACACGGGCCAGGCGCGACGCCGGTTCGACCAAGATACGCGCGATTGTGCCACGGATTTCCAACAGGGACGGAAGCTTGGATAATTGCATAACGCCGTCTGTATCCAGAAGTTCCGCGTCCATTTTACCACCAACGATGGTCAGATTCGGATGGGCTTCGGCAAATTTGGCCAAAACCTTGGTCACGGCCAGCGCGTCTGTCGCAACGGCGACGGCGGTGGGCCGCTTCATCAAATCGGAAACGGGTGCAAAGTCAGTGTCTTTCAACGCCAACTTCATCAAACGGTTTTTAACGACTTTGAACACAGAAACCAGTCCACGCAATTCGTTACGCAGACCTTCCATTTCTTTAACGGTCAAGCCGTGGTTTTCAACAACGAAAACCCCGTTCGCTTCTTTCAGGGACGACTGTAACGCTGAAATCAAATCTGATTTTTCTTCGCGTCTCATTTTGTCATTTTCCTTCAAGCTTCTTTGTTTAACTTTCCATCCCGGGTTGCCCCGGGGTGGGGCTGTGTCCCATCCGGTTTCGCGGACGGGGCTGGTTCCTGCCCCAAAGAATTTTTTCTTTGTCTATGATGGCGTTTTGTTTAAGCGTTTGACCGCACCATCAGTCTTGGACAGAAATCTGTTTTACCATCCGGCGCATCCGCCGGATGGCATGGATTATTTCACATCGACTTTCAAGCCCGGGCCCTGGGTGGTCGCAACCGCGCAACCCAAGATGTACTGACCCTTGCTGGATGCCGGTTTGACCTTTTTCAGCTGTTCAATCAACGCGGTCGCGTTTTCAACCAGCTTTTGTGTGTCAAACGACATTTTACCGATACCGGCGTGGATGATACCTTTCTTTTCCGCACGGTATTCAATCTGCCCCGCCTTGGCTGTTGCAACAGCTTCGGCAACGTTGTTTGTAACCGTACCCAGTTTCGGGTTCGGCATCAAACCTTTGGGCCCCAAGATACGCGCAACCTTGGACATTTTCGGCATCATGTCGGGCGTTGCGATAACACGGTCGAAATTGATTTCGCCGGCCGCGACTTTTTCAATCAAATCTTCGCCACCAACGACATCGGCACCGGCCTTTTTGGCTTCGTCCTGGGAATTGGCGGTAAAGACCGCAACGCGGACAGTTTTACCCGTGCCATTCGGCAGGGACAACATACCACGGATGTTCTGGTCAGCCTTGGCTACATCGATGCCCAAACGGACGGCGATTTCCAAGCTTTCATCGAACTTCTTGGAACAATACGGACGCAACGCTTCGATTGCATCAGCGATGGACCAGACTTTATCTGTATCCAAATTTGCCCAAGTTTTTTGTCTTTTTGTAACTTTCATATCTTATTCCCCCACCTTTACGCCCATGGAACGGCACTGACCGGCGACGATGTTCATCGCAGATTCAATGGTAGAGCAATTCAAGTCCGGCATTTTCGCTTCGGCAATCTGTTTGATTTGGTCCTGGGAAATGGTCCCGACGAAATCACGGCCCGGTTTGTGGGACCCGATTTTCAGCTTCAACGCCTTTTTGATGTAATACGACACCGGCGGCAGCTTCATGATAAATTCAAAGCTGCGGTCTGTATAAACCGTGATGATGCACGGAATCGGCATGCCCGGTTCCTTGTCCGCGGTTTTGTCGTTAAACTGTTTGCAGAATTCGGCGATGTTCACGCCGGCCGCACCCAACGCCGGCCCAATCGGAGGCGCAGGATTCGCTTGTTTTGCGGGAACGACCAGTTTGACCACTCCCTTTACTTCTTTTTTTGCCATTTTTTCACTCCATTTGTTTGGTTCGTGTTGTGGTACGATGTGGCGCATCTACCACGGGTTTGCGATTTTTACAAAAACCGCACAAAAACTCTTGTCCTACTCAGCGTTGCTTTGCCTTTAATCTGGCATAATATTCTGTAATCGCCTTTCGTGCCCAATCCGGATTTTTCGCCCTGAACCCGGATATGATGAATGCCACCGTAACCATATCTTTCAGCTTTTCTTTACACGGTGCAATCCACGTAAACTTTTTCATCTTATACTCTTTCAACCTGTGTAAAGTCCAATTCAACACTGGTTTCACGACCAAAGACCAAAATGGTCACGGTCATTTTTTGCTTCAAATTATCCACTTCGGACGCGATACCGTTAAAGTTCGCGAACGGCCCGTCGATAACATGAACTTCCTGGCCTACTTCGTATTCGACGTCATCCATGACAACGGCACCTTCTTCGACCTGCTTTTGCAGACGGCGCGCTTCTTCTTCGCTGACGGCGATGGGCTTGTTTTTCTGGCCCAGGAACATAACCACCTGGGGCATTAATTTCACCAAAGAAAACGTTTCATTGGTCAACACCATCTGAACGACGATATAGCCCGGAAAAAACTTCTTTTCAGATTTAACGCGTTTGCCGGCTTTAACTTCTGTGACTTCGCGTGTGGGAACCAAAATTTCCCCAAACAGCGCGTTCAAACGACGCTTGTCAATTTGTTCGCGCAATCCGCGCGCAACCTTGTCTTCGCAGCCCGTATGAACATTCACGACAAACCACTGCATTTTGCCTTCCATATGCACTTCCTTTGCCCGTTTAGAAAATCCAACCAACAATCGCATTCAGCAGACTGTCCACCAGAAAGAAGAACAGCGCCGCCAAACCAGAAAACACCAGAATCATAATAGTGGTACGCACAACAGTATCGCGCGACGGCCAAACAATTTTGAACCATTCGCTGCGGACTGATTTGATATATTCTAGCAATTTCTTCATAAACAAAAATCCGGTTTTTATCAGTATTCCTGGCGTTTTTTGCGACCACATGACATCCAAATTCCACCCAGAAATTTGGCAGGGGCAGAAGGAATCGAACCCTCATCCGCGGTTTTGGAGACCGATATTCTACCGTTGAACTATGCCCCTGTTTTGTATCAGCGACAAATTCACACAGGCCCCAAAATCACCCGCACTTTATCTGTCCCCCATACCGCTTTACGCCAGTAGTCTGCGCTACAATAGCACAAACATTCCAGAAATCAAGCGGAAAGTATTATAAGACTTTAATCGGCCCAGCGCAAGTGATTTTTCACATTCGCACCGAAACCCGTTCCCCAAAATCGCATTTTTGCCACACTTTTCGCTTGCGCAGGCGCTTATTTTTTGGCTACAATCTTTTTAATAGAAGGGAGAACGCATCGTGGCCGATAGGATAGAGCCGCCAATTTTACTGTCCAGACTGATGACATTTGTCTTTGCCGCCGCGCTGGTCGTGGTGGTGGTTTTGGTGGTCACACTGGCCAAAATGTTTCCGCTGAACCGGCCCCAGATTTTCTTTTTGACGACGCAACCACGGTCTGATTTGGAAATTCGGCTGTACCCCATGACACCGCGCGACGAAAACGTTGATATTTACAAGCGCAGCTTTATCAAGGAATATATCAAGGCCCGCAACGAAATCATCCCGAACGTCGGCGTCATGCGGCGCAAGTGGTCAAATACCGACGACGGCATCGTGAACATGTGGTCCACGCCCGATGTTTATGCCGCCCTGACCCAGACGGATTTGTGGACCGCGTACATGAACGACGTGCCCGACACGGAATTCTATTGTCCGGTGGAATTTGCGCCCAATGCCATCGCGCCGCGTTCCGACGACACCTATGCGGTCAGTTTTACGTATTTTTGTACAAATAATAATGGACAGACCGATAAAAAAGATTATACAATCGTAATCAGATTGGAATCTGACGAAAATCCGACCATTAAATGGGGGGACCGCCTGAATAACCCACTGGGGATTCGCGTGGCCGAATATACGGTCGAATCCGGGAACGGCGACCCATTGGACTTTAAATAATACCGGCATCGTCAGAAGACACAGTAAGGAAAGGGACCATAATGACTTTTTCAAAAGCATTGAAATTAAACGTATCCGTGATTTGCCTGGGGGCATTGTGCTGTGCAATGCCGGCGACGGCCGCCGAATACGGGGTTCAGTCGGCGTGGGACAATCCCAACGCAAACATGGCCGCCGGCAGTATTAAGCCCGGCTATGCCCAACTGGCGTGGTCCGCGGGTAATGTTTTACCGATTAAATTGCGCAACGGCATGGTGACAATGGTCACATTGCCCAACGGCGAACAAATCGCCGACGCCCAGATTGGGAACGGGGGCCTGTTTGATATCCAGGCGACCCAGGGCGAACGCACCATGTTCATCAGCCCCATGCCGGACAACCTGGGGTCGGACACAAACCTGATTGTGATTGGCAAATCGGGCAACGTTTACACATTTTATCTGCGCAGTGAACCATCGAATTCCAGTGAAATTACACATTCCCAGGTGGACGTCGTCCTGGACGGCAACGCCAGTTTGCCGATGGCATCCGCGGCCAGCACCACATCCGGCGGCGGCATGAATTCGCTGTTTAAAAAGAAATCATCCACCCCATCGACCGTCGGCGTTGACGGCGAAGATTACGGTTGGATTAAATCGATGAAAATCGACCCGTCGGAATTCCGCTTTGACCTGGACATTTTTGTCCCCAATCCGGATGATTACGTCATTGCGCCCGAACGCGTATGGCGCGACCGCATTTTCACATACATTGATTTCGGGGACAAGGTTATTTCCATGACCCAGCGTCCCGTGGTATCCCTGTTGGTCGAAGGGGGCGAATCCCCGGTCGGATTCCGCACCGACGGCGAAGATGGGCGCCTGTTGATTGTAGAAGCGGTGGGCGACATGGTCCTGCGCAGTGGCCAGCGTATTGTTTGCATTAAAAAGCGTGAAAAACCGTTCCTGATTGCGGATACCGCGTCCGTTATGGCCCTGGCAGAAGCGAACGTGGCCCAATCCATGATGTCCGGCCAATCGTTGAACAACATTGCATACAACGCCGACCTGGCCGCGATGAGTGGGTCTGTCAACAACTATACCACAACCCCGATGTTTTCTTACAACGGGGCGGCACCGCAACAAATGAACGCCGGCGTTTATGGCGGGTATTATGCGCCGACGGGCTATAACGCACCGGCACCGACATCGTCTGGTGTTTCCATGTTGCCGACGCAACGCAACACGGCGGGCGCCTATTTACCCCAGACAAACATCCCATTGATTACCAGCAACCAAACCGGCGTTGCGGTGGAATTGAAATCCGATACCTCGGTCAAGGCGTTAAATGATTACTGGACGGGTCTGCTGGCGAAATTCAGCGGCGAAGACGGCCAGGGTCTGCTGACCCCGTACAAAGACAGCGTATTCTTTGCTGTCGATGAACAGGGTGTGGGCGACCTGGGGGCGGATTCTTCGACAGCGCGCCTGTATCGTCTGCGCATTGGTCCGATGTCCGACATCGACACCGCCCAACGTTTGTGCGACCAGATGCTGAAATTCAGCGGCACCAGCTGCCACGTCGTTCGCATCCAGTAATGAATTTTTTGGGGACCGCGCGCACCGCGGCGGGGAACGGTAACATATGAATAAGATAGCCAAACAATTTTCCGACCTGCGTCAGACGACGCCGAAACATATCCAGTGGTTGTTACTGGTGGCGGCGTTTGTGGTGGTGCTGATATTGTTGACGCTGTTGTTGCGCGGCCGCACGGAAAAAACGGACGTGGTGACGTTGCCCGATGACGAAAAATTAACGCTGACGGTGACACCCGACAGTGTGGATTGGGCAAACACGACCGTCGGCACGAAAAAAACGCAAAAAATTACGATATCAACCACCGGCGCGGTAAAGATTGCGGCGGTGCGCCTGTCCCGGGAAGTCGCGGGCCTGGCCACGCCCAAAACGACATGCACCAACATGGGCGAAATCAATGACAAGATTTCATGCACCATCAGTTTAACGTACGAACCGACGGTCCCGATGGACACGACGGGCGTATCGTTGTTTGTGGATTGGCGCGGTGTGGACGCGCCGGACGGGATGACGCGCGCGGAAAAAATCCCGATGGCGCTGGGCGCGGTGTCGCCCACACCGGTGATTCCACCGGCCCCAAAATCCGAACCGGCCCCCGCACCCGCGGCGCAGCCCGAACCCGACGTCGTCCCGGTTGTTGATATCGAACCGGCGCGCCCCCAGCCCAGCGCGCAGATTCAGCGTGACATCGACACCATTGCGCCCCCGCTGCCCATGCTGGACAACAAATCGAATACCAAACCGGCCCCCGCCCCCCAGGTTGATGCGGACGACGACATCACGGTGACAATATCTGATGGCTGTTCTGATTTTTCATTCCCGGGATACAACACATCGGGGCAACAGATTGGCTGGATTAAACCGGAACGCGGCGCGTATTATTTCTATCCCTTTGCCGACCGCGAATGCAAAAACGCCACCGGGAAATATAATCCCGACAACGGCATTATCACGGCAATCAACAACCCGTCCCAGAAAATCGGCACGGACGCCGAACACATCGGCCACACAACGATTTCGGGGGCCGCATTGCCCCAATTGTCCAACCCGGTTGCCAATTCAAACGTGAACCGTGCCCGCCAATTGACCAGTGCGGAATTATCACAATCGATGTCGATGGGCACCGGCGCGGCCCAGGTTGCGCTGAAACCGGCGCCGGCATCTGATATTTTATACACGACATCCGACGCAAATGTGGTTGCATCGACCCAGCCGTACGACCGGTCGTTCATCCTGCGCCAATATAAACCGATTCCGGCCACAATCGTGTCCGATGTGCGCGCCGACACAACCCTGATTAATGGCCAGCAATTCTTGCCCGTGCGTGCGACGGTGGACCGCAACGTGTATTCGGACAACGGTCGCACGGTTATCATCCCGACCGGGACATTGATGTTGGGGTATGTCACCGGCGAAGTGCCGGGCCCGTACAAGACCATCGGCCGCATGGAAATCAAATGGTACCAATTTGTTTTGCCCAACGGCGTTGAATTTAACTTTGGCGGCGCGACCGATCCGTTTTCCGGCGACGCCCAGGGTCGCATTGGCGTTCCCGGCCGGGGCAGTACGGATTACCTGGAACAATTCGTGATGCCGATGCTGACCGCGATTGTGCCGGCGGCGGTCAATATGATTGCGCCCATTGCGGACAAATTCGTGAACCAAATCGATTTAGATAACAACACGGTTGTGCAATCGGGTACGGTCCGTTCGTCTGAATTGGCGAAAAATGAAATCATCACGGCCTGGAACCAGGTGGCCCAGAAATTAATGGTCGATATGATGGACAACACCACGCCCCCGTTCACGATTGCGGCCGGCACGCGCATTACGGTTTATTCGCCCCAGGATTTGGCGGTGGTCTGCATGGATAATTCCAAGAAATGTTCATTGCAACATTTGAAAGAACAATCACCGACGGGTAACCCAATGCGTGCGACCCCATCGCCCAGCATTCGTGCGGCGGACGACGATTCTTGGATTGGCCAGGTACGTTCGTTCAATTGGGCCGCCGAATACTGTTCGTATTACAAGGATGGTAAATTAAACCTGACCAACAACCAGGTCCAAGAAATGAATTCCAAGGGGATTGATTACAACACGGTTCTGTTCTATTGCCAGTCCAACCAGTACAAGGCGATTAACAACGCGAAACAGGACGCCGTCTTTAACAATCAACAGCAGACGTTCCAGAACAATTACAACGTCAGCAACAACGGCACGGGTCTGACGGGGATATCGGGCGACCAAAGTTATAACGAAGATGTCTTGGGCTTGAAATACAATGACGACGGCACTATACAAAATCCGTTCAACCAGACATTGCCCGTGGAAACACCGCCGGCAACCATCACCTGCGAAGATGGGACCAACCCGGATGCGAACGGTTGCTGTACGGGTGAAATATACACCGACATGGGGGACCAGGGATTTAACTGTTGTCCCGAAACCGGTGGCGACTGTTTTCCGCCGATATTATAAACCCGCATCATGCGGGTTTATTTTTGGATAACGTTTTTTTGACCATTAAAATTCGGGCACATTTATGTGCCCAAAATTTTATTGGCCGCTGGGCGGAATCTGGCACCGTGACGGCGCGATTCGACTGACCCGGATTAAATCAGCCCAGCGATATAGATTTCCGATTCGAACTTCAACCTTTGGTTGTAACGTTTTACAGGAAACTATTCTTAATCTATATATTAAAAAGTCCGCAACATTTTTACCAACAAGGAGAGCAAGAATGACACAACAAACCATGCAAACAACTATCCCGGCCGAAAAGTTTCAAAATGCGGAACAGCTGTGGTTTTGGTTTTTGTACGCACGCAGCGTACGAAACGGCTTTGTCCGGGGCCATATGACGTCCCAGCGTCGCATCTGCGAATTGCTGGACGTGGAAACATTGGTAACGAAACTGTATTTATCGGGCCGATTGACCGACGCCCAACTGTCCGTGATGAAGGAATTTGGTGACCGTCGCCGCGCCCCGCACCAACACATCTGGGCCGAAAATAAAAAGGCAGAATTATGGCGCACCGCCATGTCCGTATTAAACGCCGCCGCCACGGCACGCGGTTGGATTGAATAAATCCGGGGGATAACATGATTATTATCGCATTTGCACAAAACACATCCCGCATATGGCCACGGATAATTTGCCGCAGATATCGCCATTGTGCGGTGATTGCACCCGCGGGGGACAAATTGGTACTGCACCAATTTACGCGCCAGGGCCAATGCACAACATTGACATTATCCGCGCGTGATATGCGCATTCTGGGACGCGGCGGCTGGGCGTTTATCTATCTGCCGGGAACACTGGCCGCGGATTTTGATGGCGCATCCGCCCGCACATGTGTCGCAATGGCCAAACATGCGGCACGCATCCGCGCCCCATTTGTCCAGACGCCATTGGCGCTGTACAAATATCTGATGCGCCGCGCATAACAAATCCCGCCCCGGCGGGATTTTTAATTTATCGGGCACTTCACTTCTGTGGCACCGCATGGCGCGGCAATGGGGATGGATAAAAAAATCCCCGCGGATGCGGGGATAGTCTTATTTCCGGGTGGACCGTTTAATGATGTAAATCTGACCGATACCGAACAAATTCGACACCGTCCAATACAGCACCAATCCCGCCGGCATCCACGCAAACATCACCGTGAACAACAGCGGCATCCATTTCATCATCCGCTGGGTCTGGGCGGCCATATCATTGCCGGCCGCACTGGCACCGGATTGCAGACGCTGTTGCCAATACATGGTTGCGCCCATCAAAATCGGCATAATAAAGTACGGATCCATCACGGCCAAATCAGAAATCCACAGGAAATGTGCACTGCGCATCTGAACGGAAATCAATAACGCTTTGTACAATGCAAAGAAAATTGGAATCTGAATCAGCATCGGCAAACAACCCGACATCGGCGATGTTTTGTGCGTTTGATACAGACGCATCATTTCCATCTGCATGCGCGGTTTGTCATTCGCGTACAGCTTTTGAATACGGGCCATTTCCGGCTGCATCTTTTGCATGGCCATCATCGATGTGTACGATTTGCGCGTCAACGGCCACAAAATCCCGCGCAGCACCAACGTCAACAAAATAATCGCCACGCCGTAATTCATCACAATACCGTACAGCGCGTTCAACGCCCACAACATCGGCCGGGCCAAGAACCAGAACCACCCGTAATCCATTGTTTTATCCACGCCCGGGATAACCGTCGCCGCATGGGACAATGTGCGCTGTTCGCGCGGACCCGCATACAGATGCGTGCGAATGGTTTCGGTCGCGCCACTGGCAATTGTGCGCGCACCGGCGGACGCGTCCGCCTGGTACCGGGCGACGTCATAATTGTCATCCAACTTTTTCATGCGAATCGTTTGGTCGGGCGAATCGACCGCGACAAACGTTTCCCAATATTGGTCGGCAAACCCGACAAAGCCGTTTGTGGTTGTGTACGCATATGCGCGGCGGGATAAATCATGCCAATCTTCGCGTTCGATATCGGAATTGGCGTATGCAATCGCACCGGTAAAGACGCCCGCGGTTGATTTGTCGCCCGCGTCCCGCACGATGCGCGCATATGGCGAAACGGTGATGTCGCGACCACTGCGGTTTGTGATTTCGTCGGTCACGGTGATAATGTAATTGTCGGCCGTGACAACGCGGCGATACGACACGCCGTCGGCACTGCGCCATGTCATGGCGCCGTCCGCCCCCATGCGCCATACAGTGCCGACCGCCGGTGCCGTTGTGCCGGTCGCCAACAAACCGATTTCCGCAAAATCATTATCACCGGCCAATAATGTCACGGGATGGCCCGCGTCATCGGATTTTTCCGATTGGGCAAAATCTTTTAACTGAATCTGATTGATGCGCAATCCCTGGACCCGGGCGGTGATATTATCCGTCGCGGTGTCAAACGCGGGCACCGCCGACAAATCGGCGACGGGCGCGGGCGCCGGGGCGTTGTCCACATTCTTTTTCGGACCAAACCAGATTGAAACCAACCACCAAGAAATCAAAAATAAAATAATCCACCACAAAACGCCGGAAAAGCGCGGCTTTTTTCCCGCCGCGCTGTTATTGGCATTCCATTGATTAAACCCAGAATTTTTATCCAAAAACTTTACCATACTTATTTACCACCCTTTGTTTCGCACGCCGCCATGCAACGCCGTCTGTTCAGATACCAGTTCAATATATATAATCCGACGCCCACCGCAATACAAGTGTCGGCGACATTGAACGCCGGCCAGTGAATCCCGCCGATATGAAAGTCCAAGAAATCAATCACCGCGCCAAAACGCACCCGGTCAATCAGGTTCCCAATCGCCCCGCCCAGAATCAGCGCCAACGGCACGCGTTCATACGCGCACGCGCGGCACGCCATGTAATGCGCGATAAACCCGACAATCGCCCCGGTAAAGATGACGATAATCAGCGGGGCCGTTTCACCCAACCCGCGCAGCAATGAAAACGACGCGCCCGGATTCCACGTGAACACAATGTTAAAGAAATTTGTCACCTGGTCCATCAGATACGGCACCGGCACCAAATCCCACGCGCCGCCAAACAACGGCACACCCCCCGTCAACAGGTATAACAGATACCCCTTGGACAGTTGGTCCAGAACAATGACACCCAGAATAATTGCAAAATATTTTAAAATCTTTTTCATGAACTTTCCCCGTTGGATGCAATATAACAATTCGCCCCCGCAAAAGCAAATAAAATGTCCCCCATAAATCCTGTAATTCATGGGGAACAATTCCTGTGATTTACGACGCGGGCAATTATTTTTTTTCTTCGCCCGGGGCGACGCGCGCGTAATTGTTGGCGCGCATTTCATGCAGCAACGCTTCTATCTTGCGTTCGGACACGCCCACGTTTTCCAGCACCCCGTACGCCAACCGGAACGAAGATTCGATGGTTTCTGGTTGCGCTTCGGTCACGCCGCGGGCGACCAATTCCCGGGATTCGGCCAAATTGCGCGCCCGGGCAAAAATCTTGACACGCGGGGCGATTGAATGCACGGACCGCACGGTGTTGTGTGCCGTCGTCGAATTGTCCAGCGCAACCACCACCGCACGCGTTTTGCGCGGCGCCAACCCAAAATCGCGCAGCACGGTTTCACTGCTGGTATCGCCATAGTAAACATTATACCCGCGGTCGCGCCCAATCATCACCGCGTCCACATTTAAATCCAGCGCAACATAACTGATGTTTTCCGCGTCCAGCATTTGCGCCACAATCTGGCCCACGCGTCCAAACCCACAAATAATCACATCGGGTTTTTGTTGCGGCAGATTTTTATTCACCTGTTTCTGGCGCCAATGTGAAAACAGACGCCCCGATTTTTGCAACCGGTCATAAATCGCCAACAGTATCGGCGTCGCAATCATCGACAGAATAATAATGGCGGTCAAAATTTCTTCGTGCAGAACGGGGATGGCTTCGATTCCGCTGTTCTTCATTGTTTGCAGTATCAGCAGACCGAATTCCCCCCCCTGGGACAGTATCAGGGCAATCATGGCGGCATCTTGGGACAATACGCCGCGCACGCGCGCCACGATATAAATCGCCGCAAATTTCAAGAACACCAACCCCATCAGCCCCATCGCCACAATCAGCCAGTTATCGACCAAGAACGGAATATTCAACCCCATCCCCAGCGATACGAAAAACAGCGCGATAAACAGCATCGCATACGGCCCGATTTCCGCCCGAATTTGATGGCGATAAATCGTTTCCGACATCAGCATCCCGCCCAAAAACGCCCCCAGCGCTGGCGGCAGCCCAAACATATCCATCACCACCGCCCACACAATGATGTTCAGCATGATGGCCAGCAAGAATGCTTCTTTGGACCGCAGACGTGCGACCATGCGCATGACCGGATTTAAAATTAACCGCGCAACAATCATCACCCCCAGCACCAGGCCCACCGACATCACCAAAACATCAATGACCGTCGCCCCCAGGTTAAATGATTTACCCGCCAACACAGGCAACATCGCCAACAGCGGGATTGCCAGCAAATCTTGGAACAACAAAATCGAAAACGTCTGGCGGCCCATATTGGTCGATAATTCATTGCGGTCGGCCAGCAATTGCAGATCTTCGGACGCGCTGGACATCGCCAGTATCAGGGCCACCATCACGCACCCCATAATCGTCCACGACGTCAATCCGAACAACACCGGGAATAAAACCGCCACCACCATCAACACCTGGGCCGCGCCAAATCCGAAAATGGTGTGCTTCATCTGCCACAAACGCTTGATATTCAGTTCCAGCCCAATATTAAACCACAAGAACATTATCCCCAGTTCCCCCAGGAATGTCCACGTGTCGGTTAATTGAAACAGGTTCAACAGATACGGCCCCGACAAAATCCCCGCAAACAAAAACGCCAGCAACGTCCCCACCCGCGCCAGACGCAATACAAACACCAAAACAAATGCGATTCCAAAAAACGCCAACACAGACAACGGCATTGAATCCCCCCTACTCTCTGCTTATGCAATACTTGGTTTTATTATATCAAAATATTCGCCGCCAATTCAGCAAATTTTTCGGGCGACAATTCTTCGGCGCGTTCCATCCCCGTCAAGCCAAAGCGCCCCCAATCCACGCCCGAAATAATGCCGCGAATCATTTTGCGCCGCTGGCCAAACAGACGGGCCGTCATGGCGGAAATGCGCGACAAATCGCCGATGGCGGCAATCTTGGCTGGGTTTGGAATAATTTGCACGACGGCCGATTCCACCTTGGGCCGGGGGACGAATGCGGTGGACGGCACATCAAACAAAATCCGCGCATCCGCAATCAGTGATGTCAACACCCCCAGCCGCCCATATTGCGCGTCCCCGGGGCGTGCGACGATACGCTGGGCAACTTCCCTTTGGAACATCAGCGTCAATGACTGAATACCGCGCCCATCGGGCTGGGCCGCCATTTTCTGTAACCAGTGAATCAGCAGTTCCGTCCCGACATTGTACGGCAAATTGGAACAAATCGCATATTTATCCAGATTCAGTTCCGATGTATCGACCCGCAACGCATCACCAAAAATAATTTCCATGCGCCCCGCCGCCGCATCCGCAATACGGTTTAAGATGGGGGATGTGGTGGCATCCTTTTCAATAACGATTAATCGCGGGGCGCCGGCCATCAATAATGCGCGCGTCAAACCGCCCGGACCGGGGCCCACTTCGACAACGGGTGTCTGTTCAATGTCGGGAACACTGCGCGCGATGCGCCCCGTCAGATTCAAATCAAACAGAAAATTTTGGCCCAATTGCTTTTTGGGTTCCAAACCGCAATCACGCATCATAACCGATACCGGCGGCAAAGATTCCACAGTCATTGTCATAATGTTTTTCGCCCCCCGAACGCCAATGTCAACGTGCCATCGTCCAAGTAATCCAAATCCCCGCCCAGCGGCACGCCGGACGCCAGTTCGGAATACGTCACATCATCGCGCGCGCCGACAACCGACATGACATAGTGCTGGGTTGTTTTCCCTTCGACCGTGTTGGGCAATGCGAAAATAATTTCCTTGATTTTTTCGTCTGTGATGCGCGCGGGCAGTGATGCGATATTCAAATCATCGGGGGTGACACCCGCCACACCGGACAATTGCCCGCCCAAAATGTGATAGCGTCCCTGAAACACCGCAGATTTTTCCAGCGTCCACACGTCCGCCAAATCACGCACCACGGCAATCTGGCCGTTGGCGCGCGCGCCGTCACGACAAAATTCGCATTTATCCGCCGACGCATCCGTCAACATGCCGCACACCGGGCACGGCGCAATATTTTCCGCCGCGTCCATCAACGCCACCGCCAATGACGACGCGCGTCCGGTCTTGTCCTGTAACAGGGCCAAAACAATACGCTGTGCCGCGCGGTTACCGACCCGCGGCAACTTGGCAAATTGTTTGATTAACTTTTCAATTTTCGAATTCATGATATCAGACTTTAATGAAATATATAGCAATCGATTCCGACGCCCGCCGCGCGTAATTTCAAATTGGCGGCAGACGCATCCGACAAATTATTGACGCGGACACGAAACATGCCGTTGGGCGCGGGTTCAATGGTGGCCGTGACATTTAACGCACTGCGCACACGCGCAACCTGGGTTGCGGCGGCGTCACGCGATGCAAACGCCCCGAATTGAACGCCCGCATTGCCCGGCGTGTGGGTGGTCGGCGGCGCCGTGACGGTGGATGCGCGCACGGGCGCGGTGTATGTCGGGGCCGGTGTCTTGGTCGTTTGGACCGTTACCGGCGCGGTGCCATTGTCCAGCATCGCGAACCCCTTGTTCAGCATGTTTGTTGACACCGCCGCGCGCACATCTTTGTTTTCCGCCCCCAGCACGACGGAAATCAAGCGGCGGTTTCCCCGCTTTGCCGTCGCCACCAGCGAATATTTGGATTTGTTGGTAAATCCGGTCTTCATCCCGTCGCACCCCGGATACGTCCCCAACAACCGGTTGCCGTTGGTATATGTTTTGCCGTTATACGTCCACGATTTAATGCCGAAATATTTCCAATACTGGGGAAAGTGTTTATACACCGCCATCGACAGCAACGCGATATCGCGCGCGGTTGATAATTGGTCATCGTTGGGCAACCCGGATGAATTTTCAAAATTGGTTTTCGACAATCCGATTTCGGTGGCGACCCGCGTCATCAGGGATGCAAAGTTCCCTTCCTTGCCGCCTTTTAAATTTTCGGCCAACACGCGGGCGATGTCATTCGCACTAAGCACGGCGACGGCCTTTATCGCGTCTTCGACACTAATCTTGCTGCCGGCGGCAACGCCCAGTTTGACCGGCGACGCATTCGCGGCCGATTGCGACACAATCAGATAATCATCCAGATGCAACCGCCCGTGTTCCAACGCATCGAACGTCAGATACAGCGTCATAATTTTGGTCAAACTTGCCGGATAATTTAAATCGCCCGCGTTTTCAGAATACAGCACGCGCCCACTGTCCATATCGGCGACCAACGCGGCGCGATACCCGCCGGCGTGCGCCGCACCACACAAACACACCAATAAAAAGGCAAGACAGCCAAATCTCATACCCGAAATAATACAAAAAATCCGCCCCCGTGGTCAAGGGCGGATATCACCATCACTGGGGCAAAATTATCCCAATTTACGCAGGGAAATTTTTTCACCATCAACGATGACCAGAATACCAGATTCCAGACCGAAATGTTTCGCGGCCGCAACGGCGTCACGGGCATCGAACATTTTGTCATCACAGACGGAAAATACGCCGCGTGACAGGCACAGCTGGTTTGCAACAACCGCTTCGCGGGCAACGGCATAAACCGGCACATCCGGACGACGGCACGAAATCCATGTGGCCGCACGGGTATCGGTTGCGAATACAACAATCGCCGCCGCCTTGTTCAATTCGGCCATCAACGTTACGGACAACGCCCAATCATTTTCCGGCAATTCTTCGGCATCGGACCAATCCTGGCCGTTTTCGATGGAATCTTCGTCGGCATGCTTTAACACCTTGGCCATGGTTTCGACCACGAACGCCGGGTTATTGCTGATGGTTGTTTCTTCGGATGTCATTGTGGAATCGACATGCAGATACGCCGCCGTCGCGATATCGGAAATTTCCGCGCGGGTCGGGAATTCACTGCTGACCATGGAACCCAACATCTGTGTCGCCATGATAACCGGTTTGTTCTTTTCACGGCACAGACGGATGATACGACGGGAAATGGCCGGAACCTGTTCGAACGGCACTTCGACTGCCAAGTCGCCACGGGCAATCATGATGCCGTCTGCAACTTCGACGATGGCATCGATTTTTTCGACCGCCTGGGGGCGTTCAATTTTGGCAATGATTTTAACCGGGTGCGATGTGCGGGCCTGGATAAATTCGCGTGTTTCAATGACATCTTCGGGTTTCTGGACGAACGAAATCGCAACGAAATCCGGGTTTTTGGTCAACACATATTCCAGGTCGGCACGGTCTTTTGCCGTCAGAACGGATGTCGCAACTTCTGTATCGGGCAAATTGAACCCACGGCGGGACCAGATTTCCGTTCCACGGATAACGGTCGCTTCGATGCTGTCGGGGTTAACCTTTTCCACCTTCATTTCAATTTTACCGTCGTTCAGCAAAACGCGGTCACCGGGCTTTAACGAATGGATAACATCCAAATCCGGCAACTGAACGCGGTTGGAATTGCCCGGTGTCGGGTCGCTGTCAAAGACGAATTTTTGACCGGCAACAATCGGGAATTTATCTTCTGTTTCGAAAACGCCGATACGGTGTTTCGGCCCCTGCAAATCGGCCAGAACCGCAACCGGGGAACCAGTTTCGGCGGAAATTTCACGAATGATGTCGATTTTTTTACCCTGGGCATCGCCAACGTCATGGCTAAAATTCAGGCGGCACACGTTCACGCCGGCGGCAATCATTTTAGACAAGACTTCTTTGCTTTCGCTGTTCGGTCCGATGGACGAAGTGATTTTTGTAAATTTTTTCATTTTTGTTTCCTTGATTTTTGCGTTTATTGATATATCATAAAGTTTTGAAATAAACAAGGGGAAACTTGATGATGAAAAATCCAAATCACGGTGCCATTGACAACGAACAATTGGTCAGCATTATTGAACGCATTGAAAAATTGAACGAAGACACTGCGGCCATTGCGGCAGATATCAAGGAAATTTACAGCGAAGCCAAAAGCGCCGGTTTTGACCCGAAATACATCCGCCAGATGATACGCCTGCGCAAGCTGGACCCGGATGAATTGGACGAAGCGGACGAATTAACCAAAATGTACCGCAACGCGTTGGGGATTTAATGAAATCTTTTACCCGTAAAATCGAAGATTTTGACTGCGCCCATTGTGGCGCAGTCGTTCATGGCAACGGATACACCAATCATTGTCCAAACTGTTTGTGGTCGCGCCACGTGGACAACAATCCGGGCGACCGGGCGGCGACGTGCCACGGCATGATGCCCCCCATTGGGGTGGAACGTGAATCCGACCATTTTATCATCACGCACAAATGTGAAAAGTGTGGTAAATTAAAACGCCAACGAACCACCGATGCCGACAGTATCGATGCTATTATCGCATTGATGGCAAACCCATCTTTTATCTTTGGCAAATAATCATTGCGAATGTGTGGTATAAATTCCTATACTCTATCCATGCGGGAATTTATCAGCGAACAATTTGCAAACCGGTTCTTGTGGACGCCATTCTTGATGGCGTTTGGTGCGGCGTTGTATTTCACGTTGAACGGTGAACCGCCACTGCCGTGCCCGGTGCTGTTTGCGATTGCGATGCTGGCGGGTGCATTCGCGCCACGCGTGCCGACATTGTTGCGTGGCATTTTACTGTTGGGGTTTGGATTTTGTTATGCGGCGGCGTTCACGCATGTTATCGACACACCGCAAATCACACGCAATTTGCGCGACCTGGAAATTTCCGGCACAATCACAAAAATTGATTACACCGATACGAAAACACGCATCTATATCCGTATTCCGGCCAACCTGATTAACCGCGACATTTCCGAAAACCGCACGGCAACGGTTCGGGTGTCAATGTCTGAAATCCCAACGCCCGTGCACATCGGCGACACAATTGATGCGCGCGTCACACTGTTTCGTCCCGCATCCAGTTACATGCCCGAAACATTCGATTATGCCCGTTGGGCGTATTTCAACGGATTGTCCGCAACCGGCTTTGTCCAGGATTATTCAATCACCGCCACACGCACGTACAATATAAACACACTGCGCGATTATATCCACGGGAAATCCGATTCATTTCTGGCCGACACGCTGGTTCTGGGGTATAAATCCGCATTACCGGATGACGACCGCACAATTTGGACGACAAACGGTGTGGGTCACGTCTGGTCCATCAGTGGATTTCACATGACACTGGTGTCGGGTTGGTTGTTCGCATTCTTTTACCTAATCTTTCGCACCATTGCACCCATAACGCGGCGCGTACCCGCACGGATTCCCGCCATGATTTGCGCATGGTTCGGACTGTTGTTTTATTTGTTCATATCGGGCGGCGGGATTGCGACCATTCGCGCGTTCTTGATGACGTCATTGGTATTTGCCGCATTTGTGTCTGGCCGCGAAGCCCTGTCGATGCGCAACATTTGCTTGGCGTTTTGTTTGATATTCCTGATTAATCCACACTATGTGATGCAACCGGGATTTCAATTATCGTTTTCCGCGGTGTTCGGTTTGATATGGTATTTCAGAAATTCCACATATCAAAAGCGCACATTGATTCAGCGTATCCGTCGCGCCATCGCCGCCGCCGCAATGACATCCATTATCGCAACAATCTTTACCACGCCGTTTGTGGCTGCGCATTTCTATCAATTCCCGACATATTCGTTGGTGGGTAATCTGATTTTGTTGCCACTGTTTTCGGTGGCGATTATGCCGCTGGTCATGCTGGGGACGGTGACGGCGACACTGGGATGGACGGGACCATTAATGTTGGCTGAAATGATTTATCACGGGGCGTTGATGGTTGCGAAGAAAATCGCGGCACTGCCACTGGCCGTCATTTTGACGCCACATATTCCAAACATCGCCATTGTGTTTATGATTGTGGGATTTCTGTGTTTGATGTTTATCCGCGCGACGCGTCCAAAAATAAATTACATCCTGTGCGCGTCATTTATCGGCATTGGTTTGGTGATAACCGCCCTGGCACCGCGGCCGATATTCTTTGCCACGCACGACCACGAATTAATCGCATTTGTTACACCCGACGGCAAACTGGAATTTAACAAAGCCCGCGCATCCAACCACTTCTTTGCGTTCGACACGTGGAAGCAAATAAACACAGAACCAACCGCAACACCAAATCGTCGCCGTAAATGCGTACGCGGTGTTTGCATATTTGAAACCCAAAATTGGACACTGGCATATACCCAGAAATTTGTGCCCACCATGAACAACATTGCAAAATTCTGTCGCGACCCGTCGATTAATTATATTGTGTCGTACTTTGACATCGACGCGCCGGGTTGCAATCACAAAATTTTGCGTGGCGCATTTTCAATTTACAAATCTGGTCGCGTGAAATATCACATTACGCGTCGGCCGTGGCATAATCCGCGCCGATAAAATACAGCCCCGATGCCGGCGCCGTCGGCCCGGCCGCCGACCGCACGCGCGCCGCAAAGATTTCATCAATATCAAACAGTTTGCCCAATCCAATTTCGACCAGTGTGCCGACCATATTGCGCACCATGTGATGCAAAAACGATTGCGCCGAAAATTCAAAGATAACTTCGTCGCCCTGGCGCACAACGCGCGCGACGTCCAGCGTTTTCATGGGGCTTTTCGCCTGGCACTGGCTGGCGCGGAAACTGGTGAAATCATGCGCACCGATTAATTTTTCAGCGGCCCGTTCCATCGCATCCACATCCAATTCGCGCGGCACCCACCACACGCGATTTTTATTCAACACCGCCGGCGCGCGACGATTTAAAACAACATATCTGTAATGACGCCCGCGACATGAAAACCGCGCATGGAAATCATCGGGAACAACCGCGCAATCCAAAACCACGACCGGCCGCCCCACCAGATAGAAATTCAGTGCCCGCATAACGGTATCCGGACCATATCCGCCATCAATATCGACGTGCGCCACCATGGCGGTGGCATGCACCCCCGCGTCCGTGCGCCCGGCCGCAACAACATCTGCATCGGCCCCACAGAATGATTTTATCGCATCCTGTAACAGCGATTGCACGGACGGCCCCTGGTGGTTTTGCTGCCACCCGATTAAATCCGTTCCGTCATATTCCAAAATCAGTTTGTAACGCGTCATTATTGTCCGTATTTAATTTCTGCCCCGCGCAGTCCATTGACAAAGCTTTTCCAATCCATGGGCTTTTTCCCGGCGGGCTGAATCTGGATGATTTCCAGATGCCCGTCCGCATTAACGCGGGTCTGCAAAATCTTGACATCCATACCGTTGATTTTTGTCCGCCCCGCGCCCAAGGCCCGAATTTGATTATGAATATCGCGCGCGCTGCGCGACCAATCAATAATTTCGTCGTCGCCGGTAAATTTGCGCGTAAATGTGGGCGCGCCCACCTGTGGGACGGCGCCATACGCCGCGGGATTGCCCAGATATTCGGTCAGCATTTGCGCCCCGATTTCCGACACGCGCCGTTCAATGTCTGCGTTGGTGTCATCTTCGCCGATATCAAAGGGCACCCGCATGTAAACATCACCCGCATCCATTTCGGCCGTCACCTGCATCAGACAGATTTCAGATGACGCGTCGCCATTATACAACGCGGTGCGTATCGGCGACGGCCCACGGTATTTGGGCAGGGAACTTGGGTGAATATTCACGCACGGCGCCGAATTCAAAACATTGTCGCGCAAAATTACCCCATATGAAATGACAACCACCATATCGGGATTGTAATTATATTGGCGAATGCTGGTATGAACGGTCAACCCATGGGCATCGGCCCATTGGTGCACCGGCGACGGGGTCAAGACCTGTTTCCGGCCGACGGGTTTGGGCGCGCGCGTGAACACCGCAACAATTTCATGACCCGCGCGGCGAACGGCGTCAAAAATCGGCACGACAAAATCGTTTGTTCCCATTAATACCAGTTTCATGATTTGCGTCTCCGAACCTTGCGCATTAACATTTCGCGTTTAATGGGCGACAGATAATCAATAAACAGTTTGCCATCCAGATGGTCGGTTTCATGCTGGACAATGCGGGCGGGCATGCCCGACATTTGGGCGCGCATTTTTTTGCCCGTTTCGTCCGTCCATTCGACGTCCACACATTTGGGGCGCACCACATTGGAATACACCGGCAGATTATCCGCCCCCAGCACCGACAGACACCCTTCTTCCATGACGCACGTGTCGGCGCTGCGCCGTGTGATAACGGGGTTCAACATTTTAAAGACCGTATTGGTATCCGGGTCCATCATGACCAAGAACCGCTGGCGCATTCCAACCTGGGGCGCGGCCAGACCGACCCCGTTTTGGGCGTGCATCATGCGAACCATTTCGTCCAGCGTATCCAAAATTTCCGGGGTGATTTTATCGATTGGCGTGCATACCGACCGCAACACCAAATCCCCGCAAAGTTTCATTTGCAACATCAATAATTCCTTTTATAATGGATTTTATCAAAGGATTGGGAAATGACAACTTATATTTTAATCTTGCTGGTGGTGATTGTGGTGCTGTTGATTGCGGTGCTGATGCGGCCCGTAACGGTGGATTTATCGGCCCTGCGCGAAGATAACAGCCGTCTGCGCGAACGACTGGCGGAACGTCTGGGGGCATTGGCGCAAAACGCCACGGAATTAAAGAATATCAGTGCCGACATCGCGAATTTCAAAAACATCCTGATGGGCAACAAACAGGCCCGCGGCACATTCGGCGAACGCCAACTGGAAGATATTGTGGCCGACATCATGCCGCCGGAAACATACGCGTTTCAGTGCGTACTGGAAACGGGCGTGCGGCCGGACTGCGTCATTCGTCTGCCATATCCGCCGGGGGACATGATAATCGACAGCAAATTCCCGTTGGAAAGTTACGCCCGCCTGCACGAAGACAATATTTATCGCAAACAATTTGAACTGGACGTGCGCAAGCATATTGACGCCATCGCGGAAAAATATATTATCCCGGGCCGCACCGCGGAATCGGCGATGATGTTTATCGCATCGGAATCGATTTTCGAAACATTGCACCGTGAATTTCCGGGCGCGGTGGATTACGCCGCACGTAAACGGGTTTTTATTGTATCCCCATCCACACTGTGGGCGACATTGAACACCATCCGCGCGGTATTGTCGGACATCAAAATTAAACGCGTCGCCGCGCAAATCAAAAAAGAATTGGATTACCTGTTAACAGACCTGGGGCGGTTGGCGGACCGGGCGGGCAATTTACAGCGTCACTTTGACCAAACCACGTCGGACATCGACCAATTGCAAACATCTATTAAAAAGATTACGCCGCGCGCTGAAAAATTGCGGGAACTGGATTTCGGCGAAGAATAAAAATACCGGCATTTGCCGGTGTTTTTATTTCTTTTTTGTGGTGCGTTTTCTGCGTGCGGGCGCGGGTTCAGTTGCACCGCCCCCCGCCAGAATTTGCATCTGCATTTGCATGATTGTTTTTTGATTTTGTTGAATTAAATTTTCTTTGTCCCGGATAACATCCAACAACCGATCGTTTTCCAATTGCACCTTTTGCAATTCGCGGCGCCCCAGAACAATCTGGTCGGACATTTGACGGCGGCGTCCCCGGTTAAACAGCGACGTTACCACCGCGCCAACCAACGCCCCGCTGGCCGCACTGATTAAATCAAACAAAGTATCTATCAAAGGCATGCCCCCATATTATCATGGGGGCATCCTGTTTTCATTCGGATTATTTTCCGCCGCCGGCTCGCAGACCCGTTTTGCGGTCCACCCAAACCTGTTCGTCGGCGATTTCCATCACCGGCATGTCGGACCGGCTGTCGGAATACGCCCGCACGACGCGGGGCACGTACTTATGTTCCTTGGCCCATTCGTCCAGGGCAATAACCTTGTTCGCCCCCCAGCACAGGAAATCAAATTTCCACGGTGCGTCCCGGTCCATCACCGAACAGATAACCGCATCAAATTTGATATCGCGCACCAGTTGCGGCACCAGATAATCCGGCCCGGCGGAAATCAGGACCACTTTGCGCCCCGCACTGCGTTCGGCGTCCACCTGTTCGCGTGCCCAGCCAAAGCGTTCCCGGCGATGCTGCTTAATAAACGCGGGCGCAAATTTTTTAACCATTTCCGGCGTCATAAATCGGCGCGCATTTTGCCGCCACCAAATGCCGTTTGGTTTAAAATATCTGCACATCATCGCCACCCCAATCAGCGGCAAAAACAGCCACGGACGGACCGAATGGCGAAAACAGTATTTTGCGAATTCCATATTGCAGTCGCGCGCGGACAATGTCCCGTCGAAATCAAAAACTACAACGTCAACTTTTCTTAACATGATAACCCTTTTGTTACTTTGCGGAGGCATTATAACAACGTTTTGCTTGCACCGCAAATTTTATATTGTTAAGATGAAATTGTTATCGGGCGTTCCGATAACGGGGTTTAGCGACCCATTCTTGTACGCCGGCATACACGCGTCATGGTATGCGCTTTTTTCTATCTCCAACTATTGGGTTGGAGGGTGTGGAAATATATTCGAATACCACCACTATTTACAAGATAGTCGCTAACCTCCAACCGCCTGTTTCTGGCGGTTTTTCGTACACGAAAAACAAACGGAGGTTAGAAAATGAAACATAAATCGGTCTGGGTCGGGGTTGCGCTGTTGATACCGACCGGAATCCACGGGGCCACCTGGGTTACACCATCGTGTTGCAGCGAGAATACAATTGCGCCATCCACCACCAAATGCAAAAGCGTCACCCGCAAAGTGGAATGCGGCGGCATAACAATCGTTGATTGCGGCGAATGCCAATCGGGATACAGCCCGTACCAGGCCAAAAAAACCGTTTGCAGCGGCGCCGCCCAACAAACCATCACATACCAGGATTGTATGCAAAACGTTGTCGTTTCGTGCAACATTGGTGAATACCAGGACGGCATGCTGTGCGCCACATGCCCGGACGGCGGAAAATCCGATATTGGCGCCACGTCCATCACCCAGTGTTATAAACCCAAATACGAAAACACGTTTTCCGATGCCACCGGCAGCGGGGTTACGGGAATGGACAACAACTGTTATTACACAAAATAAAAATGCCGGGTTTTCCCGGCATTTTTTTTAATTCTTGCGCTTTTTGGATTTGCGTTTGAATTTCTGACGCATCCCTTCCAACAAGAAGAACAGCGCCGGCGTCAATGTGAATGTCCAAATCAAACTGGCCAACATACCGCCAATCATAACCGCGGCCATGGCGACCTTGGTGCCATCGGTACTCCACATCTGGGGCAACATCCCGGTGATAACCGCAATCGACGTCATCAGAACCATGTTCTTTTTTTCCGTCAATTCCGTCCACAGCGCCACGCGCGGCACCGCGCCATTGGCAATGCGGGCGATGGTCGGTTCCAACACCAGAATGTTGTTATTCACAACCAACCCAACCAACATAACGAACGCCATCATCGCGCCGACGTTCATCGTCGCCCCCGACAGGAACATGATAATAAACACGCCTGCGAAACTGGTGATAATCGATGTTGCAATGGTGAACGGATGAACCAAAGAATTCAAAATCGCCGCCAACAACATGAATGTCAATATGGTCGCCAGCAAGAACGCCTTGCCGATTTCACCGGCGGTTTCGCTTTGCGTTTCCGACATCCCGCCAAATTCGGCATGGTAACCCGGTTTCCAATCCATCGCGTCCAATCCGGCCTGAATCTTTTGCTGGACCGGGCCCATGGTGGATTTACCGATATTGATATCGATTTCAGTAATACGCGTTTTGTTCAAACGGTTGATGTTTGGTGTTGCGGGCAAACTTTTGATTTCACCCAATTGCGACAATGCAACCATCCCCTTTTGCGAATTGACATAGACGTTGTCAAACATCGACGCGTTTTTGAACGATTTGTCGAATTCCAAAACAATGGGATATTCTTCGCCGCGTTCTTTGTACTTGTAATCATCATTACCGTACAGTGCCGCGCGCAGTGTTGCCCCCGCGTACGAATTCTGGACACCCCACGAATTCATTTTCGCCTGGTCGGGGATGAACTGAATTTCATCATTGGGTGATGGAACCGACAGAACGGCCGTCTGAACTTCTGGGATTTGGTTAATCATATCCAGAATCTGGGCCGCGTACGCGTCACGCGTCGCATCATCATCGCCATAGATGTTCAACACCATATCCGATGTCTGGGACGAAGACATGCCCGCCCCGGCCTTTATCTGGAATTCGGCATCGGGAATTTCCGACAGTTTCGGCAAAATCTGGCGCGCCAATTCTTTGTCGGATGTTCGGCGCGGATTACCCAAATCGGCCAATTCCAATTTAACGGTGATGTTTTGCAAACCGCGTTCCCCGATTTTGACGGTGGTCGCCGTGACATCCGGGAATTCTTTCAAAACATCTTCGACCTGGGCCGCGATGGACACAGATTTTTCATATGTCGCCCCCATCGGCGCACGCGCCGTGATGGTGATTTCGTTGGTATCGGTTGCCGGCGAAAATTCGTTACCCACGAATTTCATCAGCATCGACGACGCAATCAGAATCGCAAACGCCCCCAACACCACGCGACCGGGATGACGGAACTGATAATCGAACCACTGGCGCAGCGGGGTTTTATCCACGACAACGGTCTGGGTGGTGTCGATTTTCTGGGGCTTGGGTTCGCGAATGCGCAAGAATTGTGCAATCATCATCGGCGCCAGTGTGAACGAAAACATCAGCGACAACAATGTCAGATACACAACGGTCATCCCGAATTGCGACATGAACTGGCCGGCAATCCCGCCCATAAACGCCAACGGCAAGAACACAACGACATTGGTCCCAACACCCGCCAAAACGGAAACGGCAACCTTTTTCGTACCGTCAACCGCCGCGCGCTGCGGATTTTTCCCGTTGTTCATTTCCTGTAACGCGGATTCGATTAAGATAATCGCATTGGACACCAGCGTCCCCAGTGCCGACGAATACGCCAGCAAAGTCATCGCATTAATGGTGAACCCACTGCCGTCCATGAAAAAGAATCCCGCAATCAACGACGCCGGAATCACCGCGCCCGCGATAATTGTGGACCGCCAGTTGCGTGTAAAGATCAGCAACACCAAAATCGTAAAGATAATCCCCAGGATGATGCCGTAAATGGTGCTGTACGTTTCTTCGGCGATGGATGTGGACGAATCCGACACAATCGACATTTCCGCACCCGGGAAACGGGATTGCATATCGGCCTGGAACGCGGGCAATTTTTCGCGCAGTGCGGCCGAAATCTTAATCGCGTTACCGTCGTCGGCCTTGACCACGGATGCAACGACGACATCTTCACCCTTGTACCGGGCGCCGTTTTCAATATCGCGCGCGGCATCCACCACGGTTGCAATATCGGAAATGCGGAATTTTTGCCCTTCCATTGTGACGATTTGCAAATTGCGAATGTCATCGACCGATGCGAATTCCCCGATAAAGCGTACGTTGGACGACGTCACCGCGCTTTCGATTTTACCGCCCGGCACGTTCAAATTCTTGCTGCCCAGCGCAGACACAACGTCCATAATCGTCACGCCGCGCGCCGCCATCAGTTCCGGGTCCATCTGGATACGAACCGCACGTTCGCGCCCACCGAACACAGACACACTGGCAACCCCACTGATGGCGGTGATTTTATTCGACAGATTGTTGTCCACATATTCTTCCAAATCACGTGCATCGGCGCCGCGCAACACGATATCGACGACCGATTCCTGTAACGGGTTTAATTTTTCAACAACGGGCTGCTTTAACGCGTCGGGAAATTCGGACCCCAATGCATCAATTTTGGTTTTGACTTCGGCGGCCTTGTCATTAACATTGACCCCCAGATTAAATTCAGCCATCACGTACCCGCCGTTTTCGAACGCCTGGGACGTGATTTTTTTCAAACCGGCGACTTCGGAAATGGCGTCTTCGGCTTTCTTAATGACCTGGGATTCGATTTCGGACGGCGCCGCACCCGGATATACAAAGTTCGCCGTCACCATCGGGAAATCCAGCGACGGTGTTCGTTCAATGTTCATCTTTGGGAACGATACCAGCCCCAACACAACCCAGAACATAACAAACATCAGGGTTGTAATCGGTCTGCGTACAAAAAAGTTTAACATTTATTTTCTCCTATCCTTGGGACACTGATACACAGATTTATTTTTTCAGACGGACTTTGTCGCCATCGGCCACCTGGGTCGTGATGACGATGTCACCGTCATGAATGCCGTCGGTTACAATGGCGTTTTCATTGTCGCGGCGTCCAACGGTCACGCGCACGGCGCGTGCCACACCATTGTCATACACCATGACCGCGTTGCCATGAATGGCGTGCACCGGAACAAAGTGGCCGGCCACCCGATATTCGACAAAATTCAGACCATCGGCCACGCCGCGCGTGCGCACCACGTGCATCCCAGTGTCCAGGTCGATATTCTGGGCGACCGACACGATGGCGCCATCGCCCACGGATTGCCCCGGCTTGAAATGCGACAAACGGGCACCCGACACCAACGCGCGGTTGTTTTTGATCGTCAACGGTTCGCGCAGCACGTCCGCGCGGCGTTCCATTTTAACCGTGTCCACAACAACACCGTTTGTCGCCGCGTCGCGCGCCGGATTAAACACGACCATTCGGTTTTGCACCCCAACCATGGCAAAGCGGAAAATCACCCACGCCGCCAGCAAGACCACGCCCGCCGCATACATTCTTTTTTTGGTGCGCGGACGGCGAATCCACACACTGAAACGTTTCAATTTTTCCTGAAAATCATTCATGACTTATTCCCCTATTTTCTTTACCGATTCCGCGGCCATGACAATTTTGTATTTCGAATTCAGCAACGCCATATCCAATTGATACAGCCCCGCCGACGCTTCGGACAATTCGATGGCGGACGTCTGACCGGCGGCAAAACGTTCCTGGGAAAATCTGTACGCTTTGGCGGCCAAATTGCGCGCTTCTTGTAATTTGTCCATGTTCCCGCGCAAATGGTTATAAGACAAAACCGCATTGTTATATTCTTCGGTTTTTAACTTCTTGGACTTGTCCAAATCCTGGCGGGCGGCTTCGGCATCCATGGCGTCAATGGTTGCATTTGCGCGCACGGCACCACCGCTGAAAATCGGCAATTGCAATGCCAAGCCCCAGTATGCAGATTGCGACCCACTGCGTTCGAACATAGTGTCATATTCGGGCCCCATCGCGATAAAGCTGTACGATGCGGTCGCCGCCAACGTCGGCAGATAACCCGCGCGGGACGATTTCGCCTTGGCTTCGTACATTTTAATCTGCTGGTTTAAAATGTCCCATTCGGGCGTATTCTTTAACCCACCCGCATTCAGCGCCCCAAACGACGCCGGGAAATTGTCGGTCAATGTGATGTCCGTATCCATATCAATCCCGGCCAGAATTTTCAGCATTCTGTACGCGGTGTCGCGATTAAATTCGGCATCGGACAAATTGATTTCTTTGGCCGCGATATCCGATTCAATTTTGACCAGATTGGCACGCGATGCGCGCCCCGCCGACCCCAGATTACGACGCGCGTCACGGGCATCACGCAAATCGGCCGCGGAAATGCGAACAATTTCGTCGGTCATTTTGGCGGTCCAATAAACGTTGGCCGCGCTGTAACGCACTTCGCGTAACGTCAATTCACGGCTGGATTCCGACATTTTGATGGCGGATTTCACACTTTTGACCGCGTTGCCAATTTTGCCGAATGTATAAATCGGCTGGGACACACTGACGCCCATCATCAAGATGTTGTCGGGAATTTCAATATGCACCGATTGATTTTTCAACGTATCAGAAATCAGCCCCCCCAACGCCGGCGGCAAATCCACCCCGGACGATTTGGACGGGTTTTCAACGTTAATCATGTTCATGTACGTGGCCGACCCATCGATTTTAAACCACCGATTGGCATTTGCGGCGGTCAGTTGGGCCTGGGCCTTTTTCAAATTGGCGTCGGCCTTTTTCATATCTTGGGATTCGGCGACAATTTTATCAATCGCGTCATTCAAAGACAAATCCAGCGCATACGCCCCCGGGCAAGCAAGCACAGCCCCCAGCATTCCCATCATTGTCCAGCTTTTTAAATTAAGCATTATCCAACTCCATCTTTTGTAATACTTCCTTTAATGCTCGCAGCGCCGATGTCAACTTGACCTCTTCGGCGTCCGGCAAATTCGAAAACAGTTGTTCAATATGACTTTGGAAATTTTCCATGGCGACAACGGCGACCTTTTCCCCCTTGGGCGTGACGGCGTACCACACGTTGCGGCGGTCATTTTCATCAATTTCGCGCACCAGTAATCCGTCACGTTCCAGTTTACGAAACGCGGCGCACAAATTCGGCGCAGACACCATTTCACGACGTGCGATATCTTTTAATCGGCCCCGCCCCCCCATGTGCACACGCATCAATATTCGCAGCAACTGGCGCGGATAGCCCGACAGATGCGTCGGTTCAATACGCATTTTGCCCGCCAACCGGTCCAGTGTGATGATATTGTCTTGCATCAAATGAATAAATTCCTTGCGCGGCATTTAAATCTCCTTTATAATAAGAGAGTCCTAATAATTATTAAAAACGCGAATAATTATATATTTTAATGATTTAAAAGCAAGCGGAAATTTGAATAAATTTCTATTTTTTTAACGGGCGGCAATTTTTGTTATTGCAAAACCGGGACAAATAATTATAATCATTGATGCTTTTTGGGGTGTCGTCTAATGGTAGGACAAGAGATTTTGGTTCTCTTTATCATGGTTCGAATCCGTGCGCCCCAACCAGTTTTATAAAAATCGCCCCGTTGGGGCGTTTTTTATAAAATGATGCGCCACGCGGATTGTAATCGTCCGTTTCACACGATTACTGCAAAACGTTATTAACGTTTTGTACGTGTTTGGCAAAACCTATGATTTTCCCAAACACTAGTGGGGACATCCCCACTCCCCTGTGTGCGCCCCAACCAAAAATTAAAACACCCTTGCGGTGTTTTTATTTTTGGTCTTGGGTTTTACGGTGGCAGAACCACATGGTTCGACTATGAGTTGGTGTTTGCTGCATTAATGCGGCAAACGCCAAACGAATGCCCCGCAGGCAAAGCCAAGGGAATTAAGTGCGCCCCAACCACCTTTACAAAGGAACCGCCCGGATGGGCGGTGTTTATTTGGATTGACGTCTGTCGTTCAGTGTTTGCGGATTTGCACGATTCCACGTTATACCATTCCAAACCATTTTGCCGGGCTTGCCCGCGATGACAATACCACCATCGTTTCGAATGGTTATACAACACTTTTTGCCGAAATTGGCAATTCCAGTATCACCACATTGTTATTGTCACGAATACATATATCAATCCCAGGCACGGCATTCGCCAGCGTTATGGAACGCCGAACACCATGTTCAATCACCCACACCTGATTATTTTTGCCCATAATGGAAAATCGGGGAACATTCTTTGCGAAATATGTTCATAAGCCCTATCTGATCGTCCCCACAAAAAAATTCAAGGAATTTTATTCCCCCCAATAAATATCACAATAAAAAATCATTGATTTCAAGCCCCACCATTGCTAACATTATTTTTGAACACACAGGGATGTGCGTTCAGGGTCGTCAAAAAGCCCATCTATAAGCAATGCGAACGCATTGTATCCGCAACAATATGCGGCGCGAATGCGCCTTTTATTGTAACACCCCGCACGGTCGGGGAGCCGTCAGTTATAAAACAGGCGTTAACCAAAGGCTGGCGGGGTCATACTTATAGATGATTTTTTGAACTCCCTGACCATCAACTCCTTGATGGTCTTATTCATTTAGAAAACAACCAGGAGTCAAAAATGAAAAAATTTATCATCACATCCACCGCCGTTATGGCACTGGCCGTCGGTTCAGCACATGCGGGATTTTATATCACGCCCCAGGTGTCTTATTCCATGACATCAATCAACGAAAATCGAACCGAAACCAAGGTTATTAACACCGCATGGGCCCCATTCGCGGGAAACAAGATCGAAACTTGGGACAATATGGGCCACAAAATCACCCCCAAAATTGCCGTGGGCTTTGATTATGAAACCCGCCGCTGGGGCACATTCGGATTGGCCGCACAATACGGCGCCATAAAAAACAGTTTCAACTGTTTTACCCCGGACCATGATTTCAAAGACCGGCATCCCAACGACACAGACACACGCGATTTTTCATATGATGAAAAAACACTGTCACTGAATGCGACCTATGGATACCGTATCAAATACATTATCCCGTTTGTGACAGCCGGAATTGGATACACCACGATTAATTCGGAAAGCAATTTCCGCAGTGGTCGTTATTTCTGGTCTACGCGCGACCAAGAAAACACAACGTCATGGAATATCGGCGCAGGCTTGGAAATTCCGGTCACAAAATATATATCCGCGACACTGATGTACATGTACACAGATTTGGGCCACGTCAAATACAACAACCCGATGTATTTCGACAACAATGCGGGCGCAACGGAACACATTGACCGCGTCTTTAAATCCGACACAGAATTAACGAAACAGGAAATTGTCGCCGGCATCAAAATTTCATTTTAATGCCATGGCTTAAATAATAACAAACTGCGGACAGAAACAAGCCGGGACAAAAATCCCGGCTTGTTTTATATATCCACCAATTACATGGGCCACAAACCCAACCGCTGGACCATACATTCCAGCAACTGATCAACATTTGTCACAGAACAGATATGATAGCCGTTCTGACTCCGCACCGACTTTGCATTTTCAATGGCGGTTTGAATTCTGGCCCATTGTTCCCGTGACGTTTTCCCCAGGTATTTGAATTCCAACACTTTGTTTCTATCGGGGTTGAAGCTTTTAAAATACTTTGCAACTTCCGCATACAATTTACCTCTGGTATACGCGCGACTGTTGTTTTGAAAATGCAACAATCCCCAAAATTCGAACGACCGATTTGACAAAATACAATTAATACCCGTAGGTTTAATCTCACCTAAGGGATTGCACTTATCCAATACGTTTTGCAGTTCATCCCTGGCACGTTCATCATCATCAATAACGATAAAAACCGTCGCTTTTGGGTATTCCACACGTAATTTCATGGCTTTATCTAACACCTGACCAGGGGCAGAATTGCCCCCGGACGTTTCAATACGTATGCCTGTTCGTTCCCGCAGAAATGTTTGTGAGATAGCGTTAAAGTAATTGTATTCAGTTCTTTCGCCCTCGGTCACGATGACAACTTTTGTCATCTCTTGACGCTTTTGCTTTACTAACTGCTCTCTTTTGCGTTGAACACGTACACATCTTTCTGGCATTATTTTCCCCCGTCAACCAAACCGGCAAAAGTATCCAGACTGCTTAAATAGGGGATGGCCCCAAATTCACCATCAATATACTTGTTTTTATACTTTGTATTCTGTCGGACATCTGTAAATTGCGACAGCGGATAAATTGTCGAATTTCCGTGTGCCGAATCCTTTTGAACAAACCAGATTTCATCACGGCGCAAAATTTCGGGTTCCTGCAATCCGATATCATGCGTCGAACAAATCAGCTGCGCCCCCATTTTATTGATACGCGAATCCTGGAACATTCCCAAAATCAAGCGCACAATAAAAGGATGCATACTGTCTTCGATTTCATCAACGTAAAAAACTCCCCCATCTTTCAATAATGCCGGCAAATAGGCCGCCACATGTTTAATAAATCCCATGGTCCCGTCACTTTCATCCCAAATATCCAGCGGCTGCTTTAACCCCACATGCTTAAACTTAATACGATATTTAAGCATTTCTGTTAATTCCCGAACAAATTCTTCTGGCATAGGTCGTTTTTGCAGAAATTCTGGCACTGTGGCTTCGTCCTTATCTACGAAGATATCCGTAATTCCAACATCAATTTCACGCACAAAGCTCAAAACCATTTCTCGAAGCTCTTGATCTTCATATAGTCTCTGGGCCAAACTGCCCAAACGTTTCATGCGCAAGAAATCAAGAATTGTCACATACGGTTCCACATTTTTTGTTCCCAGAATTTCCAAAACGGTGATATTCCGTCTGGTTTTTAACCAATCAACTACCTCATCCCGTGAAACGTGGGACAAAGCAACATCTTTTGGAAAAAACTTTCCATCAGACACACAATATAATTCATCGAATTTTAGTTTTTCATTCAATACAGAGAGTGATTCCATCTTAATTTTTTCTTCATCAAAATGTACACAATATAAATATGTCTGATCATTGATAACGAATTCCATTTCCAGATTTGTACCCGCAGCTTCATATTCACCCGCATCAAACGGCTCATACGGTAAAGCCTTCGACGGTTCAATTTTCATTCTGTGCAACAAGCCATCCAGCATTCCAAAAATTTTCAGAAAATTTGATTTCCCGGCGGCATTTGCCCCATACAGAACAGTTACCGGCAAAATAGAATCTTGGGTTCCATTTGCAACCTTAATCAAACTTGCATCGTTTGCTTTCTTTGACGAATACTTCGTTTCTGCTGTAAAAATAACTTCTTGGGCGGTTGAAAAAGAACGAAAATTTTCAATTTTTACTCTGCGCAAATTTCTTTTTGCCATATATTACACCTCATTACTAACCCCAACGGGTTGGGGATATTATATCAGATTTTAACTCAAAAGTCAACAAATTTGCATTTTTTTCGCAAATTTACAAAAATTATAACATTATTTTTATTCTTGCCAATTGGCCAATAATCACATAGTACACAAAAAAACCACCTGATGGTGGTTTGGGGTTTTGGCAGTCCCAACGGGAATCGAACCCGTGTTATCAGGATGAGAACCTGGTGTCCTGACCGCTAGACGATGGGACCAAAAGAACGTTTGTTATTTTATCACTTTTTCTGGGACGCATCATATAATTTTTTGTATTCTGCGCGCACCGCCGCCATCAATTCACGCGCCGGGCTGCGTTGGTCCCAATCCAGCAAATGCGAAAAATCACCGAACGCGCAATCTTCCCAATCGATAAAGGCAACGATGTCCCACGTTTTCGGATTGATGATAAAGTTATCGCAAATATCCCCCTGGCACCAGCCGCACATGTACCCGGGCCGCATATTGGGCCGGGGCTTTAAATCACGGATTTCGACCGGGTCACAACGCGCGACATCAAACAGGAACCGTGCCACCTGGCGGGCCAATTTGTTTTTGTGGCGCAACACATCCGCCACCGGCAATTGACGCATTGTCTTGCCCGGGATTAAATCATATTTACGCACCAGCATCCCGTTGTGGTTCAACATTTCAACGTTCGGGATATACAGCGGCGACACCGCCCGCAGCGCATCCGTCACGCGTTTTTCACGCATGGCCAATTCACGATAATTATCGCGCCGCAATGGAAATTTATAGATATATTTGTCATTAACACCAATCAACAGACTGCGGGCCTGGTACCCGATAAATGTCCGAAACCGCCGGATTTTGACGCCCAAATCCGCCCGGACAAAGCGCAAATACGACATCACCGGCGAATTCAGCAACACACGCAGTTTTTTGCGGTCATCTTTGTTATAGACGCATCCACAGATAATATTTGTAACAAAATGTCTGATGGGTTGTTTTGACATAGCACGTTCAGCGTACCCCACATTTATCCCCCCCGCAAGGAAAACTTTCATCACCCAAAAATAAAAGATTGCGCATTAAAATCTTTGAATTATAGTACAACCAAAGGATTAAGCCAATGACAACACCGCAAAAATTACTGCTGACATGGGCGCTGCTGATTATGGGGTCGTGCGGGCACAAATCGGATGCCCAGACGAATTTGTCCGATGTGAACGACCAAATCGCCCTGACGCGCACGAACATCCGCGCCATCCGCGATGCAAACCGGCGCGGGATTGCACGCACACTGGACAGAAATTCGGATTACAAATACACGGTTGAAAACCGCACGCGGGTGGACAGTCTGCGCACGGCAAACGCCGATATTATCCGACGCGCATGCCAGTGTGCGCGCGCCACCGCGGTATTTACCATTGTACCGAACAATTCCATGGTCTTTCACCAATATTCCCACATCCCGTCCGTTCGCAGTTTGCGCACCTCATACGAATTGAACCAGGACGACATTAAAAGATACGAACGCCACGCGTCCAAGACCGACGGTTTTGAACGCCGCGTAAAAAATCATTACGACAGCATTATGTACGCCGACCTGGCGGTGGCGCATGCGCGGTTGGATTCACTGTTGAATGTAAAGCATCAATTAATCATTAATTCCCGTTAAAAAAACGCCCCGTTGGGCGTTTTTTTATTATGACAGCAAACGTTGCGCCGATTCCAGCAATCCAATTGCGCGGTTGATTTCCGCGACGTCGGCGCGGGGCGCCGCGGCGGCGGGCGCAGGGCCCATGGGCGAATTGTTTTCCACATCCGGGCGGCGCAACAAATCGGACGCATTTTCCGGGAAATTCCCATCACGCAGCAATTTTTTCACACCCGCGATTGTCATCCCATGACTGTACAGCAATTCTTTGATAACGGTCAGACGCGCGACCGTTTCCGCGCGGTAATACCGGCGCCCACCCGCACCCGTTGTGGGCCGAATGGCGACCGGGAATTGCTTTTCCCAGTAACGCAACGTATGTGCCGGCACCCCCAGTTGGACCGACACATCGTTAATAGATGAAAAAAATTCATTATTGTTCATCTGTCACCTGTTGATTTTCGGCCATCGCATCGGCATCCGTATCCACGACATCGGCTTCTGCGGCGCTGTCGTCGCGTACGATGGAAATGGCGGATACAACCTTTTCATTTTCGGCCGTCCGGAACAGTGTTACCCCCGCCGTTGCGCGACCCGCAATGCGAACGTCACCCACGGGCGTGCGAATAATCTTGCCCCCGTCGGTTACCATAATGATATCCTGGTCGTCTGTCACTGGGAAAGAACCCGCAACGGCCGTGTTTTTCCCGCCCAGTTTAATGTTGGTGAACCCGCCGCCCCCACGATGGGTGATGCGGTATTCATAACTGCTGGTGCGTTTGCCATATCCGTTTTCAGAAATGGTCAAGATGAACTGTTCGGCCGCGGCCATTTCGGCCATCTTGGCATCGTCCAGGGTCAGTGTTGTTGCTTCTTCTTCGGCGTCGGCTTCTTCTTCAATTCCGGTCGCCGCGCGGCGCAGGGCGCGTGATTGTTTCATATACGCACTGCGGACTGCGGAATCGGCTTCGCCATGGTTCAGCATGGCCATACCGATGATGCGGTCATCCGCCCCCAGTGTCATCCCGCGCACCCCGGTCGAATTACGTCCGGCAAAGATACGAATTTCCGGCACCGGGAAACGGATGCACCGCCCGCGATATGTTGACAGGAACACGTCCTGGTCTTCGCTGCACGGCAATACGGAAATCAGACTGTCGCCTTCGTCCAGTTTCATGGCGATTTTCCCGTTTGCGCGGATGGAATCGAAATCAGACATACGGTTGCGGCGCACGGTCCCGGACGCGGTTGCGAACATCAAGAAATGTTCTTTGCCCGATTCTGCGACGCGCTGCATATCTTCGTCCGACACCGGCAGAATGGCTGTAATTACTTCGCCGTTTTCCAGTGGCAACAGATTGACCAGCGGGCGCCCCTTGGCCGCGGCGGCGGCTTCGGGTAATTTATATGTTTTTAATTTGTAACAAATCCCCTTGGAACTGAAAAACAGCAACGGCGTGTGGGTATTTGCAACGAACACCTGCACGACATAGTCATCGTCTTTGGTGCTCATGGCGTTGCGTCCCTTGCCGCCGCGTTTCTGCGCGCGATATGTATCCAGGGATACGCGTTTGATATAACCTGTGTTGGTGACGGTGACGACCATGTCTTCGCGCGCAATCAAGTCTTCGATATCGATATCGATTTCCGCATCGGAAATTTCTGTGCGGCGATCACTGGCCCAGCTGTCGCGGACGGCGGCGGTTTCATCGCGGATGATTTGAACGATGCGTTCATAACTGCCCAAAATATCCAACAGATCTTTGATAACCGCGCCCAAATCGACCAAGTCATTATGAATCTTGTCGCGTTCCAACCCGGTCAGTCTGTGCAATTGCAATTCCAAGATGGCACGCGCCTGATCTTCGGACATGTGGAACATGCCGTCTTTGTATTCGGTGTTCGGGTCGTCGATTAATTGAATATAAGATTCAATATCGGACGCCCGCCATCCGCGCGCGGTCAATGCCGTGCGGGCCGCTTCTGGTGATTCACTGGATTTAATCAACGCAATGACTTCGTCCAGATTGCCGACCGCAACCGACAGCCCCAACAAAGTATGCGCGCGATTACGTGCCTTGTTCAAATCAAAGATGGTACGGCGACGAATCACTTCGGCGCGGAATTCGATGAACGCATCCAACACGCCGCGCACATTGAACAGCATCGGCCGCCCCCGGTTCAGCGCCATCATATTCACCGGGAAATTCGTCTGCATTTCCGTATATTGGAACAAGTGGTTCAAAACCACGTCCGCAATCGCGTCACGCTTTAATTCAATAACGACGCGCAAACCTTCCTTGGACGATTCGTCGCGGATTTCAGAAATCCCTTCGATGCGTTTTTCCTTGCTCAGTTCTGCGATTTTGATAATCAACTGCGCCTTGTTCACCTGGTACGGAATTTCATCGACAACAATCGCCTGGTGGTCACGAAAATCTTCGACGTGTGTTTTGGAACGCACGATAATCGACCCGCGGCCGGTGGTGTGCGCCTTGTAACTGCCGGCGCGGCCCATGATAATGCCACCCGTCGGGAAATCGGGTCCGGGGATGATGTTAAACAATTCATCGTCGGTCAATTCAGCGTTGTTCAAAATCGCCAAAATCCCGTTGCAAATTTCGCCCAGATTGTATGTCGGCACATTGGTCGCCATACCAACCGCAATCCCGGAACCCCCATTGACCAAGAAATTCGGGAATTTGGTCGGCAAAACCTGGGGTTCTTGTAATGTCCCGTCAAAGTTCGGCATCCAATCGACGGTGTCTTTTTCCATGTCATCCATCAACGACGCGCCCAGTTTGGACAGACGCGCTTCGGTGTAACGCATGGCCGCGGCCTTGTCCCCATCGCGCGAACCAAAGTTCCCCTGCCCCTGGACCAGCATTTCGCCCATGGAAAAATCCTGGCCCATGCGGACCATGGCTTCATAAATGGAACTGTCACCATGGGGATGGTATTTACCCATCACTTCCCCGACGATACGTGCGGATTTGACGGTTGCGCGCGTTGCGGGTGCGACATCGTTCATCACGTACAAGATACGACGATGCACGGGTTTGCAACCGTCACGCACATCGGGCAATGCGCGGTCAACGATGACCGACATGGCATAGTCCAAAAAGCTGGTGCGCATTTCATGTTCCAGTGATGACTGCGGCACTTTGACTTCGTTTAATTCGTTAAAATTTGTTGTTTCAGACATGCTAAAATTTCCTTATTCTTCACAAACGAAAGATAGCAGAAATTTAGGCTTTTGGTCAAGAAATAAACCCCAAAAAATAAATTGACAAAATCGCGCTTTGTGATACGCTGATGGAACACGAACCAAAGGATACATACCACATGGGCATTATGAAAGAAATGTTAACCACCGCCCACCAAGAAGCGACCGATTTACGCGACCGGGGCCGTAACGACTGCCTGACGGCGGCGCAGTTTCGGTGCATGCTGTGGATTTTGTCGCGCAGCATTCGGGCATGTGATTTTCAATCCCGCCTGGCGGCCAACATCCGCAACAAATACAACCGCGTTCGGGGGCGTTAAGCGATGTTTTTACCGCTGTGGAATTTGTTTGTGGCATTGTTTGCGTACCACCTGTCATTAGAGGGTATGAAAAAGCTGGGATTAATAAAATCGAAATCAAAGTAAAAAAAGATTGCGTTTTTATAAAACGTATGGTTAAATAGACGCACAAAAGGATTTAGTTATGGCAACAAAACGTACTTATCAACCGTCAAAAACACGCCGTGTGCGCACACACGGGTTCCGTGAAAGAATGGCGACCAAGGGCGGCCGCGAAGTTCTGAATCGCCGCCGTGCAGCTGGCCGTAAAAGATTGGCCGCAACCGCTGCGAACTAAAATCTCCCCCGGATGGGGGATTTTTTTTATTTTACAAAGATTTGTCATTGCGAGTGTAATCGGCCCCCGCACATATTATCTCCTTTGTCATTGCGAGTGTAACGAAGCAATCCAGTCTATGATGGACTATTCTTTATTATTCCTGGATTGCCACGCGGCGGCGTTACGCCTTGCTCGCAATGACAGGGGTGTTTAACCACCCGGCACTTCATCCCCTTTGTCATTGCGAGTGTAACGAAGCAATCCAGTCTATGATGGACTATGCTTTATTATTCCTGGATTGCCACGCCACTGACGTGGCTCGCAATGACAGGGGTGTTTAACCACCTGGCACTTTATCCCCTTTGTCATTGCGAACGCAGTGAAGCAATCCAGTGAGTAATGGCCCGTTCCTTATTACGCCTGGATTGCCACGCGCGCTGCGCTTGCTCGCAATGACAACAGGGATGCAGTGCCTGGATAACGAAACTTGGCACTTACTCCCCTTTGTCATTGCGAGTGCAACGAAGCAATCCAGCCAGTCATAAACAGCGCGGCGGGACACATCAGGCCTTTGTCCCAACCAGGCCATTTGTTAATTGTAAAATCAACTTTACCTGGTCCGGGGCCATTTTATCCAAATTCTGAATAATCCGCATTTTCTTTGCATCATGAACATATGGTGCGTCGGCTTCCTGTAAAAATTGCCCCATCGGTATTTGCAAGAACTTGCAAATTTCATACAACCGCGACACGGCCATCCGATTACCGGCGCATTCATATTTTTGAATTTGTTGGAACGAACATCCCACGGCCGCGGCCAAATCTTTCTGTGTCAATCCCTGGCGCATGCGGTGCATGGCCAACAATTGTCCCAATCGTCTGTCATATTCGGTTAAAACCGGTTCAATAACACGCATTTTCCACCCCCAATTTATGTGGTTACAAAAAACCGCCACATAATATGGGCGGGTTGGAGCTAGAAAGCATGTCAAAGCACATGTCTGCCTATTCAATATATTCAGCAGTCTCCAACCCAAGCGTGTGGATTGGCGTTTAACGCCTGCGCAGGCGACTTTGAGCGAGCTTTCTAGACTCGCATAACAGGGTTCCCTATTACAGGATGTATTCTATCCTAAAAAACAGGGCAACGCCATAAAAAAAATGGCCGTCTGCGTTTTGTATTGGTGGCCGGGGGTGTTCAAAAATCATGCAACACGGATGACTCCGCCGTCTTGCGATTGGCGGCACCCCCAACCGAAATTTACCAAATCACCAGGCGCTTCACATCCCCTTTGTCATTGTGCAACCGGGACATTCATCCCCGTTGTCACCCCATGGCTGGGCACTTCAACACCATTGTCATTGCGAGTGTAACGAAGCAATCCAGTCAATAATAACCACTGTCGCTTTTCTGGATTGCCACGTCCGTCTTCGCGGGGCGAAGACACAACTCGCAATGACAGGGGGGGGGTTAACCACCCGGTACTTTATCCCCTTTGTCATTGCGAGCCACCGGCGAAGCAATCCAGTCAATATGTCATGCGCGAATGCGCATGGGCAAATTCACCCCTGGGCAATTCGGTAATAATTGGGTGGGCTGGGGCTGATAAGCATGCCAAAGCACATGTCTGCCTATTCAATATATTCGGCAGTCCCCAACCCATAACGGAACAATCCCGATATCACAACCATTCAAATAAAAAAAATGGCCGCCCAAAATAAGTTCGGGTGGCCGGGGTGTGTTAGTAAATCATACAGAATAGATGACTCCATTGGCCTTACGACCAACGGCACCCCCGGCCAGGTACGCGGGGATATAACGGTGCGATGCACCGCTTATTCCTACTATTGACGATGCGTTATCGCACCGATTCTGTATGGGGTTACTACACCCCGAACCCACATCCCATGTGGATTCATTTCATATGATATCACGCCCCGCGCCAAATCACAACTGAAAAGATTGGGCACATCCGCCCGGCATTTTGTCCCCGTTGTCACCCCCGGGGCGCTTTTCTGGATTGCCACGCGGCGCTGCGCTTGCTCGCAATGACAAAGGAGAGTAATGGCCCAGACGACACAGCTGGATTCTTCGACACCCTTGTCATTGCGAACGCAGTGAAGCAATCCAGTGAATAATGGCCCGTTCCTTATTACGCCTGGATTGCCGCGCGGCGGCGCGACGCCTTGCTCGCAATGCCAAAGGGGATTAATGGCCCAGACGACACAGCTGGATTCTTTGACACCCTTGTCATTGCGAACGCAGTGAAGCAATCCAGTAAATTTTTGTCCCCGCGCAATCGCGGGGCGCAAAACAAAAAAATCCCCGCGGGTGCGGGGACTGATGCTTATTTCGCTTCTTCTTCGGGGACAACCGAAACCGTCTTGCGGTCGCCGTTGCCTTTCTTGAATGTAACGATACCGGCAATCTTGGCAAAGATTGTGTGGTCTTTACCCATGCCAACATTCTTGCCCGGATGCACGGATGTGCCGCGCTGGCGAATAATGATGTTGCCCGGGATAACACGGCTGCCGCCGCCCTTTTTTACACCCAGTCTGCGTCCCGCGGAATCGCGTCCGTTCATTGATGCGGAACCCGCTTTCTTATGTGCCATAATTGAACTCCTTTACGTTCTGATGGATTGCGCCGTCAGAAATTAACCCTTGATTTCCGTAATCTTCAAAACAGTCACGTACTGGCGATGACCGCGTGTGCGGCGATAGTTCTGGCGACGTTTTTTCTTGAACACCAAAACTTTGTCGTTGCGTTTCTGTTCCAAAACATCGGCAACAACTTTTGCACCGGCAACCAACGGTGTGCCGATTTTGTCACCGACCATCAAAACCTGGTCAAATTCAACTTTGCCGTCGGCGTTCAACTTTTCCACCTTGACCACGTCGCCAACTGTGACGCGATACTGTTTGCCGCCGGTTTGAAAGATTGCAAAATTGCTCATATTCTTTCTCTTTGTTACTATTGTTATATACCTGCCTTTCGATACTGAATTTATGCCCAATGTCGAAAAGTTTATGCAAATTCTATCTTTTTATCCCCAAAAGTCAAGCGTTTTGCATAATTTTTTCGACAAAACGCCACTTTTTACCCCCGTTTTTGCATTTTTGTGGCGCGCACCACAAAAAACCGCCCCGGTGGGGCGGCGTTTGTTATTTGGCCGGCTTGGTCCACGTTTGCAAGACATTCTTGTCCGTGGTGGTGCCGTCGGTACCGATTGCTTCCAACAGGCACTTTTGACGCATGGCCGCCGAATTACATGTCGCGGTTTCGGACACTTCGCATGCCGCCGCGGCCGCGCCCGTACCATTCAAGATATCGTTCAGCGTCACGATATTGCGGCACGTGTTGGTTGTGTAATCGGCCGTATTCTTGCATGTTGCACTGTCGGCCTTGTCAATAACCGCCTTGAACTGGGCATTGGACGGATTACAAATCATCGTTTCATAGCAATGCGGAACGTTTGCAATCTGTGCACAGTATGTGCGGATGCGCGCCGTGGTCCAGGACGGGTTGGTGTTCGCCTGGGTTTCATAGCAATCATAGATTTCGCTGATACATTCGTTAAAGTTTGTACCCGCCGTTGTCGCATCGGTCAAGATGGTGCGTTCTTCTTCTTGGGCGAATTCCAAACGCTTTTTCTGCAAGGCTTGCTGGGCGGCAACCTTTTGATAACCGATGTTCTGCGATGTCTGGCGCAGTTGTTCGCCGTACGCGTCACAGTCCGCATTCGCATCCAGCGCATATTTCTGCAAGATGCTGCGACGGGCGTCCGCCACCGGCCCACGCAGGTTCGAATACGGGTCACCCGACGCGGATGTGTAACCAAAGCATGTTGCCGAATTCGACGATGTGTAACCGTTGTTCGGTGTCACAAAGTTCAATTCATATGTCCCGCTGTTGTTCACGGAAATCATGCTGTTGTAATTATACGGACACTGGGCGGCGCCATTGCTGCACTTGCGCCCGGACGACGGCGGTGCGCCGCACGCTTCGTAAATACCGTTGAAACAGGAATCCAAAACGCGGTTGCAAACATTGTTGTGGGCATATTCGAACAATTCGTATCCCCATGTTTCCGCCAACGAATCCTTTAACGTGCCGTCACCGTTCAGTGTCAGATTCGACCCCGTCAAACCGCCGACGATGTTTGTCACGTTTTCCAATGCAAAGCTTAAATTGCTGTCGTTCGATGTGGTGATGGTCAATGTCTTGTCCTTGGCATCGGCCCAAGATTTCAGGGACGCCAAGATGTCGCTGCCACTGCCGTCCAGGTTGGACACATCAAATCCGAATGTGTTTCCACTGGCCTTGCAATAATCGGGTTGCGGACATGTGTCGGCGTTTGAATAAATACCGTGGCTGGTGCACCATTTATACGCATCGGAATCGGTCCCGCCCGTGGTCCAGGTGCCGTCTTTGTACGCTTCTTTCCAGGAAACACAGTTCATCACCTTTTCCGCGTCGGTCAATTGGAACGCCTGGCTGACATCTTTACCCTTGGTCGCAATCAACAGCGCCAGTTCCCCCGACACCTTGATCAATTCTTCGTTGGCCGATTCCAGTTTGGCTTCGGCGTCGGCAAACGCCTTGACCCGGCCGGCACAGGCACAACGACGCTGGGCCGCGTTACGCGCCGTGCAGATTTCGTCCATGCACGCGTAATATGATTCCATACAATTGTTATACGCATCGGCAGAAATCAAACCGGTTGTGGAATCAATAATATTGGAATAATTCCCCGTGTACAATTTATTCGACAAATATGTGTATGTGTTGCCCGATACAGCCTTGCTGCCGCGGATGGCACTGCCCTGTAATGAAACGCGGGATGCGACATTGGCGGGTGTGGTTGCGGTGCGGGTACGCACAGTGCGGGCGGCGGTGGTGCCGGTCGCACGCGACACGGTGTTATTTGTTGCGGCGCGGGACACGACGGCGCGGCCCGTATTTGCCGCGGTTGCCCGCGATGTAGTATTTGTTGTTGCCGCGCGCGATGCGACGGTGCGACTGGTCGCGGCGCCGCCGGCGGTTGCCGTGCGCGCAACGGTCGCAGAACCGGTTGTGCCGCGCGGACTGGCCCGGCCCGAACGCGATGTGGCGGTGCCGGCACGTGTTGCCTGGGGCGTGGCCCCGGTGGCGCCCACCGGCGCAATTGGGTCGGCGAATACCGCCCGCATGGACACCAATGTCGAACATACAAAAAATGCCGCGGCCAATAAAAAGACCGTGCCCATTGCATTTTTACAGAAATCCCCGATATTACGGCTTTTCATCAATTACTCTCCTGCGATTCCAGACCCCCGGAAAACCGCTGTTTCACAGGCGTATCAGAAATTTGATACACCATTGGTTGAATTAATTATATCATTTTTCATATGCCCTGTAAATAAGAAAACCGGGCACCCTGTGATAACTATCCCAATTGAAAATCGTCGTCATCTGGGGTATAATACCGGCATGAAACATATTTTAACATCTTTGATTATCATCACCGCGGGCGCCCCCGCCATGGCGGCTGACAACCCGATGTTTGGCGCCGCGCATCAAAACGCCATTGCCATCCATGCCGCCCAGGGCACCGGCAGTGGTTCGCTGTTTAAACTGGTGGACCCGTTGCTGTGGAAAATCGAACCGATGACCATGCTGATGGTCCAGTACAGCCAGCCGATGACGATTTTCCGTCTGCCGGCGCGCCAGAATTTGAACATTGTCCAAAACATCGGCTATGAATCTGACCGGGGGCTAAGCTTCGTTGGCGTCGGCATTTCGTGGGACGTCGCACTGCTGAACTGGCGCGGGTGGTATCTGGGCGGCGGGCTGGGCCCGTATATGCGCGATTCTCATGACCGATATGTAGAAAGCCGCCTGGTCTTTGGCGAAAAATTCTTTGTCGGGTACCAGTTTGACGATGCCTGGCGCGCGGAATTTTTCACCCTGCACTTTTCCAACGGGGATTTTACGGAAATCAATCGGGGATTTAATTTCACCGGTATTAACATCAGTTTCAGTTTCTAAGACAGGTTCCCCCAATGACAGATTTAAGCAACCCTGAATTTATCCGCGAATTAAACGCGCACCTGAACGCGGGCGGCGTTATTGCATTCCCGACCGACACGGTTTGGGGATTGGGGTCATTGCCAACGGCGGCGGGCGCGAACGCACTGTACGCGATTAAGCGGCGCCCACGGGAAAAACATCTGATTATCATGTCCAACAGCATGGATAACATCCGGCCGCATATGAAAAATTATCCGGCGGCGGCATTTGATTTGGCCGCGCGGTATTGGCCGGGGGGACTGACCATTGCGACGCCGACGGGGGATGCCGACACCATGGTGTTTGGCGGGGTGCGCATTCCAAACTATCAACCATTTATGGATTTGTGCGCGGTGATTGACGGACATTGTCTGGCGACCACATCGGCCAATATATCGGGCATGCCACCACTACAATCGGCGGACGAAATTCGCAAAACATTTCCGGAAATTATTGTGATTGATAATCCCTATCAACCGATGGGGGGCCGCCCCAGTACGGTCGCGCTGTGCACACCGGACGGCATTCGGGTTGTGCGCCCCGGCGCGGTCGTTATTGAAACGGCCGACTGAGACAGGAACTGCCCCCCAGACCAAAGCGCCAGGGTAACTTTGCATCCGCCCCGGCATAATCAATACCAATGCGCGGTCCACACAAAATCGTGTGATTGCCGTCATCACCGCGTTCAATCCAAATGTGTTCCCGGCGGGTCAGGTCAATCTTGTTATCCCTGCGCGTAATTTCCATCGCGCGGCACAGTTTCCCGGGACCATTCCCGCCGTCACATTCCACCGCCCGGACCAGCGCCGCCGCGGCCGTCCCCGCATCCCCCAATACGATGTTCAACATATTATGCAAGCCATAGCATAAATATACATACGTGTGTCCGCCGACCATAAACATGGCATCATTGCGCGGCGTGCACCGCCCGCCAAAGGCATGACATCCACGTTCCGTTTCCAGGTATAATTCAACCTCTGCTATTTTGGCGCGGATAACGCGGCCATCCGCGGTGCGCCGACACAGATATGCCCCCAGCAGTTGCCGTGTGGCATCCATCGGATTTTGCAAATAAAATTCCCGCGGTAAAATCATACGCACAATATAGAATAAAATCTGAAAATCGCCAGCATTTTATGCCTGGGACACGTGTCCTGCGGATATGCCGGGGCGGATATGTTACAATTCACGTCATGAAACAAAAATGCAATTTTAAATACACCGGCGCCATGGTGCTGGGGATGCACGACGCGCTGGTGGAATTGTCGGGGATTATTGCGGGCCTGACCTTTGCCATCGAAACCAGCCGCATTATCATCATGACGGGCGCCATTGCCGCCGTCGCGGCCAGTTTGTCGATGGCCGCCGCCAATTACATGGCCCAGCGCGCCGACGGCAACCGCGACGCCGCCGTTTGCGCGGCATATACCGGCGCAATGTATATCGGGACCAGTGCGGCTTTACTGCTGCCTTTTTGTATTATTGGGAACAGATTTTGGGCCCTGGGGGCGATGGGCGCCGTGGTGGTGGGCGTTGTGTTGTTGTTTAATTGGTATATCGGGGCAAAAAATCACCGCCCATGGGGCCGCGCATTTTGGGAAATGCTGGGGGTGTGCGTTGGGGTGTCGGTGGCGTCATTTACTATTGGCCAGGCGGCAAAATACTTCCTGGGGGTGACGATATAGTGGGGGGCGGCGTTTGCCGCGCCATAAAAAACAAAAACGCCCGGGGCATGGGCGTTTACTTTTTATAAAAACATTTGTCGGTGTATGTCCCGGACCCCAAACTTTCGGCAAAATTTTTTCCCCCGGGGATAAAGCATCCCGTGATGGCCGCACAGTGTATCAAAACACCAACCCCGCCCCCCAGAATTATATTCAGTTTCATGTTCAAAATCCTGTTTTGTTTTGGTTAAACAAAAAACCACCCCGTGGGTGGTTTATTTCGTACGCCCCGTCCATCAAACCCGATGCGCGGTGATAATCGTATAACTGTGGGCATTGATGGTGATAACGCATCCGCGGGCCCGCACATACCAATTCTTGCCCCGGCGCGCGATATCGTACGGTGAACTTGCCGCGACGCATTCGCGGCACCACGCAACAACATCGCCGCTTTCCGGCCCCACGTTGCGCCGAATCCGCAATTCACCCAGCCGCGTCGTATGCAACAATTCCACGGGAATGGTCATAATGGACTATCTTGTTTTATCTTTGTTAATACCGTGGGTCTTGTTCAACTCTTCCTTTAACCGGTCAAAGTTATCTTTTACGGCCTGCATATTATCGGATTCCATAATTTTATGTGTGGCATATCGCCCATGCTTTATCTTTTCGCAATACATAATGCCATAAACAACGCGAACCTGCGGCTGTCCATAAACAAAACCATTACTGTACCGCAGCACAATGTGCTGCCCGGCCGTACATGATACATTGTCATTGGCAGGCTGAATCACCCAATCACGAAACATCAGCAGTTTGACATTTTTAACAGAATAATTATCCCAAATATACATCATCAACCTTTTGAATTATTGACACCGATTTTATCAATCGCCCCCCAAAATTCAATAAGAAAAACCGCCATAATTGGCGGTTTATTTGGTGCGCATCGGCACGCTTTTAATTACCGGCGACAGTATGGCAGATATTGACCGGTCATCCAATCCCCGCACGCGGACCAGAATTTTCCGGGCCATATTATAATTCCGGCGCAACATTGCATCCGCGCACGTAACGGATATCATCATTAATACCAAACCATGCAATCTGTTTTTAAAATTGCGCAAATTCCAAAAATTTGGATGCCGACAGATATTTTGCAAAAAAAATCGAATAATCGTTGTTTGATTGGTGGCCATAATATAATTCCACATATCACGAATGGCCGATTTAATTACAGGTATTCTTGTTCCTGAATATCAGCCGGAACATATTTCATGGAAACTTCAACTTTTTTGCGAATATATGGGATATAACTTTTTGCTTCTTTTAAATTCAGCAATATCATCCCGATTTCTTTGGCGGCGTGTTCTGGAATATCCAGCGTTGATAATATGTTCACAGAAATCCCAATAACATCATCCAATTCAGTTATTGTTTCATCAATGCTCATCTGCTGGGTGGAAAACTGGCCTTGATTTGTATATTTCATTTTTTTCCCACAGTTATGTTTTAATATAAATTATTATAACAATTGGATGTTTAATGATAAATAAAAAACCGCCCACATAGGGCGGCGATTGATAATTGGTTTTTATATCGAAACTGGATTTATTCTGGCGACGACCTACTCTTCCGTGGCTTAAGCCAAAGTACCATCGGCGATACGGGGTTTCCCTGTCTGGTTCGGGATGGAACAGAGGGTGGCTCCCGCTCAATAATCACCAGAATAAATCCAGCGAACATCGTAATTCTTTTGTAAGAATCACTTCAAACGTTCTCTTCAAGCATATCGTCTGACAAACAAAAAGTCAAACGATAAGATAAAAAGTCAATGGTTCGATTAGTACTGTTAAGCTAAACCCCTCACAGGGCTTACACACACAGCCTATCAATGTCCTAGTCTAGAACTGAACTCATGGGGATATCTTATCTTGCGACCAGCTTCCCGCTTAGATGCTTTCAGCGGTTATCTGTTCCGAACATAGCTACCCTGCGGTGCCGCTGGCGCGACAACAGGTACACCAGAGGTTCGTTCGACCCGGTCCTCTCGTACTAAGGTCAAGTTCGCTCAAATATCCAACGCCCACAGTAGATAGGGACCTAACTGTCTCACGACGTTATTAACCCAACTCACGTACCGCTTTAAATGGCGAACAGCCATACCCTTGGGACCTGCTCCAGCCCCAGGATGCGATGAGTCGACATCGAGGTGCCAAACACTACCGTCGCTATGGACGCTTGGGTAGCATCAGCCTGTTATCCCTAGAGTAGCTTTTATCCGTGTGCGATGGCCCTTCCATGCGGGGCCACCGGGTCACTATGACCGACTTTCGTCTCTGCTCGGAGTGTCCTCCTTGCAGTCAGGCTTGCTTTTGCCATTGCACTCACCGGCTGATTTCCGACCAGCCTGAGCAAACCTTCGCGCGCCTCCGGTACGATTTGGGAGGCGACCACCCCAGTCAAACTGCCCATCACGCACTGTCCCCCGCCCTGCTTCAAGAACGCGGGTTAGACACTAAAACACATCAGGGTGGTATTTCACCAACCGCTCCATGCGAACCAAAATCCGCACTTCAAAGCGTCCCACCTATCCTACGCAAATGTATCCTAGTGCCAGTACGAAACTGCAGTAAAGCTTCATAGGGTCTTTCCGTCTAGCTGCGGGTACCCGGCATTTTCACCGAGAATTCAATTTCGCTGAGTCTATGTTGGAGACAGTGTGGAGATCGTTACGCCATTCATGCGGGTCGGAACTTACCCGACAAGGAATTTCGCTACCTTAGGACCGTTAGAGTTACGGCCGCCGTTTACTGGGGCTTCACATCAGTGCTTGCACACCTCAGCTTAACCTTCCAGCACTGGGCAGGCGTCAGTCCCTATACATCATCTTGTACGATTTAGCAGAGACCTGGGTTTTAAGTAAACAGTCGCCCCCACCTGGTTTGTGTCACCTGATTAAAGTTGCCTTGAAACAGGTCATCCTTATCCCGAAGTTACGGATGCATTTTGCCTAGTTCCTTCAACATAGTTCTCTCAACCGCCTTAGTCTACTCGACTCGAGCACCTGTGTTGGTTCTGGGTACGATCTATACGCTGGGGCTATTTCCTGGAACTGCTTCACTGCACCACCAATCCAATAAGGCGATACAATATACGCAATCCGTCACTCTCCAGCAGGTCACGGAATATTAACCGTGTTCCCATCGACTACGCCTTTCGGCCTCGCCTTAGGGGTCGACTCACCCTACCCTGATTAACATTGGATAGGAACCCTTGCTCTTACGGCGTCAAGGTTTCTCACCTTGATTAGCTGCTACTCATGCCAACATTCGCGCTTCTGATATCTCCACCGTGGCTCGCGCCTTCGGCTTCACAGACTTACAGAATGCTCCGCTACCGCGACACTTACGTGCCACCCGCAACTTCGGTAAATGATTTTAGCCCCGTTACATTTTCGTTGCCGAAATTCTAATAGACCAGTGAGCTATTACGCTTTCTTTAAACGATGGCTGCTTCCAAGCCAACATCCTGGTTGTTTTGGAATTCCGACTCACTTTCCCACTTAATCATTATTTGGGGACCTTAGTTGGCGGTCTGGGCTGTTGCCCTCTCGTCCACCGACCTTAGCACCGATGGACTGTTTCCCATGCTATTTATTTGTTGGTATTCAGAGTTTGATATGGGTTGGTAAGATTTTACTCCCCCTAGCCATTTCAGTGCTTTACCCCCAACAACGAACACATGAGACACTACCTCAATAGTTTTCGCGGAGAACCAGCTATAACGGGGTTCGATTGGCTTTTCACCCCTAGACACAGGTCATCGCCCAATGTTGCCATATTGGTGCGTTCGGCCCTCCAGCGACTGTTACGCCGCCTTCAGCCTGCCCATACCTAGATCACCCCGCTTCGGGTCTATTACTGCATACTCAAATCGCCCTATTCAGACTCGGTTTCCCTACGCTTACACCTAACGGCTTAGGCTTGCATGCAATAATAACTCGTTGGCTCATTATACAAAAGGTACGCCATCACCGGAAAACCGGCTCTGACAGCTTGTAGGTATTCAGTTTCAGTGTCTATTTCACTCCCCCTTCGGGGTTCTTTTCACCTTTCCCTCACGGTACTTGTTCACTATCGGTCAATCAGGAGTATTTAGCCTTGGGGGAAGGTCCCCCCGTATTCAAACCGGATTTCACGTGTCCGGCTCTACTCTTGAACCAAGAAACTAGCTTTCGCATACAGGACTATCACCTATTATTGTTGTGCTTTCCATCACATTTTGCTAGCTAAAATCTCGGCTACTGGGCTGGTCCCGTTTCGCTCGCCACTACTAAGGGAATCGCTGTTGCTTTCTTTTCCTGCGGGTACTGAGATGTTTCACTTCTCCGCGTTTGCTTCTTTGACCTATGTATTCAGTCAAAGATAATCCATAAAGGATTGGGTTTCCCCATTCGGACATTCCGGGGTCAAAGCATATTGACGGCTCACCCGGACTTTTCGCAGTCTTTCACGTCCTTCATCGCCTCTGATTGCCAAGGCATCCACTAAACACCCTTTGTTACTTTTTATCTTATGCTTGAAGAGAAAGTCTTCGTACACAATCAAAAAGAACTTGAATGAGTTTTCTAAGCTTTTAGTTGATTCTTGTTTCTTAATTGAATTATCACTTTCGTGATTACTCTTTTAGAAAGATTTTTGAGATTATTACGATGTTCAACAAATCAAGAAATCATATTTCTATAAAATCTTAACTTGTGACATAAAAACCGATTAACAATGTATTGCTATAAAAGCAGATTCCAGAGAATATTCATTGGAATATTTGGAATCAAAAACATGCAAATGTTTTTGATTCTAACCCCATCAAAGTAAGTGGTGGGTCAGGAAGAACTCGAATCTTCGACCTCCGCTGTATCAGAGCGGCATTCTAACCAACTGAACTACTGACCCAGCAGATTTATTACCCATATCAAAAAGAGATGTTCAGACAGTCGCATTCGGATTTGACCGTTTTCGTGGAAACGGTATTCTCTATAAAGGAGGTGATCCAGCCGCACCTTCCGGTACTGCTACCTTGTTATGACTTAACCCCAATCACCAACCCCACCGTAGGCGGCGTTCTCTTGCGTTAAACTACCGACTTCGGGTGAAATCGACTCTCATGGTTTGACAGGCGGTGTGTACAAGACCCGGGAACGTATTCACCGCTGCATTCTGATCAGCGATTACTAGCGATTCCAGCTTCATGCCCTCGAGTTGCAGAGGACAATCTGAACTGAGACGACTTTTCAGGATTGGCTTTGCCTTGCGGCATTGCGACCCATTGTTGTCGCCATTGTAGTACGTTTGTAGCCCGACCCGTAAGAACCATGATGACTTGACGTCATCCACACCTTCCTCCCGCTTGACGCGGGCAGTCCCCTAAGAGTTCCCGGCATTACCCGCTGGCAACATAGGGCGTGGGTTGCGCTCGTTGCAGGACTTAACCTAACATCTCACGACACGAGCTGACGACAGCCATGCAGCATCTGTCTTTGGTCCAACCGAATTGAAGACAACCATCTCTGGAAGTCGCGACCAAGATGTCAAGGGTCGGTAAGGTTTCTCGCGTAGCATCGAATTAAACAACATACTCCACCGCTTGTGCGGGTCCCCGTCAATTCCTTTAAGTTTTAATCTTGCGATCGTACTCCCCAGGCGGCATGCTTAACGCGTTAGCTACGTCACTGATACCCCGAAGGGAACCAACAACAAGCATGCATCGTTTAGGGCGTGGACTACCAGAGTATCTAATTCTGTTTGCTACCCACGCTTTCGTCCCTCAGTGTCAGCAATGATCCAGAAGACTGCCTTCGCCATTGGTGTTCCATCTGATATCTACGGATTTCACCCCTACACCAGATATTCCATCTTCCTCTATCACGCTCCAGCTTGCCAGTATCAAAGGCAGTTCCGGGGTTGGGCCCCGGGATTTCACCCCTGACTTAACAAACCACCTACGGACGCTTTACGCCCAGTAAATCCGAACAACGCTTGCACCCTTCGTATTACCGCGGCTGCTGGCACGAAGTTAGCCGGTGCTTTTTCTGTCGCTACTGTCATCATCTTCACGACTAAAAGAACTTTACAACCCGAAGGCCTTCTTCATTCACGCGGCATGGCTGGGTCAGAGTTTCCTCCATTGCCCAATATTCTTAGCTGCTGCCTCCCGTAGGAGTCTGGACCGTGTCTCAGTTCCAGCGTGGCTGATCGTCCTCTCAGACCAGCTATGGATCATCGCCTTGGTAGGCCGTTACCCCACCAACAAGCTAATCCAACGCGGGCACATCCATCACCGATAAATCTTTCCCGTTTCCGGCGTATGCGGTATTAGCGTTCGTTTCCAAACGTTATTCCCCAGTGATGGGCAGTTTCCCACGCGTTACTCACTCGTGCGCCACTAGATTCACAGTGCAAGCACTGCTTCACCCGTTCGACTTGCATGCCTAAGACCTGCCGCCAGCGTTCGTTCTGAGCCAGGATCAAACTCTCAAGTTCTAAAAAACTTGGTGTTTAAGTCCTGTGCATAAAACAAAGCTGACATATAATATCAGTTCGTCTTTACATATATATATTCGCAAGACAAGTTTTTAACGAGGTTTAATATGTAAACCTACTACCTGTCTAGGATATGCACATTTGACTTAGTCAAAGTTTGGATATTTCCAAATTCAACTGTCTGCACATCCCTTCTTGAATTTTGATGAGCTGCTTTTATTCACAATGTTGCGGACTTATCAGAGCTATCTGTAAACCGCGGAATTTCAGGGGTTGAGATCTTTTTTTGTTTTGTTCTCAACTTGAAAGCCTGCATAGTATGTGCTCAAACCTTTCAAAAGTCAAGCGCTTTTTGGAAAATAATTTTAAGAAAGTTTCATTTTTACCCCAAGTCAATAGGAAAAAGGCCGGATTTCTGGGATTTTTTGGCCATAATTTTTTTTTAATTTTTTTTATTTTTTTATGAAAAAAAGTCGTTTTTTCGATTCGGGACGGGCCAAAAACCGATTCAGTGACCCATTTTACCCCCCCATTTTTGATAAAAGGCACCCCAATTATTCGACAATGATTCGGATTTCGCCCCCATGATTCGGTTTTTGGCACACGCCACCCCGCCCCAAACACCCCAAGTAATAGCGTTATATATATACGCGCGCGCGTGCGCGCATAGAAACGGCCGGCATAAAATCACATTCGATTCGGTTGCCAGGGCCCAAAACCGCAATTTTGTCTTTTCAATTGGGGCTTTTTTATGATATGATTCGTATTATGAAATCAAAAATATCTGTTTTGGCGGCCTTGCTGTGTGTATGGGGGGCCGGCGCCGCACACGCGTCCGATTGTACGGGCGACGGGTGCATTATTGAACCAATTAACCTGGGCGTGGTCCGGGAACCGACCGATTTGGCCCCGGCCGCAATGATTGCGGAATTTGCGATGGTCGAATCGCCGACATATCTGACACCGGCGGTGGTGCAACCCACCCCCGTCATGTACCAGATGGTCGCGCCCGTCACCCCGCGCCCCATTGCCGTTGTCCCCGTCAGTCGGGACGCCCTGGGGACGCCATGGGACGGTGTGCACGGCACATTCCGTCAACGTAAATATGACAAAACTGTTGATTGGCGCACTGGCGTGCCGATTTGGGACGATTCGATTTCCCATTACCGGGACAAGGATTTTAGCGATTGGTACGACGAAATGGACATCGAATATGTCCCCGCCGCCGAAGAAAAGGTTGACGACGGCGATTGCAGTGCATCGCAACAGGTCGAAGCGTTATTGGCCCCCCGCCGCCCCAGCGGTGATTTATGGCTGAACAATCCGGAAAAGTACCAGGCCCAGGATTTGGGTTGCGCCGTGCGCGACGCATTTAACGTCACCGTGACGGAAAACATGGCCGTGATTGAAAATCCGGACGGCTGCCCGTTTGAAAAGCCCGCCGAATGCGACATCTGGCGGCGCAAGCCGATGGTTCGCGAAACCGTCGCCCCACGCAGTAAAAAAATCCGCGCGACAAATATCGATGCCTTTATTATCCAGGCAAAGTGCAGCCCCACCATCACCGCAAACGAACCGGTGGCGGCGCCATTGCTGGACCGGTATAAAATGTTGATGAAATCGGCCCAGGCCTGTTGCACGGACGGCATGGTGTACGCATTGAAAAATGCGGGTGCGACGGACGGTTTGATTTACAAATTTATGTCGGACGACGCGAACTTCTATAACCTGGGGGCGCGGTGCCTGATGACAACTGACGCGGAATTTGACACCAAATATCCCAACACCGCGACGGCGGCCGTTGCGGCGGACGTACGCAACGGATGCCTGTGCCGCGGACGCCAGTGGTTTACGGCCATGCTGGCCCCATTCCAAGAAGCATGGCGTGCCGCCCCACAGTTTGCGGAATCCAAGTTCAATTATACATACACGGACGGCCTGCAACGCCAGGTAACGGTATCGGTTAACAACGACGTTCGAAATGTGTTGAACCAATTGGCCCAGTGCCCATAAAAAAATCCCCCACCGGGGGATTTTTTTTATCCCCGTTGTCATTGCGAGCCATCGGCGCGGCAATCCAGTAAATAATGAACATTGCCACTTTCCTGGATTGCCACGCGGCGGCGTACCGCCTTGCTCGCAATGACAGGGGAATAGTAAGTGTTCAGCCTAACAAAACATCCCCCATTCGGGGGACAATGTTACAAATTATCGCGGCTGCGCCGTATCACCAACATTGCAAACGCACCGTGGAAAAACCGGCGCAGTATGCCAATGTCAAACAACGCCTGGCCACGTTCACATTTTTTGTAATCTTTCTTGCTCATTTTCAACAACGCGGCGGCATCGGCCACACTGATGCGCAGGTGTTGGCGCGCACACCGCATAATATTGCCGTAATAGTTTGCATCGATTAATAATTTTGCCATTATTTTCATCTCCTTTTAAGTTAATAAAACACCGCCCGTAAAAGCACAGGCGGTTGGAGGTTAATAGCTATTCGAAGAAATAGTGTGGCTTATTCGATATATTCGCCACCCTCCAACCAATGGTTGGAATGTTTTATGTCATTGCTGACATCTTCGAAACGGGCTATTAAACCCTACACCGGTTACCCAATGCGTGTGAATTATATCGCATCCCGCGCGAATGTTCAAGGGATTTAAATTTATTGGTGTATGGGTTAATTTACTGGATTGCCACGCCACTGACGTGGCTCGCAATGACAAAGGAGATACAGCGCCAGCCCCCCGTTGTCATTGCGAGTGTAATCGGGCCCCACGCAAACATGTGTTTGCGTGGGTGATGGGCGAAGCAATCCAGTAAAGCGACAGTGGCACCCCTTATCGGGTGATGTGACCGTAATTTTTGGTCAGTAAACGTATGGCCTGGTTCTGGTGGGTTTTCACCTTGGCAATGGGGGTGATGTGAATATTGTGTTCGGGGCGTGTTTGGTAATTCTGTATCATATAAATGCGTTGCTGGCGCAATTGGTACGCGGCGATTTGCAACAAAGTGTCAGACCCCGGTCCGTTGCGGCGGTCATATTCATCGATTGTCCCGCGCAGGGCATTGTATTTCCCCATCAGTGCCACCGCGCCCAAATAATTGGCCAATGGGTCGGACGGTTTGATGGGGATGGCATGATATTCCTTTAACGTGGTGGCGTCGATGCCATCAAAAAATGCGCGGTGGACCGTTTGGTTGAATACCGAGAATTTAATTCCATGACGGTGTAAAATGCCACCCATGATTTTTTCAACCCGGCAAAGATTCTGGCGCAGTGGCAGACGCATAAATTCACGGGTCAATGCCGCCAGACGTTCCGACCCCGCGTCGGGGTACAGAAAATATGTTTCCCCAAATGTTGTTGAAATGCCGGGTTGGGCCGCCAACAATGCCCAACAGGCATATCGGGACATTTCCAAATCGTGTCCATTTTTGATGTGTTGGGGATATGGGCCCGTTGTTATATCGTAATCATGATACACGGTTGTGATGTGGTCATGAAAAAACGGAATCATGGGGCGTTCGTTGTTGGGATATTGACGCGCGGCGGCGTTGTATGCGGCCCTGTTTTCAAATAATGCCGAAAACACCTGGGACTGGATTGTGCGCAATTTTCCCGGATGAATATTATATAAATTGTTCAAATCGGAATACAGCCAGCACTGTGTTCCGTCTGCGCGTGTCCGCCGGGTGTTATTCAATTGTTCAAAAATTTCTGCGAATGTATTCATGAATCCTGGGGGTGGGTTATTTTTTATCTTCGATATTGGCCAGTGAAAACAGCACGGATGATATCAGTGATTGATACGGAACGTGTTGCTGTTCGGCCAGTTCTTTTATCTTGTCCAAAATGGGTCGGGGGATGCGCATATTGATGACGCAGTCGGACTTGTTAAAGGCGCGATAGGCAGCATACTCTTTTAACAGAGATTCAATGTTCATTATAAATAATTGCTGCATGACATTGGGCATACACAATCTCCTATACAGGGGTCCTTACAACTGACTATATCATTGTGTTGACGTTTGTCAATACATTTGTAAATGCCGCTGTCAGTACGGCTGTGCGGGCATTTGTGTGGTCGGGTGTGTTGATGGGGTGGGGCGATGCGACGGCCTTGCATTTTCAAATGAATACATATAAAATTATGACAATTATATTATGTTCGGGCATTGTCCCCAGGAATGGAATCAGAATCATGTTCAAGAAATTAATCGCATTGTTTGTGTTGTGCGCGCTGCACATTGTCACGCCCGCCCGGGCCGAGTTAAAGGTGGATATTGTCGCCGGTGCGACCAATCCGATATCGGTCGCGGTTCAAAAATTTGAAACCGTTGGCAATGTCCGGTCGCGTGATGCGGCTATGATACGGTCCGTGGTGGAATCTGATTTGAAATCAACGGGGCTGTTCCGGATTGTGGGACATGATGCGTTTCCCGAATATGTGGAAATGGGGAAATTGCCGAATTTTAAATCATGGGCCGCGATAAAGACCCAGGTTCTGGTCCAGGCCAAACTGATGGCGGAACCCGCGGGGGGGTATCGTTTGGAATTCTATGTTTGGGATGTTGACGCCCAAGAACAGATAGAGGCGCAATCGCTGGTCGCGTCGCAAAAATCCGCCCGCCGTATGGCCCACATCATGGCCGATGCCATTTATGAACGTTTGACCGGGGAAATCGGATACTTTGATACGCAAATCGTGTTTATTACCGAAACCGGGCCCGTTAATTTCCGCACCAAACGCATGGCTATCATGGACCAAGACGGGCATGGATTCCGTTATCTGTCCGATGACAAGACGTTCGTCATGTCGCCGCATTTTTCGCCCAATATGCAAACGATTGTCTTTTTATCCTATCGCGATAATGACCCGATGATTTGGACGCTGGATTTAAATACAGGCCAGCAACGCCGGTTGGGGCAATTTGGGGGAATGAACTTTTCCCCGCGTTGGTCGCCCGACGGGACAAAAATTGCTTTGTCGTTGGTTAAAAACGGCGTGACGCATATCTATGAATACGATTTGGAAAACAAAACACTGCGCCAATTGACGTTTGGTGGCACGATTAACACCAGTCCGTCTTATTCCCCGGATGGCAAAAAAATGGCGTTCAATTCCAATCAGTCCGGCACCCAGCAGATTCACGTTCTGGACCTGGAAACGGGGAACCAATCCCGCATTACATACGGGGCGGGGCGGTATGCCACACCCGCGTGGTCGCCCGATGGTCAGTTTATCGCGTTTACCAAAATGGCCGATAACACGTTCTATGTCGGGATTATGAATGAACGTGGGCGCAATGAAAAAATCTTGGCCGGTGGCTGGTTTATGGAAGCCCCATCCTGGGCCCCCGGGTCCCGCCGCATTGTGTATTACGAAACGGAAAAGGCCGACGATGATGTCGAACGCGTCAGCCATATTCGCAGTGTCGATATCACCGGTCAAAACGTGTACGATATTGAATTGCCGGACGGTCTGAACGGGCTGGAACCGACATGGTCGCCGCGTCTGCCGTAATGGGGGGATGATGAAATTTGGGTTGGGGATTATCGGCGCGGTGATGCTGATGGGGGCGGCACATGCCACGCCCGCCATCGTGGATTATATTTTTGACGGTGATACATTTGCCGCATATGTGAAACTGGAAGATGGGATTAAGATTTCCGTTCGCGTTCGTTTGATGAATGTCGATACGCCGGAAATTCATGGTGCGTGTCCCCGCGAAATTGAAATGGCCAATCGGGCCAAGTTACGTTTGGGTGAATTAATCCCGGTTGGGTCAACCGTCGAATTAGCCAAGATAAAGGATGATAAGTATCTGGGGCGTATTGATGCGTACGTGAAAATGCCCGATGGTCGCGATGTTGGCGAAGTGTTAATTCGCGAAAATTTGGGCCGGCCATATGGCGGCGGACGCCGCGCACCGTGGTGTGACGGGGGTACGTAAAAACACGCTTGAACAAAACCCCGCAATGCGTTATAATTCCAGATGTTGGGCTGATTTTTATATGCCGAATCCAATGGGACGATTGTCCTGTCCATAAAATTTAAATTAAAAATCCCCATTTTCTGCCCTTTTTATTTATGATTTTTTGCCGATTCCAATCGTCGGTTTGTGTACGGCAATTTTGGTGGTCGGGCCATCGAATGCGGCGCTGAATTGTTGCGGGGGCACTGGTTCGTGCATCACCTTCGACAGCACATATGACAGCAGTTGCACAGATCCATTGATTTGTTCATGCAAAACCACATCCACCACCAGCAAGGGTATTGTGACCACACATAACAAAAAACTGGTCACCAGTTGTGTGGGCAATAAATCATATGCCAAATGCCAAACCCAATCGACGACATATAAATGTGCGGCGGGGTATTATGGCACGGCGGTGGGGAATCGGTCGGGATGCACCGCGTGTCCGTCAAACGCGACATGCGCGGGCGGAAACAATTCCACATTTTCGTGCAATCGGGGATATTATAAAAATGGGTCGGCGTGCACCGTGTGTCCCGGGGGTGGAACCACATCGGCGGCCGGGGCGACATCGGTATCATCATGCTATATCCCGTCGGGCACATCATTTTCCGACGCCACTGGCAGTGGCACATACACATCCAATTGTCCGTATTAAAAATCCGCCCACCGGGCGGATTTATTTTGCCGGCCCCCACGGGGCAATAAAAAATCCCGCCGGGGCGGGGGATTTATGCACTGTGGCGATTGATGGCTTCGCCAATTTCGTCCAGGCTGGCGGTACAGGGTAATTCTTCTTCGAAATAGACGTTGGCCATACCGCTGTGAACGCGACCCTTTTTCGGCCAATACAGACCCGTATCCGCGCCCACCGGCAAAATCGGCAGCTTTAACCGTTCGGCCAAGAACAACAGTCCACGCTTTAACGGGACGCGTTTGCCGGGGCGTGTGCGCGTGCCTTCGGGAAAGATAATCAAAACCATCCCGTTCATGATTTTTTTCGCAACCGCATCCACCAGTTTTTGCATGTTGGTGGCGCCGCGCGCGCGGTTGACCGGTTGCAGCCCCATGCGCCAAAACGCCCAACCGTAAATCGGAATCCACAGCAATTCGCGCTTTACAATAAAAAATGAATTCGGGATGTTGGTTTCCAAAATCGCTACTTCCAGAATGGACATGTGTTTGGCGGCGATAATCGCCTTGCCATCCAGGCGGACGTTTTCATTGGGCTTTGCCGGAATGCCGTCGTCATTGCGCGCGGGATAATGAATGGTGTATCGAATTCCCGCAATCACCCGCGCCAGCATTAATACACCCGCCGCGCACGATGTCACCAGAAATCTGTTCAAACGTTTGTTCATCAACCCCACCAGCAAAATCGGCGCCCATGCGATAAACCACAGTGCCAAAATAATTTTAAAAATCAGGGTTTTTATCATGATGTTTTTTCCTTTTCTTGGGTTTTTTACTTAAAAACTTTCCTTTATCCCCATGATGGTGCCGATATATTTGATATATTCGGTCGTCCATCGTTCAATGCGGCGCGCAACCGGCATCCCCGTAAGTGGCACCGGACACGCCGTGATTTCAATTGTCGGCAATTCCTGGCGCAACAGGTATTTGGCGCGGTTGAAATGGTCAACAGTTGTAATCAGCACGATGCGGTCCAAACCGTTGGCATCAACAATCTTTTTAATGGCGGTCGCATTTTGATATGTGGATTTCGATTCCGATTCGATGGTGATGTGGCGGGCGGGCTTTATCGAATTTGGGGCGCCGGCGCCAATAATGTACAAATCCGCGTTGGGATATTTGCGCAGTTGGCGCATCGCAAACGGAATCCGTCGCCCATCACCCGTCAGCACAAACAGGCTGTCGTTCGGGAACAGCGTTGCGCAACGTGTCGGCGCGGTTGATTTGAAAATCATCCCGCCCAGCACAAAGCAGCTTAGAATCAACAAAGACGGATTAAGAAATTTCATCAGCTGTTCTTTAAAATGGCAAGCGTTGTTTTCTTGGTTATCCAAATGGCAAAGATAATAATCATCACCGGCAATAAAATCAAGGCAATCCATGCGCCGCCCGACAGCCCCATCATCGCCATCAATCCGATGCGGGCACTGCGCGCCGCCGCCAGTATCAGCAGCAATACCGGCGCCGCGGCAATAAATCCGATGCCGCCGGCCGTGATACAGATTTTGGATACAATCAATTGCATTTGACGGGCGACAAATGAATCATGCGCGCCAATTTGATTTAAAATTTCCAATTCGCGGCGGTGCAGCAATGCCGTGTTGCGGGCGATGTATGAAATGCACACCCCAATCGCCCCCAGTATCAGTGCCAAAACCAAACCCGAAATCCAAATCATGCGCGTGCCCGCCGACATCGATGTTTTCAGTGCCTGGGCATGGGTCAAGAAACGCGCCTTCTTGGACAATTGTTCGCCAATGGGCGCCATGTCGGCACGATTTTTGAACTTTAATTCATACATCTGTGGCAGATAGTTCGCCAAATTTGCCCCGTCCGAAATCCACGGGCGCAGCATTGATTCCATGTCCGCGCGCGACACCAGGGTCACGGATTCGAATTTGTCGCGGTTGGCGTCAATAATCTTCTGGGTTGGGGCGGCGTTTTCTGATTTCATCACCTGGACGGTGGCAAACAAATCCCACTGCGCATTCCAACGCATCACGCCCGTGCCAATCGACAGTGCAATCCCCAGCGCCAACACCGATAAAAATGTCAGCAACGACATAATCGCCGTCATAAACAGGGATTGGTCCCGCACCAGTGAAAATACAATCGGTGTCTTCATCTTCTTATCCGTTTTCAATATCATCAAATTGCTTGGACAGTTCGGCAAAATAATTCTGGGGTTTGGGTCCTTTCCATACCTTTTTCGGTTCTGGTGCGGTGGGCCCCTTTTGACCGACAAAGGTCACATGGTGGTTTTCCACGCGGATAACCGGGAATTTATAAGTATCCAATAATTTCTGGCTGTGGGTGGCCAAAATGATGGTTGTGCCAAAAATCTTGTTCATTTGGATAAACAGTTCCATCAACCGCGACGCGTTTTCATCGTCCAAATTTCCCGTCGGTTCGTCGGCCAGCAAAATTGATGGCTGAACAATAATGGCGCGCGCAACCGACACGCGTTGCTGTTGCCCGCCGGACAAGGCGCGCGGATTGGCGTCGCCGTATTTGCCCAGACCCACCCAATCCAAAACCTTGGCCACCAGTTTTTTTATTTTGGCATCCGGCACACCGCGCACGCGCAGCGGTAATGCGACGTTGTCAAACACAGACAAATGCGACAACAGGGAATATTCCTGGAAAACAATGGCCATTTTGTGACGCAAATCGGTGATTTCATCGCGTGACAAATCAGATGTTGATTTGCCGAATAATTTAATTTGGCCGCGCGTTTGCGGGTGTAATTGATAAATCAATCGCAACAGGGTTGTTTTACCCGCGCCCGACGCCCCCGTCAGGAAATAAAACGCCCCCGCCGACATATTAAAAGAAACATCCGTCAGAACGTCGCGTGCGCCATCATATCCGGCGGCCACGTTCGCAAAAGAAATTACAGTCTTGTCTTCCATATCCAAAATAGTATAAAAAAAAAGATATTTGGTCAAGTGTCCAGACACCGTCACATCGCCGCACCCGGACAGATTATTGGGAAAAAAATCCCGCCACGCGGCGGGATTTTTGTTTATTCGGCAACAACCGTTGTTGCATTTCTGTTCAATGACCATACACGTTCGCCGGTGCCGGTGAACTGGGGTCTTTCTTTGCCATAAGAAATGGTTTTGATGCGTTCCGGTTCGATGCCGTCTTTAATCAAAACATGTGCGGCATTGCCGGCGCGCAGCGCGCCCAAGGCCAGGTTGTATTCGGTCGAACCGCGTTCGTCACAGTGTCCTTCCATGATAACATTAATGTCGCGGTTTTGTTTCATAAACAAAGACTGGTCCATCAGTTCTTTTTTTGCTTCGTCGGAAACGACCGCCGAATCAAAAGCAAAAAACACCATGTCGCCATTGATTTCTTCGGTGCCGCGACATGCCCCCAACGCCAACAATCCCGCAATTAAAGCATACTTTTTCATACGTCAATCCTTTCCGTTATTTTGTATAGTGGTGTGTTAAGACTTCTTTCCCTTGGAATGTCTGTAATAGTAACGATGTTTGAAAAATATGTCAACATGTATCGTTTTATATTTTTATTCAATGGTGAAATGTGATATACTGCCCGTGAAATAAATATCAAGTGGGGGGAAATCATGAAAAAAATATCTGTATTTGCATTAATTGCGGCCGTCGCCGCCAGTGCGCATGCCGCGCCCAGCCATATTACACGTGACGGCAACCGCGGTTACAACGTGACATATGATTACCGGGACAAGGCAAAGACCGGCTGGTACGTTACGGGTCGCGCGGAATTAAGCTTCTTGAACTGGAAAAACAAATACAAATCCGAATGGGTCGGCATCGACGCCAGTTCGGATTCCGATAAGTATTCGTTTGAACCGGTCTTTGGCGGGGCGGTATCGTTCGGTAAGAAAATTAATTATTTCTGGCGCCTGGAAGGCGAAGCCGGATATATCGGCAGTTTCAGCGACAAAGACAATGGTTTTGAATTCAAAATTTCTACACCGTATTTGATGGTCAATGGGTATCGTGACTTTGTCAACGGTTTGTATGTCGGTGGTGGCATTGGTATGGCGATTCCGACAACCAAATTGGATGGCGACATCTTTACCAGTGGCGACCGCAGCAAGACAACCGTTTCCCCGATGGGCGGCGTGATGTTGGGCTGGACACATAAACTGGATGACAACTTTGTTTTGGATATCCGCTATCGCTTGGCCGGGTATAACGGGCCGACCCAGACGCGCCACTTTGAAAGTGTGGACGCGGCTGGTCGCGAACATGCGGAATATTTGGAAAACAAGGTCGGATTTGTCTTGGATAATTCCATCTCGGTCGGGTTGCGCTACGAATTTTAATCGGGAAAGGTCTTGACCCGATTCGCGAAAAGTGATAGGATAAAAGTATCAGTAGTAGGGATGTGATGAGAAACGGTTTAAAGATATCAGCACTGTCAATGTTTTGTGTATTGTGCGGCACCGCCGGGTCTGTGGCGTATGGTGCGGCATCGGTTCGTTCGTTGGGCGGAACCGGTACGTATAACGGCGCGTCCAGTGCCGCCGCGGCCAAGGCCAGTTCCGGCAGTGCTGCAATCAACGCTGTGCGTGCGGGTTCTATGCGCGTGTCGCCGTCAAATGCAACGCGCCCGGGTACCGCGGCCAAACCGGTGACCAATTCCACCGCATCCACATCGCGTTTGTCGATTGGTAAATACTTGGGCGGCGGCACCACCGTCAGCGGCGGCAGTTCGATTAAAAATCCGAACCCCGGTACGTCCGGCGGGGTAAATAACAAACCCGGGTCCAGTGGTGGTGATTTTTCGTCCGACGATTTAAATGCGTTGCGTGATGAATTGCAGAAACAAATTGAATCCCTGGCCCAGGATTTGGATACCCAGGTTTCCGGCATTACCGGTCAATTGGATAACTTTGTGACATCCGCCGATTTGGACGGGCTGGTCACGGACGAAGATTTGGCTGGTTTGGCGACAACCGATGATTTGGCGGGCAAACAGGATATCTTGACGGCCAAAGATTATATTACGATTGACGCTGATAATAACATCTTTTTGGAAATTGGCGAATTGGCCAACGATTTGAAATCATCGATTGGTCAGCAGATTCAAATGGCCATTCGCAATAACGCCATCGCGTGGAGTGTTGATGGCGCCACATGGAATGAATTGATTTCTTTGTCTGAATTAACCGGTGTTGACGGTATCCAGGGTCCCCAGGGACCAATTGGTCCGATGGGCCCCCAGGGTGAAAAGGGGGACAAGGGTGACGCCGGCGAAATGGGCCCCCAGGGACCGATTGGTTTAACCGGTCTGGCCGGCCCCCAGGGCGCGCGTGGTGACACCGGTCCCCAGGGTGCAACGGGTCCGATTGGCCCCCAAGGGGAAAAGGGCGACAAAGGGGATGCCGGTGAAATGGGACCCCAGGGACCCCAAGGGTTAAAGGGTGACCCGGGCGACGCCAGTGTCGAATTGGGTGACTATTATAACAAGACAGAGGTTGATAACCGTTTGTTGTTGAAACAAAATTTGTTGGAATCTGGTAATTACATCACGATTTCCGACGGCAAGATTGATGTCAGTCTGTCTGATTTAGAAGCGGATTTAAGTGTTGCCGGTCCCCAGGGTGAAATGGGGCCCCAGGGCGCGCCGGGCGAAACCGGTCCCCAAGGGGAAAAGGGCGACAAGGGAGACACCGGTGAAATGGGCCCCCAGGGACCGATTGGTTTAACCGGTCTGACGGGACCCCAAGGGGCGCGTGGTGAAACAGGCCCCGCCGGCCCCCAGGGCGAAAAAGGTGACAAAGGCGACAAGGGGGATACCGGTGAAACCGGACCCCAAGGTGCCGCCGGCGCAACCGGTCCCCAGGGTGCAACAGGTCCGATGGGACCCCAGGGTGAAAAAGGGGAAAGGGGTGATACCGGTCCCCAAGGGCCCAAGGGTGAACCCGGGGACGCCAGTCTGGAACTGGAAGACTATTATAACAAGACTCAGGTGGCGGGTGTGATTGCCGATGCGATTACAAATGCTTCCTCGAACTATGCGACCGCGGCCCAGGGGGCACTGGCTGAAACTGCGGCGCAACCGGGCGACGCGCCCAAAGATGGCAAAGACTATGTGTGGGTTGTCAATAACGGCATCCAGACCTGGGTCGAAGTCGCCGAATAACAATCAACGCATGTGTCAACATGCCTTATAAAATCTAAACGGGGGAAATATGAAAAAAAACACAATTATCTTTTCTGGCGTTATGGCCGCCATCTTGACTACGGGTGCGGCAAATGCGGCAGTCGCAAAAATCGCCAGTCAGGAATATGTTGACAGACAAAATACTGCCCAGACAACAACAATTACTGAAAACATCACAAACCAGGTTTCGGAAACCTTGAAAAGTTACCCCACCACCGAACAGGTTACCACAACAATCACAAACGAAATCAACACCGCCATCGCCGAAGGTGGTGCCATTGATGAAGCCTTGGCCGATTATGCGACCACCGCCGATTTGGAAAAGAAAGTTGACACAACAACAATGACCACCGAATTGGACAAGAAAGCGGACAAGACAGCCATCGCCGATATGGAAACCAAAACCAGCGCGGCCGCAACTTACGCGGTTAAGGCAACCGAAGGCGTTGCAAACACCGCCACCCAGGACGCGACCAAGGCTTTGACCGCCATCGGTACATTGACAGAATTGACAACCACGGCCAAGGGGAATGTTGTTGCCGCGGTTAATGAAATCGATGCCGCCGTCACAGCCAATGGCGATGCCATTACCGCCGCGCAAACTGCTGCCGAAGAAGCGGCATCCGCCGCCACCGCCGCCCAGGCAGCTGCCACCGCCGCGCAAACAGCCGCATCTGCCGCCCAGGGTGATGTAGATGCACTGGAAGCCGTTGTCACAAACGAAACAACCGGTCTGGCCGCGACCAAGACAATCGCAGACAATGCCGCAACCGCTGCCGCGGGTGCGAAAACTGCGGCTGATGCAGCCCAGGCTGATGTTGATGCCCTGGAAGGGGTCGTGACAAACGCCACAACCGGATTGGCGGCAACCAAGACCATTGCAGATAACGCATTGGCGGCCACCCAGACAAATGCGACAGAAATCGCAAAGAAAGTTAATTCCACAGACCTGGGGGCATTGGCCACAGCGGCCCCGGGTGAATGTGCAGATGCGGAAAGCAAATGCGTGCTGACATTTAACGGTACTGCATATGGTTGGGAAGTGATTGCCCGATAAACATCTGGCAAAAAAATATGGGATGTGATAAATTGACCGGTATATCACATCCCAGAAAATCGCATAACATGCGCAAAAATTAATTAACAGAATATCAGTACAGAATTATGATGAAGACGACAGGTTTCTTAGCAGTTTCATTAACAGCCATTATGGCCGTGGGTGCATCATTGACGGATGGGCATGCAGCCACAGTTGACCGCGTGGCCAGTGTGGATTACGTCGATCGTCAAATTCAGACAATTGAATTAACCCCCGGCCCCCAGGGTGCGACCGGCGCCCAGGGGGCAACGGGTGCAACCGGTGCTGTCGGACCCCAAGGGGCCCAGGGTGCAACGGGTCCCCAGGGGGAACGTGGATTACAGGGCGTCCAGGGCCCCCAGGGCGCAACAGGGGCCAAGGGTGACACAGGCGCCCAAGGCGCGACCGGCCCCCAAGGCGTAAAGGGTGATACTGGCGCGACCGGCGCGACCGGCCCCCAAGGTGCCGCCGGTGCCAATGGTGCAACGGGTCCCCAGGGCGCCACCGGTCCCCAAGGTGTAAAGGGTGATACTGGCCCCCAGGGTGCGACAGGTGCCCAAGGGGCCAAAGGCGCCACCGGCAGTGTCGGTACCGCCACCGCCAACAGTGCCGCCGGAAAATTCGCGCGCACGATGGCTGTGTCTGGGGGAAATCTGACGGTTACGTACGAAAATATTCAGATTCCCGTGGGATCGGCCACCGCCACGACATACGCCACAATCTGGGTGGAATAAAATTAAAAACGCTGTCGAATGACGGCGTTTTTATTTAACTGTGATTTGCATTATCTAAATAAAAACCACCAATGGATTGGTGGTCGGGAAGTTAGAAAAATCATAACAAAGAATGACCCTGACGGTTTTCAAGTACGGGGGTACCCTGTGGTATTACCGTCAGCCTCCCGACCAATGTGGCTGGTGTCGGGTGACCGAACATCCATGCTCGGTGGATTTGATGCGCGCGGCATCACTTTGTTATGGGATTTTCTATGTCCCGAACCTGCATCCCTGCAAATTCATTGCACAGTATAATTAACACATCGCCCCAGTGCAAGGGGGAATTATAGCATGTGGCGAATCCCGCCAATAAACCAATTTATTGGTGTATGGGTGATTTATCGCAGGGTGGGGCGGGAATTTTTATTCGCGCAGGGTCCGGTCATTTGCCGCGGGGGCATCCGGCTGGGTTTCGACGTCCCAGTAATGATAATCGTTGTGGCATCCGAAATTTGTGTGATGTATCCGATATGCCCAGTCATCCATTTGCCGGCGTTCGAATTCGGCCCGAATTTCTTCGTCATATTTATACAAAATGGATTTGACCAGAATTTGAATTTCGCCGCGGCGTTTGTCGGTCGTGTTATCGCCGGTAAAGATTTGCAAATACCCCAGCATGTCCAGATGCAGGAAACGCCCCCCGGCAACAAAGCTGCGCACGACCAATTCATAATCATCCACAACCCACAAATTTTCGTTGTGGCCGCCGATGGCGTCGTAAAATTCGCGCCGCCAAATGCGGACATGATTGGGCACACCCACGATGTGGCGAATTGTTTTGGGATTAATCGGACACGCAACGCATTCGGCATATTGGTGGGCATACCCCGTCAGCGGGTTGACGGCCATTGTTGTTCGGTATGTGCCGTATCCCATGGCAAATCCGGGGCCCCATGTTTCGCCGGTTTCAAACGAATCGTCATCGCGAATAACAATCGACGCGTTGTTGGAATAAATAAAATCGTATCCCCCCCCATGGCGCAAAATTTGGTCGGTTAATTCGGGCATTAACAAATCGTCATGGTCCAGTTCCGCCAGGAAATCGCCCGTGCATAAATTGGCCGCACGCTTTTTCACCCAGCCGATAAACCCGTTTGATTGACGGTTGCTGCGATAATACTTGATACGGTCATCGCCGATGGATGCAAAATATTTTTCCAACCGCGCGGCGTCGGCTGCATTGCTGGAATCATCGACCAAGACCCATTCCCAATTCGGATTTGTTTGGTTCAATACCGTGCGCGCCGTGCGTTCGATGGATTTTTGGGGCGTGTTATACAGCGGCGTGAAATAAGACACCCGGGGCCGATGGAAATCGGCCGTGTCAAACACGGGCCGCATCGCCGGGATATTGTAATCGGTATAATAATCCAGCGTCATCATGGGGATTTCGGGAACATTGTCCGATAATTTTTTAATCACGGTAACGCCAAAATCATACGGGAACGTTCCGATTTGCAACGCGTCATCGCCCGCATCCAGCGCCGACAGGACCGTTTTCCAAACTTCGCCATTATACGGCAAATGTTTTTCAAAATTGGTGATTTGTGTTGCGTCATAATCAATCGGCATTGCGTCGTGCAGAACGACAAATCCGCCAACCGGAATAACGCGCAGGGCATTGTTCAAATCCCGCAAAGATTGTTCATACGAATGGTCACCATCGATAAAGACAATATCAAACGTATCATGATTTTGGGCAAAGAATTCATCCGACGTCATCTGGTGTGTGATGTGTGGGCGGAACATGTCGATTGTGGCCGCGTCAAAAAATTCGCACTGAATACACGGGTCAACCGATGTTTTCGACGGGCATTTAATTTCCAGAAAATTCGTCCATGGGTTCGAAACCCCAATTTCCAAATAGCGGCGCAAATGGTTTTCCGCAATCAGTTTGTTGATAATATACGTACGCGACAGCGGGCGGGCCACAGACATGATAATACTTCCTTTTTCTGAACTTTGTGATTTAAATAATAGGAAAAATACAGACGCGTTTCAATTGGAAATGTTTTCGGGGATTGGGTGAAATTTTCTGCTTGAATAAAAGGCCGCTAAATGGCAGAATACCAATATAAAGGATACACAGGCAGATGCCTAATCCAAAGGGTCGTTTAAAAAACGGCTTTTTTTCATTTTATAAATGCCCAAATTCCTGGGGCTTTATTCCCATTTTGCTTGCTGAAAATAAACGACCATTAAGATGCGGCAACAAAAACGGGGGAAATTATGAAACATATCCTGATACGAATTGCGGGCGGCTTTGTCGCGGCGCTGACGGTTGTTGTGAACTATGGCCACGCGGTGTTGATTTCATCTTGTGGGAATTACAGCACCACACTGAAACAGACCGGTGGTGTTAAGTACCGGGAACGTTCATGTACGATACCGGCATATGAAGAATTCAGTATCGATTTTAAAACAATGTCTGGTGCCGATATTCAAAAATTCCCATATGCCAATACTTGTTTAAATTCAACCCAAGATGTTGGATATACGGGCTGTGCCAGTGGTAATGGGTATTGTAATAAAACGGGTATTGTGTGTTATAATGATTATGCGCCTTTTCTGGCCCAGGATTGTTGTATCATATCCGGGTCGCTGGTTGGGCTGGGGCATGATTGTGCAAATTATACGGATATGGGACGTAAGTGCCAGGTCAAAAGAATTTCTTATGCAGCTGGGTCCATAAATGAATACGTGGCCCATGAATGCGCCAGTGGATATTATTTGACATCCGGTTTGTATTCGAATATAACTGGATGCAGTGGTTATGGCAGCAACCCCAGTGAAATTGTGGGATGTTGTACCGCGTGTTCTGGGTTGGCTGTGTCGGGAAGTAATTTTAACACCGGCCCCCTGGGGCAGACGTCATCGGGTGTGTTAATTGTTGGGTCATCCACCAACATGGGACTGACCGCGTGCAAGGCGGAAATTCCATCGCCCATCGTACAAAAAGATAACACCGGTACGTTCGAGGTTGCATTTTCCGGTACCACCCAATGCCAGTACAAGGCGGGTGTAAATTAAAAAAATGATATTAAATGGCGCAGACTGAAATTAATATTTTGGAAATAGACAGCTGGGACAGCAGATTCCAAAGCGGGGTTGCGCGATATCTGGATGTTTTGGGGGCGCATATGCCCCCAAATGTTCGTGTGTTACAGATTTTATTCCACTATGCGCCGGACGTGACCGATGTGCGCATTATTCCCAGTCAAAATGAATTGCATGTGTGGCATCCGGCCGGATTTGCGTCACAAACATTGTACGAAGCGGTAATGGCCATGTGGGGCGCACGGTTGTCGGCGTTGCCCAATTTGATTGTCAAATGCAATTGTTTGGGGACGGAAAATTTGGCCTATCTTATTCGCAGCCGCGTGCATTGCCGTGTTGTGGGCGTGTTGCATTGCGTGCCGCCGGCGCCAAATGTTCCAAATGGTGCGAAACCGTATAATCCGTATTTTAACATGGATTGGATTATTTCCGTGTGCGGGTGCGCGCAATCGTTTTTGGATGCCGTGCAAAATACGCGGCCCGTGACCGTGATTTACAACGGAATTGAACGGCCGACCGGTGCGCCGAATAAAAAAACAGACGACGTGTTTCGCTTTGTCTGGGTGCATGGATGGGCCCCGCACAAGGGGTTGACCCAAATTATTCCCGCCATTGCGCAAATCGCATCCCAGCATAAAATCGAAGTTCTGGTGTTGGGGGGCGGGGCGCCCGATGATAAAATCCGGGCCCAAATTGCAGATTTGCCCATTCGCCAAATTGGGCTGGTGACCGACCCGGCGGAATTGAACAAATATTATCAGATGGCCGATTGTGCATTGTTCGCATCCCCGTCCGAAGCATGTCCGTTCGCCGGAATCGAAGCCATGGCGAACCAGTTGCCCATCATCAGTACCGACGCCCCCGGTTTGACCGAAATGTTTGGGCGTGCGGCGGTCTGGGTCCCATTGAATGAACAACGCCAGGTGAACGCCGATGCGTACGCCACGCAAATGCGCCGCATGATTACCGATGGGCGTCTGCGCACACGTTGTGCGGTGTTGGGGTATGGGCGGTATCTGGAACGGTACACCGTAAAAAAAATGGCGCGCGATACGCTGCGCCTGTATAACCGGCTGATTACAACAATAAAATAATACATAATCCGATGGCGGTGACCGTGATTGCGACAACCGTCAACGGCCAGAAATATTTTTTCACCAATGCGTTTGCCTGTTCCTGGAAACGCCACAGCAAAAATCCAACCAATGCGAAACGTGCCGTGCGGAATATCGCCGATATTCCCAAAAAGACCAGGGCCGGAAATCCCATAAACCCGGCGCAGATGGCCATTAATTTATACGGGATGGGTGTCACCGCCGTCAAAAAGATGATAAAGATGCCGTGACGGATAAACAAATCCTGGGCCAGGGCGAATTTTTCCATGCTGGCAAAATTCTGAATCAGCCAAATTCCAACCGAATCGAACAGCCACAATCCGATCATGTACGCCGCCGCGCCCCCCACCAGTGACCCCAGTGCCGCCGCAATGGTAATCGGCAATGCGCGTTTTTTGTCCGCAATGATGGGCGGTGTCATAAAAACTTCGGGTGGAATGAACAGGAATATAGATTCACAAAATGTCAGAAAAAAAACCACCCAGGAAAATGCCGGATGTCCCGATTTCTTTAATATGGCGTCAACAAGCTTCATTGATATATGGTCCCCAATGGCATCGAAATTTACTTGATTGTACTGAAATGTCTGGTAATTTACAATCATAAATATTCGCAACAACAGGCATTTTATATGAAAAAACAGATAAATTCAAACCGTGGGGAACGCATCGCCAGCAAGGTTCAAACGTTGGTCGCTGAAATTTTGCGCGATAATTACGGGGATGATGATTTGATTTCCGGGGTGTCTTTGGTCGGGGCCGATGCCCACGGCGGGTTGCAGTTTGTAAAATTATTTTATTATTCACGCAACGAAGATTTGAACGCGGTTCAGCGGCGACTGGACGCAGTGACGCGCCCGGTGCGATTTGAATTGGCCCAGCGCATTGACCAGAAATATGTTCCCGATATCCGCTTTGCATACGACGACACGTTGGAACGCGCCGCGCGCATTGACCAGTTGCTGAACCAGATCAAGGATTAGGGTCACATGGAAATTCACATCGAACAGGTTTTTAACATAAACGATTCGCTGTTGCTGGATTGCTTTTATATCGTCAGTGAATTTATGGGCGATGCGGAAAATTTCTATTATTCCGTCCAACACGAAGTGAACAATTCAAAACATCCGATGTTTGTGTGTATGTCTGGCGTGAATGTTTTGGGCTTTATCAAGGGGCGCTTAATGTTAATGGGTGGGGGCGTGGCTGACAATAAAATGGCGCGCGTGGACCATTTGTATATCTCTCGGCGTTATCAACGTATGGGGGTGGGCGCGCGGTTGTTGGATGCCTATACTGATTATGTGCGGCGCAATGGGGCGAATCAAATTACATTACAAACGCGGTTGACGCCCCAGGCCAAGAATTTTTATCAAAAGCATGGCTTTGAACTGATTAATTCGAATCGGGTCGGCCAGATGCAAAAGTCTTTATAGCGCGTTTGGCTAAAAAATCACCTTGCGACGGCATAAATACTGGTGTATCATTGCCGCATGAGTCAAAAGCATATTCGAAATTTTTCTATTGTTGCACACATCGACCATGGTAAATCGACACTGTCGGACCGGTTGATTGAATTCACCGGCGGTTTGCAATCGCGCGAGATGAAGGCCCAGGTCCTGGATTCCATGGATATTGAACGCGAACGCGGCATCACGATCAAAGCGCAGACGGTGCGTCTGAATTACACGGCCAAAAACGGCGAAACGTATCAGCTGAATTTGATGGACACACCGGGACACGTCGATTTTTCGTACGAAGTGTCACGTTCCCTGGCCGCCTGCGAAGGCGCGCTGGTCTTGGTTGACGCGACCCAGGGGGTCCAGGCGCAGACGTTGGCGAATGCGTATTTGGCGTTGGACAACGATTTGGAAATGCTGCCCGTTTTGAACAAGATTGATTTACCGTCCAGCGATGTCGCCGCAACGCGTGAACAAATTGCGGATGTTATCGGGCTGGATGCGAACAACGCATTGGCGGTATCCGGGAAAACAGGGGCGGGCGTTCCCGAATTACTGGAACAAATTGTGGAAAAACTGCCCGCGCCGCACGGCGATGAAAATGCACCGACGCGCGCGTTGCTGGTCGATTCGTGGTACGATTCGTATTTGGGCGTGGTTGTGCTGGTGCGCGTTGTTGATGGCAAGCTGACGCGGGGACAAAAAATCAAGTTTCTGGCGACGGGCGCCGAATACGTTGTCGATAAAATCGGATACTTTACACCCAAAATGGTCAATACAGACGGACTGGAAACCGGGGAAATCGGATTTATCATCACGGGGATGAAAACAATCCATGATTGCAAGGTTGGCGACACCATCACCGATGCACGCGCCGCGGGCGCGGCCCCATTGCCGGGATTTAAACCGTCGGTGCCGGTGGTGTTTTCATCATTCTTTCCGGTCGAAGCCGATGATTACCCCGCATTCCGCGAAGGTGCGGAAAAACTGGCCCTGAATGATGCGTCATTTATGTTCACAACCGAAAAATCCAGTGCGCTGGGATTTGGGTTGCGGTGCGGATTTCTGGGGCTGTTGCATATGGAAATCATCAGTGAACGGTTAACACGCGAATTTAACCTGAACCTGATTAACACGGTGCCCAGCGTGCTGTACCGGTTGCATTTGCGCGATGGGGAAATTGTCGATTTGGAAAATCCCGCCGACATGCCCGATCCCACAAAAATCGCCATGATAGAAGAACCGTGGGTGCGCGCCACCATCATGGTGCCGGACAAATACATGGGCGGGATTATGGGACTGTGCGCGGAACGCCGCGGGGTCCAGGAAAACATTTCCTATGTCGGTAATCGCGCTGTGTTGGTTTACCGGTTGCCGTTGGCGGAAATCGTGTTTGATTTCTATGACCGGGTGAAATCCATTTCGTCGGGTTACGCGTCGTTCGATTATGTGTTACAGGGATACGAAGCGTCCGATTTGGTCAAGGTGTCCATTCTGGTCAACGAAGAAAATGTGGAACCGCTGTCGTTTATGTGCCACCGCAGCGGCGCAGAAAAACGCGGTCGCCAAATCGTGGAAAAGTTAAAGGATTTAATCCCCCGCCATCAGTTCAAGATTCCCCTGCAAGCGGCCATCGGCGGCAAGATTATTGCGCGTGAAACCATCGCCGCTTTCCGCAAGGACGTAACCGCGAAATGTTACGGCGGTGACATCACACGTAAAAGAAAGTTATTGGAAAAGCAAAAGGAAGGGAAAAAGCGCCTGCGGTCGTTCGGCAACGTCGAAATTCCGCAATCGGCATTTATCAACGCTTTGAAAGTATAAGGATACTGAATTATGAAAATTACCGTATTACAAAATCTGAAACAAAAATTTTATGCGTTGGGCGATTATATGCGTGAATATCGCCGTTTGGGCCGTGAATGCAGACAGCTGCACGATGAATATACGAATAATGTAGCGACGGTGACAGCCAATTTGGGTAATTTTTGGGCGGCGGACGTTCAGGGGGCATCACGACCCACGACATGTGTTCATGCCGGTTATACGTGGATTCGCAACTTAAACGATTCGTGCAATGTGGAACCGGTCTTTTTCGTGTCGTATTGCAAACATTTTGGTCATGAAATTGGGAACGGGGCGTGTGCGGAAACAGGTTGTGCATGCTTTGCCCGGAACCAGGAATGCGTTCGTGCGTGGGATAAATATGTCGCCGCACGTGCCGCGCGTCGCGCATTTTTGCAGGGGGCGAAAACACACACCAAATAAAAACCACAGGGGGGAATCCGTGGCGCATCAATTCTTTTTTAATCCGTATATCCTGGATAATCTGCCGGCGCCGAATACCGGTTTTGATGTGGTCCAGGATTTGTCGGAACCGCGTCTGCGGATGTATGTGACCAGCCGTGGTGTAAAAACGTTCTTTGTACGTAAACGCGTCGCCGGCCGGGACAAGCGGATTATAATCGGAAACTATCCCGATGTTGATATCGAAGATGCGCGCGAACGGGCATCTGAAATCTTGCGCGCGCCGGCACAGAAACCCAAAATCAGACGCAATAAAATCGAATTTAAAAAATTGGTGGATTTATATATGGTGCGCCGTGTTCGCCGCGTTGACATGGCACGCGAAAAATTGGTGCGCGCGATTAACCGGCATTTGTCCCCGTTGTTTACGCGTTATGTGAACGAAATCACATCAGATGATATCGCGGCTGTGTTGGGAAATATTTCCGGACCTGCGATTGCCGGTCGCATTCATGAATTAATGCAAAGCATTTTTAAATTCGCCATCGAAGAAGGCTATGTCAAATCCAATCCCATGACATCCGTGCCCAAGGTGCAACAGAACCGTCGCACGCGCCCGCTGACGATATCCGGATTGCACCGATTGGTTGCGGCCATCGAATCCCAACCGGATGCAAATTTACGTGCGGCGTTTATGATGCTGATATTCGGGTTTGCACCAAAATCCAGAATTTTTGCGATGCGCTGGCGCGATTTGGATTTTAATCATTACATGTGGGGCACGATGCCGTTGTCGGACCGCGCGACGGTTCTGTTACAGGATTTGCCGCAACAGGATGATGATTGGGTTTTTCCCGGGCGGGGCGGGCGGCATTTAACCGACCCGCGTCACGCATGGCGTGCGGTTGCGGCGGCGGCCGGTATTGATAATCTGACGATGGATGATGTGCATAAATTCCTGATGCGGCGTGTGGTGTGGGCATCGGACAAAGACGATATGCGCAACAACATGAACCGATTGCTGGACGAAGTTTTAATGCCCCAGGGGCAAATCTGATTTGTCAAGTTTTGTTACTGTTTGTTATAATTTCTTGACACTATGCCCATAAAATGATAGTTTAGAAATAATGACGCCACCAAGGTGGCCAGAAATTTAACTGAAACAAAGGATAAAAAATGACAACTTTCGAAAAAGTAAAAAAGATTGTAGCGGACAAGTTGGGTGTCGCCGACGAAAAAGTGACTGAAACTGCTTCTTTCGTGAACGACTTGGGCGCGGATTCTTTGGACGTTGTTGAATTCGTTATGGAAGTTGAAAAAGAATTCGATATCACCATTCCGGACGAAGAAGCGGGCAAACTGCTGACCGTTGGTGACGCCGTTAAATATATCGAAGCACACAAGAAATAATTCTTTGTCGGTGTTTTTTATGTTATGACACAAATCCGCTGCAATTACTGTTGTTGGCGGATTTTTTTCTGTATTTCGTTGTATAAAAGGTTTATGATAGGGTGAATATACAAACTTATTTGTAAACCTTTTAAAAGGAAAAATGATGAAACGAGTTGTTATTACAGGTATGGGTATTGTATCGCCGGTTGGGACCGGGGTGGAATATGCCTGGAAAAATATTATTGCCGGCCAGTCTGGTGTTCGCAAAATTGATGAATTCGATGTATCGGATTTGGCGTCGCAAATCGGCGGTATGCCGGTGCGCGGTACCGACGCGGGCCAGTACAATCCGGATGTGGCGGTTGACCCCCGCGACCAGCGTAAAATGGACAAGGCGATTTTGTACGGCGTTGTCGCCGCAGTCGAAGCGGTCAAAGATGCCGGCCTGGAAGAATATGCCGGTGACAAAGAACGCGTTGGCGTTTCCATTGGTGGCGGTATCGGTGGGTTGAACACAATTTATGACAACTGTATCGAACTGCGCGAAGGCGGCCCCCGCCGCATCAGCCCGTTCTTTATCCCCAAGGCGATTATTAACATGACCGCCGGCCACGTGTCGATTAAATACGGGTTCAAGGGGCCAAACATTTCCATCGTGACCGCATGTGCGTCCGGTGCCCATTCCATCGGCGAAGGTGCGCGTTTGATTCAGCACGGTGACGCCGACATCATGATTTGCGGCGGATCCGAAGGGGCGATTGGTCGCACCGGATTGGCGGGCTTTTCCGCGATGAAGGCGTTGTCCACACGCAACGACACACCCGAAACCGCGTCCCGCCCGTGGGATAAAACACGCGACGGCTTTATCATGGCCGAAGGGGCGGGCGTCCTGGTTCTGGAAGAATATGAACACGCGGTTGCGCGCGGCGCAAAAATTTATGCCGAAGTTGCCGGTTACGGCATGTCCGGTGACGCGTATCACATCACGGCCCCGGCACCCGGCGGCGAAGGCGGCATGCGCGCCATGCAGGCGGCCCTGCGGGATGCGGGGTTACAGCCGTCCGATGTGGATTACATCAATGCGCACGGTACATCAACGGGGCTGGGCGATATGGGCGAACTGATGGCGGTGAAAACTTTGTTTGCCGATATGCCGGTTTCGATGTCATCAACAAAATCCATGACGGGCCATCTGTTGGGTGCGGCCGGCGCAGTCGAAGCAATTTTCTGCACACTGGCCATCCGCGACGGTATTGTTCCGCCGACCATCAATTTGAATGACCCCGAAGACGAAGTGGGCAACTTTGACCTGGTGCCCAATGTTGCGAAAAAGCGCAAGGTTGATGTCGCAATCAGCAATTCGTTCGGGTTCGGTGGCACAAACGCCAGCCTGATTCTGAAAAAGGTTGAAAAGTAAAAGAAAAGGGAAGGGGGGGCTGCCCCCCTTTATATATTATGACGAAAAAATATTTATTAACACAAGCACAATATAATGCGTTGGTCCAGACCGGGCCAGCGGCGGCGAAAATATTGCAAGCCATTTCTCCGATTGCCCCCATGACATTGCGCAGTGACCGGGAACCCTTGACACCCGAAAATATACGTAATGCCATTTATCCGTGGGATATGAATCGTTTGCTGTATTATGATTTTCAGGAAAAATCTTTGAATACAGATAACGTTGATGGATACAAAATTCAACCTTTGTTTGATGGTGACAAAAATGATTCCATTTTACCCATGAAAAGATATTTGGAACGGCGTGTGTGCAAAGAAGCCTATCGTGGATATTCTTTGGCGGCGGTTGCGGTTGAATTCAGAAATCTGCATGACGGCCCGTATCGCCCAGGTGACCTGTGGTCGCCGCGCCCCCGCTTGATATGGCATGACGCGAACGGTTATGTGGCCACCCCCGATGATGGATTGCCGTTTGTTGACGACTGTTTGATATCAAGCACGATGCGGCATGTAAATCCCGAATGGGACAGTGAAATTACCAATGCTTTGGTACGATATTGCGCCAAATTATATTGGCAATACAAACTGAACACCAGATAAAAAACGGCGGGATTTTTTCCGCCGTTTTTTATTGATTCGGTCGTTAAAACAATTGGTTATAAAACAAAAAACGGTGCCTGATTCAAAGGACCGTTTTCCTACTGCGTTATTTGATATCATTTTATCCCGGAATTCCGCCCTGTGTCAACACCAAAAATCGCCGAAAACAAACGGTGGTTTACATGGCAAAGAAATATGTCGGATGCGCGGTTGGGGCGGTGTGTTGTCTGGGGTGGGGGACATGTGATGCGGCAACGTTGATGGTCCGCTGTTGCGAACAATTAAATCCATCAACCGGTATGTATGAAACGGTCCGTGCGGAATCGTGCCGCAAATGTCCCGCTGGTTGTAATGATTTGTGTTTGGGGACAGTTGACCCGCCAATTACCATGGAATGTGCAGACGAGTGCAAGGGGATGACGGATTGGGGCGCCCCCCAGGATTCAATCAAGATAGTTTTTTATCAAACGCGCTGTAATGGAATGGCATGCGAATACAGATGCGCGGCGGGGTATTATGGCCAGGGTAAAAACTGTACAGCGTGCCCCGGGAAGAGCATATTAACGCTTGGGCGTGGGGATTATTCAACCAGCGCCGCTGGAACAACGGTGGTAACCGGTTGTTATGCCACGCATGGTGATGATGACAGCGGAGAGTATGACTATACATCACCATGTTATTACAAATAAAAACCGGGGTATAAACCCCGGTTTTTATTTGTCGCCCTTGGCCTTGCTTATGACATTTTTCGTGGTGTCGATGACGGTGGTCTTGGCGCCTTCGATGGTGCTTTTGGCACTGTCCAGGCGACGTATCAGCGCGCGCTTGATTTTACCGCTGATGGTCATGGGCAGTGTGTCCACGAATTCAATCACACGCGGATACTTGTACGGTGCGGTGCGCTGTTTCACGTGCTGTTGCAATTGGCGCACCAACGCGTCCGTGCCGTGGAAATATTTGTTCAGCACGATGGTCGCTTTGACCGCCATGCCGCGAACGGCGTCGGGTGTGCCGGTGACGGCAACTTCGCGGACGGCCGGGTGTTCCAACAAAACGCTTTCCACTTCGAACGGGCTGATGCGGTAACCGGAACTTTTAATCAAATCGTCGTTGCGGCCGACAAACCAGAAATAACCGTCCGCATCGCGGTATGCAACGTCGCCCGTGTGATAATATCCGTCACGATATGAAAACGCGGTTTGCTTGTCATTCTTGTGATATTTTTCAAACAATCCGACCGGTTTGCCGTTCGCCAGATTGACACAGATTTCCCCGACTTCGCCGTCGGCAACGGGACGCCCGCGTTCATCCAGCAATTGCACATCCCATCCGGCCGCCGGCATACCCATACTGCCGGGTTTGGGTTCAATCCACTGATTCGTGAACAACATGACACAGGTTTCAGTTTGACCAAATCCTTCGTGTAATTTGACGCCGGTTAATTTCAGAAACCGTTCATAGACTTCTGGATTCAGGGCTTCGCCGGCAATGTCGGCTTTCTTGATCGCGGACAAATCATATTTGCTGGTATCTTCGCGAATCAGCATTTTGTACACCGTCGGCGGCGCACAGAACGATGTCACGCGGTTTTCAGACAACACGCGCAGCAAATCAAACGCCGGGAATTTACCGCCGAAATCATAGATAAAGACGGTTGCCCCCGCCAGCCATTGGCCGTACATTTTGCCCCACGAACATTTTGCCCAACCCGATTCCGACAGGGTAAAGTGTAAATCCCCGTCGGTCAGTCGTTGCCAAAACAGCGCCGTGTTAATATGTCCCAATGGATATGTGAAATTATGCGCAACCATTTTCGGCATGTCGGTGGTGCCACTGGTGAAATACAGAACCATCGTGTCGTGGTTGTTTGTCGCAACGCGGTCCAGTGTGCGCGGCATATGGTCCAGCGCGTCCGCCACATCCACATTGGATATCAATTGAATATTCTGGTCGCCGATGGATTTTTTGATTTCATCCATAATATAACCGTCATCAAACGCGATGATGTTTTTCACATCGGCCGTTTTGATTCGGTATTCGATATCGTGCGCCTTTAACTGATTCGTTGACGGGATGGGAATCACGCCCAATTTGTGCATCGCCATCATCAATACCCAGTATTCCCACCGCCGGCGCAAGAACAGCAATACCGCGTCCCCGCGTTTGATGCCGCGTGACAACAGAAAGTTTGCCGCCGCATTGGACAGTTCGGATAAATCGCGGAATGAAAAAGTTTTTCTTTCCCCGTTGTCGTTGGTCCACAAAATGGCGGGTTTATCGGGTGTTTCGCGGGCGATAACATCAATGACGTCGTACGCGAAATTAAAGTTCTCGGGGACAATTGGCTGCCCATTTTCGATATAGTCGGCATAATTGTCGAATTTATTTTTCTTTAAAAAACGCAGTGCAAACATTTTGAATCCTTTCCTTGGTTTGTCTTGCTGCATATAATATGGTTTTTGGGGGCCGTAATTACAAGTAAAAATAAGAAATAAAAACGGTTGCTTTTTTCCTAAAAAGGGTGCATAATGCGCGTCGCAAGGTCAGTTTTCGGAGTGTAGCTCAGTCTGGTAGAGCGCTGCGTTCGGGTCGCAGAGGTCGTAGGTTCGAATCCTGTCACTCCGACCAAAATAAGAAAACGCCCCCAAATGGGGCGTTTTCTTATTTTGCATTTCGGGTGCAGGATGAGAACCGTAAAGGTTCGACTATACGTCGGCGCGAACAAGCCGCTGCGTCGTTCAAGCCGTCACGCTTGTCCACGCGATTTTGAAAAATGCGCCCATCTTGTTACTGGACGAAGCGACATCTGCGCCGGACAGCGAAACCAAGGCCAACATCCAAACATCCATCAATGGTTTGATGCGTGACCGCACGACAATCGCGATTGCGCACAGATTGTCCACATTGCAACAGATGGACCGGATTATTGTCATGGATGCGGGGCGGATTGTTGAAATGGGAACGCACAATACGCTGATGCGGCGCCGCGGCCTGGATTACAAATTATGGCAACGCCAGTACAGCGGATTTATGTAATCCCCGTCGAAGCGGTTGCAATAAATTTTATATCTGGCATAATGCCGGCACAATGAAACGAAAGAAAAAATTGTTTGGCCGCATTGGTCCGATTCATTTAATTATTGCTGTGATTGCGATTGCGCTGGGGGTGGGGGTGTATGTCGTCGGGTGGCGGTCACCCGTCGTTGACGCGGCAACATTTCGCATCGACAGTGGGGCGGCCGTGTCGGCGGTCGCGGCGCGGTTACGCGCGGCGGGGCTGATATCATCGCCCGATGTGTTCAAGGCCGCCGTCATGGTCCAGGGCGGCAAGATTCAATCCGGTACATATGATATTCCCGCCCGCGCCAGTACGTTTCGCATCGCGCGCATGATGGCACGCGGTGATGTGGCATCGACATTGGTTGTTATCCCCGAAGGTTTAACCATCCGCCAAATCAAAAACCTGTTGTTGGATACGGCGGCGCTGACGGGGCCGGTTGAATGCGATGTGGCCGACCGGCCGGTATGTCATCTGCATGATGGGGATGTGTTCCCGGACACATATCGCGTGGCGCGCGGCACCAGCCGGTTGGCGGTTCTGGAATTAATGCGTCGCAAAATGGCATCCATTCACGACAGCTGGAACGCGACCGGCGGGCATGCGCCGCAACCGCTGAAAACATGGAACGAAGTTCTGACCTTGGCATCTATTGTCCAGAAAGAAACGCCCAAACCATCGGAAATGCCCATCGTCGCCAGTGTTTATTTAAACCGATTGAATAAAAAGATGCGTTTACAGGCCGACCCGACCGTGGTTTATGCCATCACGGGCGGTCTGGGCGATATGCAGGGACGGGCACTGTTGCGGGACCATTTAAAGACCCCCAGCCCATTTAACACATATACAAATTATGGATTGCCGCCGTCGCCCATTGCCAATGTCGGGCGAAACGCCATTGCGGCAGTTTTGGACCCGGCGGATACCAATTATCTGTTTTTTGTGGCAGATGGTCGGGGCGGGCACAAGTTTGCCGGTACATACGAAGAACATCAAAAAAATCATGCCGACTGGCGTGCGATAAAAAAATTTCGCAATTCAAAATCGAAACCTGTAAATGATTAAAAAATTTAATGATTTTGATTTTTAATAATTTTGACATTGAATAAACACAAACGCCCGGATTTCCGGGCGTTTTATGGTGTGCATAGGAATAATTCCGAATCGCGAACGCGCGTTATCTTAACATAAAATGGACGTTTTTGCAAAAATCTTTGCCCTTGAATAGGATAGTATTCAGTGCCAAAATATTCGTGTAGCTAAGGCAAACTTAGCATCACTACAAATCGAAAAAGAAAGGAATAGGTTATGAAAAAATTAGCTTTGACTTCAATGTTGGCTGTTTTTGCGGTGTCTGGGGCACATGCGGCGAACGTTATTGATAATAATCCGTTGTATCGCCCGGGCCAAGACCGCTTTTACAGCGTGACAACGTTGGGCTCTCATTCCGAAGCGACCGATACATGGGCGCTGCGCGAAGAATTCGGCTATGGTATCACGGACAAATTGATGGTGAACCTGGCGACATCGGCGATGGAAAAAGATTGGTTTGACGCATCTGCATGGCGTGATTTCTCGGTCGGGGTAAACTATCGCGCGCTGGATATGGGCAACTGGAAGGCTGATATCTTTGGCAGCTATGCCTTGGACCCGGTATGGGGTAACCACACACCGTTCCTGGACGAAGATTTCACAACATATCAGTGGACAGCGGGTGTTCGCGGCGGTTATGTGGCCGGCGACTGGACATTGGCGGGTCATGTTGCGTTTGATTACTTGAACAGCGAATCCTTTAACTGGGGCGATGATGGCATCCACAAACTGCGTGTTGGTGTCGACGGCCAGTTGGTGCTGTGCCCGGCATGGAATTTGGTTGCCGGTGTTGAATACACAGGCTTCTTGGATGATGACTTTGACAACGCGGGTCGCTGGAACGGTCAGTTTGGCGTCAATTACAACATTGATGCAACGAAATTCGTCGGTGCGTACATTTCCGGTGAAATGGCACACTATACCGGCGATTGGGAATTTGAAGACGGCTTTGGCTTTGGCTTCAAATTCGGTGTTGATTTTTAATCCAAATCAATATTTAAACTTTGTAGCAAAAAAAAGTCCCGCCCATCGGCGGGATTTTTTGTTGTACCAATGTTTGATTTGTCATGTAGTTCGGTGGAATAAAATCCGCGCATTTACGGGCTTTTTGGCCCGGTTTCCGTATTCTTTTTCCTAGATTTTTCTTGACATCTGTGGGGGGGATGGTTATAGTATGTTCGCTTTCCGTGTAAACAAGGAAAGAAAAAACACAGAAATCTGCGCATTCTGACAGATTTATAATCGCGGGATATCCCGTTGATATAAGTCTGATAGCCGGTTTTGCGTAGATTAAAAGGTATGTACAAACAAAAGAGATTTTTGAATGCCAACAGTAAACCAACTGATTCGGAAACCACGTAAAAAGGTCGTTGTGAAATCCACAGCCCCCGATATGATGGAAAGCCCACAGAAGCGTGGCGTTTGCACACGTGTGTACACAACCACCCCGAAAAAGCCGAATTCGGCGCAGCGTAAGGTGGCCCGTGTTAAACTGGCGAACGGCCGCGAAGTTACCGCCTATATCCCGGGCGAAGGTCACAATTTGCAGGAACACAGCGTCGTTATGATTCGTGGCGGTCGTGTAAAGGACTTGCCGGGGGTTAAATATCACATCATCCGTGGTGTCTTGGATACCAAGGGTGTTGATAGCCGTAAGCAGGGACGTTCTTTGTACGGGGCCAAGGTCAAGAAATAAGTTATATAACCAATCCACACAGGGCAACTTGTGTGAGTAATCTGTTTGTCAGGTGAAGAAACATTAAGGAAAATTAAAAATGTCAAGACGTAAAAGTGCAGCAAAACGTGAAATCTTAGCCGATTCCAAATATGGCAACCTGGTTGTTGCGAAATGTATTAATATTGTTATGTGGGACGGTAAAAAGGAAGTCGCAGAAAATATCGTTTACGATGCGATGGACAAATTGAAGAAAATCGCCAAAGATGGTGATGAATTGACTGCATTTCTGGAAGCGGTCGATGCCTTGAAACCGTCCGTAGAAGTTAAGGGACGTCGCGTTGGTGGGGCCACATATCAGGTTCCGGTCGAAGTTCGCAAAGAACGTCAGCAGACATTGGCCTTGCGTTGGTTGGTTATGTTCGCGCGCAAACGTGGTGAACGCGCCATGGCGGACAGACTGTTCGGCGAATTGCGTGATGCTTTGAACGGGCAGGGTGGCGCATTCAAGAAAAAGATTGACACCCACAAGATGGCCGAAGCGAACAAGGCGTTTGCCCACTTCCGCTGGTAATCTACGAAATATAAAAAGAAAATTTAAGATAAGGAACGCACATGTCTGTTGGAAAAACCGCACCTTTGCATATGTACCGCAATATCGGCATTATGGCCCATATTGACGCAGGTAAAACAACCACATCAGAACGCATTTTGTTTTATACCGGTAAAACCTATAAAATCGGCGAAGTGCATGATGGCGGTGCCACAATGGACTGGATGGAACAGGAACAGGAACGCGGTATTACAATTACATCCGCGGCGACAACCTGCTTCTGGCGCGACCATCGCATCAACCTGATTGATACCCCGGGGCACGTGGACTTTACAATGGAAGTGGAACGTTCCCTGCGCGTGTTGGACGGTGCGGTTGCGGTTTTTGAATCCGTGTCCGGTGTACAGCCCCAGACAGAAACTGTTTGGCGCCAGGCCGACCGTTACAGCGTTCCGCGTATCTGCTTTATTAACAAAATGGACCGTATCGGCGGGAACTTCTTCCGTTGCGTCGATATGATTCGTGAACGTCTGGGGGCAAATCCCTTGGTCGTGAATTTCCCGATTGGTGCGGAAAGTGATTTCCGCGGCGTTGTTGACGTCGTTCAAATGCGCGCCATCGTCTGGGAAGATGACATGGGCAAGGAACCGCAAATCGTTGAAATTCCCGAAGATTTGAAAGCCAAGGCCGAAGAACTGCACAATCACTTGATTGAAGAAGTTGTGACCCTGGACGACGAAATCATGGAAGCCTATATGGAAGGCAAGGTTCCGGATGTCGAAACAATTAAAAAATTAATCCGCAAGGGGACAATCGCCCAGAACTTTAACCCGGTATTGTGCGGTTCTTCGTTCAAGAACAAGGGCGTACAGCCGTTGTTGGACGCGATTGTTGACTACTTGCCGTCGCCGCTGGATATCCCGGCGATCAAGGGGACAAAAATGGACGGCGAAACCGCGGACGAACGTCATGCCGATGTCAAAGAACCGTTCAGCGCCCTGGCGTTTAAGGTTGCAAATGACCCGTTCGTTGGTAACTTGATGTTTATCCGTATTTATTCCGGTAAATTGACATCGGGTTCCTATATCTATAACGCGAATCGTGACAAACGTGAACGCGTGGGTCGTATGTTGTTGATGCACTCTAACAACCGCGAAGAAATCAAAGAAGCGTCCGCCGGCGACATCGTCACACTGGTTGGTATGAAAGAAACCATCACCGGTGACACGCTGTGCGACGAAGCAAAACCGATTTTGTTGGAAAACATCCACGTTCCGGAACCGGTTATCAGCATCGCTGTTGAACCCAAGACCAAGGCGGATATTGAAAAAATGTCCCTGGGCTTGCAGGCGTTGGCCAAAGAAGACCCGTCGTTCCGCGTGTCTGTTGACGAAGAATCCGGCCAGACCATTTTGGCGGGTGTTGGTGAATTGCACCTGGAAATCTTGGTCGATCGTTTGCTGCGTGAATTCAAGGTTGACGTGGCTGTGGGTGAACCGCGCATTGCGTATCGCGAAACATTCCGCAAACCGATTACCGAAGAATACACACACAAAAAACAGTCTGGTGGTTCGGGTCAGTACGCCCAGGTTAAAATTGAATTTGAACCGATGGAACCGGGCCAGGGTTATGAATTTGAAAACAAAATTGTCGGTGGTGCGATTCCGAAAGAATACATCCCCGGTGTTGAAAAGGGTTTGAAGATAGCCCAACAGACAGGTGTTTTGATTGGCTATCCGACGGTGGATTTCAAGGCAACGTTGGTAGATGGTAAATATCACGAAGTTGACTCTAACGTTTTGTGCTTTGAAATTGCGGCGCGTGCTTGCTTCCGCGAAGCCATGAAAAAAGCATCGCCGAAATTGCTGGAACCGATTATGAAGCTTTCGGTTAACACACCGGAAGAATACGTCGGGGACATCATCGGGGACCTGAACAGTCGCCGCGGACAAATCAACGGTATTGAAACACAGTTTGGGAATCAGGTTATTTCTGCGTTCGTGCCGCTGGCGAATTTGTTCGGATATGTCAAAACACTGCGTTCGCTGTCCCAGGGTCGCGCAAATCCGTACATGGAATTGTCGCACTATGACGAAGTGCCGCAGAACGTTGCAGACGAAGTCATCAAAAAATTGACGAAATAAGAATTTATGACTTGTGTTTTCAGATTTTTGGTTTATCTTAGAACCGATTAATCTGGAAGCATCAGTCAGAAATAAATTAACAAAACAAAAGCCTAAGGAGAAAACTATGGCAAAAGAAAAGTACGTAAGAACGAAGCCGCACGTTAATATTGGCACCATCGGTCACGTTGACCATGGTAAGACAACATTGACTGCTGCTATTGTTCACAACTATGGCGTTGGTGCCGATAAAGCCAAGGGTGTTGGCGAAATCGATAACGCGCCGGAAGAAAAACAGCGTGGTATTACCATCAACACAGCACACGTTGAATATGAAACAGCCGACCGCCACTATGCGCACGTTGACTGCCCGGGCCACGCGGACTATGTTAAAAACATGATTACCGGTGCCGCGCAGATGGACGGTGCGATCTTGGTCGTTGCCGCGACAGACGGTCCGATGCCCCAGACACGCGAACACATCTTGTTGGCGCGCCAGGTTGGTATTCCGCAGATTGTTGTTTACTTGAACAAGTGCGACTTGGCCAACGACGCTGAATTGTTGGAATTGGTTGAAATGGAAATCCGTGAATTGCTGTCTGCGAACGACTTTGACGGCGATAACACACCGATTATCCGTGGTTCCGCTATTTCCGCTTTGGAAGACAAGAACGACGGTCTGGGCAAAGAATCCATTGACGCCCTGTTAAAGGCTTGCGATGAATACATCCCGATGCCGGAACGCCCGGTTGACAAACCGTTCTTGATGCCGATCGAAGACGTGTTCTCGATCACAGGTCGTGGTACAGTGGTTACCGGCCGTATCGAATCCGGTGTTATCAAAGTTGGTGACGAATGCGAAATCGTTGGTTTGCGTCCGACCCAGAAAACAACTGTTACCGGTGTTGAAATGTTCCGCAAATTGCTGGATCAGGGTGAAGCCGGGGACAACGTTGGTCTGTTGTTGCGCGGTACCAAGAAAGAAGATGTTGAACGTGGTCAGATTATCTGCAAACCGGGTTCCATCACACCGCACACAGAATTCGAAGCTGAAGTTTATATTCTGACGAAAGAAGAAGGCGGCCGTCACACAGCGTTCTTCTCGAACTATCGTCCGCAGTTCTATTTCAGCACGACTGACGTAACTGGCACCATCACACTGCCGGCTGACAAAGAAATGGTTCTGCCGGGTGACAACGTTCGCATCACAGTGCAGTTGATTGCACCGATTGCTATGGACGAAGGTCGTCGCTTTGCTATCCGCGAAGGCGGTCGCACAGTTGGCGCTGGTGTTGTATCTAAAATCATTAAATAAGTAACGTTGTGGGTCGGTGTAACTGAATTAAAAGCGTCAGTGATTACCGGCCCAAACAAATATAAGGAAAACGAACAATGGTACCTGCATCTAAGATTCGCATCAAACTGACGGCTTTTGACCACAGAGTTCTGATGGAATCCGTAGAAGAAATCGTAAAAACTGCAAAGCGCACTGGCGCGGATGTCGTTGGACCCGTTCGCTTGCCGACATTGATTCAGAAATTTACAGTTAACCGTTCGCCTCACGTGGATAAAAAATCTCGCGAACAGTTCGAAATCCGCAATCACAAAGCGGTTGTCGATATTGTTAATCCAACCCCTCAGACAGTTGATGCCTTGATGAAGTTGGACTTGGCGTCAGGGGTTGATGTGAAGATTAAATTGTAAGTTGATTTCCCGTACACCTGGCCCTGTGGGGCCAGATTTACGGGGGCCAATTAAAACGACAAAGGCATTAAGAAAATGAAACGTAGCGGATTAATTACAACAAAAATTGGTATGACACGTCTGTATGACGACAACGGGGTTGCGCACGGCGTAACGGTTCTGTCGGTTGGTGACTGCGCTGTCATCGGGAATCGTAGTGTCGAAAAGCACGGTTATATTGCAAATGTATTGGGCATGCGTGAAGCCAAGGCGAAACACGTTGCAAAGCCTCAGATGGTCGCGGCACAAAAGGCGGGCGTAAAGCCATACCGCAAGGTTGTCGAATTCCGCGTTTCCGAAGACTGTGTCATCCCGGTTGGGACACAATTGTCTTCTGGCCATTTTGTCGCGGGTCAATTTGTTGATGTCCAGGCGACAAGCAAAGGTAAAGGTTTTCAGGGTGCAATGAAACGCCACAACTTTGGCGGTAAGGAAGCAACCCACGGTGTTTTAAAAGCTCATCGTTCCATCGGTGGTACCGGTATGCGTGAATGGCCGGGCCGCGTTCTGAAAGGTAAAAAGATGGCCGGTCAGATGGGGAACGAAACCGTTTCTGTCCAGAACTTGAAAGTTTTCGGTACCGACGCGACGGAAAATCTGATTTTCGTCGAAGGTGCGGTTCCGGGTGCAAACGGCACATTCGTTCTGATTACCGACGCGGTTAAAAAAGAACAGAAAGATTTGCCGATTCCGACCATGGCTGCGGCCCAGAATGCGGATGCTGGCACAGAACAAGTAACAGAAACCGAAACAGCAGCTGTTGCGGAATAATAAAAGAACAGTGACAGCAAGAGTAAGGTGAATAAAATGCAATTAGACATTATTAATTTTGATGGCAAAGCAGTCGGCAAAGCAGACTTGGCCGACAGCATCTTCGGGATTGAACCGCGTGCGGACATCCTGCATCGCGTCGTTACTTGGCAGCGTGCAAAGTCCCGCGCAGGTACACATGCGGTTAAAACTGTTTCTGACGTCGAAGGCAGCAGCAAAAAGGCGTTCAAACAGAAAAAGACCGGTAACGCACGTCAGGGTGAAAAGAAAAACGTTCACATGCGTGGCGGTGGTGTGGTTCACGGACCGGTTGTTCGCGACCATGCAATCGACTTGCCGAAGAAAATTCGCAGCCTGGGGCTGAAAATGGCTTTGTCTTCCAAGGTCAAAGACGGCAGCTTGATCATCATTGATTCCGAAAAACTGCCGGCGGCGAAAACTGCGGCGTTTGCCAAACAGTTGAACAAACTGGGGCTGACATCTGCGTTGTTCGTGGGTGACCAGCAGTTGGATGACAACTTCAAAAAATCTGCGGCGAACATCGCGAACATCGATGCACTGCCGACAATTGGTTTGAATGTTTTGGACATCCTGAAACATGAAAAATTGGTCTTGACAGCAGACGCGGTCAAGGCGGTGGAAGCAAGATTAGCGTAAGAATTAAAGGGTCATTAAAATGGCAGAAAAAAAAGTGAATACAGAGAAAAAAATCGTTGCGACCGCTGGTACTTATGGTATACTGCGTCGGCCGATTATCTCGGAAAAGGCGGCAAAAGTGTCTGAAAACAACGGGATTGTCTTTGAAGTTGCGGCCAACGCAACCAAAGAAGATGTTGCCCGCGCGGTTCAGGCCATTTACAATGTCAAACCGACCAAGGTTAACATTGTTGTCGTCAAAGGAAAGGTTAAAACTTTCCGTGGTCGCAGCACTGGCACACAGCGCACTGTGAAAAAAGCATACGTATCTTTGCCGGCAGATGCCACATTGGATTTGTCCGCAAACGTATAAGTGAACGTGCCTTGACAGAGAATCCGGATTAACTGGACGTTAGTGTCAAGGCAGAAACAAAGGTAAGAAAAAAATGGCATTGAAGCATTACAAGCCAACAACACCGGGGACCCGTGGTTTGACCCAGGTCGATCGCAGCGAATTGCATCGCGGCGCACCGGAAAAGTCTTTGACGGTTGGTTTAAAGTCCAAGGGTGGACGTAATAATTTTGGTCATGTAACTGTTCCGCACCAGGGTGGCGGGCACAAGCGTAAATATCGCTTGATTGATTTTGGCCGCAAAAAAGCGGGTATCCCGGCGACGGTTGTTCGTCTGGAATATGACCCGAACCGTACGGCGTTTATCGCGTTGATTGAATACACCGATGGCGTTCGTTCCTATATCCTGGCGCCGCGCGATTTAAAGGCGGGTGACGTTGTCATTTCCGGCCAGCGCGAAGACATCAAGCCGGGTAATGCAATGCCGTTGAAGAACATGCCGATTGGTACAATTGTTCACAACGTTGAATTAAAGCCGGGCGCCGGCGGCCAGTTGGCCCGCAGTGCGGGTTGCTATGCCCAGTTGATGGGTAAAGACGGCGTTTATGCCCAGATTAAAATGAACAGCGGCGAACTGCGCAAGGTTCATTCTGACTGCTTGGCGACAGTTGGCAGCGTATCCAACCCGGATCAGCGCAACGTCAACTTGGGCAAGGCCGGTCGTGCCCGTTGGTTGGGTATCCGTCCGTCCGTCCGTGGTATGGCGATGAACCCGGTCGATCACCCGATGGGTGGTGGTAACGGTCACTCTAAGGGCCACACACCGGTTTCCCGTACTGGTATCCCGGCCAAGGGTTATCGTACACGTAGCAACAAACGTACTGCAAAGATGATTATCCGCAGCAGACACTTGGCAAAGAAGAAATAATTAAGGTAGCCGGTGCCCCAGTGGCATCGGCACCAAAGAAAAACGGAGTTTTTTATGTCTCGTTCAGTTTGGAAAGGTCCTTATGTTCATCCTTCTGTCTTGAAAAAGGCAGCTGCGGCGAATGCAAGCAACGACCATAAGCCAATCAAGACTTGGTCCCGCGGCAGCACGATTGTTCCGCCGATGGTTGGTTTGACATTCGAAGTGCACAACGGTAACAAATTTATCCCGGTCTCTATCGTCGAAGATATGATTGGCCACAAGTTGGGTGAATTCGCGCCGACACGCACCTTTAAGGGGCACGCCGCCAATAAAAAGGCCGCGGCCGGAAAGAAATAAGGATTTCTGATTCCCAGCGGAATCATAAATAATAAGGTAAACAGTTATGACAACGACAAGATATGGAATTAAAGATAATCAGGTCCGCGCGTTCAACAAATTGATTCGCGTCAGCCATCAGAAACTGAATCTGGTTTGCGCAATGGTTCGCGGCATGCCCGTTGACCGTGCGATTGATGTCTTGAAATTTTCAAAAAAGCGCGTGTCCGGCGAAGTTTTAAAGACTTTGTTGTCTGCGGTTGCAAACGCGGAACACAACAAAAACCTGCCGGCGGACAGCCTGTTCATCAAAGAAATTTGGTGTGGCAAGGCGCTGACGATGAAGCGCATCATGGCGGGCCCGCGCGGCAGTGCGCGTCCGATTTTGAAACCGTTTTCCAATTTGACAATCGTCTTGGAATCCGGTGTTGCGCCGACCAAAAAAGCTGCTAAAAAAGAAGCAAAAAGCAAGTAAGAGCCATGGCGAGTGGTATGGAATACCCATTCCTGAATAAAGCTATATGCTTCAAGAACATTCGCCATTAATAAATGTTAAGGAAAAAAGAAAATGGGACAGAAAGTATCGCCGATTTCGTTACGCGAATTTATTAATAAAATCACTGATTCTCGCTGGATTGCGGGCAAAAAGGATTATGCCAACCTGTTGGCCGAAGATATTAAGATTCGCAAATTTGTTGAAAAGAAACTGAAAAAAGCTGGCTTGGCCAAAGTTGTTATCGAACGCTTTGCCAAGAAAGTTGTGGTCACAATCCACACATCCCGTCCGGGTATGATTATCGGTAAAAACGGCGCCGATATCGAAACACTGCGCAACGACATCAAGAAGCTGGTTAAAAACGACCAGGTTGTTGTTAACATCTATGAAGTTCGTCGTCCGGATTTGAATGCACAATTGGTTGCATTGAACATCGCGCAGCAAATCGAAGGCCGCGTTTCCTTTAAACGCGCCATGAAGAAAGCTGTTCAGAACGCATCCAAGGCCGGCGCCCAGGGTATCAAAGTTATGTGCTCGGGTCGTTTGAATGGTGCGGAAATCGCCCGCAGTGAACAAATCCGCGAAGGTCGTATTCCTTTGCACACATTGCGTGCGGACATTGACTATGCGTCAATCCAGGCCAAAACCACATACGGCGTTATCGGTGTAAAAGTTTGGATTTACACTGGCGACGTTGTGAACAAGGAAAAGCTGGCGTCCGAAATGGCCCGTCCGACAGAATATGCCGGCAGCAGCGAAAGAAGAAGCAAATAAGTCTAAATACCGCTTAAATTGAAGGATTTGTATCATGTTAATGCCAAATAAAACAAAATTTCGCAAACAGCACAAAGGCCGCATCCACGGTGTCACCAAAGGGGGCAGTGAATTGGCGTTCGGTTCTTTTGGGCTGAAAGCTATGTCGCCGGAACGTATCACGGCGCGTCAAATCGAAGCTGCACGTCGTGCCATTACGCGTCACATGAAGCGTATGGGTAAACTGTGGATTCGCGTATTCCCGGACGTTCCGGTTACCAAGAAGCCGGCCGAAGTCCGTATGGGTAAAGGTAAAGGGGCGGTCGAATACTGGATTTGCCGCGTGAAACCGGGCCGCATCATGTTCGAACTGGACGGTGTAAAACCCGAAGTCGCGTATGAAGCCTTTGCCTTGGCTGCGGCGAAATTGCCAGTCAAAACGAAAATCGTTGAACGCAAGATGAACTAAAATGAACGGGTCCACCCGGACCCGGTGCAACAAAGGTAAGTAGAGATGGCAGAAAAAAACGCTAAAAACACAGCAGAAAAAGAAGCTTTGACAGCCGAAGCATTGCAGAGCAAGCTGGTTGATTTGAAAAAAGAACAGATGAATCAGCGCTTTCAACATGCGACTGGTCAGTTGCCGAAAACACACGTTATTCGTCAAACCCGTCGTGAAATCGCCCGCGTCAAGACAAAGTTAAACGCTGCGAAGTAAGAAAAAGCTTGATTTTTTATTTATGACTGGTACATTTGACCGGGTCATAAGACAGAAATCAGACAGGTAGAACAAAAAAAAGACCTGTTTTTGGGGCGCCGCCCGCCAATAAAACCGGGCATGCGCACCAAGAATGGTAGAAATAGTAAGGACATAAGTTATGCCAAGACGTATACTGCAAGGAACGGTTACAAGTACAGCCAACGACAAAACTGTCGTTGTCGAAGTGGAACGTCGTTTCCGCCACCCGCTGTACGGCAAGTTCGTAAAGCAGAACAAAAAGTACAAGGCGCACGATGAATCCAACGAATTCAAAGTTGGTGACATTGTTGCAATCGAAGAACATCGTCCCATTTCCAAGACAAAATCTTGGGTGGTTAAGGGCCGCGTTGGTGTGTCCAAAGACGGTGCCGTCGAAGTAGTTGACTAAATCACACAGGTTCTTTGAGGTTCTTTCCCGGTCACCGGGGCAGGGCAGTCGGGACCTATAACAAAGCGGTGGGGGATGGCCCCGCTTGCAGGACAAGGATTAAAGTTATGATTCAGAATGAAACAGTTATGACAGTTGCTGACAACTCGGGTGCACGCAAAGCTATGTGCATCAAGGTTTTGGGCGGTTCTCATCGTCGCTATGCCACTGTTGGGGACAAAATCGTGGTTGCCATCAAAGAAGCAATTCCACGTGGTAAAGTTGCCAAGGGTACCGTGCAGCGCGCAATCATCGTGCGCACCAAGTTCCCGGTCAAACGTGCTGATGGTTCCATCATCCGTTTTGACGACAATGCGGTTGTCTTGATTAACAAGAACAATTTCGAACCGATTGGTACACGTATTTTCGGGCCCATCGCCCGCGAAGTTCGTCGCAAATACGACGTTCAGAAAATCGTGTCCTTGGCACCGGAAGTTATCTAACACTGGGCATCTGCCAGAAGTAGAGAAAAGGTTATAAAATGAAAATTAAGAAAGGCGATGAAGTCGTAATTATTACGGGGAAATACAAAGGCGTCAAAGGCAAAGTGCTGGAAGCGCGCCCAACCGAATCTCGCGTTGTGGTCGAAGGTGTTAACCGTCGCAAATGGCATATCAAGCCGACACAGGAACAGCCGGGTCATATCGTTGACCGCGAAGCACCCCTGCATGTGTCGAATGTTGCCTTGATTGACCCAAAGACCAAGAAAGCAACACGCGCCGGGTTCAAAATGGACCAGGGCAAAAAGGTTCGTATTTCTAGAAAATCTGGGGCCGAAATTTAAAAAACTGGGGACCCGCTGTTACGGGACCAAAACGTTAAGGATTAAGAAATGCAAAGCAGATTGCGTGAAATTTATGAAAAAAACATTGTGCCCGAATTGGTAAAAGAATTCGGTTACACAAATACACTGGCTGTGCCGAAACTGTCCAAAATCGTGTTGAACATGGGCGTCGGCGAAGCGATTTCCGATAAAAAGAAACTGGATGCGGCGGCGGCTGATTTGACCGCGATTGCTGCACAGAAGTCCGTTATTACCCGCGCGAAGAAATCTATCGCGACATACCGCCTGCGCGAAGGCCAGCCCATCGGTACCAAGGTTACCCTGCGTGGCAAAAGAATGTATGATTTCTTGGATAAATTGATTACGGTTGCGTTGCCGCGCGTCAAGGACTTTCGTGGTTTGTCCAAATCCAAATTCGACGGTCGTGGAAACTATGCCTTTGGTATCAAAGAACATTTGATTTTCCCGGAAATTTCTGTTGATAAAATCGATGCAATTCGCGGGATGGACATCGTCATCGCGACAACTGCAAAAACAGACGAAGAAGCACGTGCATTGCTGACAAAAATCGGCCTGCCGCTGGTGTTGAAATAATAAGAGTAAGGAAAAAAAATGGCTAAATTAGCGTTGATCAATAAACAAAAAAGACGTGAAAAGCTGGTTGCTCAGTATGCTAAGAAGCGCGAAGCAATCAAAGCAAAAATGTCCGTCAATGCCACGCCTGACGAACGCATGGACGCGATGAAAAAATTGGCCAAGCTGCCGCGTAATGCCAATCCGACACGTTTGCGTAACCGTTGTTCGGTCACGGGACGTTCCCGCGGGTTTTCGCGTATGTTTGGGCTGTGTCGCCAACAGGTTCGCACCATGGCGTCCGAAGGTAAACTGCCGGGTGTTCGCAAGTCCAGCTGGTAATTTAATCACGTTAAGCTGTGGACAATGCAGCTGATACAGAAAAACACAGGGGGCACCCTGGTACTGTAAGGAGTAAAATATGTCATTATCACATCCCATCGGAGATATGTTGACCCGTATCCGTAACGGGCAGAACGCCGGCAAAGAATTTGTCACCATGCCGTGCAGCAAACTGCGTGCAGCCGTTTTGGCCGTTCTGAAAGAAGAAGGTTTCATCACCGATTTCCGCAAAGAACAAATTGATGAAAAACGCGCGAATTTGGTTGTCGAACTGAAATATGTCGGCGGCAACGGCGCCATCCAAGAAATTTCCGTCGTGTCCAAACCGGGCCGTCGTGTCTATTCCGGCAGCGCGAAAATGCCGAAAGTTTTGAACGGTTTGGGTGTTGCAATCGTTTCGACACCGGCCGGCGTTATGACAGATCACAAGGCACGCTTGATGAATGTTGGCGGCGAAGTATTGTGCAAGGTAATTTAATTGCTGTTCGGCAATCAGATATAAGGAATTAATATGTCTCGTGCAGGAAAATATCCAGTTCAACTGAAAGACGGCGTATCCGTTGCAGTTGTTGATAATGCCTTGGTGGTCAAGGGACCCAAAGGCGAATTGAAAATCGCGTTGGATTCGAAAAATGCCGGATTGGTTGATATCCGCATCGAAGGGTCCGAAGTTGTTATTACACCCAAAGATGCCGAAGATAAGGCATCGCGCGCCATGTGGGGCACAATGACCCGCAATATCAAGGCGGCGGTTATCGGTGTTTCTGAGGGCTTTGCCAAAGAAATGTATATGAAGGGCGTTGGTTACAAAGCGTCTGTCAAGGGCAATGAACTGGTCTTGGTTGCCGGTTATTCCCACGACGTTATTATGCCGATTCCGGCGGGCTTGACCGTGGAAATGGGCGCGACCCCGACAGAATTTGTTATCAAGGGTATGGACAAATGCCTGGTTGGCCAGTTCGCCGACAAAGTGCACAAGGTCCGCAAGGCCGACCCGTACAAAGGTAAGGGCATCTTCTATAAGGGCGAAAAAATCCGCCGCAAGGAAGGTAAAAAGAAATAATCTGTTGTGGAAAGTGCTGATGGCCTGTAAATGTTTTGCCCTGAAACTGGGGCAAAAATTCAGGCAGATGGCATTCTGGCAATGGAACAACCAAAACAAAAAATAATTTCCGCTGTTACGGGAATATCAAAAAAGGAAATAAAATGTTAAAACATTTGTCTAGTGAAGAAAGACGCACGCTGGCAAATCGCGGTGCGCTGAAAAGAAAAAATCCTGGCAAAATTCGTTTGTCTGTATTCCGCTCTGATCGTCATATTGAAATCCAGGCTATTGATGATGTCAAGGGCCACACGGTTTGCGCCGCGTCGTCCAAGGAAAAAGGGTTCAATGGCAAGGGTTGGAATGTTGCGGGTGCTGAACTGGTTGGCAAAGCCTTTGCGGAACGCGCGATTAAGGCCAACATTGCAGAAAATTGTTATTTCGATCGTGGCGGTTATCGTTATCATGGTCGCGTAAAGGCGCTGTGCGAAGCAATCCGTGCAGGCGGCGTTAGAATCTAAGAATTACGGAGTACATAAATGGCACGTTTTGATGATAAAAAATTGCAGACGGATAACCTGGTAGATAAACTGGTTTCGATTAACCGCGTTTCCAAAACGGTTAAGGGCGGTCGCAATATGTCTTTCTCGGCCCTGGTTGTGGTCGGGGACAAGGCTGGCAAGGTCGGCTTTGGCAAAGGTAAAGCGTTGGAAGTTCAGTCGGCTGTGCAAAAGGCGACCAAGGCTGCCAAGGCGAAAATGATTCGCGTCCCCCTGAAAGAAGGTCGCACACTGCACCACGACAGCGCCGCCAAATACGGCGCCAGCAAATTGGTTGTTCGCAGTGCGGTTCCCGGGACCGGTATCATTGCCGGTGGGGCGTTGCGCGCGGTCTTTGAATGCTTGGGCGTTCAGGACGTCGTTGTGAAATCCCAGGGTTCCAACAATCCCAACAACATGATTCGTGCGGCGTTCTTGGCGTTCTCTAAAATGAATTCGCCGAAAACTGTTGCGGCACGTCGCGGCAAATCCGTGGCTGAAATTATCGCCGGCCGTGATGGCAAGAAAGCTGATGCGGCAGATGCCGGGGAAGATAAATAATATGTCATCCGCCCACACGGGCGGACGGCAAAAAACGGAGTGTTTTAATTATGGCAAAAATTGTTGTAAAGCAGATTAAAAGCATCATCGGTCGCCCCGAAGCGCAGTGCAAAGTTATCAAAGCATTGGGCCTGGGCCGTATCGGTAAAAGCAAAGAAGTCAATGACACACCGGCTGTGCGTGGCATGATTGCAAAAGTGTCCCACTTGGTCGAAGTTGTGGCTGAATAAAAATTAAACCGAGTACGCAGACCACACTTGTCTGCGTGCGCAAAAAGATTACATATGTAATCAAATAGGATGCCGGGACAGCCCGGAATTCTATGCAGGAATAAAAGGATATTAAAAATGAAACTGAATGCATTGATGGATAATTTTGGTGCCAGAGCAGACGTGAAACGCGTTGGTCGTGGTATTGGTTCGGGCAGTGGTAAAACAGCCGGCCGTGGTCACAAAGGGCAGAAAGCACGCAGCGGTGCGCGTAAACAGGCAACATTCCAAGGGGGCCAGATGCCGATTTTGCGTCGTTTCCCGAAGTTTGGTTTCAACAATCCGTTTGCCAAAGAATATGTCACAATCAACCTGGGCGATATTGAAAAATTTATTGCCGCGGGCAAAATCGATGCCAAGGCACCGGTTACAATTGATTCCTTGATGGCGGCGAAAATCATTAACCGTAAAATGTCGGGCTTGAAAGTCCTGGCAAAGGGTGAAATCAAAACAGCCGTTAACGTTGTTGCGGACAAATGGTCCAAGGCCGCCGAAGAAGCGATTGTCAAAGCGGGCGGTTCGATCAAGAACAAATAATAACCTGAACCAGGAAGCCAGGGAAGGGGGCGGACATGAAAAAAATTCTGTTGGTGTTGGGGATTGCGTTGGTGGTATTGTTGGGAATTTTCTGGGCAACCCGGAAAGTTTCCACACCGGCCGAACCCACCAATGCCCAGGATTTTGCGGTTTTGTCCGCCGCCCTGAATGGCCAACCGGTGGTTGCCGTTGGCGAAGATGGTGGCGCATTGGTCAAAATTCCGGCCACACCGGAATTAATTGATATCGCGACCAAGGCGCACACGACAACATTTGTATCGGTTGAAAATCCGGTTCAATATGTCCAGGATGGGTTTATTTTGGTCAACATTGTCCCGGTTTCGGTTTTGGCCCAGAATCCGGAAATGACCAGCTGTGCGTATCGCGTGTTTTATGGCACAGCAGAAGATATGACGGGCGATTACGCGGTCGCGGTCTGCAATAATTAAATTAGAGAGAGATACGGTAGAATGAAGTTTTTTAAAGATTTTTTTGGAAACCTGTCTGATTTGCAAAAGCGCATCCTGTTCACACTGGGGGCGTTGATTGTTTATCGTATCGGTTCCTTTATCCCGTTGCCGGGCGTGAATGCATCAGCGGTTTTGCACTTGTTCACTGGTGACAACGGCATGATGGGAATGTTCGACATGTTTTCGGGTGGTTCGCTGTCGCGTATGTCGGTGCTGGCGCTGAACATCTTTCCGTATATTTCCGCGTCCATCGTTTTGCAATTGTTGACCGCAACCAGCAAATCTTTGGGTGAATTGCGCAAAGAAGGGGAATCTGGCCGTATCAAAATTAACCAATACACACGCTATCTGGCCGTATTTTTGGCCGTGGTCCAGGGTTGGGCCGTGGTTCGCGGGCTGGAATCTATGGCGCCGGTTAATGGGATTGCAGCGGTTATCAACCCCGGGTTTGCATTTGAATTGTCGGCGATTATTGCATTGGTCGGCGGTACGGTTTTTGTTATGTGGTTGGCCGAACAAATCACCGCGCGCGGTATCGGCCAGGGCGCATCCCTGTTGATTTTCGCGGGGATTGTTGCGGAAATTCCGGGCGGTATTGCCAAAGTATTTTCGTTGGGTTCGGTCGGTCAGATGTCCCCGGCAATGATTGCGCTGATTGCGGGCTTTGTCGTTGGCATCGTTGCATTGATTGCATTCTTTGAACAGGCCCAGCGTCGTATCCAGATTCTGTACCCGCGCCAAGTCATGGCGAACGGGGTGATGAACACCAACGCATCTTATTTACCGATCAAGGTGAATATGTCCGGCGTTATGGGCCCCGTCTTTGCGGCCAGTATCATGATGTTGCCGGCATTTGTTCAGCGCTTTGTCCAAAGCGAAAGCCTGGTCGTGCAAAATATCATGGGATTCTTTACATATGGCACATGGACATATCTGGCGCTGTACACACTGTTGATTGCGTTCTTTGCGTATTTCCAGACCGCCGTTATCTTTAATTCCGAAGAAACCAGCAACAATTTGAAAAATGCTGGCGGATATATCCCAGGTGTTCGTCCGGGTGAACAAACCGTTCATTATCTGGATGCCGTGGTGTCGCGCACAACAGCGATTGGTGTTTTGTACCTGATTGTGGTCTGTGTTGTGCCGATTATCTTGAACACACATTTGGGGATGCCGTTGGTTATCGGCGGAACCAGTGTATTGATTGTGGCCGGCGTGGTCTTGGATACAATGAACCAGGTCCAGTCCTATTTGGTGGCCAAACAATACGGCAGTGTCATTAAAAAGGCACAAAAGAAAGGGCGTTTCCGCGGCTAAATCACGCGGGGGCACCAATCCGCAATATGCGGACAAAAAGTAAAGTAAGATTTGACTTTTGCTGGATTTTGTATAAAATTATCCAGCAAAATAGAATAAACCGGGGCAACCCAGCCATGGAATAATCTGTAAACGGATTATTTAAAATGAATGGGAAATCTTGGTTTCGTTGCAGGATGTCGGGGTTCGGCAGACTGTGCAGTAATAAAAAGGAAAATGAAAGATGGCACGTATAGCAGGTGTGAACATTCCGACAGAAAAACGTATTGAAATTGCGTTGCAGTATATCCATGGGATTGGCCCAGCCAAAGCAGCCCAGATTTGCCAAGCTTTGAAATTAAAAGATGGCATGCGCGCAAAAGATTTGACTGACGCGGATGTTGTGAAAATTTCGAATTATATCGAACAAAACTTCAAGGTAGAAGGTGACGTTCGTCGCGAAGTCGCGATGAATATCAAACGCTTGCAGGATTTGAAAGCGTATCGTGGTATTCGTCACCGTAACCGTTTGCCGGTTCGCGGTCAGCGTACCCAGACAAACGCCCGTACCCGCAAGGGCAAGCGCGTGGTTGTCGCCGGTTCCGCAACCAAAGGGAAATAAAATTTAATATAACGCCACGTCTGTGGGCGTTGGGCTTTGGTCATGTAACTTTTGTACATTCCCGCCGCCCGACATCCCGCATCCGTACCGTTCTCTTAAATTTTTAAAAAGGTAGAGATTAACACCACAGTTAATTGAAGACATCGAAAAAGGTAATAATAATGGCAGTTGCAAAAACAAAAAAGAAAGTCGTTAAAAAAGTATCCCATGGTATCGCCCATGTGGTCGCGACAAACAATAACACACGTATCACAATCACGGACCAGTCCGGCGCTGTTTTGACATGGGCGACGGCGGGCGCGAATAATTTCAAGGGCGCCAAGAAATCCACCCCGTACGCGGCGACAATCGTTGCCGACGCGGTTGGCAAAAAGGTTGCCGAAATGGGCATGAAAACGGTTGACGTTTTGATGCGCGGTATCGGCCAGGGTCGTGAATCTGCGGTTCGCGGTTTGTCGAATGCCGGCTTAATCGTGCAATCCATTACAGATACGACCAGAATTCCACACAATGGGTGCCGTCCAAAGAAAGTTCGTCGTGTTTAATGAACATAAATCCCGCCGCATGGCGGGATTTTAATTGATGTAATAACATTTGTCTGTGACCATAAAAGTGCCCGATGTGTCACTGTATCCAGGGCCCGGAAATTGATAGCATGATGTAATGGCAGTGGTGCCCGGGGTCGATGTTGTGGCCGGGCCACCGGAACTGGGGCAGGGCGCGCATCCCGATATGCCATCGCTGCTGTGGCCATAGTATCCAATGGCGCACCGGTATGATGTCGTTGCATTACATACAGGCGAACCGGATGCGCATGTACAGTATCGGTTTACTTTTTTCTGATATCCGGTGTTGCCGGCAGACCAATCGGAATCACTGACACAGTTGTTACAGGTGCATACACAGGTGGTGTACAGGCTGCCCGGGCAACTGGGGCCGATGGATGACGGGCTGTTTGTGGTATATCCGGGCTGGCACGTGGTGCATGATGTAATTTTTATTTTGGTGCGACTGCCAACGCCCTGGTAACAGGCCGTATTTGTTCGTGCGCAGTTTGATGCGGTAAACACATTGACAATGTCGGCCGTGCACGTAATGGGGTTGCAAGTTTCTGCATCCACCGCCATTGGGGCAACGGCCAAGGCCGTGCATATTAAAAATTCGGATTTTTTCATTTTCAATTCCCTGTATTTTGTGTTGAAACAAAATGCCGCCATGGAATTGGCGGCCGGGGATTTGAAAAATCATAAGTTAAAAATGACCCCGCGGTTTTTGGAAAGAATTCCTGTTGTATAACCACAGACCCCCGACCAGATTGCAATCGGGTGATATAAAACACACGGCACATCTTTGCACCGTTGTGTTTATGTCGGATTCAGTACGTCGCCGTACTGTTAACTTATGGGATTTTCAAGTCCCTGAGCCAACATCCCTGTTGATTCAATTTGCAGTATATAAATTGCACACTGTGAAGTAAAGAATAAAAACAAAGTCGGATCGTGCATCTGTGATTGTGACGCATTTTTTTTGTTGCATATATTCCTTGGATGGCCCAAAATAGCAGACATCTGAACAAAGTATTAGGTGCCGAATCCAAACCACCGATTGTATTGTTCGGATTGGATGTTGAAAAAATTCCTGATTTCTGCATGATTTAATTCCCCGATTTTTGCCGAATATAATCGGTGGTTTTTCTGTTCTTTTGTACATGCCGGATGAAATGCGGGAACATTATGCCCATCTGTCGGGGGCGATGATGCGCACGGATTTGGATGTTGTGGATGCGCCGGGTGGATATATCGCCGTGGACCGGGGGCAACGGACATTCGGTGTTTTTGACCGGGCGCGGAAATTTGTATCGCAATCGTTGTCATATCGTTACGATGCAGCCCGTCATCAGAAAATTCCCCGTCGCACGTGTCTGCGCCGTGCGCCGTTTATAACCGAAACAGTCTTATATTGCGGGCGGGACATGGGATTTCATTTCGGCCATTTTTTATTGGAAGGATTGTCGCGTATCTGGCCCGTGTTGTCGGATGAATATCGCGGCATGAAACTGGTCTTCACCCAGAATGAATATGCCGCCATGCCGTCGTATGGTTGGGAATTGTTGCGGTTGGCGGGTGTGCATCCTGATGATGTCATCATGATAAACAAATCCACGTGTTTTTTTCGTGTTTGTGTTCCGCGTCAATCGTTTTGCATTGCCCTGTATGCGTCGCCCCAGTTTGCATCGGTAATGCGCCGCATCGCCGATGCCGCGCGTGGGGATGCACAATATGACAAAGTCTATTTGTCGCGGGCAAAAATGGGTGAACGAAAAACATATGGCGAAGAACGTGTGCAAAAAATTTTTGAACAAAATGGATATACCGTCATTTATCCCGAAACATTGCCCCTGGAACAGCAAATTTATATCGCGGTCCATTGCACCCATATGGCGGGGTGTGCGGGGACGGCGCTGCATCTGGCGGCGTTTATGCGTCCCGGCGGTACCGTTATTCAATTAAAGCGTAACAGCGCCCCCGACGACAGTTCAATGACCCAAGCGCTGATATGCCGAATGGTCGGGGCCCGTCTGGTGTCGATGTGGGCCAGTATTGAAAATACACCGACCCCGCATTTTACCGATACCCCCCAGATTATTGGCGTGACGACACAGATGCAGTGCTTTTTCAATGATGCGCATTTTTCGTATGACGCCGCCGATATTGCGCCGAACGTCACGGCGTGGGGCGAATATAACATCGCCATGGAACGATACCGCGCGCGCCGTGGGTCGGATGTGTCCCGTCGTAGCCGGGGGATGATTGTCCGATTGGTTGGGGGATTAATTCCCGTCGCCACATGGCGTCGGCGCGCGCGTCACCATTTGCGAAACATTTTGCATCTGGGGCGATAAAAATCGCTTGGGACGGGGCGAATATGAAAAAGATGCTTTTCTTGAAATTCATTCTGTGATAAAATTACGTGAATATTAAAGAGAGATCGTATGAAAAGATTGGCTGTTTTTTCACTGTTATTTGCCGGAATTGTGACCGCCGTGTCCGCCGCCGTCCCGCAACAGCGCCGCGGCCAGGCGACAACCCAATCTGCACCCGCGGCCGGCGCCACCGCCGCGCGCAGCGCCGTTTCCGCACGCAGTGCAACGGCCCGCAGTGCCGCCCCGGCGCCCACCGCCACAACCGCCGCACGCAGTGCCACCGCCGGTCGTACAACCGTTGCCCGTGGGGGGACAACCGCCGCGGCGCCGACCACTGTTTCCGCCCGCGCCGGCGTCACCCAGAAAGTTATCGGCACCGGGACCAAGGTTGCCGCCGCGACAAAGAACACCGTTGTCAGCGAAGCGTGTCAGCAGAAATACGACGGGTGTATGGATTCTTTCTGCATGTTGGATAACGATACCGGTGGTCGTTGCATTTGCAGTAACAGAAACGCGGAACTGGACGATATTCTGGCCGAAATTGAAAAACTGGACCAGCAAAGCTATCAAATGGCGACGGCGGGCGTTGAACGCATCGAAATGGGTGCGGACGCCGATGCCGCGATTGCCAGTGCGAACGCCGCCGCCCAGTCGGTGATGAAGGCTGAACAGGCCAGCGGCAGCAAACGTCGCACACTGGATTTATCCATGTGGGACACGTTCACATTTGACGATGACGAAGATATTTTTGGCGAAGGCAACACACTGCAAAGTGTTATTGATGGCAAGCAGGGCGATGCCTTGCACCGGGCGGCGGCGGAATTGTGCGTGGCCCAGATGCCCGAATGTGCGAATGAAATTTCTATGTTGCAGATGATGTACGCGCAGAAAATTAAAAATGATTGCAGTGCATATGAAAACAGCCTGAAACAGCAAAAGAATTCCAGTGCCCAGAAATTGGCTGCCGCGGAAAAGGCCCTGCGCGAAGCGGCGCTGGACCAACTGCGCACGGCGAACAAATATGATTTGGGCCAGTGTACCGTTGAATTTAAAAAGTGCATGGCCAGCACCGGCGGATGCGGCGATGATTTCAAGGGATGCGTTGGCATCGCGGCCAGTGAACAGATTAAGGGTCAGACCCCGAAACAGGTGTCAATCACCGGATCCAAAACAAAAATCACAATTGCCGCGTCCACGTACGACACACTGGAAGCCAAGAAACCCATGTGTATGTCGGTGACAAATTCGTGTGTTGCCGTCGCAGACCAGGTCTGGGACACATTTATGCGTGAGGTTGCCCCTCAATTAAAGACAGCGGAATTACTGGCTGAATCTGATTTACGTACCAG
>OFFN01000056.1_pt1 | contig 120665 bp, 100 predicted proteins | sample 1521381 | NCBI WGS metagenome assembly OFFN01 (sample SAMEA3504112, study PRJEB24116) | mouse gut metagenome | biome: mouse gut; feature: mouse-associated habitat; material: faeces | place: Denmark | collected 2011 | reverse complement strand
CATCTTCTTCGCCCGTCAGGAGCTCCAGAAACGTTTCGCCGACTACCGCTGATCCCCGGCTTCAGCCCGATTCATTAAATAGCAAAACAAAGACATACAAAAATGTTCTCTTGATTCTACTTTGAAAGCATAAGAAATTACTATAGATAGATACCCGTCAGGCGCAGTGAGTGATCACCGTGCCTGACTTTTTTATGACCTCTAAACAACAGAAGTCCGGACACTCGGCCCGGACTTCCTGATATCTGTTTTGATCTGCAATCAGTCGCGGCTGCTGCCGAAGAAACGGAGCAGATAGAGGAACAGGTTGATGAAATCGAGATAGAGACTCAGCGCGCCGAGAGTAGCGAGCTTGCCTACAGAATCGGCCGGCATCTGCTGTGCCATAGCCTTGATCTGCTGGGTATCCCATGCTGTGAGACCAATGAAGATCAGCACTCCGGCACCCGATACGATCCATTCCATTGTAGTGCTTCTCAGGAAGATATTCACAACGGAGCAGATGATCAAGCCGATAAGAGCCATGAAAAGGAACGAGCCCCATTTGGTCAGATCCTGCGTGGTGAAATATCCGTAAACACTCATCGCGCCGAAAACGCCGGCGGTTATGAAGAATGTCTTTGCAACGGAAACTCCGGTAAAAGCCAGAAGTATCGGGAACAGCATCAGACCGTTGATCACGGCAAACAGGTAGAACAGCATCGTAGCCGTACCGGTGCTCAACTTATTGATGCCGCCGGAAACACCGATCACAATGCCGAGTTCAGCAAAGACCAGAACCCACATGGCCCATCTGTTTGCAGCGAAGAAGCCGATAACGCCCTCTGACTGTGCGCAGAACATAGCCACGAACGCCGTCACCAGCAACGCCAAGAACATCTTGACATACACACGCTTCATCGTGGCTGAAACCTTTGCCTCAAGCTCATGCACGCCGTAAGGCTGCGGATTGTAATAGTTTTGATAGTTATTTTCCATAATTATTTTGCTTTGGATTAATATAACGGAGAGATATGGCCATTTGTTACATTCTTTCAGGCACTTTTATGCCCAACAGCCCCATGGCCGAACGGACGGTGCGCGCCGTCGACTCACTCAATGCCAGACGAAGGGCTCGTTTTGCCGGATCTTCCTCCCGGAGTATGGAGCAATCATGATAGAACTGATTGTACTCCTTCACAAGATCGTAGGCATAGTTGGCGATCAAAGCAGGGCTGTAAGAACGACCGGCCTCGGCAACAACCTGCGGATAGTCGGCAAGACGCTGGATAACGGCGATCTCGCGTTCTTCCGGCTTGACGCCCTCATAACCGCTGAACGACATGCCGGCTTCCTCTGCCTTGCGCAACACAGAGCGGATTCGGGCGTAGGTATATTGGATAAACGGACCCGTATTGCCGTTAAAGTCAATGGTCTCTTTCGGATTGAAAGTCATATTCTTGCGAGGGTCAACCTTCAGAAGGAAATATTTCAGCGCGCCAAGACCCACCATCTCCGAGATCTCGTTGATCTCTGCCTCTGTGCAGCCGTCGAGCTTTCCAAGTTCCGCACTGACGGCACGGGCGGTCGACACCATCTCGTCCATAAGGTCGTCGGCATCAACAACGGTTCCCTCGCGGCTTTTCATCTTGCCTTCGGGAAGTTCAACCATGCCGTAGGAGAAGTGAACCAGATCCTTGCCCCACTTGAAGCCAAGACGGTCGAGCAGCAGAGACAGCACCTGGAAATGATAGTTCTGTTCGTTGCCTACCACATAGATCATCTTGTCGATCGGATAATCTGAGAAACGCATCTTGGCAGTGCCTATATCCTGTGTCATGTAGACCGACGTGCCGTCAGAGCGAAGAAGGAGCTTGTGGTCAAGACCCTCTGCCGTCAGATCGGCCCATACAGACCCGTCGTCTTTGCGGTACATCATCCCTTTTTCAAGCCCTTCGAGCACCTTTTCCTTTCCTTCAAGATAGGTCTGGCTCTCATAGTAGATCTTATCGAAATCAACGCCCATGCGCTTATAGGTCTCGTCAAAGCCGGCATAGACCCATGAGTTCATCATCTCCCACAGGCTGCGGATCTCAGGATCCTTGGCCTCCCACGCACGCAGCATGGCTCGAGCCTCCTGCATCAACGGCGATGCAGCCTCTGCTTCCTCTTTGGTCTTGCCCTCGGCCATCAGCTGTTCGAGTTCGGCCTTATAGTGCTTGTCGAAAAGCACATAGAAATCGCCTATCAGGTGATCGCCCTTCACACCACGGCTCTCCGGGGTAGCGCCCTCGCCCCATTTTTTCCAGGCGAGCATCGACTTGCAGATATGGATACCGCGGTCATTGACTATGTTGGTCTTGACAACGCGGTTGCCACACGCTTTCAGAATTTCAGCCAGAGAATAGCCAAGCAGATTGTTGCGCACATGTCCGAGGTGCAACGGCTTGTTGGTGTTGGGCGACGAATATTCCACCATCACCAGCGGAGAATCCTCCGTAGCCGCTTTCATGCCCCAGTCACTGCTCTCCTGCACATGGCGGAGTACTGTCGACCAAAATCCCGGCTCTATAACTATATTCAGGAAGCCTTTGATCACATTGAAGCGGTCAACGGCAGGCTCGTTCTCCACCAGCCAGTCGCCGATCTCCTTGCCGACGGCCTCCGGCGATTTGCGTGCCACCTTGACCCAGGGGAAAACCACGATCGTCAGATTGCCTTCAAATTCCTTTTTCGTTGTCTGAGGCTGGATGGTCTTGGGATCCGCATCAACCCCATAAAGTTCTTTGACCGCACGGGCAACGCCCTGCGCTATGATATCATCTATCGACATTGCTTTTCTTTATTTTGTAATGTTCTATTGTTCAACGCGCAAAGATACGCATTTTTATTGTATTTTTAATCATTAGCCACGCTTTCATCACTCATGTCGCCCGAGAAGTTCCTCAAACAGATCTATATATCGTCGGGCTATGACATCCGAGGCGAAACGCTCGCGCACCTGTTCATGCAACCAATTACGGTCAGCGGGATTCGCGAGAGCCCATTTGATACCCTCGGCAAAATCCCGGATATTGCCGAATTCAGCAAGATATCCGTTCTTCTTATGGTCTATTATATCCCGTTGGCCGCCATGATCGAAGCTCACCGGAAGCGCTCCGGCGGCCTGTCCCTCTATGAGCGTTCCGGGGAGGGTTTCATAAACCGACGACGAGATGACAACCGACGCACGGGCATAAAGTTCGCGGACTATACGGCCATCGTTGATCATTCCGAATCTCAGATGCGGAAATCTCAAATCTTCAAGTCCTCGCGGATCATTCATGCCCCCGAAAAACACGGCCGTAGTGTCCCGGGCCACCTCCGGATCATTGTCAAAGATATAATTGAGCGCATCCACCGCCATCCCCAGACCCTTTATAGGATCGTCCAGACGCGCCGCGCCCATCAGGATCACGCGTGTGTCCGAAGGTATGCGGCTGAGCTCCAGCCCCGGTGTTGTCGAGAACGAATCCACAGGGAATGCATTGGGGATAACTCGCAGATCACGCCCCGAAAGCAGCGAGCTTCTGCGGCCGCACTCCGCAAGCCAGTTGCTGACGGCCACGAACGTGATCGGCACCTCATCATAGAGCCTTTTTTTCTTTTCCCACGTCCGTCGCGAGAGATCCTCATCCTTTGTCCCGGTCAGGTAGCGGCAACGGCCACACCGGTCGGTATATCCCTCGCAATCAATTGAATGATGGCAGATTCCGGTCAGATTCCACATATCGTGCATAGCCCACACGATCGGCTTTCCGAGACGACCCAGACGGCGGATCCCATGCAGCGACAGCAATCCCTGGTTGATCCAGCTCAACACTATGACATCGGCCGAACGGACATCGGGATGATCGCTCAGATCCACTCCATGCGACGCCGTCGACACTTTGAACAGATTCTCACGCGAGAATCCGTTGGCCATCGCTATCCCGAGACGCTCCATCATGAAAGGATAGCCGCGGCGAAGACGCGATTGCGTCACGGCTTGGACGCTGGCATCATCGCTGATCTTGTTGAACACGATCAGACGGGCATCCACCCCCTGGGCATTCAAGGCCTGCACAAGACGGCGCGTGACAACCGACGCTCCGCCGAGATTATCGCTGTGACAGATAAACGCCACTTTCAGCGGCCTGCTGTCCAATCTGATATTTTCCTTTTTCTGATTCATTGCTCTCGTTTCATTGCCGGAACGGCCACTATTTCTATATCCGCCACTTTTAGGCGTGTTTCAAGATACTCTTTAAGTTTCTGACGCTGATTTTCGCTCAGTGCCGACGAAAAATGGACAAGAGCCACATTGACCGTATCCATCTTGTTGGTCCCCACCTCGGCGAAAACAGACCGGTTGATCGCTATGTCCGAAACCTCCGGGAATATAACCTTCAGCTCCGGTGCCACCTCTTCGCCTGCGTCCCGACCCATATTCGAGATCACGCGCCGCAGGGAATCAATCTGTTGCTGCTGACCCATGATTGTGGTCTGCGCCATTTGATAGACCGTACGCGTCTCATCAACAGTATTCGCCGGCTCGGCCGACGATGTCAGCGAGCCTTGTATTATATGCAGCCGTGTCCCCTCAAGCCCGTAGAACTTGAGTCGCGACGACAGCGCGAGTTCAAGAGAGTCGAGCTGTAGCGGCTTGCCGATCAGAGAGATCGAGATAACACGCTCGCCATTGTCCGTATAGGCCTTGTCCGACACCACCTGCGTCTCCGGAAAAACACATTCATGGCTCACGAACGCATTGGCTCTCATCAGAAATTTATTCTCGCGAAGCATATTGTATGTCAGCCAGATACTCGGGAGCATAGTCAGGACAGCAAGCGTATACACGATCCGCTTCACCTTACGGGCGCGCGCCGCATCCACCGCCGCCGCGCTCTTGTATCCTAAAAGCTTGCATCCTATGAACGTGGCGAACGCTATGTAGATCGAATTGATTATGAAAAGATATGACGCTCCGAAGAAATAATTCAGCTGCCAGGTGGCGAGCCCGTAACCTGCCGTGCAGAGCGGCGGCATCAATGCCGTGGCTATCGCAACGCCGGGAATCACATTACCCTTGCTCCGCGACCCTATGGCAAGGATTCCTGCGCCACCGCCCACAAAACCTATCAGCACATCATAGATCGTTGGCGATGTCCGGGCCAGCAATTCGCTGTGACCCTCCCCCACAGGCGAGATCATGAAAAACACCGTCGACGCGAGAATCGAGAATCCGGCAGCCATCAGCAGATTGCGCAACGCCCGTTTGATAAGTTCGAAATCATGGATCCCCACCCCAAGACCGATACCGATTATAGGCCCCATAAGCGGAGAAATGAGCATCGCGCCGATAATGACAGCCGTAGAATTTGTGTTCAGTCCCAGCGAGGCTATCAATATAGCCAGTATCAGGATCATGATATTGGTTCCGTGGAACGACACGTCATCGCGGATCGACTGCTCCGCATCGCTCTGCGGAATCAGCTGCTTGCTCAACGTGAAATAGTTGACAAAAAAATCCGATATCTTATTGGCTATTCTATTTTTCATAACTCACTCAAAATATTTTTCTTACCTGCGCGTCAGCAGCCCTTTGACCGGCAACAGGCTCCCGGGACGGATACGCTCTATCTTAAGGACTATGCCGAGATAGACTATCAGCAACGCCGTGCGAACAGCAAAGTCAATCCATTCGGTGCCGGTAGTAACAGCCACCGACAGAGCCCACAATCCCAGTGCCAGCAGGAAGTATCCGCACAGACGGCCGGTCTCGTAGCCGATAGGATATTTGATCCGGCCCACAATATAGCTCGCTACCATCATAACGCTGTAGCACCCCAGAGCCGCCCAGGCACAACCCATGTAGCCCATCACAGGAACCAGCAGACAGTTCAGGCCGATAGTGACTGCAAGACCGGTCAGCGAGAACCACATCCCCCAGTGCGTCCTGTCTGTCAGCTTATACCATAACGACAGATTGAAGAAAACACCGAAGAAAAATTCAGCTATCATGATCAGTGGAACAACTCTCAGGCCGCTCCAGTAGTTTGATGAGATGAAATAGCGCAACACATCCATATAGAACATTACGCCTAAGAATATCACCATCGAGAACACCACGAACCATTTCATGGCATCGCGGTAGCTCTGCATGCGGTCCTCGCCGCGCTCTTTGCTCTGAGCGAATATAAACGGCTCGTACGCGAAACGGAACGCCTGGATGAACATCACCATCACTATCGCTATCTTATAGTTGGCTCCATAGATTCCAAGCTCAGTCATTGCGGTGGATTTATCGGCCACCAGACCCGGAAGCAGGATCTTGTCTATCGTCTGATTCATGATACCGGCTACTCCGAGCACCAACAGTGGATAGGAATACGCGAGCATCTCGCGCCATAGCTTGCTGTTGAAACGCCACCGGAAGCCGCGAAGCTCCGGAATCAGCAGGATAAGGTTCAGAGCCGATGTGACGAAATTGGCAAGGAAAATGTATCCTATCCCGTAGTGGGGATCATAGAACCATCCTATCGACTGGGGACACACCTTCCAGAGCCATGGACACAGAAGGATGAAAAATAGATTCAACCCTATATTAAGCCCTATGTTCACAAGCCGCAGAAAAGCGAACCTCATCGGACGGTGACGGAAACGGAGATAGCTGAACGGGATCGCCGTGAATGCGTCGAGAGCCACCGCCGCGCCCATCAGAAGCACGTAGCTGTAGTGGTCGCCGCACTCAAGAACGCGGCTGACCGGACCGATAAACACACACAGCAACACGTAAAACGCCGTCGAGCTGACCGCCAGCGAACACAACGAGGTCGAATAAACCTCCATCGGATCTTTATAGCGTTCGTGGTTGGCGAAACGGAAAAAACCGGTCTCCATCCCGTAGATCAGGATTATTAGAGCCAGTGCCACTATCGAATAGATAAACGTTACCAATCCATATTCCGCTGCCGGGAACATGATGGTGTAGAGTGGCACCAGACACCAGTTGAGAAAGCGTCCTATGATGCTGCTCATTCCATATATTGCCGTATCCTTGGCCAGGGATTTTACTCCGCTCATTTTTCTTTTAAGATAAACATGCCCTTCGTGGGTGCTTAAAAATTCAGTGTCCCCTGCTCCGACGGATGCTTCTGCCCCAGATGGACATAAGCCAGCTCCGTCACCTCGCGTCCACGGGGCGTTCGCTTGATGAAGCCCTCCTTGATCAGGTAGGGTTCGTAGACCTCCTCTATCGTGCCTGGATCTTCGCCCAGCGCCGTGGCTATCGTGTTGAGACCCACCGGTCCGCCTTTGAATTTCGTGATGATCGTGGTTAGGATCTTATTGTCTATCTCGTCAAGTCCATAGCGGTCTATATTGAGTGCCTCAAGGGCATAACGCGCTATCTCAGGCTCTATGACTCCCGACCCTTTCACCTGTGCGAAATCTCTGACGCGGCGCAGTAGCGAGTTGGCGATTCGGGGCGTGCCGCGGCTGCGCATCGCTATCTCATGGGCGGCCGCACCTGTACATTCCACCCCTAAAAGTCCGGCCGAACGGAGTATTATCCGCTCCAACACCTCATGATCATAATATTCCAGATGGCAGTTGATGCCGAAACGCGCTCTAAGCGGCGACGTCAGCAGGCCGCTCCGTGTCGTTGCGCCTACAAGGGTGAACGGCGACAGCGACAGCTGAACGCTTCGCGCTCCGGGGCCTTTGTCTATCATTATGTCAATGCGGTAATCCTCCATCGCCGAATAGAGATATTCCTCCACTACGGGACTCAGACGGTGGATCTCGTCGATAAACAGAACGTCGTTCTCCTCCAGCGAGGTCAGGATTCCGGCCAGATCGCCCGGTTTGTCGAGAACCGGTCCGGAGGTAACCTTGAACCCTACACCGAGCTCATTGGCTATGATGCCCGAGAGTGTCGTTTTCCCGAGTCCGGGAGGGCCATGGAGCAACAGGTGGTCCAATGCCTCGCCACGCATACGCGCCGCGGCGACAAACACTTTCAGGTTCTCTACAACCTTGTCCTGTCCGCTGAACGAATCGAATTCCGACGGGCGCAGAGCCTTTTCGATCTCGCGCTCCCTTTCCGGAAGACGCGAGGCCTCGCGCACGTCGCGTATGTCAAATGAATCGTCCATCTGTCTCTTCTATATTGCTTATTTTGCGCCGCCGTACAGAACGGGGTTCGTGTCCGCGTCGTTGTACATCTTCATCTGGCGGTAGACCTTCATATATTTTCGTCCGGCGGCTATATCCTCCAGCAACTGGTTGATAGCAGTCGTCAGATCCTTCTGCTGCTCTAAAAGGACAGCCAGCTTTCCGCGGCATTTCGCTATATGCTCTGCGCTGGCATCCGTGCGCTCTGTCTCTGCATTCATGTGATAGATCTTGAGCGCGAGGATCGAGAGACGGTCAAGAGCCCATGCCGGACTTTCTGTATTGATCGTTGCGTCGGCTGCCACCTTCACTCCTGCATATTTCTCGCGGAAATAGCTGTCGAGTTCCTCAACCATGTCGGTGCGTACCTGATTGGAGGCATCGATACGGCGTTTGAGCGCGAGCGCGGCCACGGGGTCTATCTCCGGGTCGCGGATTATATCTTCCAGATGCCATTGCACGGCATCCACCATATTCTTAGCATAAAGCGTATGCTCTATCGTACCTTCGGTATAGGGATTCGGATGTGGAGCGTCTACGTTGTCCGTCACATGATAGGCCACTGTGGCCTCATTGAATATATCATAGCATTTGTCGGCTGTTCCCATGTTTTTTCTGTTTTAGAGTGTGGTTAATATTGAACTGGTTAATACGGTTGTTCCGGAGGGAAAATGCCTCCATCCGCTCCTATACGGTCAAGATAATGGCTCCGGATATCGCTCCAACGGTAATACGGGCCGCTGACGGCCTTCACCGGCAGACGCATCTCCCTCTCGTTGAACAGCACCTTGACCAGCACATCTTCAGCCCTGTAATCGGCTTTGCCAGTCGGACGGTAGAAGATCATCTGGATATTGCTTGCCATCGGCAGGAGATCATAGTTGTGCCATTGGCTCTCTATTGCCGTCGGATCATTGATCTCGCGGCCATAATCGTCAAGTTCCATCAGGACAGCCATCGGAAGCACTACCACTTCATGTCCGAAACGCATGTTGGCGCCCGGTTCCCGGCGCATGATGGCTGTGTCCGCACTCTCTATCCAGTTGCGCATCAGATAGCGCTGGCGCATCGGTCCCGCTCCATCGGTCATCTTTGTGTTCCCGTAGCGCAGGAACCAGTTGGCATTGTCAAGAACCCATTTCGAATGAAGATCCTTATCTGTGAACAGATCGTATCTGGCTTTCTGATCATCATGGCTCTGCGCATTGGCCGTGATGCGGAATATGGCATCAAACAGCCCACGGCTGTCTATGCTGTCGGCAATGAACTGCGGATCATCGATCAGCTGTCCGGCAAATGCCGCATAGTCAATCTTGTTGGCCTCAAGAAGCGCGTTTTCCTCCGCGTTCAAGCGTTTACGGGCTTCGTTATAACGGTTTTCAGCCGCGGTGTCGTTATAATTCAGATAGCGCACATCTCTTTTGCTTCCATCCGTGGTTATCTCTATATTCGGATTGAACGCCTTCAGTTCCTGCATCTCATTGTCCATCGACAGTATACAGCGCACAACGTCGGTCGATCTGGCATCGACACGCGATTTTCCGCTGAAGATCTCCGGGAAATTGCGCGTCATGCGCTGGGCTATCCCTCGGTGCTGGCGTGCGCCGAGCGGTGTCAGCTCCCCGTCGCGCCCTCGGGAATTTATCTCTATCTCGCGCAGCTGAGCCATCAGCTCTTTTCCTTGTTCGGTCAGTTTTCCGTTACGTTCTGCCGGGCGCAGAAGATCAATCGGTGAATGATAGACCCACGTTCCTATGTGCCACCGGCTGCCATGACGACCGTAATGTTCCATGTGGAACGGCTCATAACCCTTGGGCGTGGCCGTAAGCTTGGGTAACGGCAACTCGGGGTAGGGATAGGCATAATAGTTGCTCGCCGTCTGCCGGTTGGCTACGGTCGGTTCAGCGGCAATCGCGGTCAGCACGAAACTGCCGGCCAGAAGTGTCAGTGTCAGTAAGCGTTTCATCATGATAGCGGTTTATGGGGTGGGACTAATTCCTCGTCAGGGGCATTATTGCACGGGACGCACGGCCTTGTTCTCTTCATCGGCCGGTGGCATACGGCGCGACAGCTGATCCATCACGCGGTGCATGTCGATCACTGTTTTGCCACACTCCTGCTTAAGCACTTTGCGGTGGGCTTTCTCCTGGGCTGTGCCTTTAGCACGCCATAGGAAATCGACTACTTTTACCGCATCCGAATTGGTAGCGCGGTCCTTGATCGCATAGTAATCATTGCCGATCACGGCGTCTATGTCCCCTTCAGAAAGGGCTTCTGTCAATGCGCGGTATTTCTCGCTCTTGATCTGCGAGACGGTCCACTTGGCCGTGGAGTTCATATAGTCTATATCGGCTTGCTCCTCCGGTGTCGGTGCCGACACACTGACTGCACCGGGAGTACCCGTAGCGGCCGCATTTTCGGCTACGACGCCTGTTGTATCAGCTGCTGCTGACTCGGCATTGCTGTCACTGCCCGATCCGCCAAGCAGCCACCACGCAAGCGCGGCCACTGCAACCACGATCACTCCGATCACGGCATAGCGCATATAATCCGGCTTGGTGTGATCTTCCTCTTCAACCACTTCGCCACGTGTCTCATTGGTGAATTCCGGGGCCTTGATCTCCTGCTTGCGCTCCACGCGGATCGCGCTCGGAGCCTTCTCTATCGCCGGAGCTACGGGTCCCGTTGTGGTTTTCTCTGCTTCCTCTGCCTTGGATTCCTCCGGTTCCTCAAGCGGCAAGGTCTGCTCCTGGAATTTCTGCCGGGGAGCCTCTTTTTCTGCAAATGGAGCCGACGGGATGACAGGTTCCTGTCGCGGTGACGAAGCGGCCACCATTGGCTTCACATCGACATTATATGTCTCCGGGGTGCTACCCATCAGACGATGGGCGCGGAAGCCATGGAAACGGCCGGCGCGTAGCTGACAGTATTCCGGTGTATTCTTTTCTATGTTGAGCGATTCCTCCACAACGCGGCCATCGCCGAAATCAAGTCGTAGTACTATATCTTTCGAATCCGGCTGGAGTACAATATCAAGAGGTATAGCCTCGGCGAGCGTTTCGGGGGTGAACTCCTGCGTATAGGTCGAGAAATTGGTCGACGAAACGGTGATCTTCACCTTCCCTTCGCGGAAATCCATATTGGAGATCTCGAAACCATCCTCTGTGCGGTTTGCCGTACGCTCGTCGATCAGGATGGTATATGTGTCTATCGGTGTCCCGTTCTGTGTCGTGACGGTATATGGCACGCGACGGCGGAACACTACCCCGGCATGGCGTGCACTGTTGACAACGAGTGCCGGACCATTGATCCTTACATAGCGGTTAGTTGTTCCTACCTCGAATTTCACCGATACCGGATCAAAACCCTCGGCAAGATAAGTCACGGTCAGATGGTCGGAGAACGAGACACGTTCTGCCGATGATTCAACACCCTCCGGGCAGACCACCATCAGAGCCTTGTCCAACGGCGATGTCACCACCGGGAGCGGATCCGATTCAAGCATCTGTTCTGTCACCGGTACTACCACTACGCCACGATACGTTTCGTAAGCCTTCTGACGTGGAAAACCGAAGATATTCGATAGTTCCGTCGGTGAAGAATAGCTGCGCATGCACACACCCGTAGCTTCTACGCTGCCCTCCGACTCCTCACTGCCGCGCAAAGGTTCCTCGGGAAAACCACTCTCCCCCACAAGGCGGTCAAGCAGATCCGGAGTCAGTTCCTCTCCCTCTATCGCACGGCTTTTAACCGCTGCAAGAAGATTGACTATCGGACGGCCGGCAAGAAGCACATCCCGATCCATCAGGAGAGTGACCATCAGCACCGGATGGCCCTCAGCCCCGTCGAGTATAAAATAGGAGAAAGCACGCTTCGTCGATGCGCCCCACATCAGATAGCCATCACTGAGGCTTGTGAAATGTGCGGCCACCTCGCTCAGTGCCGGAAGCTGCACTGCCGGTGCTCCGGCCGTGGAATATGTTGCCGATGGGCGGTCCTCATTGACCACCGTTACAGATATATCGAGATACTTGTACTTTGAGCTCATTGAACTGATTTAATCTTATTGCAAATTTACTTTTCAGAATATATCGAGATGATTCCGATATTCTTTTAGGAGTGAGCGATGGGGCTCATCTGTCCGTATACGCCACACCCAAGATACTATTTCCTGCAAAGTTAATCAAAAATCCCATTCACCCTAACTCCCCACCCATTTTTTTATCCTTTTAACCTCCAACCCCTCTCCCCACTATCTAACTCTCCCACTCTATCATCCCTGTCGGCGTATCAATCCCTGTCGGGGTAACGGCTCTCCGAGCTGTCTACCGCCACCATAAAACATCTGACAATCATCCAATAAACCACCAACACCTGTAGGGACTGCGGCATGCCGCGTCTGGCCACACCCTAAAATTCATGCCATTGACCACACCTTATTCCGCGTCCAGCTCCATCCATCCCACCATCTCCCACTCTGCCCACTCTCCAACTCTCCCACTCTCTAAATCTATCATCCCTGTCGGGGTAACGGCTCTCCGAGCCGTCTACCGATACATCCCGTCGCTGATGATTTCAGTCAACCGCACGGAGTGCGGTGACCCCGACCGGCCCCCATCTAAACTACTCTGAAAACTCTATAATCTTGCCACGTCCGGCTCCACACATCCCTGCTCTCTATACTCTCCAACTCTCTAACTCTCTAACTCTCTACTCTCTCAACCCCTCAACCTCAAAAAAAAGCGGCGAACTCTTCCGAGCTCGCCGCCTTTTCATTATCTATTTTTTGATCACATATTCGTCCAGGCGATATCCCAGATCGACACGCGGTCAACATTCTTATCTGTTCCGGTCAGGCAATCATTTACAATTTCGATTGTAAAGTCACCGCTCACGTTGAAATCATAGCTGAAATTATAGACCTCAAACTTGGTAATGCTGGTCAGTTCTACAGTCTCGCTCTTCACAACACTACCGTTCTGCTTGATATTCACAGTGAACTTACACTTGCTGTCGGCGAAAGCGAAGCCATATTTGAATGTCAACGTCTTGATACCACCGGTCAGTGTCGGTGACACAAGTGAACCCGGAGCTGAAGATTTACCATTGAGACACACAGCCTTTGTAGCATCTGTCGAACCGATGAACGTAAACACAGGATTGTTGTCCTTCTCGCCACCCGACTGAACGGCGCAGTTTGTGGCTACCCAGCCGGCGGTGGTTGTGAATTCCTTGTATGAGCTGCTGTTGGTCAACGTGCCGAGGTCGGCTGTATTGTCGCCGCTAACCGGAGGATTGGGATCCTCGCCGCCACCTTCTCCTTCGCCACCGGTGGTGCCGGGTGTGCCTGCAACTACATCCTCAACGCGATATGTCGTGTAATTCGATCCGGATGCCGCGCTGTAGAGGAAGCCGATATAGATGGTTCCGCTGAAGCTTTCAAGAGACACATTGCCGGATTCAATATAATCGCTCCACGATCCATTGGGCTGGGCTATTGTAGCATTCAGTTTGGTCTTCGTGGCTGTTGCAGGATCTGCCGAACTGAGGGCATACACTTCAAGTGTACCATTACCCTGATAGCCTACCTTAGTTTTAAATGTCACAACCTTGTTGGTCATGCCGTCAACATTCAGCGGTGCGGAGATCATCCACGACTCAAAGCCGTTTGTGCCCGGAGTCTTGCCGCTGCCATAGGCTGTGATCTCGGCGCAGTTGGTCGGGTTGTTGGCATCTGCTGTTCTGATAAACCAGGCTGCATTGCCCGATGTCTGCGCGATGGTGAAACCTGCGGCTGTCGGGAACGAAGAACCATTGTCAAATGTCTCGTTAAATGAGGTAACGGGAGCGACAGGAGTCGGATCGGGAGTTGTGCCGCCGCCTTCAATCTTGTAGTCGCTGGTGTTCTTCACGCCGGCTGTTCCGAAGTATGCGGTAAGATCACCATAAACCGACAGCAGTTTGCCGAAGTTCTCAGGATGATCCATCAGGCTCAGAGCATTGCGGAGATTACCTGCCGGAAGAGCTACCGGACAGCACTTGGTGTAGTCGGTCTCTCCAGGGGTATTGGCGATCAGAAGGTTAGTGCCGGAAGTTGCCGGAAGTGTGAACGACGATTCATTGAGATACATGCTGGGCACATAACCCACAATGTAACCGCTTACCCATTTGCCGGTTTCGTTGACGGTCTTGCCTTTTGCCACAACCTGAGTTGCGTTATAGGGCGAGTCCTCTGTACCGGTTCCCTCAGCAACTGCGTCACCTTCCGTTCCGGGAACTTTAACACCCTCGATGCGCCATTCATTGGTTGCTCCGGTGTTTCCGGTGAAGGCATTCATGCTCAGGGCTGTGCCCGGAGTTGCGAGTACCCAGATCTGCTTGAGGTAGTTTTCAGGAACATCGCGCAGGTTGCCGTATTCGCGCAGAGGTGAGCCCTGTGGCAATGTCAGCAGCATGCAGTCGCTGAGTGATTTCGATTCAGGTGTCTGACCGATGATCAAAGTGACATTGAGCTCGGCATCTGCACCCCAGATGATATCATCTTCACCTGTTACCTCTGTGACACCGGCGCGGACAGAACCTACAATGTAACCTGTGTACCATGCAGCCACCGGATTACCGGCTTCGAGCATCTGCAATGCCTCGTCGATATCATAAGGATTGGTCTCTGTGCCTTTGGGAAGGGTCGGGTCGCCGAAGTTCAGCAGATCGTCAGGCGAACGCATAAGCAGCTGCCACTGGATGTTGCCGCTGCTGCGGTAAGTCGACAGGATACCCACAACGTCTCCGCTCTCTGCCGGGAGCTTCATGCTCCAATAGTTGGCATAACCGCTGGTGCGGACAATGATCTCGTTGCCGTTCTCATCCTTCAGCGTGCGGTTGGTGTTCACCTTATGTGCTGAGCAGAAAGATGCTTCGCCACCCTCTTCAAAATACACGTTGTTAAGGCGCACAAGCTGGCTCTGATACTTCTGCATGCTGGCGGCATCATTGCCGAGCTCGCCGAGCGTGACGGTCAGAGTGTCAACCTTTGCAGGTTCCGGAAGTCCGTTGAGTTCCGCATGCTTCTTGAAGAATTCAAGCGGCATGAATGTGGCCTGCCAGCCGTATGCGGCTGAATAGTCGGGATAGCCGAGCTGCTGCAACGTGCTGTACTTACCGATATACATCTCGGTAACGTCCATAACAACTTCCTGACCGATGCGGTAGTCATTATATAGAGAGTTGGCGTTGATGCTCATGGCCAAGGCTCCGGTTCCGTCCTGGATAACGAGGCTCTTGTAGATATTTCCGGATGCGTCTGATGAGATCACACGGCCGGCAACTACGATATGCTCGCCATCAGCCGTCAGAGGTATTTCCTTGATATAATTGTCAGCATCATCCCAATACGTAGCCTTCAGATCGGCTATCGTGGTATTGGGCTGGAGCTTTGCAACTGGCACATTGAGGCCGGGAGCGTCGAAGTCGTCCTGACAGGAGGTCATCGACATGCCGGATACCAATGCCGCCAGCATCACTCCGATATATGTTTTGATTCTTTTCATTTCCTTTCTTATATTTTATAAGGTGTATGGGAGATTACTGTTTCTCGTATAAGGTCGGCATTGTGCCTGTCTCCGTTGAGTAGCTGCCGTATGAGGTGTACTGCGAGGAGTACTGCAAGTACTTGTTGACCGATACATTCGTGATCTTGGCGCTGCCGTTTGCCTCGAATGTGATGGTGAACACTGATCCTTCAACTGCTGTGCTGGAGAAGTTGAAGCTGTTGTAGGTGCCGGTCTGGTAGAGGTAGTTGCCATTCGACATCTGGATGGTATATCCACCGGTTGCAGAGGAGATGGTGAAAGCGTTGTCGTCAGCGGCCTCAATGATGCCGTTGTTGTCCGTAACGTCATCCACATTGAGATAACCGTATGTGCCGGTGTTCACCTTGGCTGCCTTACCATCGGCGACAAGCAGATACTGCTTGCCCGATGTGATGGCTGTCACTTTCTTATATGTTGACTTCGCTACAGGAGTCGTTGCTCCTCCTTCTGAACCCCATGCGTATGCGGTTGGTGTTTTGATCCCCTTGGTTCCGAAATAGGTTTCCAGATTACCCTGGATGGAGATCTGCTTGCCAAGATTCTCAACATGATCCACAAGATTAATCTCATCTCGCAATGCTCCTGCCGGAAGTTGCACAGGAACACACTTGTTGACATCCGTTTCATTAGGAGTTGCTGCGATCAGAACATTTGTTTTCAATGAGAATGGTGCTGCAAATGCGGCATCTGTCAGACTCTTGTCGTTAACTGCACCTACAATATAGCCGGTGGTCCATACAGACGTTCCGGTTGCTCCGGCAATAACCTGTGAGCAATCATACGGTTTTTCAGCTGTGCCGTCTCCAGATCCTGCCGGAGGTTCAGGCGTTGTGCCGGATTCGTCTCCCTTGGCACCCCATGTGTAAGCCGTAGTAGTCTTCAGACCGGATGCGCCGAAATAGGAGGCGAGATCACCCTTGATCGTTACTTGCTTTCCAAGGTTACCGCTGTTGTTCTGGAGATTCAATGCCGTGCGGACATCGCTGCCGCTCGTGAGCTGCACGGGCACACAGTTGGCAACATTGGTCTCGTCGGGAGTAGCCGCAATAAGGATGTTGGAAGCTACGGTTGCCGGAACTGTGAAGTGGGCACCGCTGCTCAGAACCTGACCTTCAACCCAGCCTACGATATAGCCGGTAACCCAGACTCCTGATCCCTCTGCGCCTGCAAGAACGCCACCCACGGTGAAGGGATCTTCAGCTGTGCCGCTGCCCTCCATAACCGGTGCATAGCTTTCGCCCTCGAAATCGGTGCAGGCTGTGGGGGACTGGAACAGGAACTGCCATGTGCCGTTGAAATAACTGAGGATACCCTCAACATTGCCATGTCCGGCTGGTAGCACCTGGTCACAGAAATCCGACTTGTTGCTGTTGCGGACAAGCAGGCGGTTGCCGGCCTCGTCGATCAGATAGCGGTTGACTGCTGTAGAGGTAGAACCTGTCTCACCCCATGTCAGCTCGCCGCCGCCTACCCATGACACATTCTTGATCCGTACGATCTGGCTCTGCCATTTCTGCTGGTCTTCAACGCTGCTCAGACCATTGATCTCAGGAATAGTCACCTCGGGTACGATGATTTTCGACGGTTCGGGAAGTCCGTTGAGATAGGTGTGGTTCAGGAAGTCGACAGCCGACATCTTGGATGTCTGCGGTGTGCCGTTGTACTCTCCTGCGGTTCCGATCTGGAACAAACCGGCATATTTACCGGCATAGAGATCGGTTACGTTGATAAACATCTCTTCGCCAACTTTGTATTTGGTGTAGAGGTGCTGCAAACCATCGGTGCTTGAAGTGAGCACGGCGATCGTAACGGCGCCTGTCTCATCCTGAAGCATGAGGTTCTGATAGATGTTGCCACCCTCGTCGGATGCTATGATGCGGCCGCCGAGAATAATGTCCTCGCCGTCGGCTGTCTTGCCAACCTGCGTGCAGTAGTTGGTTTCACTCGACCAATACTGTGCCTTGAAATCAGCTATCGTGGTGTTGGCGCGCACATCGGTTGTCGGGATCGACAATGGCGGTACGGCGAGATCCTCGTCGCATCCCGTCAGTGCTACCGACGAAACCGCAAGAGCCATGGCTGCCAACAATGATTTATATAGTTTCATATCTGTTTTTGATTTTTGTTGATCGGTTTGGAATTAGAAGCGGATACCAACATTGACAAACAGCTTGATACCCTGTGCATAGTAGTACTTGTTGGGATATTTCAGGCGGTTGAAATCGGTGTAGTCGAATCGTCCCTGCTGATAGCCGTAGGTCATGATGTCCTTCTTGTTGAGCAGGTTGTCGATGTTGACGTTGATATTCAGACTCGTGCGGCGTGTCAGATAGATCAGCTTACCTACTGAGAGGTTGATCGTGAACGCGTCGTTGAGCTTATCCTCGGCGGTGATATCGCGGACTGCCTGCTCAAGGGTTGCGGCGTCGGGATATGCGGTCCAGAGGTCGGTCAATGCCTCGTGGCGGATCGGGCTCTGGTTTACGTAAGCGTTGCCCATCCACGATGCGTTGATGTTGAAGAACCACATACGGGGTGCTGCCCAGTCAAGACCGATGTTGAATGCAGTCTGGGGAGTGCCGCCGATATGGTAGTTTTTCAGATAGACGGTGGTGGCGGTATCAGCCGACATTCCGTTCTCATAGCTGCGCACACCGGTAGGATTGTTCTTGTAGCGGTAGCTGGCAATTGTTCCGGCGGCGGTGGCGGTAAGGCTCGGGGTGATCTTGAACGCCATGCCAAGCTCGATGCCCTTGTAGTTCTGTTTAACGCCCTTGGTCACATAGTTCATGAACGTTGAATACTGGTCGTCATAGTAGGAAGTACGTTCGGTCATATCGTACATGTCGGTGTAGAATGCGCCGATTGATCCGCGGAAACGACGGTAGTTCCAGTTGTAGGAGAGGTCGACAGAAACCATACGTGTCGACTGAAGACCCTCGATAGCGTCGTCCTTGATACGGGGCGAGATGTAGGCATACTCGAACAGAGGTGCCATGGTCGAATATTCAGCGTGGGCCGAAATGAAGTTACGGCCGTTGATCTTGTAGGTTGCGCCGGCTTTGATCGATCCGTTGTCGAAACGGTGGGTCTCGCCTTTGCCGTATGAGTTGTAGGGTGAACGGCCGTTGCGCATCTTACCGTCGCGCTGGAACTGGGTGTAGCTCAATTCCAGACCGTAGTTGATATCCCACTTCGGAAGGGTGATCATGTTCTGAACCCATGCCTTGGCCTGAACAGCATTGATGTAGTAGTTGTAGCCGAAAACGTCACCTTCTCCCACTTCACGGTTGGGGTTGTTAAGGTCGTTCTGAAGCAATGCAGGATTGTCGGGGAAGTCGCGTTCTGAGAACTGGTCAATGTCGAGCCAGAACTCTCCGCCCAGAAGATCACGGATGGTCTTGTAGTAGTGGGCACGGGTGTAGTTGGCCGAGATTCCTGCCTGAAGGGTCATATTGTCGTTCAGACGATGGTTGAGCAGCGAGTTGAAGATAAAGTTCAGCTGGTTGCTGTGGCGGTTTTCAAGAATATAGGTCGAACCCTTCTGTGTGCCGGTCGGGTCAGCCGCATTGGCGATATTGTTCAGGTAGTTGGCCTGATAGAGGGCGTCCCAGTCGATCTGACGGAACGATGCCTGGTGCCAGAGATCGGTATAGAGATCGTAGGCTTCCTGATTATCGGCATAGTAGGAGGGAAGATAGCGGTAGTAGTCGGGGCGCGGATCACGTGCATTGTACCAGTTCAGAGCCGAGGTCGAGTAGTTGACCGAGCGGAATGCGAAACCGGTGTTGAGCGATGTTCCCGATTTGGGTTTCCAGATCCAGTTCAGGATCGCGGTGGGATCGAAAGTCTCAACAATCTTGGCGCTGCGCTTCTTGCCGTCCTGCCAGCCCCAGTTGGGGTTGTAGAGGTTGTTGTCGGCGAGCTGATATGCTTCCTCGTATGTGGCCGAGTTGGTGGCGCGCTGTGTCGGGGCGCCCCAGGTGGTGAGGGTCAGCGAGTGCTGCGGATTGAACTGTTTTTCCAGTGAAAGGAAGTAGCCGCCCGAGTTATAGAATGTTCCGGGAACCACACCCTCGTTGGCATAACGGCCTACTGCACCAACGGTCAGACCCCAGCCATGTTTGTTGATGCCGGTCGAATAGAGAGCCATCGCACGGAACATGTAGGCTGCATTGGTATAGGACACTGATCCGAAGAAACCGGGAGCATATGTATCGGTGATCGTATTGATGTTTGAGCTTCCGCCGATGTTGCCGAAACCATAGCTGGCAGCTCCCATACCGATGGTGTTGGTCTTGTTGCGGAACATGCGGTTCATACCACCCAGTGACGAGTAGCTGAAACGTCCACGGGCAAGATCATTGAAAGGAATGCCGTTGATGTAGGTTTCGTTGAGCGACGAGTCGTAACCACGCATGCGGAAACGCATCAGCGAGAAGTTGTAGTTGGCGGCGTTGTAGTAAACGTTGTCCGACGCGCCGGTCAAAACTCCGACTGACTGGTCGTTGCCCTCTTCATCCTCGATGGCGTTCTGATCGAACATGAGCTCCTGACGGCTTTCCGCGAAAGCTTTTTCAGTTGTCATGGCTGAGCCGAGTTTCAGAACACCCAGATCAGACCCCGATCCCGAGAGAGTAACAGGTTGCATCAGGTCATTGTAGCCGTATGCAGCGATCACTATGACATCGCTCCCTGCATTGGCATTACTGATACTAAAATCGCCAGCCGGTCCGGTGATAACTACCGTTCCCTGGTCGTTAAGCATAACTGCCGCACCGGCGACAGGAGCTCCCGTCGTGGCATCGACAACCGTTCCCCGGACAGTGGTCTGTTGGGCCAATATCGGAAACGCAGCTGTCAGCAGCATTAGCAAAAACAGTTTAAGTCTCATAAATTTTTAAGGTTAGTTATATTGGTTTATTATTTGTCATTCAGCATCTTACGCAGAATAGTCGGTCTACAGGGCCAACCCTCTGCAATTAACTTTCAAAATTACGCATTTTTTCACAATAATTCATGCTTTTCTGCGCTTTTAACACCCTCCGTTCGCCATCTTATTGCGATATTTCGCCATTCTTTTCCTTCACATCCGGATCAACCTCTCCCGGGATTATATCAACGGCTTCTATTTTTTTGCCAAAAGTGGAAATTAATGCTAAATTTGCAGCATAAAATTAAATGAACCATGAATCTACGACGGATCCTACCGATGTTTATCCTGGCTGCGGTTATGACTATCGCATCAGGCAACAGCGCAAACGCTCAGGCTACACAGCGATTTGGTGTGGCGTTCTACAATCTTGAAAACCTGTTCGACACAATCCCCAACAATCCGCTCGGACGTGACGACGAGTACACTCCGGCCGGTAAAAACCAGTGGGGCAGCAAGAAATACTGGAACAAGATCAACAATCTCGCCTATGCAATTTCGAAGATGACCGACGACAAGACCGGTCTCGGCCCTGCCATTATCGGCGTTTCGGAAATCGAAAACAAGTCTGTCCTTGAGGATCTTGTAAAGGCTGAACCGATACGCAAATGGATGCTCCAGATCTGTCATCACGACTCGCCCGACCGACGTGGCGTCGACGTGGGACTGCTCTACAATCCCCGCTTTTTCCGCGTGCTCAACGTAACCAACCACACCCTCGTGATCCCCGGCTATGAATCGTTCAAGACTCGCGACCAAATGTGCGTAACAGGCATCCTCGCCGGCGATACCCTGAGCGTCATCGTCAATCACTGGCCTTCACGTCTGGGCGGTCAGGAACAATCATCCTACCTACGTGAGGCTGCCGCCCAGCTTTCAAAAGATATCGCTGATTCTCTCTGGGCCATCCGACCCAACCAAGGCGTGATAATCATGGGCGACCTCAACGATGACCCTCAGGACAAATCTTGCGCCAAAGTGCTCGGTGCAAAGAAAAACGCCGAGGATGTAACCCCTCACGGCTTCTACAACCCATGGTGGAAAAAACTCGATAACGGCATCGGAACACTCGCCTACAAAGGTTCCTGGAACCTGTTCGACCAGATTATTGTCAGCGGAACACTGCTCGGAAAATACACCGGCCCGGCTCACATGCACTTCCTGTCAAGCCGAGTGATGAATTTCGAATTCCTCAAGGACAATGATGGTTCCCGTCAGGGTTATCCATTGCGAACCCACTCAGGCGGTGTGTGGCTCAACGGCTACTCCGACCACTTCCCCACTGAAATATTCCTCGGAAAATAATCCCATCCGGATTTCCACATAACATCGACGCCTGCCCGTTCTTATAGGCAGGCGTCTGTTTTTTTCACCCCCCCCACAGATTGAGCCTGCGTCAGGGCATAAGTAGGTAAAACATACCAGAATTAAAACTTTAACAAGACTTTGTCTTTGCCTACATGGAGCTTGACACGCACGCTCCCAATCAGAGGAAGCGAACGTCCGCCATGTCCGGCAGGAATACCGAACGCCACAGGATAGTCGTAATCCTCCACCATCTGGCGGATCATCTGCTCCATGCTTGCGTGATTGGCGTCGGGACGATAATCGGTGAATGCACCCACCAGAAGCCCCGACAATTCGGGCAAGATTCCGGACATGCGCAACTGATACAGCTGACGTTCAATCTTATAAATCGGTTCGGCGATATCCTCGATAAACAAAACCATGCCGGGGCGGAAACAATCGAACGGTGTGCCTGTCAGTCCTCCGAGCACAGCCATGTTGCCACCGGCAAACGGAGCTTCGCAACTCCCCACTCTGTTCAGCGGATGCCCCGGGATTACATATTCCGGAACCTCACCACGCAGGATGCGGCACAATGCCATGAAATCGGGATTGCAACCGCCATCAGCTGCGATATATTTTGCCATCGGCCCATGAATCGACGCAATCCTATGGCGGTTCATAAGCGCGTGAAGAGCCGATATATCGCTGAAACCTACAAGCCATTTAGGATCGTCGCGCAGAGGCAGACGATCGAGCCGGTCGAGCAGATGAATTGCCCCGTATCCACCTCGCGCACAAATTATCGCCCGTATTTCCGGATCGAGTAATGCCGACTCGAAATCATCCAGCCGTTCCTCCACCGAGCCACTGTAGCTACCACAGCGTCCAAGCGCATGCGGCATCACTACAGGTTTCCAGCCCTGCTGTTCTATAGCCCTGACAGCAAGAAATATATCTGCGGCACGAGCTATTCCGGCCGGAGCCACAAAAGCCACCTTATCACCCCGGACAAGGGAACGTGGCACCAGAACAGGCTTCTGATTCATGATTTTTCGGGCTATTGGGTTATTACCGTGGCTCTATCCGTGACTTCAAGCCTGACGGGAGCACCGAGGATAAGAGGCACATTGACCTTGACATGTCCTGCCGGAATACCGAATGCGACAGGAAAGTCATATTCCGCCACCATATCCCGGATCATACACTCCATGCTGGTATAGTTGTGGTCGGGAGCTACATCGGTGAACGCACCAACAATCAGTCCGCCAAGCATATCAAGCACTCCGCTGAGTTTCAGACGATAGAGCATCCTTTCAATCTTGTAGATAGGCTCGGAGACATCCTCTATGAACAGCACTGAACCTGGGCGGAAACAATCGAACGGCGTAGATGCCAGTCCATCGATAACCGCCAGATTACCACCCGTAAGAGTTGCCTCAACCACACCATTCCGGTTGTAGGGGTGAGTATCTACCTCATATTTCACCCCGTAACCTTTGAGTATATCAAACAAAGCCCGGCAAGAATTGCTTATATGCTCGGGCGACGTCATGTTGATACCCATCGGGCCATGTATTGATGCTATGCCGTTGCTGTTCATCAGCGCATGAAGCGCGGAAATATCGCTGAAACCCACAAGCCATTTTGGATTATCGGACAATGGCAGCTCTGCCAGATCCTCAAGCAGATGAACCGCGCCATAGCCGCCACGTGTACAGATAACGGCCTTGACTTCCGGATCTGTCAATGCTGCCGACAGATCGGACAAACGCTGTTGACGGCTGCCACTGTATGTGCCATTGCGGCCGGCGGCATGTTCGCCGATCCTGACTCGCCATCCCTGATCCTCAAGTGTACGGGTTATAGCCTGGAAATCCGTATCGTGAGCCTCGCCGGATGGGCTGACAACAGCAACAAGATCACCATCCTTGAGCGGTGGAGGCACGGTCATTCCTCCATCCGGATCTGCAACCGGATGTCCGGCTGCTGTCAAGATCATGGTAACACCATGCTCCGTCAGAGTATCAATTTCCAATGGAGCCGCAGCACCAATCAATGCCGGAAAGGCAAGACAAACGGCCAGATGTATGATTTTCCCGAACATGATTCAGCTAACAAGCACTTTTATACCGGCTTCGCGCACTCTCTTGGCTATATCCTCCAGTTCATCGCGCTCAACTTTTCTCAAATCAGTAGCCGGTGTCTTGCGATCGATAGAGTAGAGCATTACCTCAGCCGGGGCTATCCTGCGGTAAGCCTCTATCAGAGCCTCAACCTCATCATCAGTGGTGTTGTCGATCTGCTGCCCCTCATAACTTCCTCGCAGAATCATGGTCTGGACAATACACTGCTGCCCGAACGAAGCCAGCTTCTCTATGACATGACCCACATCGTAGGAGGGGGAGGTAGGACGATCAAGAATCGCCACGGTTTCCGGCTTGGCCGAATCGAGTTTGAGAATATTGTTATCCACGCGCCGCAACGCACGGCAGACACCCTCGCGGTCAAGCATAGTGGAATTACTCAGAACACTTATCTTGACATCGGGAAAATATTTGTCGCGCAAGGCTATCGTATCATCGATGACCCCTTCGAAATCGGGATGTACCGTTGGTTCGCCATTGCCGGAGAATGTGATCACATCGAGCCGATCACCATTCTCCTTCATTGTCCGCAGTTTGGCCTCAAGCAGCTTCCTGACAGCCTCGCGTTCTGGCAATCCGGTGGTTCCCGGACCCTGAGCATTGAAACCGGCCTCGCAGTACAGGCAGTCGAAAGTGCATATCTTCCCGTCGGTCGGCGACAGATTGACCCCGAGCGACGAGCCGAGCCTACGCGAATGGATAGGCCCGAAAATAGTTTCGTGGAAAAGTACGCGCTGCATCGTTACCGTTTTTTGACATCCACCTTTTGTGTGGGGGGCAGAGCCTCGTTGCGCTCGTCGACAGCCTCTATCACCTCATGCGCCAGGTGCATGAACGCATGCCCTGCAATCGAGTCCTTGAGGGCTATAGGTTCGCCACCGTCGCCGCCGTCGCAGATCGAACCAACAATGGGAATCTGCGCCAGAAGCTTGATGTGTAGTTCTTCGGCAAGCCTGACGGCACCTTCACGGCCGAAAATATAATATTTCTCATCGGGATGCTTCTCCGGAGTGAACCAGGCCATATTCTCAACAAGACCCAATACGGGAACATTGATCTTTTCGCCTGTGAACATCGCTATACCCTTTCTCGCGTCGGCCAGAGCAACCTGCTGCGGAGTGCTGACAACCACAACGCCCGTCATGGCAAGCGTCTGCACAAGCGTAAGATGGATGTCGCTCGTTCCGGGAGGCATATCTATCAGGAAATAGTCCAGTTCGCCCCAGTCGGCCTCTTCGATCAACTGACGAAGCGCATTGGAAGCCATAGATCCGCGCCACAGGACAGGCGCATTCTTGTCAACAAGAAAACCGATCGAAAGCACCTTGACTCCATAGCGTTCTGCCGGAATTATCAATTGTCGGCCATCGACCTCGTGCATGTAGACAGGCTCATCCTCCAGTCCGAACATCTTGGGAACCGACGGCCCGAAAATATCGGCATCGAGCAGACCCACTTTATAACCTTCGCGAGCAAGTGCGACAGCAAGGTTACTGGCCACGGTACTTTTGCCGACACCGCCTTTGCCTGACGAAACACCTACAATGTTGCGTACACCGGGCAACGCAGGTTTCTTTTCCGGGGCTGCCGTGGGATAGAGCGCGTTGACAGTCACCTCCACATCCTGCCCCACATACTGGTGGATAGCTGCCTCAGCCGCTTTCATCAGTGAGCGTGCGAAAGGATCAGTCGGCTTGGGAAACATAATGGAAAAACTGACCGAACGTCCGTCGATCCGGATATCATCGGCCACCATCTCGGTCTCTACGATACTTTTTCCTGTGCCGGGATAGCGAACGGTCTTGAGAGCATCAAGTATAAGCTGCGGATATAATCGTTCCATAAACGTCTATTTCTTGTTAGGGGTTACTTTAGGTTTACAAAGTTCCGGGCATTGAAGTTCACCGCGAGAGAAACTGCGGTAGGTATCGAACTCTATCTCCACCTCCGGCTCGCGGAGTGCGGTGTCATGGTCGAGGACAAACCGGATATACTTGATTGTCAATCCGCGGTCGAGCCATTGCTGCTCATAATAAGTGCGGATTTTCAATATATAATCGTCGAAGCCTGATCCATAGAGATTGTCGGTATCCACCTCCGTCTGCAAGCCATTCTCCTGACATAGGATATGAGTATAAGTGTAGAGAAACGGGCTGTCGGTTTTCAGATTTATGCGGCCGCCGGCTTTCAACACACGGCGGTACAATTCCAGAAAACGGGTTGATGTCAGACGCTTGCGCACCTTCTTCATCTGCGGATCAGGGAACGTGATCCAAATCTCGTCAACCTCTCCTTCCGCAAAAAAATAAGGCAGTAGCTCTATATCAGTGCGCAGGAACGCCACGTTGCCCATCCCGGCCTCCGTTGCCTGACGCGCACCTGTCCACATTCTCGCACCCTTGATGTCAATGCCTATGTAGTTGCGGTCGGGATAAGCCTTTGCCAGCCCAACGGCATACTCACCCTTGCCGCATCCGAGTTCGAGAACGATAGGATTTTCATTTTTGAAAAAATCCTCACGCCAGCGTCCACGCATCGGGAACCCCGACTCCTGCAACTGAGCCCACGGATATTGAAACACAATATCCATCTGCTCCATCTCGCTAAATTTCTTCAGCTTGTTCTTGCCCATAACGTCTGTTTTCTGTTTATATCCGCAAATTTAGCTATTTTTCTCCACAATCCACCACAAATAGGACATCACCAACTACAGACAGAAAAAATTGATAAATAATCAATTTAAATTTTTAACTTTGTAAATGAACTGATTTAAAACTATATTCAAAATATTAACACAAAACCGACCTGATTCCTTATTGCTAACCTTCCGGATCGTTTACGGCTGATTCCATTTCTAAAACAAACTCTAAATGTTAATTTGCAATAAGTTTAAATCAATTCAATATGTCAAATTCCGTTTTATTAAACATGAGGCACTACACAATTGATGAATTGAGACAGATGCGTGAATCTGAGGATCACGTTGAATTCAAAAAAGGAGAACATGGCAATGTTTCATACAATGGCTATGGAAAAGATAAACCTAATGATCGTCGGCGGTGCATCTTGGGATATGTAGCGGCTCTGTGTAATGAAGGTGGGGGACGACTTGTTATTGGTATGCATGACACATATCCCCATAAAGTTACAGGGACAAAACAATGCATAAATGCAATCGGGCAGTTAGAAAGTGACATTTATAGAGATCTTGGTATTCGTCCAGAAATATATGAACTTTATGAAGACAATATTAATAAAACCGGACGTGTTCTTGTTATTGAGATTCCACCACATCCAATTGGAAAAGTTTTCAAATTTGAAGATGTCGCCCTTATGCGTGTTGGTGAAGAATTGAAACCAATGGATGACAAAACATTCATCTCCATTATTCAAGAATCAGAACCAGACTTCTCCGAACAAATATGTTATGGCGTTACAATTGATGATTTAGACAAAGAAGCCATAAGAGTCCTTAAAGAAAAATATGCAAAAAAACAAAAAAATGATTCTTTTAAAGCACTTTCCGATCATCAGGCTCTAAGCGATCTGAAACTCATAATTGGAGACAAAGTTACAAATGCTGCGATCCTACTCGTTGGGAAAGAATGCATAATTAATAAAATCTATCCTCAAGCAAAAGTAATGCTTGAATATAGGAATACTGAGAATCAGATACATTTTGATAATCGCAAAGTTTTTGGACAACCATTTTTCCTACTAATTGACAACCTATGGGAAGAAATTAATAGACGTAATGGTTCCATTCCAATACGAGAAGGCGCTTATATATTCGATATTCCTTTCTTCAATGAAGATGTAATACGCGAAATTGTAAATAACGCCTTCGCCCATCGAGACTATCGCTTTAATAGCGAAATTGTGATAAAACTTTATCCAACAAAATTCACAATAGTAAATGGCGGTGGATTTCCTCTTGGGGTATCTATTGATAATCTGTTAACCGTACCAAGCACTCCTCGTAACAGACTCATAGCAGATGTTCTATCCAAAACCGGAATCGTCGAAAGATCTGGTCAAGGTATTGATAAGATATTCCTTTATACACTTTCAGAGGGAAAGCCAAAACCAGATTATTCAAAAACTGATGATTTTATGGTAACAGCAACTTTATCTGCCACTATTAAAGATACCGGATTTGCCCTGTACATTCAGAGCATACAGGAAGAACTTCTTAATGATAAAAAACTAACTGTATTTGATGTACTTGCGTTATGTGAAATTCGCGATGGTGCAAAACGGCCATCTAATAAAGAAGTTACTGCCACTTTAGAAAAAATCGGAGCTATAGAAAAACATGGCAAAACCAATGCTCAATACTACATATTGCCTCGAAAATATTATGAAATGAGTGGGGATCTTGCTGCATACTCCCTAAAAACTGATTGGGACATAAATCAAGTATGGGCTATTCTATGCCCATTCTTACAAAAATATGGCAAAGCTAAACGTGCAGAAATAAACAAGTTATTAGGCGAACATATTTCTGATAAACAATACAGAAATTACATGGAAGAATTCAAATCTAAAGGACTGATCCGCACAGAAGGAGAAAGAGGTCAGATGACTTATTTTCTTGGTTCCAATTATAAAGCTCACAACGAAATTATCAATAAAGCTCTCGAAATTGGACTTACAGAACTACACAATAAAGGAAAAATATAAAAGGGCGGATAACAATAACCAAATCTAATAATTTACATTATTTTAAATATTATAAAATACTTATTATCAATAAATTAAAAATAATAAAAGGGCGGATAAAAGGGCGGATAAAAGGGCGGATAAAAGGGCGGATAACAACCTCTTTATTTAGATTGAGTGAATTGCAGGAATGGGCATAATTTCCTACATTTGCAAAATATCATTAACTTCGATTCGATATGACCGAAAACAATGCGAAGAAACGGGTGCTCGTGGTCGGTGCCGGTGGTTTCATAGGCGGTTTCATTGCTGCCGAAGCTCTGAAAAGGGGTTTCGAAACTTGGGTTGCCGTCAGGGAATCAACCTCACGCAAATGGCTTACAGATCAAAAGTTACATTTTCTTGTACTTGACTATGACGACGAAGCTGCAATGGAGCGCGAACTTGCCGACGCAATGCCCGAGGGTGAACGATGGGATTATATAGTCTATAATCTGGGAGCGACAAAGTGTGTCAATTTCGCCGACTTCAACCGCATCAACTATCTCTACCTGCGTTCTTTCACCGAAGCTCTGCGCAAAAGTGGTAAAATGCCTGAACGACTGCTATTCATGAGTTCACTCAGTGCCCTTGGCCCCGGCGACGAAACCACCTACGAGCCTATGACATCGCGCATGATCCCGAACCCCAACACTCGCTATGGTGTGTCGAAGATCAAGGCGGAAACATTTCTGGAAACATGTCCCGATGTGCCTTGGACAATTTTCCGCCCGACGGGTGTCTACGGCCCACACGAAAAGGACTATCTGATGATGATACAGTCGATAGACAACCACTGGGATTTCGGCGTGGGATTCCGCCGCCAGATGCTGACATTCATCTATGTGGAAGATCTGGTCAATGCCATATTCGATGCCATCGTCTCTCCGAATACCCTTAAAAAGAAATATATCATCTCCGAAGACCGGGCTTATACGCAGAAAGAGTTCCGCCGGATAGTGGCTCGTGAACTCGGTGGGAAATGGGTTATTCCGGTGCGGTTGCCAATGTGGGCTGTCTATGCTGCATCGACTGTGGCCGAACGTATCGGCACATTAAAAGGCAAGCCGTCGACCCTCAACCGCGACAAATACAAAATCATGAAGCAGCGCAACTGGAATTGCGATATCTCGGATGCCGTGCGCGACTTCGGCTTCACACCCCGTTTTTCACTCGAACGCGGAATCCATGAGACCGTGAAAGCCTATCTTGAGAACAAAAAAGCCGACAAGGAGCGGCAGAAAACGAAATAATATGCTGCCTGCACCCCCTACCACTCCACGCTGGTTTACGGCAGTAGCCATTCTGCTGCTGCTCCCCGTGTTCCAGTTTCCGTACCTGCTCGGAATTGTTCCTGCCGATGGGCCGGCACGCACAATGCTATGGATCTATCCTTTCTACGCCATTGTAGCCGCCTATCTCGCATGGCAATGCTACCCTCAGCGACGCGCACTCGCATGGGTGCTGCTCTCCCTGCTGCTGCTGAGCCATGTAGCAATCTGGATTTTATGCACAACAGCCAACCAACTGAATTAACACAGCAATGAAAATACTTATAATCAACGGTCCCAACCTCAATCTTCTGGGTATGCGCCAGCCTGAGATCTACGGGACAGAATCGATGGAACAGTATCTCGAATTCCTGAAGGAATGCTACAAAGAAGCTGATATTGAATATTTCCAAAGCAATCATGAAGGCGATATCGTAGACCAGATACAGCGCGTTGGCTACGACATCGACGAATATGCCGGAATAGTTCTCAACGCCGGTGCCTATACCCACACCTCTCTTGCAATTGCCGATGCCATAGCAGCTGTCAAGCTGCCTGTGGTGGAAGTCCACATTTCAAATGTGGCCGCACGCGAGGAAATACGCCGTAGATCTTTTATAGCCCCGGTGTGCCGCGGAACAATAGCCGGATTCGGGATGGACAGTTACCGTCTTGCCATAGAAGCCCTGCTATGAATACCGGAGAGACACGTGTGATGGCCACCGTCACCGCCACCATTGTTAAGAATCGGGATCTGATGGAGCGGATGCACGCCGCCGGAATGGAAGGTGTCAGAATCAATTCCGCCCACATAGAACCATCCGATATGCCTCAGCTCACTGCTGACATACGCCATTGTTGCCCCGGAATCACTGTACTCATGGACACCAAGGGGCCCGAGATGCGCACAACTGCCCTCGGCAGTCCGCTGACACTCCTTGACGGTGATAGGATCCACATAATATCGGACACCGACGACACACCATCCACCCCTGAGTGCATCCGCATCAACGTGCCCGATCTGGAGAAGCACCTATCCATAGGGCAGACCATACGCTTTGACGACGGAGCGATAACGGCAACCATATCCGCAATCGAAGGCAACAGTATAGAGTTGACTATACTTTCCGGTGGAATACTCGGATCGAGAAAGACCATGACAGCGGAGAATTTCGACAGCCGCTATCTGCCGGCCATCAGCCGTCGCGACGGGCTCAACATCCGAGCCGCCGTAGAAGCCGGGATTGACATTATAGCCCACTCATTCGTACGCTCGGCCGATGATGTACGTGCCGTGAAAGAACTGATCAAAGGTTCGGATGTCAAAGTCTACGCAAAGATAGAATGCCGTCAGGCTCTTGACAATCTCGACGAGATCATACGTGAGGCCGACGGAATCCTTGTGGCACGCGGCGATCTCGGCACAGCCATCGACCCATGCCTGATACCGGCGGTCCAGGCCGATGTGATCCTGAGATGCCGTCGGGCCGGACGTCCTACAATCGTGGCTACCCAGATATTGCAATCCATGACCACATCACCACGTCCCACACGCGCCGAACTCAGCGACATAGCCCTCGGAGTGATGGAAGGAACCGACTGGCTGCTGCTATGCGGCGAAACCGCACAGGGGCAGTACCCCGTTGAATGCATAGACATAATGAAACGAACCATAGAGATAACCGCCAAACACAATCTGCAATGCAAGATCAGCTGAGCGAATACATTGCCAACCATATATCTCCGGAACCCGACCTGCTGGCCGAGACATATCTGCACACACAGATCCATCATCTCTATCCACGCATGTGTTCCGGCCACATTCAAGGGCGTATTCTTAAAATGCTGACAGCCATGATACGCCCCAAAAAGGTTCTGGAACTGGGCACATTCACGGGTTATTCCGCTCTATGCATAGCTGAAGGAATGCCTGAGGATGCCCATCTGCATACCGTTGAGATCGACGATGAGATGGAAGATGAACTGCTCACGCGGTTCGCACGGTCGGCAGCCGCTGACAGAATCCATCTCCATATCGGCGATGCGCTTGAGGTTGTGCCTACGCTTGAGAACGAAGCACCGTTCGACATGGTGTTTATCGACGCGAACAAACGCCACTATCCGGAATATTTTGAAATGACGGTGAAAATGGTGCGGCCCGGCGGATTTATAATAGCCGACAATACCTTATGGGATGGAAAAGTGGCAGAAGCAGAGCCTGCTACCGATCCTCAGACACGTGGAATAATGAAATTCAATGATATTGTGGCGCGTGATCCACGGGTAGAGACCGCCATGATACCGCTGCGCGACGGACTTACAATACTGCGCGTGCTTCCCTGATTCACTTTGCAAAGCGCGATGTGAGCCATCCTACGATTCCACCTACCGCTATAATCAGCCCCATCACAATGAGCAGATCAACTGACTCAACCCTGACGGGATAGCTTTCTATAGCAAGTTGCGTCGGATCACCTCCAAGCTTGATGAATCCACCGAATTCCTGCGCCAGACTCAAAGCCACACCCAACAATATGCCAACAGCACCACCGACGATGCTGATTAGCCAGCCTTCCCACATGAATATACTGCGGATCATTCCCGGGGTGGCACCCATGGCACGCAGGGTCGCCATATTTCCGCGCTTCTCTATTATCAGCATAGACAGCGTTGAAACCACATTGAACGACGCTATCAGGAAGATGAAAGCGAGCATCACAAATGTGATCCATTTCTCTACCGAGATCATCTTGAACGATTCCGCTTCCTGCTCCAGACGCGTCTGAACAACAAAACCATCACCCAGACGCTTCCCTACAGCCGAGCGAGCGTCCGACTCACTGACACCTGGAGCCAAAGCCAGCTCTATAGCCGTTGCCTCGTTATTGGCATATTCAAGAAGCCCACGGGCTATATGCAACGGCACGATCACCCCATGGGAATCGCGGTCGGAATCCTCCGTGCGGTAAACGCCTCCGATAAAAAGCGAATCGGCACGGAATGACGCCATCGGATTAGCCATATTAATCCTGCCTCTGCGTTTGGGCACATATAGTTTTATGAGCATATCGCCTCCGGGATATGCGCTCAGGCGCACTGCCGTGCCCACACTGAGCGAAGCCACAGGGACATCGGTCTCAGAAGTCAGATACATGCCATCTATTATCATTGATGACATATCCGTCACACTATCATATCCAGCCGGCACACCATGCAGATCCACAGCCATCTGCAAACCGTTGACCATAACCAAAGCATGCTCCTCCACCGTAGGCAAAGCCGCAACCACCTCATCCATGGACAAAAGAGACTCAGCAAGCGAATCGGCATTGGAAATAACCTTTCCGGCTGAAGCCATTATTTTCAACTGCGGATTGGTACGGGCCACACGACCTGTGGCAAGATCGCTGAAACCATTGAACACCGACAGCACACAGACAATAGCCATAGTAGCCACAGCCACCCCGAGCATCGAGACGATCGAGATGACATTGACTGCGTTGTGGCTCTTTTTTGAAAACAGATAGCGCAAGGCTACCGGCAATGCAAACATTCTGTGTATGATCGGTTACTTTTCCTTTCTTTTTTATTCTGCGTCCTGCTCTTCCGAAGCTGCCGGATGCTCTTTGGCATCGGCTTCAAGCAGATTGTCGATATTCTGGATATAATCCAGCGAATCATCGAGATAGAATGACAATTCGGGAGTTTTTCTCAGCTGATGACGCACAATCTGCGCAAGCTCATAGCGAATAGTCTTTGCACTGCTATTGATGCTTTCTATCATTTCCGGAGCCTTTGCACTCGGGAACACTGAAAGATAAGCCTTGGCAGTCGACAGATCGGGCGACACACGGACCGCACTGACCGATACCAGAACTCCATGTGTTTTTGCCGTCTGGCGGCGGAATATCTCACTCAGCTCCTTTTGGATAAGCCTTGCGATTTTTGCTTGACGAGTAGTTTCCATATCTTGAATTTTGTATTTAAACCATAAGAGGCATGATCACCTCCATGCTACTATAACAGCCCACAGGCTGCGTTAGCTCACAAAGTTACATTTTTTTTCCAACATCGCCCAATTCCGCCTCCCATCACCGGTACATTTTTATAACACGGACAGAGATACTTCCACTCTCCACCCCTTTTTCTTGCAGTGGAACAGCTTTTTTATTAATTTTGCGCAAATGAGGATATTTGCCATATCCTTGATGAATAAGTTAAAACTTTACAAATATGAATATAGCATTGATCGGTTATGGCAAAATGGGCCATGCCATCGAACAGATAGCCCTGCAACGGGGACATAAGATCGTTGCGAAAATCGACGTTGACAATATGGCAGATTTTGACTCCGACGCTTTCCGAAGCGCCGACGTCGCCATTGAGTTCACCACCCCCAAAAGTGCATTTGACAACTATCTCAGAGCCTTCAAACAGGGAGTGAAAGTTGTTTCCGGATCCACAGGTTGGACCGACCGCATGGAGGAAATACGCCAGATTTGTGAAAAAGAGGATGCCACTTTTTTCTGGACATCCAACTTCAGTATCGGCGTCAACATCTTCTTTGCCCTCAACAAATATCTTGCAGCCATGATGAATGCATTTCCACAGTATACTCCGGAAATGACCGAGATTCACCATATTCACAAACTCGACCATCCATCGGGCACAGCCGTAAGTCTTGCCTCAGGCATAATATCGGAAGATCCGAGAATAGCCGCATGGACTGAAGATCCGTCGGAAGCCACCGAAGCAAAAATGCTGATCAACCATCGCCGCGAAGGTGAGGTTCCCGGCACGCACACAATATGCTGGGACTCAGAGGTTGATTCAATCACAATCACCCATGAAGCCAAGTCGCGCCTCGGATTCGCACTCGGAGCCGTAACTGCTGCCGAATGGGTCGCAACACAGAAAGGATTTCTGACAATGGACATGCTGATGCACCGGATCATCGCCGATTCTCGCCTTCTTGACATTCTGAAATAATCATCGCCTCTCCCACCTCATCCCAACCTATGACTGAAAACAACAAACCATCCGCATGGAACCGCTTCAAAACCGATTTCAAGCGTAGAATATCAGAGATCAAGACCACCCGATGGATCCGATTCGCCATCGTTGCCGCCATCTTCATAGCCTGGGTGGCATGGCTCCGCAACTGGTGGGTGATATTATTCATTCTCCTGCTTTTTGACATCTATATCACAGGTTATATTCCATTCACATGGTGGAAAAAATCCAAGAATAAAGCTCTCGTGATGGTGATGAGCTGGGTCGACGCCATTGTCTATGCTCTGATACTTGTTTACTTCGTTTTCACATTCATCGGACAGAATTATCAGATCCCTTCATCAAGTCTTGAAAAGACTTTGCTTACCGGTGACTATCTTTGGGTCAACAAAATGTCATATGGACCACGTGTCCCGATGACCCCCATACATTTCCCATTGGTTCAAAACACTATGCCCATTCTAAACACCAAAAGCTATATTGAATGGCCTCAGTGGAGTTACCATCGTCTGGAGGGTCTGGGAAGTGTAAAGACCGGTGATATCGTGGTGTTCAACTTCCCGGCCGGCGATACTGTCGCAGTCCGACAGCAAAATCCGGATTACTATACACTGAAGAAAATCATTGCTGATGAACTGATGTCAAAGTATCCTGATTTAGCACTCCAGGCATCGGAAATGTCACCCGAACAGGCTGAATCGTTCCGCGAACAGCTCGGCAAACTCCAGATAGAACAGAACCCGGAAGTGTTCGGAGAGATACTCTACCGTCCCGTGGACCGACGCGAAAACTACGTGAAACGCTGTGTTGGACTACCCGGAGAGACATTGAAGATTGTCAACGGAGATATCTATATAAACGATCAGAAACAGCCATGGCCAGAGGAAGCGCAGTTCAACTATATCTTCCAGATGGATTCACCGCTTTCCGACAAAGACTGGGAATCGCTCGATGTGGCTGTGGCCGACCGACGGATGGATCAGACATCGGGACAGTTTATCTACTGCTCTCCTTTGACCAACAGCAAATTGGCTCAGCTGAAACAAATGCCCGGATTTGTCAGTGTGATCCGCGAACCGGCTCCATCGGGTGAATATCTGTTCCCGGACAAAATAAGTGCCGACTGGACACGCGCTGATTACGGCCCCGTTTTCATACCAAAGAAAGGTCAGACCATCAAGCTCACAGCCGAAAACTGGCCTATGTATGAACGGGTAATAAGAAACTATGAGTACCACACCGATTCATACGTCAAAGACGGACAAGTCTACATTGATGGTAAACCGGCAGATTCCTACACATTCATGATGGATTATTACTTCATGATGGGAGACAACCGCGATAACTCTCTCGATTCGCGCTACTGGGGATTCGTGCCCGAAGACCATATTGTGGGAAAACCGATGCGCGTGCTCATTTCATTTGATCCCGACAAGGGCATTCTTCAGGGTGGCATCCGCTGGAACCGTATATTCAAGGACGCAAATTCAGGGTTCTGATCATGGAAAGACAGGGCGTTCTTATCCTTCCGCCGCAGTTTCTCGGATCAACGGTCTACTATGCAGCAATGGCTGCTTTCAGCCATGTCATAATCGATACTTCCATGCCGTTCAACAAACGCTTGAAGTCGACACACCGATGCCATATAATTGATGCAAACGGAGACGCGTTTGTCACCGTTCCAATAGAGAAGCCTGAAAGCATGTCGAAAGCCAAATGGACCGATATCAACGTGTCGGCGCATGGCTCATGGTGGAACATAGCGGTCACAGCATTGCGGTCGGCCTATGGACGCACCCCATTTTTTGAGTTTTATATCGACGATTTCCTGCCGATGCTAAGTTCCGCATCCGTGGGGCATCCACTGATGGAACTCGACACCCGTCTTGACACTCTTTTACGACGGCTGTTTCTTATCAATTCACAGGTTTTCTATGGTAACCCGACAGAGATTGTCCAGAAAAACGCCATAGAAGCCCCTCTGATCGATTATCGCAGCCGGAAGGTAGACTTTATCACCAATATTGAATATTACCAGCACAGGGCCTTAAAACATGGTTTTCAGCCCGGATTGTCAGCTATAGATCTTCTTTTCAATCTCGGGCCGGAAGCTCCGCTGATCCTGCGGCGAATGCATTCCTGAGATCAGAGCATCGAAAGTGCGCGCAACTGATCAATCATATCCATACGGGTCATATTGCGGCGGCGTTTCAATGCCTCGGCAAATTCATGCGCAACTCCCTGCACTCCGTGATGGCTGAAAATTCTTGTCAGATATGTAAGATTCTTGTCGAACAGATGTCCTGTCTCATCGGCCTCAAGCGAACAGGATTCAGTGCCTACATCAGTCATCAGTTTGCGTAACGATTCCGTCAATTCGCGGTCAACAGGATTGGACTCATAGACAAGACGACGACACAGCACATTGCCAAGCGACATAGCCATGGCCAGATTGAAATTCTTCAAAATCTGATTCCATGCATTCTTGGCTGAGAATCCGGGATTGCCATTGAAATAGAAATCCTCAGTGAACTCAACTACGCGGTCGGGATCCGCATCAAGGTTGATCGACGTGATGAAATCCTCACCGTCAAATACCACTACAGCTATTGCCATACCGGTAGCTCCGTAACACTTGTCCTCTTCGTTCTTATAGCTAAGTTTATTGTTCATCTCAAATAATTTTAAACAAGATCTTAATTGACAACCATAATTTTAGTGACCACAGCCGACGAGCCGGATGTATCGTTTCCTCCGCCATGGGAAGCCAGAACATAATAGATTCCGGTCGGAACGCGACGTCCGGCAGCATTGCATCCGTTCCAACGGAAACGGCCACCTTCAGACTTTCCTTGATATATAACGCTTCCGGAGGCGTCTGAGATCTTGACAAGAGTATTTTCCATTAGGCCGGTGATATTAATATCACCGCGATAGTCCGATTTCACCGGATTCGGATAGGCCAATATCTGCGAGAAATCATCACGAGCCGGAGTGGCATCACTCCTGTAGGTCATCAGTCCTAAATCCGTTCCGACATATATGGTGGAACCCTCGGCATCACTGTATACGCAATTGATCTTCTCTGTGGGAAGAACCGAATTGTCGGGTGTGAAATCCTGAATGATCTCATCTCCGCTTGCCGATGTCACTATAAGTCCCGATCGGTAAGTGGCAATCCATTTCCGGTTGGCGGCATCAGTAGTGATTCCCATGATAAGATCAGTCCCAAGCAGATAGTCGGCAAGATTTGATCCGTCGTTTCTCGGTACTTTGATATGCGTCACACGCATGTTTGGGTTCAAGGCATTCGCCGGATTGGAAATTTCCAATACTCCTTCGGAACACCCGATCCACACTTTTCCGTTTCTATCCTCACAGATGGCCGTTAAATAACTTGGTTTGAGTGTTTTTCCGTCCTGATCTATGAATTGCTCCCAAAGATAGAACCGATCATCGCTAAGATCCTTGAATGTTCCGCGATTGTCGCAAACCAACAACTCGCCATTCGACTGGATAACGAAAGTAATATTGGATTTCTTGCAGTGGAGCATCTGCACATCCTGTCCTCCCCAATAACCTGTATTCCTAAGATTCAACGTGATCCAATCCTCTTTTTTCACTTTGTCGGGACCAAGCTTCACCTTATCGGCAGGCAGGATCATTATGGGATCTTTTGTATATTTCAAATGATCCGTCGTTGCCCACATATTTCCACCGCGGTCAAACGAAACATAATAGTAGATATAGCGGTTATCGAACGAACCGACAACATCATTCACACCGCCACCATACGTTCCGGCATATTCTCCGTCAGTAATCTTTATGATTCCGTCAACATTGGTTGAAATATAGTAAGAAGATGGATCGTTAGGATCTTCAGCCATTGATCCGGGACCAAAAATATATTCTCCATTGATCCGCTGACGCTCCTGTGCAGAGGGTGATTTTCCCGGCACGGGATATGGGCTGGCATCCATGAATGTTCCGTTTACTAAGTCTATTATACCTCCTGTCTGAATAACATCATATCCAACTGTTGACCCACCGAATCTATACACGGTATTGCCGCTGTTCTGAACATACAGACGTTTACCATCGGCCGAGGGAAAGAAATATCTCACATTGCTCACACTAAAAGCATCAGGCTTGAATCTGTCCATCAACACAGTCATGCCTCCGGATGATATATCATAGTGTCCCAATCCACGATTGTTCAAAGACCACAATGATTTTTCATCACTATACGTACCTATTTTTCCACCCTGCAATTCATCCGGCAGATCAGCGATCTTCACCTCCTTGTAATCATCGCTGACAGTAAACAAAGCATCATCCGCCTCATAATAAATCTTGCCGTCAGCAGCATGGATCATATAAGTAGGCAATTTGCTATGTCTTTCGGTAAATGTCAGCCACCTTTCCAAATTTTTATTTTCAAAATCTATGGTGTGTTTGGCTATAACCAAATCGGTATGATTTAGATTCACCATCATTTCATTATCTGACACAGCCCAGATTTCATTCGGACTATTATGGGAATATAGCCGTGTGAACTCATCTATGGATCTCAGATTGCCATTTTTATCAGTGTAATAGAAATAGTTTTCAAAATGAATCACAAGCCGATCGCCCATGACGGTCAGCGCATTCACAGCTTTACCGAAGTTGCCCGAGGTCACAACCTCAGCGCGAGGCTCATTGAATTTCACAAGTCCGAAAGTCGTGGCCACATAGATATTGTCTCCGTCAAACGAGACTGCATTAATAGTCAGCGGAGGTGTGACAGACGATTCTTTTATATCCGACATGTTTTTCACACTGCCATCATCATAGAGCAGATCTATATTTCCGGACTCGTAGCACACAAGAAGATAATGCTTGTCGTAGTTATAGAATATATTCGTTATTCCACTATCGTTAAGCTTATTTCCGGAATGATACGAATAATTCTCATCCTCACGGCTATCATAGGAGAACAGATTTCCTCCTGTCAGAAAATAGACTGTTCCGCGGTCAGTCTCAAGAACTTTCTGCGGAGGCATAGAATATGTAGGATGTATGATCCATGTGCCTTCAGCCTGATTCTGGCCTGAGGCTCCAATATAAGAAAAAGCCACCAAAGCCAAAACCAGCAGGCATGTCAGTTTATGTCTCATCAAATAATATAATTCAAAGTGTTTTAAGATAGTCTATCAATTTTGCTGTAGCGCGTCCACGGTGGCTGATGGCATTCTTCTCGTCGGCACTCATCTGCGCAAACGATCGGTCGCTTTCATCCGGACGGAACACCGGATCATAACCGAACCCGTCCGTGCCTTCAGCTTCGCGGAGAATTTCCCCATCAACCCTACCTTCGAAAAAATGTATCTCATCCCCTGTCACCAGGGCTATGACGGTTGAAAAATGAGCCTTTCGGTTATTCTCATTCTTCATATTTTCCAAAAGCAGAGCCATATTGGCGGCCGAATCATGACCCGGACCTGCATAACGCGCGGAATACACTCCGGGAGCGCCATTTAGAGCATCCACCATCAGACCCGTATCATCGGCAAAGCAATCATAACCGAAACAATCCTTGACATAACGTGCCTTGATCTCGGCATTCCCCTGCAACGTTTCCGCTGTCTCCGGAATATCGGCATCACACCCTATGTCGGAAAGTGAGAGCACATCCCATTCCCTGCCCATTATCCTGCGGATCTCCGCAAGCTTATGACCATTATTGGTGGCAAACACTATTTGTCTCGGCTTTTCCATGATATTCTAACGTAATCCTTTGTCTTATATTATGCAACAACGATGTTTACTATCTTGCCGGGAACAACGATGATCTTCTTGATAGTCTTGCCCTCGAGCCACTTCTGTGCCCCTTCATGTCCAAGCGCTATCTTCTCAACTTCCTCGCGAGGCATATCGGCTGCCACTTCAATATTGAAGCGTGCCTTTCCGTTGAACGACACTGCGTAGGTCACACTATCCTCCTTCAGATATTCTTCCTTATACTCAGGCCATTGTGCATCACATACGGTTGTTTCATTACCCAATGCGTGCCATAGTTCCTCAGCGATATGAGGTGCGAAAGGTGCTATGACAGTCACAAGCTGACTCAGCACTTCTTTATTATGGCATTTCAGCTGGCTCAGTTCGTTGACACATATCATGAAGGCAGCTATCGACGTGTTGAAAGAGAAATTCTCTATATCCTGACTAACTTTCTTTATGAGTTTATGGATAGATTTTAACTCTTCTTTGGTAGGCTCTCCTTCGCTGACAAGCCACTGGTCACCCTTATAGAAAAGGCCCCATAGCTTCTTGAGGAAGCGGTTGACTCCATCAATACCGTTTGTATCCCACGGCTTGCTCTGTTCCAGAGGACCGAGGAACATCTCATAAAGACGCAAAGTATCCGCTCCGTAACGCTCTACTATATCATCAGGATTAACAACATTGAACATCGACTTCGACATCTTCTCTACGGCATAGCCACACACATATTTGCCATCCTCCAGAATAAATTCCGCATCAGCGAAATCCGGACGCCAGCGGCGGAACGCCTCAGTGTCGAGTTCATCGTTTTTCACTATATTGATATCAACACGGATCGGAGTGACATCATAGTCCTTTCTCAGATTGTAGCTCACAAACGTATTGCTATCCTTGATTCTGTAGACAAAGTTGCTTCGTCCCTGGATCATTCCCTGGTTGATAAGCTTTCTGAAAGGCTCATCCTCGCACACCTCGCCCAGATCATAAAGGAACTTATTCCAGAAGCGGCTGTAGATAAGGTGGCCTGTGGCATGTTCCGTTCCGCCTATGTAAAGATCCACATTGCGCCAGTATTCATCAGCCTCTTTCGAAACGAGTGCATCATTATTGCGCGGATCCATATAGCGCAGATAATAGGCCGACGATCCGGCGAAACCGGGCATCGTGTTTAGCTCAAGCGGATACCCTTCGGGCGATGTCCAGTTCTTGGCTCTGCCAAGTGGCGGTTCGCCTGTCTCTGTAGGCAGATATTTGTCCACTTCGGGCAACTGAAGCGGCAACAGACTGTCATCAAGCATCTGGGGAATACCATCTTTGTAATAAACAGGGAAAGGCTCGCCCCAGTAACGCTGGCGGCTGAATATGGCGTCGCGCAGACGATAATTCACCTTCACGCGACCTATACCCTTCTCTTCTATGAATTTCTTTGTCTTGGCAATGGCATCCTTCACTTCCAGTCCGTTCAGGTCAAGCTCTTCACCCTTTGAATTGATCATCTTGCCGCTCTTGGCATCGAAGCTCTCCTCGCTGACATCAGCTCCCTCGATCAGTGGAATGATGGGAAGATCGAAATGACGCGCGAACGCATAGTCGCGGCTGTCATGTGCTGGAACAGCCATAATGGCTCCCGTGCCATAGCCGGCAAGCACATAATCGCTGACCCATACAGGGATTTTCTTTCCCGATAGAGGATTGATGGCGTATGCGCCGGTGAACACGCCGCTCACCTTCTTGTCTATCATTCTTTCGCGTTCTGTCTTGTGCTTGATGCTGTCGCGGTAGGCTTTGACGGCTTCTCGTTTATCATCCGTGGTCACTACATCCACATACTCGCTTTCCGGAGCAAGTACCATGAATGTAACACCGAACACAGTGTCTGCTCGCGTGGTGAATATCTCAAGCTCCGTGTCGCTGCCATCTATGCGGAAACGCATCTCAGCTCCCTCCGAACGGCCTATCCAGTTACGCTGTGTCTCTTTGAGCGACTCTGTCCAGTCTATACGGTCGAGACCCTCAAGCAGACGCGGAGCATAGGCCGACACTCGAAGACACCACTGATACATCAGTTTCTGTTCTACCGGATAGCCGCCTCTGACAGATACCCCTTCGCTCACCTCATCGTTGGCAAGCACGGTTCCCAGCTTCGGGCACCAGTTCACCATCGTATTTCCGAGATAAGCTATTCTGTAGTTCATCAGCAGATCGCTCTGCTCTTTGGCCGACATCGCTTTCCATTCATCAGCCGTCACTGTGAGCTGATCGTCGGTAGCGGCGGCCGTCAGTCCCTCAGTTCCTTTCTTTTCAAGATGCTCTATCAGATTTGCAATAGGCATGACTCGCTGCTCCTTGGTATCATAATAATGATTGAACATGCGAATGAAAGCCCACTGAGTCCATTTATAATATTCCGGATCGCAAGTCTTGATCTCGCGGTCCCAGTCATAGCAGAATCCAATTTTGTCGAGCTGCGAGCGATAGCGTGCCGTATTGTCGCGTGTGGTGATCTCCGGATGCTGCCCGGTCTGGATTGCATACTGCTCCGCAGGCAGGCCGTATGCATCGTAGCCCATCGGATGAAGCACATTGAATCCTTTCAGACGTTTGAAACGCGAATAGATATCGCTGGCTATGTATCCCAGCGGATGTCCCACATGCAGTCCGGCTCCCGACGGATAGGGAAACATGTCAAGCACATAGAATTTAGGCTTGCTCTTGTCTATCTCCGTCCGGTAGACCTTATTTTCTTTCCAATACTGCTGCCAGCGGCTCTCTATATCTTTATGATTGTATTCCATCTTATATATTGTATTACCTTTTTTATATTCTTCTATTTTATTTGCTCAGTTCAAGCATTCTTTCGATAGGCTTTCTTGCCTCGATGGCCAGGACCTCGTCAACTATCACCTCCGGACGTCCATCGCGCAGACAGTTTCTCAGTTTCTCAAGCGTATTGAGTTTCATGAAAGAGCAATCGTTGCAGCCGCAGGTTGAGTCAGTGGAGGGAGCCGGAATGAACACCTTGCCGGGACACTGTTTCTGCATCTCGTGAAGTATGCCGCTCTCCGTTGCCACGATAAATTCCTTCGCATCGCTCTCTTTGGCGAATTTAAGCAACACGGCAGTTGAACCTATTTTGTCGGCTATAAGCTGCAGCGGCTTCTTGCACTCTGGATGAACAAGCAGCAACGCTTCCGGATGCTCTTTTTTTATTTCTATTATCTTTTCAAGGGAGAACTTCTCATGAACATGGCATGCGCCATCCCACAGAACCATATTTCTCCCCGTTACAGAGTTTATATAATTGCCGAGATTCCTGTCCGGTCCGAATATGATTTTCTCATCCTCAGGCAAGCTCTCTATTATCTTACGTGCATTGCCGGATGTCACCACTATATCCGTAAGAGCCTTCACTCGCGCGGTGGTGTTGACGTAGCTCACCACGGTATGTCCAGGATGCTCTTTGATGAAAGCGGCAAACTCGTCGGCATCGCAGCTGTCCGCGAGCGAACACCCGGCCGATTCATCAGGTACGAGCACCGTCTTGTCCGGACAAAGGATCTTTGCTGTCTCTCCCATGAAATGAACTCCGCAAAGCACTATCACCGGTTCCTCTATTCCGGCTGCTATCTGGGCAAGCGCGAGAGAATCTCCTATATAATCCGCCACATCCTGTATGTCGCCCTGCTGATAATAATGAGCCATGATCACGGCATTCTTTTCTTTCTTCAGACGCTTGATCTCAGCTATCAGCTCTTCTTTCGATGATGCTTTATCCACAGTCATTTCTTTATATTTTAAATTTAAGTCTTTAAAAAATTTTAATCCAATAATAAAAGCAATGGATGTTAATAGCTGCAATAACTTTATGCCTTATTTCTTGCTTTTACGGGTTATTGAACTCCGTATTATGGCTATCAACTGTTTATCAACATCTTTAACTCCTGTCTTTTAATTCATTAGATAGGTTATCAACATACTGTTAATAATATGCAAAGTTAACAACTTTATTGCATTTTCCCATCAATAAACGTTGAAAACACCATTGATAACCCCCATATTTCTTATTGCTTACTTTCTTTGGTTTACTCGCTCTTGTCTTATACACCATTGCTAATGTTAAATCCAAATTTATTTGTAAAAATCCATTTTTTACTTTTCAACGGTTATCAACATACTTTTCAACACATATCTACACCTGATTTTTTATCCATTCTGTCGGGGTAACGGCTCTCTGATCTGTCTACCTTCGCTCCCGTAAATATAAAAAAGACGGCGGATTCAATTTTGAACTCGCCGTCTCTATATTATATTGAGAGTGCTGTCACTCTTTTATTCCGTAGGCAAGATCTCCGGCATCTCCGAGTCCGGGTACTATATAGGAATGCGAATTGATTTCATCGTCTATCGCTCCAACCCATATCGTGGTCTTATCTTCAGGGAAAGTTTTCTTTATATAATCGATGGCTACCTTCGATGCTATCACGGATGCTACATGGATCTTGGCCGGAGTCCCCTTGGTAAGCAGGGCGCGGTAGCTGAGTTCCATCGAGGCGCCGGTTGCAAGCATCGGATCCGCTATGATGAGCGTTTTGCCATCAAGTTTCGGAGAGGCTATATATTCAATGAAAACATCGAAATTTTCCTTCTCCTTATATTTTCTGTAGGCCGATACAAAAGCATTCTGGGCATGGTCGAAATAATCCAGAAATCCCTTGTGGAAGGGTATGCCGGCACGGAAAATGGTGGCAAGAACTATATCTTCTCCTATCTCCTTGCATTTGGCAACTGCGAGTGGAGTTTCTATATCAACATCTTTATAAGCCACTGTCTTGCTTATTTCGTATGCCATGATTTCTCCTATTCTCTCAAGATTGCGGCGGAAACGCAGCATATCGTTTTGCACATTAACGGAACGGAGTTCTGCCATATACTGGCTCACAAGCGATGGTGTCTCGTCGAAGTTTACTACTTTCATATCTGTATATGTTGGAATTTATTGCAAATTTATAAATTTCGCAGCACAATCCATTCTGCCGCTGTTGTTTTTTATAAAACAGATATCAACCGGTTATGTTAATGTTTGTGTTAATATTCTGGTGAGATTTTCCGAACAGATTGTTTCAATGCCCATCCTGTCCGTTCCTCGTGCTTTGCCCACTCTTGTAGCCACTTCCTCTATATCCGTCCCGGGATCATCGTCGGTCTCTATGAGCAGACGTTCTTCTGGTATTATCATTGCCGATTCATCGTTGAATTTTGATCCGAGCGAAACATACATTCCACTTTCTATTATCCTTCGGGCTATGGTTGGTTTAAGCCGGAAGCCATGAAAGATCCATGCTTGTTGCGGATCCATTTCCCTGCGTATGGCCAGCAGGCGGTCATGGGCGCGCACGCAATGGATTATAAGAGGTTTTTTCAGTTCTTCGCTGAGTGATATTTGTTGCCGGAACAATCTTTCCTGCAATTCCATCGGACTGTCGCACACATTGTCAAGTCCACATTCTCCTATCGCCACAACGCGTGGATCCATACACGCTCGTCTCAGCAGATCCATATCTGCGTCATCTGTAACTCGCCACGGATGAATACCCTTGGAATAGAGAAAACCGTCGTGTAGCTCTGTTGCCGGAGCTACATCGACTATAGCTCCTTTCCGGAGCTGATGGGTATGTGCATCCAGGAGTGACATTTTGAAATGATTCATGGAACAGGATCATAGCCGCTGCCTCCCCACGGATGACACCGTAGGATACGGCGTATCGCGAGCCACGATCCGCGCAATATCCCGTGGCGGCCGATTGCCTCTATTGCATACTGGCTGCACGTAGGCGTATAACGGCAGCACGACGGAAACATCGGGGAAATACAGAGTTGGTAAAACCTGATGGGAAGAATGAATATTTGCCGCAGATACTTCATGGCTGCGGTTGGATAGGTGTCGCCGACACTTTGTTAAATATCTTCTTCAGCGACTTCTGGCAGGAGGCATAATCGGTCAGTCCATTGGCAACATAGATGAAGATGATGTCAACATGCTTCTCCTTTGGCAAAAGATCGCGGCCAAGGCGGTAGGCCTCGCGCATTCTGCGCCGCATGGTGACGCGGTCAACGGCATGACGGAGACGCTTCTTGGGCACACTGATCAGAAAACGGCTGCATGTAGGAGTTTTCTTTGTGGTATCGCTCCACACTGCTCGCCATGGATAGGCCATCGCGCTCCCCGTGACAATATCTCCACCCTTTTTTGGGGGAGTGAATAAACGGTCTATGGCAGTCTGGCTGCACAGCTTTTCCTTCTTATATAAACGTAGACCGCTCATTTTCTTTTTATATTATCTGTTGGGACTGCGCCATGGCGCCTCCGCAAAATCCATCGGTTGGGATTTATTTCTTCGATTCCTCCTTCAGAAACAAATCCAGCGCTGCCGTCATCGACGGGGCTTTGGGCGACGGGGCTTCCATGTCAAGGCGTAAGCCGGCGTTTTTAACGGCCTGGGCCGTGGTGGAGCCGAATGTGCCTATGCAGATCTCCTCCTGCTTGAAATCGGGGAAGTTCTTCAACAGTGAATCTATGCCGGAAGGGCTGAAAAACAGAAGCATGTCATAGTCAAACGGTTCGTCGGGACCGAAATCATTGCTGACTGTTCTGTACATCACGGCCTTCGTGTAATTGATCTTGTTGGCATCAAGAAGGTTGGTGTTCTCATCCTTGTGAACGTCGCTGACAATGTAGAGATACTTCTCTTTGTTATGTTTGACCAGCGACTGGATAAGGCCGTCGAGCTTGCCGGTAGTGCCGTGGAATATCTTGCGTTTGCGATAAACTATGTACTTCTGAAGATACAGGGCGATCGATTCCGTGGTGCAGAAATACTTCATGGTGTCGGGGATGCTGACGCGCATCTCTTCGCATAGACGGAAAAAATGATCAATGGCGGTTCGTGCTGTAAAGATAATTGCAGTGAAGTCCGTGATGTTGATTTTTGACTGGCGGAATTCCTTTGCGCTGAGCCCCTCTACTTTGATGAATGGTCTGAATTCGATCTCTACGCCGTATTTATCGGCTATTTCATAGTACGGAGACTTGTCCGATGAGGGCTTCGGTTGGGATACTAATACTTTTTTAACTTTCACGCTTGCTCAAATTAGGAAGTTGTTTTTCAGAAACTTGAAGTAAGGAAAAGCGATGCTTTATATATTAAAATAAGCGGTATAATTTCCAGACTGCAAAGGTACAAAATAAAGTAGATTAACGAGAAGGAATTATGATAAAAAATTCTAAATCCCTTGGATATAAATATGATTCGGGCTATGATGTATAGGCTTGTGCTGATCCACACAAGCACTTCAACCGCCGCCGGAACAAACAGCGACAGCAGTGCTGGAATGCAGATTGTCAGGCCAAGAAGCGCCTGGGACGATGTAAATCCTTTGGCCCACATTTCTGCTCTCGATGGCGTTGTGAAGATATACCCTACTGTGCGGTAAGCCGCATATTCCGCAAGATAGTACCCCACTGCAAGGCCGCTTAACGTGGCTATGGATATGAAATTGTCCGAGTCTGTTCCGGCAAGGGATAATGCCCCGAATAGCAGGATTCCTTCGCTGACACACGTCAGTAGGATAAGCGACGCGAGAACTCGTGTCTCGCTCATCGTGGAGCGTTCATCAAACACATTGGCGCGTTTTCTGACTGAAAACAGATTCTGCGCGAAGGTCTTCAGGAACGTGGAATAATGCCTCAGATTTAGCGTGATGAATAGAAACAGACAGATCAGAAGTGTCATAACCCCTGAGTCATATCCCGGAAGTTCTCGCCGGGCTATGGGGGCTATTCCCTCCGTGTAAGGTATTTTCCCGGTGATAGTCATTCCGCGTTCCATTGCCGAACTCGGTGCCATGTTTTCTGGCTCCGTCATCGCCGCCTCAAGTATTGGTTTGACAATACCTGGGGGCAGTATGGAATCTGCGGATTGTAGCATACTCTTAGTGGATCTTTTGGGTGAATGGAGCGTGAGTTGTCGGTTGCAATGCTTTTTCAACAGCCTCCTCGGGCGTCCTCGCAACCTGCCAAAGCTCTTTGTGGTCTTCCCTCATGAAACCTTCATCTATCGTACGCTGAAGCATCTCAAGCAGGGGGTCGAAATAACCGTCAGTATTGAGGATAACCACATTTCCCGAATAAAGATTCAGCTGACGCCAGGTGATGATCTCCATCAGTTCCTCAAGAGTGCCGCAGCCTCCGGGACACGCTATTGCTGCACTGCTGAGATTAGCCATCGTCTGTTTGCGTTCATGCATCGACTCCGTGACGATCATACGGCTCAGTGACGGATGCTGCCATTCGCGGTCAACCATAAATCGAGGTAAAACACCTATTGTCTGGCCACCGGCACAAGTGGCACCATCTATCGAAGCTTTCATTATGCCGGCCTTGCCGCCGCCGCTTATTAGCGTGGCGCCACTTCTGCCTATCAGTTCTCCGAGATGGTAAGCAGCCTCCTTATAGCGTGGATTGATACGTTCGCTCGATGCGCCGTAAACAACTATAGCTGTCTCTTTTTCTGTGCTTTCTGTCATGACACCGCAAAATTACAAAAAAAACCGCTCCCAACCAACCGCCCCCTTTATCTCTACCCCCTCTCATCCCATGTCAGGGTATCAACACCAGTAGGGACTGCGGCATGCCGCTATCCTTTACCCACAGATCTACTTATATTGCTGATTATCAACGCTGTATGCGATTATTTTTCAAGTCTATACAAATCTAACAGTCAGATACTTATGACTTCTGTGGGTATAGAATAGGCGGCATGCCGCGTCCATCTCCACCCTAAAATTCAGTCCATTCCCCACACCTTATTCCGCGTCCGGCTCCACGCATCCCAACTCTACACTCTCCAACTCTCCAACTCTCTCCTTGTCGGGGTAACGGCTCTCCGAGCCGTCTACCGCCACCTATCAAACGTCTGACTATCAAATCAATAAACCGCTAACACCTGTAGGGACTGCGGCATGCCGCGTCCGGCTCCACCCTAAAATTCAGTCCATTACCCACACCTTATTCCGCGTCCGTTTTCACACATCTCCACTCTACACTCTCCCACTCTCTAACTCTATCATCATTGTCGGGGTAACGGCTCTCCGAGCCGTCTACCGAAACATCCCGTCGCTGATGATTTCAGTCAACCGCACGGAGTGCGGTGACTCCGACCTGCCCATCTAAACTACTCTGAACACTCTATACTCTTGCCGCGTCCGCCCCCACCCTAAAGTTCAGTCCATTGACCACACCTTATTCCGCGTCCGGCTCCACCCATCCCAACTCTCCCCCTCTCTTACTCTCTAACTCTATACTCTAACTCTCCCCTCACTTATTCCCTTTTAATAATTCAATACTATTGATAACCCATAAAATGAAATCAATACCCACCATTACCAATCCGGCAATAAATAAATTATTCAGATTATTGGTAGTATCTAAATTAAGATAGGCGAATATGGCAAGACCGATATCTACAAGAGGATTGCCCAACGGTTTTCCGGCACTTATACGTCTGTTGGGAGAGTATGTTTTAGATGATTCTTCAAACATAATTAATAAAAGACCTATCGCACAGATAATAGTGACTACACCCCCTATCATAGTCTTAGGAATTAGGTATATCCCGAAGACTACAATAAAACCGATAAGCGATAACCAGTCAAGATATGCAAAAATTTTTCTTATTGTTGCCAGCATAGCGAACTATTTATTGTTGTCATAGCTGATACAGCAACTTCTTCTTTAAGTTCCGGAGATAATTGCGAATTAGCTATTAATGTATTTAAGTCATTTGCATATAGGTGTATATCAGTCTCAGATAGTTCACTGCATTTCTGTGCTATTAAAAGAGTAAAATTCCTATATATATATAGTTCCTCAGATGTGACCAAACATTTATTTTCAAGATAATCACATTGGAGATTGACTAATTGTTCCTCCGAGCCTTCATTTTGTAAGTTTTGTAACGTTAATAAAGCAATATCTTTAGATGATTTTTTTATTTCCGTTTTAACAAGTTCATTATTTTCTAGTGGTTCAGAATACACTCCTACTTCCTTAAAGAATCTTATTATGTCATTATATAGAAGATCCATATTAAGACTTCCATCGGAAAGATATTTGTTTTTATTCTGATTAATTTTTACCATTACATAGTTGTGATAATATCCGATCGAATCGCATCGAGAATCAATTTCTGTACTTCTTGAAGTAGAATATACAGGTGTCAGTAATGATGGTTTGATATTAAAATCTACTATGAGTTGCATATCGCCAGTTGGACACGATGGTTGTCCTTCGCTGCAAAGTAGAAGATCAGCAGCCGCAGATGCTGCTGCATATCCTACAATACCCCCAACATATTGTCCTCCTACATATCCAATGCAAGCTAAAGCTGGATTTGCAGCAGCTGCTCCGATTGCAGATCCAAGCCATCTTCCTAGAAATCGACCTCCAGCACGACCAGCTTGGTCTGCAAGGTTTTTACCAAAATATCCCAAAAAGCCTCGGCTAACAGGAGATTCATATGTGGCATTTAAACTGTCTACGGATAACATGAAATTTTCGAAGTCTACATTATTGATAGCTTCAATTTTAGATGTTTGTTCGATAGTAGTAGAGGGGACATCATCGTTTGAGCATGATGTATAGACTAACATTAGAGCCAATGGCAATAATAATAAGTTCTTTATAAGCTAAAAATAATTTATAGTGATAAAATTTAATATTAAACTAATTATTGTATGGTTACAATGTTTATAATTGAATATAACCTTGTGCTGTCCAATCTTCTGTAATAATATCAATTCGATATGAGCCTGATTCAAATGGAAGTATAAGACTAGTATTTATTTCATGATGATTTTCGATTAGATTATTATCTCTATATAGAAATATTTCGCCTTCACAATCGCCATTATAAATTATATCTATTGTATTATATTCTGGATAATATATAGCATCAATAGCAATATGTACTGGTGAACGATGGACTGTCGTTGATGAATTGTTTCGAATACTTATTTCCATATCCATTGTATAAGGAACATTTTTGTTTGATTCTGCAAGTGCATTTGTAGGAATGCTAATTCCTACAATCATGATGATGAATGATAAAAACATTTTCATATTATATGACGTTTTGATTGATTTATATGCAAAATTGCTTCTCCAAACTTTCATTCACAAATTAAAAGTTTCATATTTGTGAAATTTATAAATAGCTAAAATATTGCAAACTAATAAATTAATGTTTGGTATGTGATTTTGATTTTGGAAATGTAGGGTTATACTTTCATTTGTGTTGTAAATGAAAGCTTTTTCGAGTGGTTTTTATGATATTTTCCACTACCTATCCTCTGATAATGGGGATAGGCTCATAAACTTTTGAGAAGTTTCCGTACGTATATACCAATGTTGGTTTCGTGCCTGTCTATACCCAATTTCTTACGGATTATGCTACTTGTATTAACATGACTGCGTTTTTTCATGTAATTCCCTACTTCCTTTCCTCGCAATCCTATAGCGTAAAGACACACATAGTTTATTTCATCAATAGTCAGTTTGTGATCCTCAAAATATTTAATGAAACGGGGATGTGAGACTAAAAAAGCTAATCTGTTGGAATTCATAAACTCAGCTTTATTCTCTGTCAGCTCTTTAATCCAAACATCATAAGGTTTTTCATATTGATCATTAGCGGTGATATAACTTGCCAATAAAGAATTTAGCATTTCAATGCGGATCTTTATTTCTTTTTGAACTTCTAAAGGAAGTTCCTCTTTCGTTACGATAAGGGCTTTGAGGCTCTCGCTTTCATTTTCAAGTTCGTCTACTCTGTGAGCTAAATTTTCAGCTTCCAGTGATTTTTTATCTCTTTCTAATTGAAGATTCTTATTCTCAAGAGTTAATATTTCTTTTTCAGATTTTAGTTTATAATTTTCGGCATCACGTGTCTTTACTTTTACAAGGGCAAGTTCCTTTTTTGCTTTATGACTGCGAACAAGTAGACACAAGATTATAATTACCAAAGATAGGATGGCAATACTTCCGATACACCCCCATATTATTCGTGATTTATTCCGGGCATCTTCTTGGGTTTTGAGTTCGATCTTGTATTTTTCTTCTATTGCTTTAGCTTTTTGAATAAATTTAGTGGTATTGATTGATTCTATTCGCCGACTGAAATCTTGGTACACGGCAAGGGCTTCATTGTATTCTCCTAAAGATTTAAGTATAGGGAATTTAACAGCTTGATACTTTAAAGTGTCATAGCTTGTGGTATGATCATTGATGAATTTTAAAATATCTTTTGCTTGATTGTTGTTTCCTAATACATTATGAGCGGTGGCAAGATTTAGAAGACCATTCGTATCAAGCTCGATGCTATCCTGATATTGGGAAACAAGTTTTTTTAAATCATCATTGGATCCAAAACTAAGCACATAAGAGATATTATATCCATGCAGTGTATTTCTTTCAGAGTCATTTAGGAAATCAAAACTATTACATATATTAATGATACTATCTCCAAGACTTCTATTATTCAACATTATCGAGCCATTCAATGCATTGAGCAGACAATCAAATTCATGGTGTGGCCTACCAAGTGCCCTATAGATATTTGCTGCTTTTAAATAACAATTGGTATAATTTTCAAAACCGTAAAAATTATTGTATAGTCCTCCTGCAGCAACAAATGTTCGTGCTATACATAGAGAATCGCTACATAATGGTGCAAGATCTATGCCCTTGATAAAAGAATTTAATGCTCTATCTCGGTCTCCCTGATTTTGAAAAATTCTACCTTGATAATAGTATGTTCTTAATTTTTCATTAGCATTGCCATGTCTGAGATAATAATCAATGGCTGGTTGAAGCACATCAAATGTGGTTGTATCTATATAGTTCTTGTCAAGAGCCATTGACATCAGAATTGCGTACTGAGCTTTTTGTTTATCCCCGGATAGGCATTCCATGTCTATGGAACTTAATAATATCATTACTGAATCAGGGTAGGATTCAATTAACTTTTCTGCGCGATCCAATAGTTCTTGCTCCTTATGGTGTGAACAGGAAATAATGCAACAAGCTAATGCAAGTAGAATAAGTATAAGATTATTATGTATTTTTATCATGATATTTGGAAAAGTGGTTTCTTGCGTGAAGCATTGATATAATTGAAACTCCCTCTTAAATACTCTTTACACCACAAATTTACAAAAAAACCGCTCTCATCCAACCATCCATTCATCAACATTCACCCTTTCCCCTCTCCAACTCCATCATCCTTGTCGGGGTAACGGCTCTCCGAGTCGTCTACCGCCACCTATCAAACATCTGACTATCAAATAAATAAACCACTAACACCTGTAGGGACTGCGGCATGCCGCGTCCGTCCCCACCCTAAAATTCAGACCATTACCCACCCCTTATTCCGCGTCCGTCCCCACCATCTCCCACTCTCTTACTCTCCAACTCTATACTCTCTCCTTGTCGGGGTAACGGCTCTCCGAGCCGTCTACCGCCACCTATCAAACGTCTGATTATCAAACCAATAAACCACTAACTCCTGTAGGGACTGCGGCTTGCCGCGTCCATCTCCACCCTAAAATTCAGTCCATTCCCCACACCTTATTCCGCGTCCAACTCCACCCATCCCAGCTCTCCCACTCTCCCACTCTCTACTCTAACTCTCTTACTCTCTTACCCTATCTCATTATCTTATAAAACACATTTGCCTGCATCTCACCCGTTATCTCCCGGCTTGCACTGATAAACTCCCCGTAACTCTTATCCTTCATCCCATTCCACAAATCCATCAAACGATCGAAAACCTCATCGCTTATAAGCTGATTACGCTCTATATTCCCGGCTTGCAATTCCTGAGCCAGATGACCTATGATTGTGCTGACGGTCAGTCCGCGTTCGGCAGCTATCTCCGGGATGCTCTTCCCCTCGGCAAACATCTGGCGCGTTGTGAACTGCGAATACCCTTTCGGTTTCTTCTCTGCTTTTGGCTTACGTTCTTTCCTCTGTTTTTTCTTTGAAGATTGCTCTACCGTTGGATTTTCAAGTTCAAAAACCGCATTAGCCTTGCTGTTGACGTATGCGGCAGGGCAAAAATCCATCTCCGACAGATCCCTCAGAATCCTCATTTGCACACCTGCCGGATAGGCCAATGCCTGAAAAGCGTTGTCAAGACGTGTACGGTAGTTGGCATTGTCAAGATCGCGAGGCGTCTCCCCCACAAGTGTCAGTATCGGGGTAAGTTCCTCTATGAAATAACGGCATCCGCTCCTGACCTTGGCCGTCATATCCTCGCTGCGTCTCAGTCGCGCCGACTCCGGAGTTGATGACGCATAGAGTCGTCCGAATCGTTCGCCGACAGAGACTATTCTCTGCGCCATTCGTTCCTGCGCCTCGCGGTAGCGCCGTTGAAGCTCACGGTGCAGGGGGACCACATATTCTTCTGCGGCTTTTAAAAAATCGTTCAGTAGCATTCCTATAACGCGGAAATCGAACACTTCGCCCAGTATGCGCCGGAAATATTCCTCGCTTAGACTCTGCAACGTGCTTTCATCGGGCTTCGACTCCTGGGCTTCGGATATGAATCTATTGACGGTGTGGTCAACTATCACTGCCTCGCTCGTGATCCTGCTTTCAAGCACTATCCCTTCCAGACTCCGGCAGCGGCTCAATGCCACATACGCTTGTCCGGGGGCAAACGAGGCAGCCGCGTCTATTATGGCATGATCGAACGTCAGTCCCTGGCTCTTGTGGATGGTGATGGCCCAGGCCAGACGCAATGGCAATTGCTGGAATTCGCCGTCTGTCTCCTGTCGGATGGTCTTATCTTTTTCATCCACCACATATCGGGTGTTCTCCCATCTGGCTGGTTCAACATCTATTGCCTCCGCACCATCGGTCGGAACCACGCTGACATGCGTTTCATCGACTTCGGCCACTGTGCCTATCATGCCATTGAAATACCGTCGTTCCGGGCTGCTGTCATTTTTCAGAAACATCACCTGCGCTCCCTCTTTTAATGTCAGTTCGCGTTCTGCCGGATAGGAGGATTCCGGAAATTTACCGCGTACAATGGCGTTGAAGGTATATTCTTTTCCTGAAAGCCTGCGCAGGTTGCTTTCGTTGATCTCGTTGGCGCGGCGGTTGTGGGTGGTCAGGCGGATGAATCCTTTCTCCGGATCCGGATTGTACGCCGGTCTGTAGCGTCTGTTGAGTATATCAAGTATCCTGTTGTCGGTCTTTCCGTCGCGGACAGCGTTGAGTATCTCTATGAATTGGCGGTCGCTCTGGCGGTACACCGTTGTCAGCTCTATGGTGATGAATCCGGCTTCTTTCAGTGCTTGGCTTTCAAAAAAATATGGCGACGCATAGTGCTGGCGCATCAGATCGCGGTCGCGGTCGCTGACCACGGGCGACAATTGCCGCAGATCGCCGATCAGTAGCAGTTGGACGCCTCCGAATGGTCGGCTGGAATGTCGTAGGCGTCGCAGCGTCGCGTCGATGGCATCGAGAAGATCGGCGCGGACCATACTTATCTCGTCGATCACAAGGAGATCAAGGGTGGAGATTATTCGGCGTGTCTCGCTGGTGTAGTGGCTATAGTGCTGTTCGCCGGCAAACCCCTGCCCGGGAATGTAGATCGACAGTGGAAAATGGAAAAACGAATGGATCGTCGATCCCTGCGCATTGATGGCTGCTACTCCCGAGGGTGCCAGCACAACCATTCTTTTTCCGGAACTCTCTCTCAGTCGGCGCAGAAACGTTGTTTTTCCCGTTCCGGCTTTACCCGTCAGAAAAAGGTTGCTCCCGGTTTCCTCCACTATGCGCCGGGCGAGCGATAGCTCCCGGTTTATGCTTATCGCCTGTTCCGGTTCGGCTACGCTCGTAGGGTCAACGAAGCAATCCGTGTCATATTTCATTTGTTGTCTGCTTGAAATCTGTCTGTATGGATACGGCTTGCATCATATTTATCCTTAGGCGTTGTTGCTGCCGACGGATAACCGATAGGGATAATGTTTAGCGGTATGTAGTTGCTTGGCAGATTGAGCAGGTTGCTGATGAATTCCACTCGGTCGGTCATGGGGTAGATACCGCACCACACTGCCCCGAGGCCCATTGCATTGGCAGCCACAAGAAGATTTTCTGTTGCAGCAGAGCAGTCCTGGATCCAGTATTCGCGGCCGGCATCTTTGGCAGCTATATCAAGGTCGCCACAAACGGCGATGGCCAGTTGTGCCTCTTTTGCCATCGAGATATTGCGGCAGTTGGAGGCTATGCTGTCAAGAATGGAGCGATCGCGGATTACAACAAATTGCCAGGGTCTCAGATTCATTGCCGTCGGGGCTGCCATGGCTGCACGCAGAAGGCTGTCTACGGCTTCATCGCTGACGGCCTTGTCGCTGTACGAGCGGACACTCGTTCTGGTCATGATAGCCTTGTAAGCCGTTTCTGTAGCCATTTTTGCGGTAGCGCCGCTGATGCCGTCAGACTCTCCTGACGTTGGTTCAGATTTTCCGCTGCCAGCAACCAATTTATACGTTGTGAATACCAATGCCAGCGCAAGTATCACTATAATCAAATAACTCGTTTTCATATCTTTTTCTTTTTTCAGTTAATTTTCTCTACAAAATATCCATCCTCAACCCTTCAACCCCTCAACCCCTCAACCCTCAACCCTCAACCCTCAACTCTATACTCTATACTCTATACTCTATACTCTATCTACTCTCTAAACGCTCTCTCCGATTTTCATCAGCGTCCCCGTCGGGCACACAAATCGGCAGTAAGGACGTGGAATCCAGATCGAAAGAATAATGATCGCGCCTCCGGCTATCAGAATCCCTATTGAGGCCTGTTCAACCAGGAAGGCCGTGAACAGCTCATAGTCTATCCAGCTCATCCATAGTCCCGTCCAGAGGCAGAGCATCAGACAGCCCCAGAGTATCTGTCGGAAGGTGTTCAACGCTTTCACCGTCTTGGCACTCATTTTCAGGCGGTGATGAGGATTGCATTTGGAAGCAAGTTCCTGTAGGCTTCCCAGCGGACAAACCCATGCGCAATAATATCCTTTCTTGCCGAACAAGGGGTAGATGAATGCTGCTGTCAGCAGTAGGAGTGGGATCGCAGCGGCCGTAAATGTCATCTCTAACCCCGATCCCATCACTCGAAGCATAAGGGTATAGTTGAGGAACGTGCCGCTCCAGAATCCTAATACTCCGACATTCAGCAGTTGTTGAACAGTCCGGTATTTCTTATTCTTGAAGAAGAGAGGCACCGACATAGCGGCGATCAATACGGCCAGAACTGCATAGAATTCTATATTGGCCGATTGTTCTTTATGGCCGTTATCCAATGCCGTTCCTGGTGCTTCTCCGGCCTCGGTTTCCGGTTCTTCTGCCATGACCTGCTGTGCGCTTGGTGTGGTGTCAGGTGACGATACCGAGGGGGCGGTCTCTTTTGCCGGAACGGTTTGTTCCTCTTTTTCCGGTTTTTGAGCGGTTTCTGTTTTTGCCGGCTTCTCTTTTGCCGGTTTATAGTTTGCCAGACCCAATCTCACATTTTCTATGATGGCTGTCGAGGAATATGTTGCGCCGGTAACGGCATCCACCTCTTTCTCTTTGGCTTCTTCCGGTGTCAGACCGTTCCAGCTTTCGAGCAGTCCGCTGTCTGTCACGCGCTTGAAAAAGCCCGGTGTCTCGCTGTTTTCAAGTGGCTCCACTGCTGTTATCTTGCCGTCGGTTATGGTGATCTCAACCGGTACAGGACCATTATACCCCATCACTGAGCTGCCGGCTTCCGTTGTGTTGATTGTAGTGGTGTCAGCTTTGTGATTCTCTTTTCGGGGCGCGGTTTCCTTGGCTACCGGTTCTGTCGGTTTCTTCTCTTCCGCCGCGCTTTTTTGCTCGGCTTTGACCTCTGTGGCTTCTGAAGCCTTTACCGATCCGTCGTCATGGCTTTTGGTCTTTACAGCTGGTGTTGCTGTTGATTCTACCTTTTCGCCAAGCAGGGCGGCCACGCCGGCTCTCACGTTGCCTATCAGCGCTGTTGAGGAATATGTGGCTCCCGTAACGGCATCCACCTCTTTTTCAGATGCCTCTTTGGCCGTCAGGCCGTTCCAGCTTTCGGTCAGGCCGCTATCGGTTACTCGCTTGAAAAAATTCTGGGTCTCGGCGTTCGCAAGCGGTCGGACATACACTATTTTTCCGTCAACCAAAGCGATCTCTACCGGAACCGGGCCGCCGTAACCTGTGATCTGTGGACATATCTCTGTTGTGTTGATCAGCGTTGTGTCGCCATGTTCGCTTATTCCTGCTATTGTTGTTTTCTTGAGCTGATGGCCGAAAATAGAGCCGTTGTGTATGAAGGCTGCCGAGGCCATCATAAGGAACACTATGATCAGGCTGATAATGTTGGTTGTTCTCTGTTTCTGTATATTGTTTTTTTTCATTTCCATTGTCCTTTGAGTTATGCAAAGTTAGTTATTTTTTCGCTTGTTGCTGATTGTTAAGGCGGTTATTCCTGATGCTGTTAGGATCGCTATGATCATTATGGAAAACGTTGCGCCATGATTTCTTGTTTTCTTGACCTCCTGTTGTTTCTGTTCTTTTATGGCGGACTGCACTGTTTGGATGGTGACCGAATCCCCCGAAACCGTTGTCACCTGTTGCTTTCGGCTTCTGTCTATCCTTATGCCTTTGAGCTTGATGCTCTGCGCAATGCCACATGCTTTTCTCGGCGTGCTGTCATTCACTGTCTTTATTTCCGCTGAGTCTATCAGGATTATCTCCCCCTCGGCGGTGGAGTCTGTGATCAGGTTCAGGTGCCATCCACGTTCTATTCTGGCAAGCGTCTCAATGCTTTTCTCTTTGCGGCTCGTCTCCCTGCTGCCGCTGCATCCGGTAAGGGCGGCCGACACGGCGACCAACATCATGACCCATAATCCTGCTGATCCGGCTCCCTTGGCTCCATTGATAATTTCCATAGTTCTTAGATTTCGGTTTAGTTTTTCATTCCGCTGCAAAGTTACGGTCGCTTCCTCCCCTTTGCGTGCTTTTCTGCGCTTTTGATCAAAAAAAAAGCGGCGATCATCCGACCGCCGCCTGTATTTTTCTGTTGTATATTATTGGTTATAAGTTGATTATAACCCCATATTGATAAAATCGCCTACTGTCTGACATTTCTCAAGTTCTGCCTTGAATGCCATCTCGCGCTGCGACAGATCTATTCCGGTCGGCTGGCCGGTCAATCGCTCGAATGATCCGTTGATCGCATTCGATAGCTTCACTATCGACCCCATCAATGCCTCGCGATCCGCTGCTGTCAGCTTATAATCCGACTTGACATATTCGTTCATCTTCTTGGCAAACTCGCCATCCATCTCCTGAATCTCCTCAATGGATGTTGCTTCCTCGACCGACTGGGCATAATTGTCGATTGTCGCAGTGATCTCATTTACAGGACTGTTGCTGCATGCTGCCAGCATGCCGGCTGCTGCAACCATAATTGCCGCAACTATCAGATGCGACATTCTCAGTAACTTTTTCATATCTTTTTCTTTTTCAGTTAATTATATCTTCTATATCATCTATATCCTCCCGGTCGGGGTAACGGCTCTCCGAGCCGTCTACCGTCCACAAATATCTTACAATCAACCCATTAAACCACCAACGCCTGTAGGGACTGCGGCATGCCGCGTCCGGCTCCACCATCTCTACTCTCAACCCCTCAACCTTTCAACCTCCCACTCTATAAAACGCATTTCCGGCTTTATTAGTTTGGCTTTCGGCATTTTATGCGAAAAAAGATTATATTTGTAACCATGATCCGATCATCTTCACCCAATCCTACCGCCTCACGTCTCGATTCGCTCGACATTCTCCGGGGACTCGACCTCTTCCTGCTTGTTTTCCTTCAGCCGGTAATCATCTCTCTTGCAGCCGTATGGCATCCTCAGTGGCTCAATCCGGTGTTATATCAGTTGGATCATGAGGTATGGGTCGGATTCAGATGTTGGGATCTCGTCATGCCCCTTTTCCTCTTCATGACCGGGGCTGCCATGCCATTCTCTTTCTCCAAGTTCCGGTCTGATCCTGCCATGCCGCGATGGCCACTCTATCGCAAGATCCTGCGCCGTTTCCTGATCCTGTTTCTGCTGGGGATGATAGTCCAGGGCAATCTTCTCGGCCTGGATCCGGATCATATTTTTCTTTACAACAACACCCTTCAGGCAATTGCTGCCGGTTATCTCATATCGGCATTGCTGCTGATCAATTTCAAGCTCCGTAATCAGATCATTGCCACAATCCTTCTTCTGACTGTCTACTCACTTCCGATGTCCTTGACCGGTGATTTCTCGCCCGAGGGCAACTTTGCTTACAAGATCGATGAGTTGATTCTCGGGCATTTCCGTGGCGATCTCTCCTACACCTGGATCTGGAGCAGCCTGACATTCGCTGTCACTGTCATGCTCGGCGTTTTTGCCGGACAGATAATCCGTCCCTACAGGGAAAACCCCTGTCGTGCAGCTCTTTATCTACTCGCCATCGGAGTTGCCTTAATCCTGTCGGGCTATGTCTGGAGTTTCCACACACCCATCATAAAACGCTTGTGGACAGGAAGTATGACCCTGCTGTCAGGTGGATTCTGTTTTGTTCTGATGGCCGCTTTCTTCTATTGGATTGATGTCAAAGGGCATCACTGCGGACTCGATTGGTTGAAAATTTACGGCATGAACTCGATCACGGCCTACATTCTTGGCGAAACCATCAACTTCAGATCCGTTGCCGCATCGCTCAGTTACGGCCTGCAACCATACCTCGGTGCTTACTACGATGCATGGCTCACATTCGCCAACTTCCTGATCATCTTCCTTATCCTCCGCTTCCTCTTCCGCAACCGCATCTTCCTCAAAATCTAACCCCCTTCCCTCTATTGGTCGGGGTAACGGCTCTCCGAGCCGTCTACCGCCCACAAATATCTTACAATCAATCCATTAAGCCACCAACACCTGTGGGGACTGCGGCATGCCGCGTCCGGCTCCACCATCTCTCCAAAAATGTAAAAGAGGCCACACCATTTGGTGGGCCTCTTCTACTTGATTTAGTTGAAAGGGAGGTGTTTCTGCTGAATTAGTCGATTTCCTCGTCTGCCTCATAGCCACCCATCTCACGGATAGCGTTCTTCAGCATTACATACTGCTGGAACAGGTGGTTTACAGGCACTTCACCCTTGGTATAGTCGTGCATCGGGCTCTTCAGGAAGAAGCTCAGGAAGCGCTGGATGCCATGACGGCCGGCACGGGCGGCGAGGTCGCTCAGCAACACGAGGTCGAGACACAGAGGTGCGGCAAGGATTGAGTCGCGGCAGAGGAAGTTGATCTTGATCTGCATCGGATAGCCCATCCAGCCGAAGATATCGATATTGTCCCAGCCCTCTTTGTTGTCGTTGCGTGGGGGATAGTAGTTGATACGGACTTTGTGGTAGTAGTCGGTGTAGAGATCCGGCTGTTCTTCCGGCACGAGGATTGACTCAAGTGTTGAGAGCTTGGAAACCTCTTTGGTGCGGAAGTTGGCAGGTTCGTCGAGTACGAGACCGTCGCGGTTGCCGAGGATGTTGGTTGAGAACCAGCCGCTCAGACCAAGGCAACGGGTGCCGATGATGGGAGCGAAACCGGATTTAACCAGTGTCTGACCGGTCTTGAAGTCCTTACCGGCGATAGGCATGCCTGTCTTTTCGCTAAGTTCCCACATGGCAGGAATGTCAACGGTGGTGTTGGGGGCTCCCATGATGAAGGGTGCGCCTTCTGTCAGGGCTGCATAAGCGTAGCACATTGAAGGTGCGATATGTTCCTTGTCGTCAGCCTTCATAGCTGCTTCGAGAGCTGCTAAAGTGCCGTGGATCTCTTCGTCTACCGGTACATAAACCTCTGTTGAGGCTGCCCACAGTACTACTACACGGTCAAGACCGTTTTCTTTCTTGAAGTTGCGGATATCCTCGCGAAGCTGCTCTACCATTTCCCAACGGGTCTTGCCAACCATGATGTTGTCGCCGTCGAGGCGTTTTGCATAGTTGTGGTCGAAAGCGGCTTTCATCGGTTTGATAGCCTCAAGTTCTTCCTTGACAGGGTTGATGTCTTTTTCTTTGAGTACTTCTGCGTTGATTGCGCTTTCGTAAGCGTTGGCAGGATAAACGTCCCATGAGCCGAATACGATGTCGTCGAGCGATGCGATAGGAACGATCTCGTTGTATTTCAGATATTTTTTGTCTGCGCCTTTGCCAACACGGATCTTGTCGTATTGGGTCATTGAGCCAACCGGTTTGGTAAGGCCTTTACGGGCCATCAGGACACCGGTCATGAATGTTGTGGTGACTGCTCCGAGGCCTACTACGAGTACGCCAAGTTTGCCGTCGGCAGGTTTTACGTTTGTTGCGTTCATGATTTACTGATAGTAAATAATTAGGTTGATTTATTGTCTTTTTTAGGGGCAGCAAGTCGGCATGCGTTTGGACGCTGCTCGCAAGCTGCGGATATGGTGTGTAAAAGTACGCCTATTTTAGTAATTGCAAAAATTTTTTACTTTAATATATTCTTATTTTTGTTTATATTTGTGAAAATAGGCTGTCTTTTACTTTTGTGATGTGAACTAATCTTAATTTATTGCGATTAGTGTTAACGAAAATTAATGGGGCTTCTCAGCGATATCGCTCTCGCAGCTCGTAGGTTTTCTCTCTCAGATACCGGCCGAGGGCCTCAGCGGATTCTGCACCGCCATGGGCCATCTGTTCCTCAACGCTGATTGGCTGACCGATGCTGACATGGATCTCTTTTCCAACTTTGCGCCACACTTCAGCCGGCAGACGCAGCGATCGAAGCGGCCAGCACACTTTCCCCAGGATGTTACACCACCAGCTGTTGCTGCCGTGGAAGAAGATCGGGATTACGGGTACTTTGGCTTTATGTATCAGTTGCAGGACTGTCGGTTGCCATTCTCTGTCCTGGAGGCGTCCGTGCCAGTTGACGGTGCTCATGGCTCCGGCCGGGAAGAATCCCAGCGGTTCGCCGTCGCGGATCTGGCGCATCGCCTGACGGATGCCGTTGACCGAGACCTGACGTTTCTTGGGATCGTCGCTCTGAAGGGCATCCACTGCTATGAAGTTGGGGCGCATGGCGGTGATCTTGTTCAGGATCATGTTGACCATGACCCTGAATTTCGGGCGGCGTGAACCTATCAGATGGATAAGGGTGATACCGTCCAATGCTCCGAACGGATGGTTGCTGACGGTGATGAATGATCCCTCGGGCAGATGGTCGAGCTGCTGTTCGTTGTCGATCCGCAGACGGATCTTGAACTCTTCAAACAGGAGCCGACGGGTAAATTCCGGTCCGGGGGTGTCGCAGCATTTGGCATGCACGGCATTTACTTTGTCGACCGACAGAAAATGAAGCAGCCGGTTCACTAATTTCTCGTGTCCCTCAAGTTTCGGCACCATTTGCCGAAGATCGTCATAGTTGAGTACGTCGGGACGGATCCCGTCATTTTCTTCGATTGACATGTTGGTTTCTTCAGGAGTGTTTCTTATGTGGGGTTATGGCGTCGACCATGCGGATAGCATATTGATCGAAGCCGTTTACTTTATACACGAATTTGGCTTGCAGAAGCAGGTTCCAGAACAGTGATACTATGCCGCTCACTATCAGACGGGCGGCTGCATAGTAGCCGTCGGGGCGGAAACCGATGCTTTCAAGCCACGGCCAGTGGTTGAGTAGCCAGTAGAGGCCTTGTGTGCCGAAGGAGTTCAGAAGCAGACTGCCGACCCACACCATGGCGTATTTGACGATCACGGCTTTCCACGAGCAGTTCTGCGCATGGAATGTGAAGTGGAAGTTGATCACGCAGTTGATCACGCCGCCAAGGGTCGCGCCTATGGCCGTGGAAAGCCATGGTGCAAGACCACACCATGCAAACAGGGCGAATCCTGTGAACAGATCGACCCATGAGGCCACCTGGGATGCCACGCCGGCTCTCAGCAGCGAATAGATGAATTTGTCGCTGCGGATGAAGTTGCTGCCTACGTTTCTGAGCTTGCCCATCCTGCGGTTGTTTTATTTCTGTAGGGCTTAGGATCAGTCGTCCGATTTTGTCAGATCAAGCACCACGTTGTCCTTCTTGTTCTTCTCAACGTAATGTTTCTTCAGGGGATTACGGGTGGCTTCCTCATGGCGTCGGCGGTTACGTACAACGTCGATGGCCGTGTAGATGGCCTGACGGAAGGATTCTTCCGAGGCTTTGCCACTGCCGGCTATGTCGTAACCGGTGCCATGGTCGGGCGATGTACGCACGTAATCGAGTCCGGCGGTGAAATTGACTCCGGCATTCATCGCAAGGGTCTTGAACGGGGCGAGGCCCTGATCGTGGTACATGGCGAGCACTCCGTCAAACTTGCCGAACATGCCGCTGCCCCAGAATCCGTCGGCGGCATACGGGCCGAAACAGTTGATCTTCTTGCCTCGGGCTTCCTCGATGGCCGGTGTGATCTCCTGTTGTTCCTCGGTGCCTATCATTCCCTCCTCGCCGCTGTGGGGATTAAGGGCAAGGACAGCGATGCGCGGATGGCCTATGCCGAAATCGCGTGTCAGCGATGCATTGAATTCCTCGATCTTGCGCAACACGTTCTCGCGTGTCACCATCGTGGCTACCTTGGAGATCGGTTCATGAATGGTGACAAGAGCCACGCGCACGGTGTCGTTGCAAAGGATCATCAGCGCGTGCTTCTCGCCGTCGCCGAGCGACGATTCCAGATATTCCGTATGTCCGGGGAAGGGAAAATGGTCACTCTGGATGCTGTGTTTGTTGATAGGTGCTGTCACCAGAGCGTCGATGGCACCGGAACGGAGGTCGGTCACGGCGCGTTCCAAGGCTGCGAATGCTGCTTTTCCGGCTTCCTCGCTCTCCTGACCGGGCTCTATTTTGAGTGATTCGTCGACCACGTTGATTATGTTGATATGATCGCCCTTGGCCTGAGCGGCATCTGCTATCTGTGTGAGATTCAGAGGTGTGAGTTTGGCTGTCTTGGCATAATATGCCGCCGCTTTTGCCGATCCGTAGATAACCGGAGTGAAAAGATCGGTCATTGCCGGATTTTCGAGTGCCTTGATTATCACCTCATAGCCGACACCATTTGTATCGCCATGTGTGATTCCTATTTTGAGTTTACGTTCTGACATGATTTTATGTATATTTACCGCGAATTTAAGCATTTTTCCCCAACATCCCATCATCCCCTCCCCTTTTTACTTTTCCACCCATCATCCCTCTTCCATAACCATGTATGGACTGCGGCATGCCGAATCCGGTCACTGTATTAGCGTATATTAGTGACAATCAGTCGTTTCGTTGATAATTTTTTTTGTCTGCTAAAAAAATACGCCTGTTTTTTCCACGTATATGTGGCGATTGTTTGAGTATCGGTTTTCAATGCCGTGATCCGGAAGGATTGCAGTCTATCTTCAGGTGTGACTATCCTTGGAGATGGCTTTGGCGTTACGTTGCAGGCCGGAGAGTTTGGCGCGTTTCATAGCTGAGCCGCGGAATATTCCGCAATATTCCTCATGATCCATCGCCAGCATCTGGCCGGCGGTCAATGTGAGCAACCGGGGATTGGGTCGCAGTTCCTCGATCACGCATTCTGCCGGATGGCTGTTGTGGGGGCATGCGGCGGCGCAGCGGTCGCAGCCGTAGAATGTATCGTGCAGGTCAGTCCCCTCGGGAAATTCGCCGCGGTGTTCTATTGTCAGGTAAGAGAGGCATCGGCGTGCGTCGCAATGCCAGTCGGAATCCAGTGCGCCTGTAGGACATGCTTTGATGCATCGGCCGCAGGAGGCGCATCCGGAGGCTGCTTTATGGAGTGATGAGTCCGGTTCTGTGGGACGGAAAGCAATGGTGGTCAGTATCTCCCCCAGAAAGAGGTAGGAGCCGGCTCCCGGGATTATGAGATGGTTGTTGCGCCCTATGAAGCCGAGTCCCGAACGTTCTGCCCAATAGCGTTCACGCAGAGGTGCCGTGTCGACGCACACACGGGTCTCGCCACCGTAGATCTCCCGGATACGTTGAGCGGCGGTCTCAAGCCGGCGGCGCACAATGTCGTGATAGTCCTGCCCAAGAGCATAACGTGCAATCCGCAATGCATCCGGATCGGGGGTGAATGGTGTGTAATAGGATATCGCACAGCAGATTATTGATTGGACTCCTTCAAGGAGCTTGCGCGGATCATCACGTACATCTCCGTATCGTTCCATATACTCCATTCCGGCATTCCTGCCGGCGGCTATCCATTCCCGATAGAGATCCACACCTTCCTGCTCCACCCTCACCGGCACGGCTATCGAGTGGCGGATCACACCGGTGTTGGAGAACACGCGGCCGGCATCAAGATCATTCCATGGAGAGTGTTCGGAACTCATATCCTTGGTCTTTTAGCCACTGGATTGCTGCAGGAAGGGCCTCGCGGAGGTTGCGTTCTGCTTTCAAGGAGTCGTGGAACACGATTATCGAACCGTTACGGGCATAGCGTTTCACGTTTTCAAGCACCCTGTCAGGCGTCAGTTTCTTGCTGTAGTCGCGGGTCACAAGATCGTACATCACTATGTTGTAGTGGTTCTTGATCGCTGCAGCCTGGCTCCAGCGCAGAAGCCCGTGGGGTGGGCGGAACAGCGGACTGCCAATCAGCTGGTCGGCTTCGGTCAGATCGCGCATGTAGCGCATCGTCGGCACTTTCATTCCTTGCAGATGATGCATGGTGTGGTTGCCCCAGCTGTGGCCGCGACGGCGTATCTCGTCGAACAGATGCGGCGAGCGGCGCACATTGTCGCCGACAAGGAAGAACGTGCCCTTTATTCCATGGGTGTCGAGCAGGTCGAGCACCCACGGGGTCACTTCAGGCACCGGGCCGTCGTCGAAAGTCAGGTAGACCACGCGGCGACCCTTGTGCTTGATTCTCCAGAGGGCTTCCGGAAAGAGAAGGCGATATGCCAATGGCGGCTGTTCGATGAACATTAAGTCAGACTCTTATTCCTCGGATTGACGGAAATAGCGTTCGATGTCTATGCCGTAGGTCTTCTGGAGCTGGTCGATCTTGTCGAGCGTCGCGTCCTGACCTGTGAATATGGCGTAGGATTCGAGCAGCGATGCCAGGAAGTATTCGTTGGCACGGTCCATCCGCGACAGCAGGCTATGATAGAGCGGTGAAAGGCTCTGATAGTAGCGCACAAACTTGGCATAGCGGTCCATCTGTTCCTCGATCAGTTTCTGACCTTTCTCCGCATAGACTTCATCTCCGGTGAGCTGATACATGGAGTCGTAGACACCGATCAGCCGGTCGAGCTCATACATGCCGTAGGGCAGAACGCTCTGCGGAATTTTCTCTTCCTGAAGAACGAGTACGTTGTCGAGTTTCTTACGGCGGTCGGCAAGATATGCCTGATATTTGGCCGGATCGCCGTTGTCGCCTTTCAGTACGGCATTGTAGTAGTCCTGCGACAGGCCGAGGGCAAGCTCGAACATGGCCGTACGCGTTGAGCTGGCCATCTTTCTCACGGTTTCGTCAAGATAGATGCTCTTGCCGTTCTTGACCTGATCCAGACCTCCCCAACGCCAGCGTTCGGTCACGTTGCGGTACATCTTGTCGGTGTTCACGCGGCCGTTCGACGGTTCAAGAGGTGTGACCTCGTAGGCCATACCTGTCTGGCTGAAGTAGGGTGCCAGACCGACATAGTTGTCGTCGGGAACGGTGGTGGCGAAATAGACAGGACGTTTCCAGCCGTCGAGCGAGTTGCTGTTCAGAACGTCGATCACCATGACATCGTTGATGCTCATGCCTCCGGGGCGCTGAGGATCGAAGTTGCTGGCCCGGCGGCGCACGATGATGTCGCTGATCGAGTCGTTGGCTGTGATGCGGCCTTCTTTCAATGCGGCTTCTCCGTTGGCCGGAATGCGCATGTTGGGATATTTCATGATGTACTGCTGATAGTAGCGGTCATCGAAATCGGTCTTTGCATAGGCTGCTGCCAGTGCCGTGGTGGCATCGGTGAGCGAGTCTGTTGAGTTGGCGAAGCTGAAGAACGGAGCCTTGTTGTAGGCATATACATCGGGCGTGGCCTGTAGCTTGATGCCGGGAGAGTCGTAGGTCTGGCGGCGCATCTGGTTGATATACCAGTCGGTGGTGAAATAGGAGAGGTTGACCACTTTCACGTCGGTGCGGACTCCTTCAACCTCCTGCGCATACCACAACGGGAATGTGTCGTTGTCGCCATAGGTGAATATGATGGCGTTGTCGTCGAGCGAGTTGAGATAGTTCATGCCGAAATCGCGTGCCGTGTAGCGGCCTGAGCGGTCGTGATCGTCCCATGTCTGCGACACTACCTGTATTGGTACCAAAAGGCCTATCACAGCGGCAATGCAAGCAACGGTGAGCGGACGGCGGTCTGATTCATCGATAGGATATGGATTGTCGTCGCCCTGTCGGGTGGCGTTTTTGTGTTTGCGCATCATCGACAGCGCTATGTGCCATATTCCGGCAACACCCATGCCTACCCATATTGCGTAGGCGTAGAACGATCCGGCGAAGGCATAATCGCGTTCACGGGGCTGATCCGGTGTCTGGTTGAGGTATAGGACGATAGCTATGCCGGTCATGAAGAACAGGAAGAATATAACCCAGAACTGTTCGATGCCGCGTTTCGACACGCAGGCTTGCCACAGGAGGCCTATGATACCCATAAGCAGCGGCAGCATGAAGAACACGTTGTGGCCTTTGTTGCCCTTGCCGAGCTCGTCGGGGAGAAGCGACTGGTCGCCGAGACGGAGGTTGTCGATGGCCGGTATGCCCGACAGCCAGTTGCCGTGGGTCGGCTCGCCCTGTCCCTGATAGTCGTTCTGACGGCCTGCGAAGTTCCACATGAAGTATCTCCAGTACATGTGGTTGAGCTGATAGATGAAGAAGAATTTCAGATTGTCCTTGAATCTGGGCTTCGGCATGGATTGTTTCTGCAATGTGTTGCCATCCTCATCCACAAGTACCGTCGCGTCGACATACTGATTGTCGAGACCGCCTATCCAGCTGTCGTAGGAGTTGATGTGGGATACGCTGTACATTCGCGGCAGCAGCATGTCGAGTTCGGGAGCTGTGGCTATATCTTCTTTATGGCCGGTCATTATGTAGCGGTCGGGTTCGTCGGGCGAGTGTTTCACCTGACGCTCATATTCCGCACGTCCTTCTTCGACTTTGAGTTTCTGGTTGCCGTTGGCATCCTGAACGAGCACTTTGGCATAGGGTGAGAAGAATGTCTCGCCATACACAAGCGGACGCTCGCCGTATTGCTCGCGGTTGAGGTAGGAGGCAAGAGCAAACACGTTGTCGGGAGCGTTCTGGTTCATGGGCGTGTGGGCCGATGAGCGGATCAGCAGCAGCGCGTAGGAGGAATATCCGGCGAAGATCACGAGAATACTGATCGCGGTCAGTGTCATAAGTCTCAAAGGCAATCTCTTGACATAGAAGAGGTAGACGATGAGTGCTGCGATAAGCACTGTCGGTATGAGCCATGAGTCGCCTATGAAGAGAATACCCGATAGCATTGTGCTGAGGATGAACGAGAATTTGGTAATCCATCCGGCTATGCTCTTGTAGTGGTAGAGGTTGTAGATGGTCCAGATGAACGCACCCACTGTTGCTGCCACATAGATTATGACACCATTGTTGAACGACATGCCCAGACTGTTGACGCAGAGGCGTTCAAACACCTGTGCCACTTTGATGAAGCCGGGAACGAGACCGTAAAGGACAAGTGCCACGATCACGAAAGAACCGAGAAGAGCGAGCAATGAGCCTTTGGCCGTTGAGTTCTTGGATTTCTTGTAGTAGACAACGAGGGCTATCGCCGGGATACACAGCAGGTTGAGCAGGTGGACGGCGATAGAGATACCGATCACGTAGGCTATCAGGATCAGATATTTGTCGCTGTCAGGCCGGTTGGCGCGGTTTTCCCATTTGAGAATGAGCCAGAACACCAATGCGGTGCAGAACGATGAGAATGCATAGACCTCACCCTCTACAGCCGAGAACCAGAAAGTGTCGCTCCAAGTGTACATCAAGGCTCCGCAGATGCCGGATCCGAAGATTACCACCATCTTAGTCAGAGATATCTCATCTGACGAATCCTTGACAATCAGTTTCTTTACGAGATGCGTGATGGTCCAGAACAAAAGCAGGATTGTGCCTGCGCTCAGAAGAGCCGACATCGAATTGACCATCATGGCCACCTTTGTCACGTCGCCGAACGCGAAGTTGACGAAGAATCGGGCCACGATCATGAAGATCGGGTTGCCCGGTGGGTGACCGACTTCAAGTTTGAAACCTTGTGTGATAAATTCCGGGCAGTCCCAGAAGCTGGCTGTCGGCTCTATGGTCATGAGATAGGTCACGGCCGCAACCAGAAAGCAAAGCCATCCTATGCTGTTGTTGAGGATGTTGTACTTCTTCATTGGCTATTTTGGTGTTGTTTTGTTACTCGGTTGTTGATACACGAAAACTGCACACGGCATCCACCGGTGAGGCGGATGCAATGCCCAGTGCTCTGTTATAGCGTGTGCAAAGTTAGCGGTTTTAACCGTTTTTCCATCGCCACTCCCCTATTTTTTAGTTTTTTTCAGCATCTACACAGGTTATCAGCCGATATTTATTAGGTAAAAGTTTTAATTGAAAAGAGCGAGACCTGTTTCCGTAAGGCAGTAAGTCTGTTTAGAACTTTTAGGTTTGTCGGGATTGGTCATTGTCACATAGCCCAATTCCGACAGAGGGTTCATAAGTTTTCTTCGAAGTTCAGTAATATCTTTGTTTCCAAGATATTCAGATATGTTTCTGATTGTGGAGACGTTAGTCTTTAAAAATTCCAGAATATCTATTGTTGTCTGGCAGAATGCTTCTTGGTCGATGTGTTTTTTTGATTTACTCCAGACTTTTACGGATAGTTGCGAAACGATCTGCAAAAGTTGCTCTTTTTGTGGTATATTGCTTTGGTATACAATTTGTTGTACTTTTACAAATGATTCTCCAAATATCTGCAAAAGTTGCATATCCGGATCCTCTTCACCATTTGGTGTTGATTGCGTTTGGGGCTTTGCGATCATTTGCTCATGGCAAGGTATCGTTATGAGAAAATAAGATCGGTCTTCGTCCGTGTCTATGATAGCTGGCGCATTCCCATTTTGTGAGAGTTTTTTCTGTATGGTAGGAATTCCTGTTGCTCGACCCTCGGTTAAATCTAACTCTTTCAGAAAATCTCCCAATCTACGATTCCTATATCGTCTCGCTTTCAGTTTTTGTGCGGCCTTTATTGCCTCAAAACTAATGGAACGGTCTGGTCCTGCATAACTTAATATGTCAATGTGGGTTGGTTCAATTGTTATTTCAACCGGTTCCCGTTCTTCATAGTCTCTATGGTATAAAGCATTCACTACAGCTTCTTCAAGAGCCTGATATGGGTAATTGAAAATTTTAATGGACTTTTCGTTGTCTGAGGGCTTGGTGATCCGTTGTTTGATAACGTTTGTGCGCAGATAAGACAACGTCTCGGATATTAATTGGGGAATTGGCCCGACAATTTTCGGCACCTCGAACATTACGTCAGGATTTTCAATACTACCCTCTGGAAACAGAACAATATCAACCTGAGTAACCGGGAAAAATTTTTCGGGATGCTCGCAGAACATCATTGCTGCACAGTTTTTAATCAGTCTGTTTTCAATGGGGCCTGTAGTGAGATCCATTTCATCCAGTATTTCAATTAACGGTCTACTGGTGAAATTATCAACCAATTTACTATGGATTGAACTCAGGTATTGATAAACCAAAACTCCTGAAATGTCGGTTATGCTTATCGCATCATTGCCACGTTCGTCAAAAGGAATGCGATTGGCGAGGGATCTTACTTCGTCTAAAATCTCTCCTTTAGCCTCAATTGTTGAAGATTTGCTGCGAACATAATATTTAGCTATTGATTTTCCTTTTGCAACAACACTTTCCATTACAGAATACGGCCGGTTGATGCCTGCTGGCACCCAAATGACGAGTATCGTTTTGCCGTCAATCTCTTCAATGGAAACTTTTGACATATAATGTGGGGAGATTTTAGAATCAAAGGCCGTCATGTTCTTCAAGATCTTGTCAATCTCTGACTCTTCAATTCCTTTGACGGGACGTTTGGCAATGCCGTTTTCTTCTTCAACACCTACAAGTATATATCCTCCACCCGTATTTTCCAGATCTGTAGCAAAAGCGCAGATTGTGTGGTAGATTTTATCAGGGTTCCAACCGGACTTGAACTCAATCCGGTTGGACTCTATTTTGCGCTTTGTCAGTAGATCTTCTATATTGATAGGTAGAGCCATAATTGTAGGATGTAGTATCTGTTTAGAAAATCGGGAAGGTGGATGTGGAGAGGACGTATTTGTTTTCGAAGTCCTGTTGGGTCATGGTCAGCATGAGGATGCCTTGGATGAATGATATTATGCTCCAGAGTCCGCAGGTGACGATGGTCAGCAGCAGGCAGATGATGCCGCCGGAAGTCTTGCCGAGATAGAAATACTGGATGCCTAAGGAACCGAGGAAAATGGCCAGCAGTCCGGCTGCCAGTTTGTCTTTGTCGGTTCGGGCTGTATTGTACATCGGAGGTACGCCGCCGCCGTTCTTGCTGTTCAGTTTGTCCATGAGGTTTGGAAACATGTAGATAGGTTGCCATTCGGGCATGCCTTCCTGCCATACCATGGTGTTGGGGGTGGGATTGTATGCCAGAAGAGCGTTTTCGTTCATCGGGCCGATCTGCTGTCCGTTGTAGAGGATATACCAGTTGTTCATGTGATTGTTGGTTTTATTATTGATTGATTATAATTATCTTAATATTGGCCATCTGTAGCTTTTCAGAGCTTGGGAAAGAGTGGCTTCGCGTCCTCCGAGGTAGCTGTCGCAGAGCTGATGGAAGCGTTGCGAATGGTTCATTTCGGTTAGGTGGGCCAGTTCGTGACAGATTATGAACTCTTTCAGTTCCTGAGGCAGGAATGCGAGCAGAGCCGAGAGGCTTATGCTTTTGTCGGTGCGGCAAGTGCCGAGGGTGCGTCGGCCACGGCCTATCTCCCAACGCGACGGGTGGATGCCGAGGCGGCTGCTGATCTCTCTGGCCGGTTGCAGTATCAAAGGCTCTCCGGCCATGGCTGCGAGTCTGACGGCTATGTCGCTGAGACGTTTCTGTATGCTGCCGTTTGTCAGGTCAACGTCACGGCCTATGGCAACGGAGGCTTCGAATGGGATGCTGGAGCCATGAAGACGTGCCGCAATGCCGGATGGTGGCACGTGGGGATCGACGTTGAATGTGAAAGTGATGCCCGGGGCTTCGATTATTGTGTTATCGACTATCAGCAGACGTGGCTTTTGAGGCTGGCTGTTTATCCGCTCCACGAGCTTGTCGATGATTGTGCTCTGTTCCAGCGGATCGAGTCCGTAGGGCACGGTCACGCTGATAGTTCCGTCGGCTTTCCGACGGGCGGTGACGCGGCAGGCATTGCGGCGGTAATGTATGTCGACAGGTGGTCTCATCAGATGCCCCAGAGCAGTTTCTCGCGCAGAGTGTCGGTGAAGTTGTGGTTGAGTCTCGTGACGAGCTTGACGCAGTGGGGTGCCTTGCGCAGGGTGAGCGAAGTTCCGATGGGCAGAGGGGTCGATTTCCCGTCTACGGCCAGCAGGAAATGGTCGGAGCGGCCATGAGTGTCGACGCGCATCTCGGCATCGTCGCTGATCACGAGCGGACGCATGGTCAGCGAATGCGCCGCCACGGGAGCCACGATCCAGTTTGTGGCCGTGGGGGCTACGATCGGTCCCCCTACCGATAGGTTGTAGCCGGTCGATCCGGTGGGTGTCGACACGATCAGTCCGTCGCCGCGGTAGTTGGCCAGCAGACGCCCGTTGAGGGTTGTCTCAAGGGTCACCATCGATGCCGTATCCTGTTTGAGAATGGCTATTTCGTTGAGTGCATATCTGTTGCGTCCCGACAGCTCGTCAGATCCTGAAACTTCGATCAGAGAGCGTTTCTGTATGGCGTAGTCGCCCGACACGATCTCGTTGACAATCTCTCCGGCATCACACAGGTCGGCTGCCGAGAGGAATCCGAGGTGGCCTGAGTTGATTCCCATGATCGGAGTCTCGTAGGCGCCTACTGCTGCCGATGAGGTGAGGAACGTGCCGTCGCCGCCAACGCTCAACACGAGGTCGGCCGATCCGTCGTAGGTGTCGAACACTCTGGCCTCATAGCCTGTCAGACCTATTGCACGAGTCAGGAATGTATAGTAGTCGCGGCGGATGTAGAGTTGCAGTTCTCCGGAATGCGACATCAGCTGGTCGAAGAGTCCGGCAAGCAGATCCAGACCCGTGTGCATGTGTTTCTTTCCGAAGATGGCTATGCGTTTCATAATGTGTGTATGTGGATTGTCAAATGTCAATATGGACCATTAGCTCGCGGAAACGGCTTGCTGTCAGTTCGCTGTCGGCGTCGAAGCCGTCGTGCGTGGCCACAACGTCGAAGCCGTAGCGTTCAAGTGAGCGCGCGACGCGGCCGGCGTTGCGGTGGCTGACTCGAAGATCCACTCTGACTTTGTCCTGCAGCGCGGCTGCCATGGTCGTGACGTTGAGATTGAGCAGGTGGGCGTCGGCATCCTCCACCGCACGTGCTATTGCCGAGGCGGAGAAGTCGTAGCGGCCGCATTCTATGGTCAGTTCGCAGCTGTCGGGAACCGGGGGGAACAGCCGTCCCGGATCGTGGCGTTTTTCTGCCGGTAAGGTCAAATTTGACGATAATATGTTATCTTTTGGTTTCAAATCTTTTTTGTTACCGTTTATTCTGACTAAATTTGTGGTCGCATTCTCGCGAGAATGCAAAGTTAATAATTTAATTTCATTTCGCCCTTTCTGTTATCATTTTAACGATCCAACGGGCGGTGTGGTTTTAAAAATTCAGACAATGACTCAACTGAGTGTTAATATCAACAAAGTGGCTACGCTGCGCAACGCACGCGGCGAGAATGTCCCCGATGTGCAGAAATTCGCTTGCGATTGCGAGGCTCTCGGGGCGCAGGGCATAACTGTGCATCCCCGACCCGATCAGCGTCATATAAAATACGATGACGTTTTCTCGCTCCGTCCCTTGGTCAAGACCGAGTTCAATATCGAGGGCTATCCGTCGGAGGAATTCATTGATCTGGTGCTGAAAGTGAAGCCGGAACAGGTCACCTTGGTGCCTGATGCTCCGGGCGATCTCACTTCGCACGATGGCTGGGATGTGGCTGCCAACAAGGAGTTTCTGACTTCTGTGGTTGACCGTTTCCGCGAGGCCGGGATCAGAACATCGATCTTTGTGGGTACGGACATTGACAATATCAAGGAGGCTGCACGCACCGGTGCCGACCGCGTGGAGCTGTACACCAAACCCTATGCCGATGGCTATGAGGCCAACCGGGAACTGGCCGTGGCTCCTTTTGTGGAGGCTTCGCGTGCTGCCCATCAGGCCGGGCTCGGCGTGAATGCCGGCCATGATCTCAATCTTCAGAATCTGGCCTATTTCCATGCCCGGGTGCCCTATCTCAACGAGGTGTCGATCGGTCATGCCATCATTGCCGACGCTCTCTATCTCGGAATCGGCGAGACCATACGCCGCTACCGTGAATGTCTCGTCTGATCCAGAACTCTCCGAATCTAAACTCTTCACTCTAAATCAAACTTCAGCATCATGCTTTTCCTTACAGCAACACAGGCCGCCGCTCCTGCCGCTCCCAACCTCTGGGAACTATGCGTAAATGCCGGTTTCATCATGATTGTTCTCGGCGTTCTTGCCCTGATCTCGATAGTTGTGTTTGTGGAGCGTGCGCTCGTGATCCGCAAGGCCTCACGCAGCGACGCGTCGTTCATGCAGCGCATAAAAGACTATATACTCTCTTCCGATGTTGAGGCAGCCCATCAGCTCTGCCGCGCCACCGATACCCCCTACGCCCGTCTGATCGACAAGGGCATAAGCCGTATCGGCCGCCCGATGAACGATGTTCTTGTGGCTATCGAGAATACCGGCAATATAGAGGTTGCCGCCCTGGGGAAAGGATTGCCTTGGCTCGCAACAACCGCTGCCGGAGCGCCTATGCTCGGCTTCCTCGGCACGGTGATCGGCATGGTGCAGTCGTTCTATGCCATGGCATCCGCCGGATCGTCGGCCGGAATCAGCGCGTTGGCCGATGGTATCTATCAGGCTCTTGTGACCACAGTCGCCGGCCTTATCGTAGGTATCGTGGCTCTGTTTGCCTATAATTATCTCGTGGCCCGTATCAACGGTGTGATGCGCAGTCTGGAGGCACGGACTATGGAGTTCATGGATCTTCTCAACGAGCCGGTGAAATAACTCTCCACTCTTAACTCTACACACTCCCCTACTCTTTTACTGCAATGGCTCTGAAACGACAATACGAGATGTCGTCGATCTTCTCGATGGCCTCGATGACCGATATAATCTTCCTGCTGCTCATATTCTTTATGGTCACCTCGACCTATGTGTTCCCGACGGCTCTTGAGCTTAATCTGCCGCAATCGTCGCAGCAGACGGCTCTGAAACCATCGACACGGGTGTTTGTATATCCCGAGGGGCGCATAGTGGTCCAGAACGGCGAGGAAACCCCACAGGAGGTTACGCTGGAGGTTCTCCCCGACTTCCTCAACGATGCGATGCTGAAAGCTCCGCAGGGCGAGCCTTTTAATATAGCCGTTTTTGCCGATGAGGAAGTGACCTACGGAACTCTTGTCAAGATTCTTGATGTAGGAGCCAAAACGGGTATCAAGATGGTGCTTGCCACAAAAGCCGCTCCGTCCGATCCTGCTCCGGCGGAAACCGCTGCGGAATCTCTATAAACTCTCCACTCTCACACTCTATATTCTCAACACTCTGATATTCAATGTCCGATAATCGTAAATATCGTCTGATCGCTTTTGCTGTGGCTCTGGTAGTTTTCGCCGGGGTGATGGCATGGCTGTTGCTGACGCATCTGTCGTATCGTCCGGCCGACGGCTCGACATGGCCGCCCGTGCAGGACACCACTGCCCTGCTTCTTGCCGATGAATACGTGGAGATAGAGCCGTTGATGCCTGTGCGCGATAGCGGCGGCGATCCCGATGACGGGGCTTCGGCTCCCGACCCGGATGCTCTCGACATTGAGAATGCCGGCCAGCAGGCCGAGGAGGTGGCGCCGTTGACCACATCCCACGTCGAATCGCCTGTCAAAGTGAAACCGCGTGAGCCTCAGAAGCCGGCCGGCCCGTCGAAAGAGGAACTGGCCGAGAGGGAACGGCAGAAACGTGAGAAAGAAGCCTCTGAGGAGGCTAAAAACCGCGTTGGTAAGCTTGGTAAGATCGCCGGAGCCACGGGCAACGGCTCGGGATCTGTCGGGACAGGAAGCGGTGCGTCCGATTCGCGCGGACGTCTGCGCGGCAATGCCAGCGGCAGTGGTCTCGGTGGCCGTGGCGTTTCGGTCAATGCCGATGGTATCGACTGCCCTAATCCCGGAAAGGTGACGGTCAAGATATGGGTCACTCCCGACGGTGCCGTGACGCGTGCGGAACTTGTGACCGGGTCTACCACTATCACCGACGCCACCGTGCGTGCGCAGTGCCTTTCACGTGCCAAGGCTGCGAAAGTGTCTGCCAAGGCCGACGCTCCGGCCGAGCAGTATGGCACTGTCACATTTACATTTAAGTAACTTTAGCAAAAAAATATGCGGATTAATAAAAATTCGCTATCTTTGTCCCCGAGATTCCCCGCCGACGGGTGCCATCAGGCTCTGGGGTAAGGGATTCTGCCGGCAAGAGAGCCGGTCGACATTTTTATCAAAAAGCGTTTATCAGCGCTTCGTTTATTGGCTGATTCAGAAATGTGGCAATTTCGATAATCAACTCTGTCAATGACGATTGCAACGATAGATGCTCATGGGTATGTTATATTTTGTCCGCTGCTTCCCGGATGGGAGCGGTGGCGGGATTTCATATCGGCGTGGGCTTCTGCGTTGCTCGTTCATACAGAGTAAGGCGAGCCACATGCCTTGAATCAGCGTGACGAGCAACGGTAAGACTCTCACGCTTATTTTTTTTACCCAATTACAAACCGCGCCTTGGACTGTGAGTCGTCCGGCCACAACTCACATTTCATCACGCTATGAAAAAGCTATTTTTAGTTCTGGCGATGATTGCAGCTCTCGGCTCGTCGGCTGCTTTTGCCCAGAAGAAAGAAGCCAATCCCAAGGCTTGGGAGGAAGCGCAGGCTCGAAAAGTGGTGCCTGAGATCCGCACGTTCGTAACGCCGCAGATCTGCGATATGCAGATGCTCAGCAAGTCACGCGAGACTTTCGGCCCCTACTATTTTGAGATCAAATCGATTGAGCAGACGTTTAATTTTGAGCTCTGGAACTATCAGAACCGCGCGCTCTACCGTGCCGTTCAGGAGAGCGATGCCGACGCTATCATCGAGCCTCTTTTCAATTCTTATGTCTACGAGAAAGACTCCAAGACTCTTGTCGTGGAGCTTTCGGGCTATCCGGTACGCTACACCAATTTCCGTCCGGCAACCAAAGGCGAGGTCGATATGATCGGTGTGGTCTATCCCGACGTGCGCACCTCTGTGTCGATCGACACCGGTGCCGAAGCTAAGCCCGAAGCAGCGAAAACCAAGTAATTCCACATTTTTCTAATCTTAAATTCAACAAGCAATGAAAAAGTTTTTTATTCTCATGGCTGCTGCCATGATGGCCATTGGTGCAAGTGCTCAGGTTGTTACCTCGCGCACAACGTTCAAGTCCAAGTCTCAGACCCTCTGGTATGTACGTGCCGGCATGTCGATCAACAACATGGCTGGAATGGGTGATCTTCCTGATGGAGTATCGATGGGTTCAAAAATCGGTGCTGACATCGACTTCGGTTTCCAGAAAAATATGGGTAAATCCGGCCTGTATTGGGGCATGGAACTTGGTGTCGGTAGCCGCGGATTCTCAGTTAAAGCTGATGAAACAGCAGGTGTTCTGGCATGGAATGTCAAATACAGCCCGTTTACATTCGGATATAAATATTCAGTTACTGACGATCTTAAACTTGACGCCCATCTCGGAATTTACGCAAGCTATGATTTTACAGGAAGTGTTAAGAATATAGAGGATAACCATGGATATGAGATGTCTTGGTCTGATTTCAAGGATGCAGCCAGTTACGAGAGCTTTGATGCCGGTATGCAGGTAGGTATCGGTGCCTGGTGGAAGAAGGTTAATCTTGATTTTACCTATCAGAGAGGTTTCGTTAACGCGTTGTCTATTAATAATAAAGATCTAACATCAAGCAATTTCATGATCCGCGTGGGTTATGCTTTCTGATAAACTGTCATTTGGTTTAAGCTGAACGATAGAATTTGTCAATTAACGGGATCGCGCGTCGGTCTGCTGATCTATGTGTGTGGATTTGCATTCCCTCGCGCGGTCTCCATTTTTTATAAGGTTATAAATGAAAAGATTACATATTTTTGTTCTTCTGGCAGTTGCGGTGATGGCATTTCCGATGTCGTCGGCTGCGCTGAAGCTGAAACTGAAGAAAGATCCGACCCCGATGATTGACTATGGCGCGTGGGTGGCATCGCAGGAGCTCCCTGAGAGCGTGGATGGTGTGCGGCAGTTCTATCCGGTGAGCGTTGCCGTGGAGTCGGACAATGGTGAGACCGACACTGTTGCCGTTGTACGCGGATTTGTGCCGGTAAATGGTCTCTCGGCGCGTCAGGTGTTCCTTGCGGCTATGGTCTATGCCTCCGACCATTTCGACCGGGAAACGGCAAAAGAGGGCTTTGAATCGGTGGACTATGACAGCAATTCTTTCCGCGCTCTGCTGAAAACGACTCAGGGCACGAATTCCAATGAGACCACCTACACGCGGAGCCTCACGGTTTCGGCACGCGACGGTGGATTCGATTTCGAAATTTCGGAGATCGACTGCCGATACCGCGAAAAAGGCCTCATTCCGCGCACTCAGCGCCTTGAAAAGCTGCATCCGGACAATAATGCACGTCATGCCGAGATAGTCCTTGAGATGGCAAATGTCAACTCTGCCTATCTGGCTTCGCTGGCGGAATATGCTGCCTCGCGAGCCGACATCCGGTCGCCCAATTTCGATAAGCTTAAAAAGGGTGGGGATGTATGCACCGGTATGACCGAGGATGAGGTTACGATACTGCTCGGGCCGCCTGTCAACAAGCGCCGCTCGGGTGAACGCTACCGCTGGATCTATGCCAACGATTATGTGATAATCTTCACTGACGGCATCGTCACCAAAATCGTGGAATAACCTTCATGGAAGGCACGACAGGTGCCGGCATTCGTGAATAATAAACCGGAGGGGCGGTATTGATTCCGTCCCTCCGGTTCTATAATTGCAAAAGCAAAAGAGCCTCTAAACTCTATACTCTAAACTCTCTCTTGCTCTCTAACTCTATTTCAAGCTCCATTCGAAGCCGTTCTTGGTGTCCTTAACATCGAAGCCTATGGCAGCAAGGCGGTCGCGGATCAGGTCGCTGGTGGTCCAGTCTTTTTCCGCTTTGGCCTTTGAGCGCATCTCAAGCAGGAGATCAACGGCATCCTCGAATGGTTTCATGTCGGATTTCGTTCCGTCGCCGCCGGCGTTTTCAACGCGTATGCCCAGTATGTCGATCAGGAACGTGTCGAACACCTCGCGCAGCGTCGCTATATCCTCGGCGGTGGCGGTCTCAAGACCGTCGTTGATCTTGTTGACAATGCCGCATGCCTCAAACAGATGTGCGAGCAGGATAGGGGTGTTCAGGTCATCGTCCATGGCCTCGTAGCATTTCGCCATCAGGCCGCTCACATCGACAGTCGATTTGTCCGACGGCTTCAGCTGCTGGAGGCGGCGGTAGCCGTCGAGCATGCGTTGAAGAGCCTTTTCGGCACCCTGCAGGGCTTCGTTGCTGAAATCCACCGTGCCGCGATAGTGGGCCTGGAGGATGAAGAAGCGTATGGTCATAGGCGAATAAGCCTGTGAGAGCAGGGGATGGGTGCCGGTGAAAAATTCATCGAGGGTGATGAAATTGCCGAGCGATTTACCCATCTTCTGGCCGTTGATCGTGATCATGTTGTTGTGCATCCAGTAGCGCACGGTGTCATGGCCGTTGTGGGCCACTGACTGGGCTATCTCGCACTCATGGTGGGGGAATTTCAGGTCCATGCCGCCACCATGGATATCGAACGATTCGCCGAGATATTTCTCGCCCATCGTCGAGCATTCCAGGTGCCAGCCGGGAAATCCGTCGCTCCAGGGCGATGGCCAGCGCATGATATGTTCCGGCGATGCTTTTTTCCAGAGGGCGAAATCGGCTGCGTTGCGCTTCTCCTGCTGGCCGTCGAGCTCGCGTGTGGCCGACAGCAGTTCGTCAACGTTGCGGCCCGACAGTTTGCCGTAGCGGTGGTCGCGGTTGTATTTCGGAACGTCGAAATAGACCGATCCGTTGCTTTCGTAAGCGTAGCCGCTTTCGAGGATTTTCTTGATATATTCGATCTGCTCTATGATATGGCCCGAGGCGTGGGGCTCGATCGACGGTGGCAGGACGTTGAGTTCATCCATGGCGCGGTGGTAGCGGTTGAGATAGTGCTGCACCACCTCCATCGGCTCGAGCTGCTCGATCCTGGCTTTCTTGGCTATCTTGTCCTCCCCCTCGTCGGCGTCGTGCTCCAGATGGCCCACGTCGGTGATGTTGCGCACATAGCGCACCTTGTAGCCCAGGTGGCGGAGGTAGCGGAACAGGATGTCGAACGTGATGGCCGGACGGGCGTGACCCAGATGGCCGTCGCCGTAGACCGTGGGGCCGCAGACGTACATCCCGACGCGATCCTCATGGATCGGACGGAAAAGCTCCTTATTTCGCGTCAGGGAGTTGTAGATGGTAAGTTGGTTAGGTTTCATCGCAAAATGGCTTTAGAGGGCTTTAAAATGCGTTTTTCGGGCATTTCTGCCTTTGGGTTTAGCCTGTGGTTAGTTCAGTTTGCCTCCGTTCATGAACGGATTGGGTGTCTCGCCGGGGTTCTGACCCTGGTTCTTGGGGGTGATGCGGCGGATCTCGCCGAAGGTGGCTTCATAGCGCTGCACGTTCTCGCCGAGGGCATAGAGCAGGTTCTTGACATTCTCGGGGGTCATGATGATGCGGCTCTGCACCTTGGCCTGCGGCATGTTGGGAGCCACGGCGATGAAATCGAGGTAGAATTCGTTGCCGCTGTGGGCTATTACGGTGAAGTTGCTGTAGTGTCCTGCTGCCACTTCCGGGGTCAGCTCTATTTTCATTTCAGGTTTTTTCTGTTCCATATCTTGTTTGGGTTTTATTGTTATTTCAGGAAATTATACACCTGCTGTGTGCTGCCGGTGTTGTTGATGTGGATCTTGATACCGCTGATGGCCGGATTGCGCCATACTGTGGTGATGTCGAACGAGGCGATATCGCTTGTTGTCGTTCCCTGCGGATATCCCTTTGCTGTTGTGGTCACGTAAAGTTCGGGCATGTCGCTGCCGGCTGTCGATTCGTCGAGCAGGATGGAATACTCACGTTCAGTGTAGTATGGAAGTCGGGCCTCAAGGTTGATGTAGTTGCCAGTGCGGTTGATGGCCATCACATGCATCGGCGCGTTGGCGGCCTGAGCCTCCTCTGTCGTCGCTGTCTCAACTTCGCTGGTCCAGACTAAGACGGGTGCACGCATGATCTGCACCTCTCCGTCGGCCAGCACGCCCTGACCTTGTGTGGGTTGATACGTGAGGACCATGCGCTGCCCATCCTTGTATTTTTCCCCTTGGAGAGCGGTCTCCGCAGTTGAGTAAAGGGTGAATGCGTGGTTTTCTGTAGTCAGCAGTTCGAAATATGAGCGTGTCACGGAGTTTTCCGCGGTTCCGCTTGTGCGGTTGCCGATGAATGTGACCAAAGCGGTCGGGGCTGTAGGGTTGACAGGATTGTTGTCGTCATCGCTCACACATGAACCAAGGAGAAGGGTAGTGGAGAGCAGTGCTGCGATCGCACCGAGGATGTTGAGTTTTCTTAATGTTCTCATTGTGATTTTTTAGTTGTTTGGATTGTTAGTATTAGTTTTGATAAAAGTAAATTCTGATTTGTAGGGGTTGTTGGAGTTGTTGAGGTGGACTCTGATGCCGTTCACGTCATCGCGGTTCCACACCGGGCCTATCCATAGCGAGGCCACCGATTGGGTGTCGTAGGAGGTTGCCGACTGGCGTATCTCGGTCGATAGGTAGAGATCGGCGATCCCGTCGGAGGGTAGGGGAGTGGAGGGGGTGACCACTGTCACTTTCCGTCCTCCTGTTGTTGGCAACTGGGCTGTCAGGTTGAGGTAGTCGCCCGAGCGTTGCAGCGTCAGCAACTCGATCGGTTGCAGGAGATCCGGCAGTGCGCCGACTGTTTTCACCGTGTCGGAGAGGGTAAGGGCAAGCCCTATCACCTCCACTTCGCCTCCTTTGCCGGGATCAACGCCCGTGGGCATCGTGTAGCGCATTCTCAGGCGTGTGCCGGGCTTTACACGGCTGTCCTCGAGCGATCCTTTGGTTGAAAGGGTGATCAGCGGCGAATCGTCAATCTGGCGGTATTCAAACCATGCCCGGCCATCGCTGTTGCCGGCAAAGCTGACTATCGACTCGCAGAGCTGGCGCGGAGGCACATCGCTTCCGCTGTCGCTGCACGCTGTCGTTGCCATCATTGTCAGCGCGGTCAGTAATATCGTGATCAGTCTTCCGGGCATATTGTTGTTGTCGTTATGTCGGTTATGCGGCCGTCGGTCATCACAATCTTGCGGTCGGCCTGATCGGCGAGGCTTTCATCATGGGTCACAATCACGAATGTCTGGCCGAAGTCGCGGCGCAGATCGAAGAAGAGTTTGTGGAGCTCGGCGCGGTTGTGGCTGTCGAGACTCCCCGACGGCTCGTCGGCCAACACGGCTTTGGGTTCGTTGACCAGCGCGCGTGCCACGGCGGCTCGCTGTCTCTCGCCCCCGGATAGCTGCGATGGCTTGTGACTGCGGCGGTCCGACAGCCCGAGATAGTCTATCAGCTTGCGAGCACGCTCCATAGCCGTGCGGCGGCTGGTTCCGGATATCAGTGCCGGCATCGCTACATTCTCTTCCATTGTGAACTCCGGCAGAAGCTGATGGAACTGGAACACGAAACCTATATTGCGGTTGCGGAACTGCGCCAGCTTCCGGTCGGAGAGGCTGAATAGATCTGTACCATCGTAGCTCACTGTTCCGCTGTCCGGACGGTCGAGCGATCCCATGATCTGGAGTAGGGTGGTTTTTCCTGCTCCGCTCGGCCCAACGATCGACACGATCTCCCCCTGCCCGATCTCAAGGTCGATACCTTTGAGCACCTGCAGCTGTTCGAACGATTTTGTTATGCCGGTTATTCTGATCATGGTTCTTTCGTGATGGTACAATATACCAAATACAAAATTACAACATTTAATCGACATCCGCAAATCGCGTCCCACGTCCCATGGTCGCGTTTCACAGCGTCCCACAGCCACGCTTACGCAACAAGCCTGCGCCGTGTCCCCTGTCTTTCGCCTCCCGTGCTTGTCATTTGGCTGTTTCCGGACGCGCCACAGTCCCTACTATAACAGATAAAAAAATACCGGAACATCACTGTCCCGGTATTCCCGATTGTTATCATTAACCGTTTATGCTAAAACGGATAGGCTGGGCTTAATTGAAGAATTTGATCTGTTTGATGTAGCAACCATAACCTGCGCTATAACCATAATCACCTGAGGTAAGGCGCATGTAGCGGAAGGTTGCAGGTTTAGAGAATGTCAGATACTGGTTTTGCTCCAGATACAGTTTTGCTCCACCATAGTTTAACCAAGTCTGACCGTCAACACTTACTTCAACATCTTGAACGTCTTTAAGGCCATAATACCATTCATAGAATTGGAATCCAAATCCTTTTACATTGTTCTTTACAGAGCCAAGATCAATTTCGAGCACTTTTCCGGAAATGATATTGACGTAAGATGTGTTGCTTTGAAGGATAGCTGTCAGGTCGCGACCATTGCAGGTGCCGGTCCAAGATGCTTCGGGGGTTATCAGAGTAAGTGAGCCTTGCTGGCTTGAGACAGACAGTTCAAGCGGAAGTTTCATAAGCTGTATGTATACAACCTCTGAATCTTCATCAAGTCTGGCACCATCTCCGCTTTCAAAGCTTAATTTAACAGGTACAAGATACTTCTCGTCATTAGCGATTCCGGTGATATCACTGAAGTTCACGTCAAGATCGATAGATGCATCATCGACATTGAAAATCAGATTGGAAGGATTGAGAGTTGCCTGAATAGCCTTGAAATCAGTGTCATTCTCCTGATTGTAGGTATCAACAAGACTCTGGTCAATTGTTGCTTTGATAGTGATAGGTGCATCAGCTGGCCAGGTTGTGGTCAGGAAATCTTCGATTCTGAAGGTCTTGTTGTTCTGCCAACCTGACAAATCTGTATCTACCATATATTTCAGGTTGCTTACACTTGTGGCCATCACAAGATTAGCACGGTATGTGGAGTTGAATGTCAGGAACACACGACTGCTCTTGCTTACAACTGCGTTGCCTGCGCTTTTGATCACGATCGGAAGGATCAGATTGTTTTCCTGATTGATAAATCCACGATGGTCGGTGAAGCTTACAGTGATTTTGTCTGCTGAGATATATTCCCCGGCTGCGATTGTCAGCGTTGGGTTTACAATCTCGGCACCTTCGAGGAAAGTATATTCTGTATTGTTGGCCTCGTTATATTCGTCAACTATAGTAGGGTCTATTGCCACTTCAATCTGCATGTTGGTAGGAGCGGCTTTGGTCAGGCGCACAGGCACTACCTCCAGAGGATCTGATAGTCCGGATATGAAGTCACCGTTGGCCTTGTACTCTACATTCGCGAATGTTTCGTATGGCTGATACAGGTAGCAGTAGTTGATGTCGTAGGGGTCTACGGTATCGTCATCGTCGCATGACACCATCGGGAGCATGGCGGTGGCTACTGCAAACATTGTTGCATATTTTAGAAACTTTTTCATCTTGTTCTTTTCTTGAAAATATCAGTTTAAGGTATTATTCGAATGAATATTCGGTCCAAGCCTGAGCATATTTGTTGTTGCCGCCGGCTGCGGTGTTGGAGCCGATCACACAGTCGTGGCCGTTGCCGGTAACGTCGTGGAGGGTGTCGCTGCCTTCGCCTTCATTCATCGGCAGATAGAACACGAGGTTGGGATCTGTGTATTTAACCTCTTTCTTCATGTTCTTCTGGATCTGGGCTGCGGAACGGGTGGTCTTCCACATACGGAGCTGACACATTTCAATGTAGTCGCGGAAGTAAGATGAACCGCTGGAGAACATGTTGAGGCCGGTGAATGTGAACACATTGCCTGCGCCGCCATTGTTGCGGTTAACTTCAACGCCGTTCATGTAGAGAACAACGTCGCCTGTGCCGGCATCGTAGGTGTGAGCGAAGTGGATCCATTCGCCACCCTTCAGAGGATTGTTGTTGGGGTCGCCTGAGTCATAGTTTGCGTCGATACCCATTGTTTTGATCTGAAGGAAGTTGAACATGTTGCGTCCGGTGTTTTTATCAACATACACGATGTCGCCGAAACGGACGTACAACTCATAGTTGGCTACGAATGAGAACAATGCCTGGTTGTTGATAGAGAAACCGCCTGTGCCAGAGCGACCGGTGCAACGTACCCACCATTCAAGGGTGAAGTTGGACAGCTCTACGGGGTTCTCCCAGTTCATCAACATTGCGTTGTTGTAGTAGAATGTCGGGGCATACTGGCGAAGTACTTTGCCGAATGTGATTACATACTGGCTTGTGGAATTGGACAGTTGTACTCCGTTTGATTCCATGACTTTGATGGGAGCTGCATATTCAACACCGGCTTCACCATCAAACGATGTGATTTCAACTTCTACTTCTGCTGAAACAGAACCTGCCGGGATCACTACTTCTGCCGGGAATGTGACGTATTCGCTGGGAATAATCTGATATTCTGTCTGGTTCAGTTTATTGTAGGCAGCGAGAACACCTTCGTCCAATGCAAGTTTTACTTTTGTGTCGGCAGCAACTTTGTGTGCCATGCGCACGCTGATTGAGGTGCTGGATTTCTCACCGGCTTGGCCAAGAATTATTTCCGTTGACGGATCAGAGGCAGCCTCGGAAATATAGACCATATTGTCGATAACGTCGTTTTTGGCATCATCGCAGGCTGTGAAAGCCGATGCGATGATTCCAAGAGCGAAGATATTTATTGCTATTTTTTTCATGTATTATTCTCCTTTTGATGGTTTATTACTGATTGATCGGCGGATTTTGGGTTGTGATGCCTTTGCGCACGTAGGGATAGTCGGGATTTCCGGGGTAGTCATACTCGATGTGGTATGCGCCCTGTCCGGCATGCTCTATACCTCCGCTGTAGTGCCAGGTTGAATGGATCGGGAAGAGGTATTTGTCGGCTGCGCGTTCGAATGTAGCTGTGATGATTGATTTGTGCATCACGTCTTCAAAGAGAGCCGGTTTGTATGTTTTAACGGTATTGAAGAAGTTGTTCAGACCTGCATGGCTAAGCTCGTAGGTCTGCCAGCAGATGTAATCCACTGCATCTACAACTTCATCCGAGAGCATGTCGTAGTAGCTCAGCCAGCCTGTACCGCCGGGGATGTCGATCACGAGCATGCGTCCTGATTCGTCGAAGCGTTTGCGCAACTGAAGAAGGAATTCGTTGTGTGCGTATCCAATCAGAGTTCCGTTGGCCTCGATATCCATGTCGAAACCGTCGATATCGTATTTGTCGCAGGTGTCTGCAATAGCGTCAGCATAACGTCTTGCTGCCTCTTTCATAGATTCAAGATCGCCACGGGTGAAGCCCCAGAATTCCTGGGCCGCTTCCAACGGCGGAACGCCTGAGTAGCCGGGAGTGATGTTCTCACCGATATTGGTGGCAAGCCAGCAGAGAACGGCGCGAGAGCCGCGATCCTGGAATGCCTTGAGGTCTTTCTGCTGTGCGTCGGTCAGCGGTCCCCACTGGAGCCAGAGACTGACGAAGTCAGTAGAGTCAGGCAGACCGATCAGGGAGTTACCCATGCCGCTGCCGGTCCATGAACCGAACCATCCGAACATCACCTTATGGGGCGATGCGAAGTAGTCCTTCAAGTTATTTTTGTAGGCCGGAGTCTGTGGCTGATAGAAATTTTCGGCTTCAGGCTCTGTCCAATCGTCGCAGGAGGTGATCACCGCGGGTGCGGTGATCAGTGCTGCTGCGGCAAAGATTATTGCTTTTAGTCCTTTCATTGTTTGAAATAATAATTAAAAATTGATTAAGATATATGGGTTTATTTAGTTCTTTTTAGCCCACCAGAGATCGGTTGCGCCGGTGTCCGGGCCGCCAAGCATCTGGATTGCCTTCTTCACGTTGGCTTCGTTGGTGTTGAATTCCGACTGAGGGAACGGGATGCGACGCATGCCGCGTGTTGTGCTCACACCATCGGTCGAGAGGTTGTTGTAAACCGGGAACCACTTCGGATAGCCTGTGCGACGGAAGTCGGCCCAAGATTCCCAACCATTGGGGAAGTTGCCGAGCCATTTCTGTGCGATAATACGTTCGAGGTTGGTTTCAAATGAAGCGCTTTCGTCGTATTTCGGGCAGATTGTGGTAACGGCAGCAATGTTGTAGCCGCTGTTGTTCGGGTCTACATAATCGGCAGGGGTATTTGTGTTGTTGAGATATTCGCCGATCTGAGCGCCACGTTCAGACATGGATGTTGCGATACCCTGTTCGTATAGCTCTTTTGCAGAACCGCCCATTGACCAGCCACGGAGAGCTCCTTCTGCGCGAAGGAACCATGATTCGCTGGCTGAGATCGAGAGCAATTTGTCTTGTTGACCGGTTTTGGTCAGAGAATAGTCTTTGCCGTTATCGGCCAAGGTCATTAGGTAAATGCCATTTCGGAGACCATTGTAGTTGCCATTAGCATCTTCCTGTGCGTAGAGTTCAAGACGTGGATCGTTGTAGCCGTTCATGTAAGAAGTGATGTCGGCGCTGATACGTCCTTCATTCCATGCTTCTGATGTTTTCCACAGGGAGTTACCGCCGGGAATATTGCTTGACCATGCTGCATCGCCGGGTTCTGAGATCAGACCGCCTGCGTCGTTGGCTGCTTCTTCAGCTTTCTGTTTTGCAAGTGCAGGGTTGGCGTTGACTATACGCATTGCCATGCGGAGTTTCAGTGTGTTGGCGAATTTCACCCATTTTGAAACGTTACCGCTGTAAATGTAGTCATTGGCCACAAGGGTTGAGGCCATTGAGCTTCCGGCTGCTTCTTTGAGTGCTGCGATAGATGCGTCGAGCTCTTCGAACATAGCGTTGTAGAGATCAGGCATGTCGTCATATTCAACCTGATAGCTGTCGCCACCGCCGATCATGGTGAACGGAGTCGGTCCATAGCAGTCAGAGATACGTACCGTGCCGAATATACGGAGCAGGTTGGCCCAGTGATAAACGAGGCCTTCGCCGCCTGAAACGTCGCGGATCTTGAAGTACGGGGTGTACATGTAGTTAGGCATCAGGGTGGTGAAGGGTATTCCCTGCCAGCCGATACGCGGATTGTAGTTACCGAACATACCATCGGTACCCCAAGCGTTTTTGGCTGCTGTCATGCGGCCGTATTCGCAACCGATCATCTGATCGATCATCTGGAAGTCATTCTCCTGTCCGAGAGCTACCACCGGCACCATGTTACCGATCAATGTAGCGGTGTAGGCGAAGTCTCCCTCCATTTGTTCGGGGGTAGGAGCTTTGGGGTTGGTGTTGAAGTCCTCAAATTTGCCGGTGCAACTTGCTGCGCCGAAAATGAGGCTTCCGCCCAACATCAAGGATGCTATATTTTTATAAATTTTTGTGTTCATAATTGTCGGGTTGTAGATCAGAATGATAGTTTAACATTGAAACCGAATGTGCGGATGCTCGGTGTCTGGAAGTAGTCGATACCCTGATAGAAGTTGTTGGTTGTCGATGAGGTTGACTCGGGATCGAACGGAGCCTTGCAGTAGATCATCCAGAGGTTTTTACCTGTGAGTGATAAGGTCAGGTCGGCGATGTTCTTCAGCACGGTGCGTGGAAGAGTGTAGCTGACGGTGAGGTCGGCGAGACGCACGTTGGTTGCATCGTAAACATAGTATGTGCCGGGAGCACCTGAGATTGTTTCATAATAGTTCTGAGCGTCAACTGTGCCGTTGCCGGGGATTGCCACACCACCTGCATCGCGAGCTGCTGCCGAAACGGCTGATACACCGTAGCGGTCAAGCATGGCCTGTGTGTCGGAGATAACGCGGCCACCGAAACGTCCGGTCACTGCCCAAGATACGTTGATATCTTTCCAGCCGATTGATCCGGTCCAACCCATGTTGAAGTTGGGAAGAAGTGAACCGACCTTGAAGTATTCTACCTGTTCAAGAGCTACTTTTCCGGTCTGGGGATCTTTCCATACATATCCGTTGGCTGATTCGCGCAGACGGAGGTTGCTGTAGAGGTCGCCCATTGAGCCGCCTTCGTAGAGACGGATGGCGGGACCGCCACTCATACCGAGGCAGGAAGATGCTGCATAGTAGCCCATTTCGATGGGAAGTCCGGTTTCCGGGTTGAGAGATCCGTTGGCAAGTGCAATGACTTTGTTGCGGTTAAGAGAATATGTCACGCCGGTGTTGAAGCGCCAGTTGCCCCACTGGTTGTTGTAGGTAAGGGCTGCTTCGATACCGCGGTTCTCGATGTTACCGGTCTGTACAAGGTTGTACTCATAACCGGATGATGCTGATGCCGGGATCTTGAAGGTCTGATTGAAGGTGTTCGATTTGTAGTAGGTGATGTCGAAACCGATTGTGTTGTTGAGGAATTTTGCACTCAAACCGATTTCCCATGATTTGGTGTTCTCAGGCTTGAGGTTGGGATTGTAGTGGATAGACGGCCATTTGTATTGGTCGGTCTGTTCATTGTATTCAAACTGCTGACGGGTCAGATAGCGCTCCGGAGCTTTTGCAACCTCTGCCCATGATCCACGTACTTTCAAGAATGAGATGGCTTGGGGGAGATAGTCGCGGAGTGTCTCGCTGACAATCCAGCTGGCACCTACCGAGGGATAGAAATAGCTCATCTTGTCGGTGAAAGCGAGCATTGATGCCCAGTCGTTACGTCCGGTTATGGTCAGATAGTACTGGCTGTCCCATCCGAGTTCTACGCTGGCGAAGATAGACTGAGTTTGATCGTGCCATTCGGTGTCGTTGAATTTGAAGCTTGATTTGTCGATGTTACCTATGGCAAATACGTTGGGAACTTTGCCGAGACCACCGCTGACGTGGTCAGATTCTTCAAGCATGTCGTTGATCGATGCACCAAACTGCGCGCTGAGATTCAGGCGGTTGTTGATGAAACTCTTGTTCATGGAGGCCATGATGTCGGCGTATGTGGTGCGATCCACAGCTCTTGTCTTGTAATACATACCCATCTGCGATCCGGCAAGAGTGATCACGGTGGAGGCATTGAATTTCTGTTCGTTGACCCAGTTTGTGTTGTCGACGCGTACACGACCGATCACGTATAACCAGGGGAGGATATCATATTTCAATGAACCGTTGAACATGTAACGCTGTTTGCGTATGGTGCGATCCATGCGTTTCTGTGTCCAGTAGGGGTTCTGGAGAGCGAGGTTCTCCTGTCCGTATTTCTGATCCCAGTATTGGGTATAGAGGTTGCGCGACGGATCGAATCGTTCGAACATACGGATTTCGTCGAAATCTTCACCACGGGGGAACAACCAAAGAGCAGGAATCGGCGAGAAGTAGTGGCCTGATCCTACGAAGTTCTTGTTGTTCTGGATGATATAGCTTGCACCGAGATCAAGTGTCAGCTTATCGTTGAAGAAGCTGGTGGTGTTGCGGATAGAGAAGTTGTAACGGTTATAGTCGGCTTCCTGCATGATACCGGGAGCGTTGGTCACGGCTGCAGATGCGAATGTCTGGTTCTTGGCATTGCCGACTGTAAGGGTCAAAGCATTGATTTCGGTAACACCGGTCTGGAAGAAGTCCAGAGGATCGTAGCTTGACGGAGTGTCGAGCTTAGCACCCCATGATGCGAATTCACCCGGGTTGTTGCCGTAGGTGTTCTGGAACTCAGGGGTCATCCATGCGCGATGGAACTGGGTTGTATTGGAGTAGGTCAGTTTTGCGCGGCCATCCTGTCCTTTTTTAGTGGTGATGAGGATCACACCGCTGGCAGCCTGAGAGCCGTAAAGAGCGGCTGCTGAAGGACCGGAAAGTACTGACATTGATTCGATATCGTCGGGGTTGATGTCGGCAACAGCACTTGAACCGGGCTGATGTGCCATCGTGCCACCGGTTTCATTACCTGAGTTGACGTCAAACATGGGGATACCGTCGATCACATACAGAGCGTTGTCGTTGCCTGACAGTGATTTCTGACCACGCATGATGACACGGGCTGCTGAACCCGAACCTGCTGAGGATGAACTGATGTTGACACCTGCCACCTTACCGGCGAGTGAGTTGATGAAGTTAGCGTCCTTGTTGGATGTGAAGGCGTCGCCTTTGACGGTCTGCACATTGTAGGAAAGCGCTTTCTGTTCGCGTTTGATACCGAGAGCGGTCACAACTACTTCATCGAGTGCTGTGGCCTCCTCTTCCATCACGAGATCCACTTTTCCGTTTGCCGGAACTGCGAGGGTCACGGGACGATAGCCGATGTAAGTGAAATTCAGCTTGTCACCGGGGTTGGCTTTGATTGAAAACTCGCCGTCGATGTTGGTCTGGGTGCCGAAGGAGGTTCCTTCAACGATTACTGACACACCGATCAACGGTTCGCCACTTGTGTCTGTTACGATTCCCTTGACCGTTGTGGTCTGTGCCATCACACTCATGACGGGGAAAAGTAAAAGCATCAATAACAGGCTTGTTACCTTTGACTTCATAATGTTTGTTTGATTGGTTAGTAATTATTAAGGTTAATTTTGTAGTCGCATTTTGTGGTTTTCAGGTTTTTCTGCTGTCTGCTTTTTTATGACCTTTATGTGGTTGCATTTTGGCCATTTTTGTCGATTTTTTATAGACAGACACAGGGTTTTGCCTTACCGCCTCGGGCGATTGGCAAGATTTTTCAGTAGGATTGTTGCATTTTGATTGTAATCGTGGTATTTTTTAAGGATTTTCATTCACAAATGTAGGTAAATTGGGCCATTTTACCCCCCCATTTAGTTAAAAGAAGTTAACGATTAGGTAATTTTGTGTGTTTTGCGTGTTTTTATGTGTTTTTTGCCAAAAAAAAATGAAATAGCGCGTCGGATTTCCGACGCGCTTATGTTCTTTACGGATGTGCTGTCACAGCACGGCTATGTTCTGCAATCTGTCCACCGGATTTTCGGTATCCGGAAGAGAGTATTCTAATACTTGAAGCTGGATCCTCCGAGAAATTCCCGGAGCAGCGATGTGGATGGGATGAATTCTTCTGATATCGGGGTGAAATACTCCAGAAAACGGTGGAGGCGTGCGGCTTCCGCGTGCTCCACAACATCGTGTGGCACACGGCTGAGCAATTCCTCGCCGCGACGGCGTATCACACCCAGTTCGAACAGGAGCGATGAATTGAACATCGCGTCGGCATTTTCCTGATATGGGAAAATCCAGCGTTCCTCGCCGCGGCGCACACTCGGCCACCGGCGTATGGTCTGCTCGGGACTTACGCCCCGGTAACGGGCATCGCGGATTATGCGGCGCAACAGGCGGTTGTCGGTTGTCGGGATCCAGTTGTGGTCGTCAATGGATATGGTGGTGAGAGCCGACACATAGATGCGGTATTTCATCCTGTCGGGCACCTGGGCTGTCAGTTCCGGGTTAAGGCCATGGATACCTTCTATCAGCAGGATTGAGTCGGGGTTGAGGGTGATGGTGTTGCCACGGTATTCCCGTTGTCCTGTCTCGAAATTGTAGTAGGGAAGTTCCACGGTCTCGCCTTGGAGCAGGCGGTTGAGGTGGTCGTTGAATGTGGGGAGATCGAGAGCATACAGGGATTCATAGTCGTAGTCGCCCGATGCGTCGCGTGGGGTATGGTGCCGGTCAACGAAATAGTCGTCGAGCGAGATCATCTGTGGCTGGAGCAGATTGGTCATCAGCTGGATTGCCAGACGTTTTGTGAATGTGGTCTTGCCCGACGATGACGGGCCGGCGATCATCACTATGCGTGCGCCCCCCTGGTGGAAGCGGTGGGTGATCTCGTCGGCAATGGTGGCTATGCGGTTGTTGTGCAAGGCTTCGGCCACGTTGATGAGCATAGCCGATCCCCCTTGTGCGACAGCTTCGTTGAGCTCCCCTACGTTGCTGACACCGACTATGCGGTTGAATTGAAGATGGTCTGTGAATGCGCCGAACATCTTGTCCTGCGCTATGGGTTGGGCGGTCACAGCCGGATCCGATTCGGATGGCGGCATCAGCAGAAGCCCGTCTTTGTAGGGGATCAGGGAGAACACGCCGAGCATTCCCGTGCGAGGCACGAGTGCTCCATAGTAGCTGTCGCAGATGCCGTCCAGCCGGTAGTAGACTGTATATAGCTGATGCTGTGTGCTGATCAGGCGCACTTTGTCAGTCAATCCCTGACGGCGGAAAAGTTCTATCACCTCGGGTGTGCGGCTCTCGATACGTTCGAACGGGAGGTCGCGCTCCACGAGTCCGGTCATGTGGGCTGTCAGGCGGTCGGCCACGCTCTGGTCAACGGGCCGTTCGAGGCCGCTGATCCGGCAGAAATATCCGTGGGAAAGCGAATGCTCGATGCTCAGCGAGCAGCCGGGATAGCAATGGTTCACACCATGATAAAGCATCATGCATAGCGATCGCACGTATGTGCGTCGGCCGGTTTCCGACGTTATCGGCATGAACTCAACCGTTTTCGGGGAATATACGCGGAAGTTCAGATCTTCCGATTTGTTGTTGACTCTGGCGTTTATGGGCTGGAAGTCGAGTTCTCCGGCAATGATGCCGAGGATGTCAAGGAGTGATGATCCCCCCTCCACTTCTATGTGGCGGCCGAGATTCCCGACAAATATTTTGATCATTTCAGTCATACTCTTAGTTTTTGCGATGGGCTCTTTTCAGACGCCGGGCCTCGGTGTAGGCACAGTGTTGCGAATGGAATGCGTGGCGGCTTATGGCCAGCCCTACCGATCCGTCGAGGATGCCGCGCCGGCTCAGATAGGTGGAGAAAAACGCTGCGAATCCTTTTGCCAGCGGATGCAGGGGTGTGACTCTCTTTCCCTCGGCTGCTATGACGGCGGCTTTCATCGCGGCCTGACGGCGAAGGGTCGATTCGTAGTCACCGGGACTCTCGCAGCGGTTGTGGAGAATGTCGCCCTTGAGAATCTCCGGACGCACGGAGTCGCGGAATATCACCCGTTCGTGGACATCGCGCAGATTCCAGTTGGCATAGCGCTTGTCGAACAGTCGGATCTGTGTGTCGGGATACCAACCGCAATGTCTAACGGCATATCCGCAGTAGAAGTTCAGTCGCGAGAAAGCATAGACGCGGTGTTGCGGATCTCCTTTCTTGAGTTCGAGCAGGCTTTTGCGTGCCACCGGCGAAAGCGATTCGTCGGCATCGATGGCCAGCACGTAGCTGTGGGTTGTCAGCGACGTGGCATATTGGCGTTGCGCTCCGAAGCCGGCGAGGGGTCTGACGGTGATCTTGCAGCCGTAGCGGCGGCAGATGTCGAGCGTGGCGTCGGTTGATCCGGAGTCGACCACAATGATCTCGTCGGCAATGTCGCGCAACGAGTCGAGACACGCCTCAATGCGGCGTTCCTCATTAAGAGTAAGGATGGTTGCCGAAATTTTGATCATGGATCCTGATTGAATAGCTTATATAAGTTCAGCGGCAAAGATAATCACTTTGCCGCTGAGACCCAAATATTTTTCCACCGATCTGTTTTCGTCAGCGGATCGCCACCTTTTGCGTGACGGTTTTTCCGCCGTTTGTTGTTGCGCGGATAATGTAGATTCCGGGCAGTGCGTCAATGCTTATCTCCGCCTTTGTGTCTGCATATGGGTATGTCGCGGAGGCAATGATGCTTCCTTGGGTGGTGAATACGTCGATCTGTCTTATTCCGCCGGCTGATTCTACCGTGATTCGTCCATCCGCATACCGGATCATCACCCTATCATCATCGGCCTTGATCTCCTCAATTCCGGCGGTTGTTTTTATTGTGAAATAATACTTGTTGGAGCCTGGTATTGCATGAAAGGCGGTTTCGCCCTCCGGCCTGTAATATATGCCGAATGCATACATCGTGTCGTAGTTTAGGCTAAAAGCGGTCTTCAGCCTTGCGACAGTATAGATCCGTGCTTCGCTTGTCCCTGAAGGCAGTATCATGGTGCCTGAGTTCTGTGCGCTGAGATTGATATCGTTTTCATCGAATAGACCGAATACGATGCCGTCATTGTACATTCCGGATGCGTTTGAGACTGTTACTGACATGATGTCGGTTTCTGATGTCTCCCATGGTTGTTCCTTAGTGCCACAACCTTTTGTGGCGGTGCATTCGAATAGCATTGATAGTTCGGGAGAATTTGTCTTGCTGTCCAGTACCTCAATAGTTATGCTGTCTCCGATCTGATTCTGGTTCAAGTCGTAGAGGATCAGTTTGTAGAATCCGGGATCCGTTGGTGTTGTAAGATTGCTCCAGTTCAGGAGTGTACTTCCATTTTCGGTCACTGTTGTGTAAATGCTATTGTAGGTTGTCCTGTTGTTCTCGTCAATTATTAGATGCGGTACTATGTTGCCAATATATTCTCTTCCGCTGCAAGCTATTTCAACACTTAGGTCGAATGTTTTTCCTGCGTAGATTTTATCCGGGAGGTTATATGATTCCAATGACAGTTGAGGTGTTGATGTCTCATAGTGTGTGAACACAAGTTTTTCGTCGTTTGCGTCAAGCAAGACGTACCCTCGGTAGTTGATGTATGAGATGACGTTGTGAATATCTCCATTATGAACTATAATTGGCTCAACAATATATTTGCCATTCTGAGGGTGATTGCTGATGGGAATTTCAAGGTATGTTCCGGTATATTGACCCATGGTTTGAGTATTTCCTGTGCAGTAGCTGATTTCCGCGGTTTCAATGTTTCGCAGTCGTATGCCGGTCGTAACTGTGGCAGCTATACGTCCCTCGTTGAATATCGGGGAGTAACGTACGGTTCCATTTTCCGCTCTGATATATTTATCCTTTTCTGTAGTGAAGTTGGTCTTGCCGATTGTGAATTTGATACGTGGCTTGGATCTATCATTGTCAGGATATAGGCCAGCCATAATATTTAGACCGATATTATACCCTCCAGGACTTGCCCCAGTGCCCTCCGCGCCTGGATTAAGGGCTGTGATTGCATAATACCCGTCACTTAATCCTCCCCATCCCCAGTTTATGTGGAATAGATCATCTGGCTGATAACCGTCGATCAAAAACGCATGTATTCCACCGCTTGTAAGAAGTGGACGTCGACTTTTTAATTCGTCGTATAGGATATCTATCCATACGTTTAGATTGTATGCTGTGCGTAGCTCAAGTGTTATATCTGGTGCGTATTTGAAATAGTTGTTGAATGCTGATATAGCATCGGGAATGCTTGCTCCGCTTGATGATGTCCCGTTTAATCCATAGATCATTTTGGATCCGTAGCCGCAGGCTTTCATGAGCAGTGCGACAGCATTTATCTGATCTTCTGATTCATCTCCGTTATATTCGTCGAGCATATTATCCCAATCGAATGTAGTTGCCGAAAAGTCCATGCTGTATTCTGTTAGGTTGCTGTTGTTGCCATCTGTCGGTGCAGTGTAAGTTATTGCCCCCGTACCGGACTCTGGCCATCTGTGAAAGTTCATGATCTGTGCCATTGCGGTGGCGACGCATCCTGTGACGCATCTTCTGTCAGAGTCCTCAGGGCAAAGCAGATTATATGGGGCGGTTTGATGCCACTTTGTCGTGATCAGCGGAGCGATCTCGGGGCGATTATCGGAGGATTGTGGCGTGTAGGGCGCTGAGCCTGCGGCGGATGCTATGCAGATCTCCTTGGAATAGCTGTCGAGCATGTATTGAAGCGCAGGGGGAAGGTTGGTGATGTCGAACGTCGAGGCATCACACCATCCGAGCAGCGGACGGGCTACGTCGTCGGCCGATATGAATATAACCCGGTTGTCGGTCTGCGATTCCATTATGTAGACTGTGTTGAGTTCTTCGGCTTGTTCGGTGTGGAGCAGGCTGTAGTTCGATTCGGTCGTGGCTTGCGTTGCGTTGAGGATATTCTGTCGGGTTAATGCATCAAGTGGTTTGGTCGACTCAATGGCTGCCGACAAAGCATCCTGGACATTGAGCTGTTTGGAGAAAATGTTGAGGCAGAAAATGACGTTGACCAGAAATGTGAATAAAAAAGTGTAAAAACGTGGTCTCATACCGGTATAAATATTTGTTTTATGCAAATATAATTGATTTTGGATCGGTTGCTGTTATTTAATTTGTTTAAAATTAGAGATTTAGGGTTTTGCATAAATTATTTGTAGGGGTTACCATAAGTTCTCATGAATAACACGGACGCTAATACCGGTTTTTGATTAGTCGGCAAGGTGATTTCGGTTTCGTTTTTCAGAGACAAAATCTCTTTGAGAATTTAAAAATGCCCGGCAGTTGGTCGGGATGTGATCGATTTTTCGATTCTCAGGAGGCTTAAAAATGCTTAATTGACTAATATGTTGGTCGTAACGCCTGATTTTTCCTGTCGGGATTTTTTCTCAGAAAAATCAAAGGTGGCGTGTCTTGTTTGGTTTTACGAAAAAATGATTACTTTTGTGGGTAATATCTTGTATGATATGGAAAAAATGATACAATGGACTGCCGATGGCGTGGAGATGCCTGCCATCGACTTTCAGCGCGTCGATGCATGGCTTGGCGAGGTTGCGCGTGATCATTCGCGGATCCTCGGCCCGATGACCTATATTTTTTGCAATGATGATAAGATCATCGAGGTCAACCGCCAGTTCCTTAATCACGATTATTACACCGACATCATCACTTTCGACTATACTCATGGCCGTAGGGTCAGCGGAGACATGTTTATCTCGCTCGACACTGTGGCTACAAATGCCGAGGCTGTTGGTGCCGACTACTCCACGGAGTTGCATCGCGTTATAGTGCATGGGCTTCTTCACCTGTGTGGTATAAACGATAAAGGGCCGGGAGAGCGCGAGGTGATGGAGCGTCATGAGAATGACGCGCTTGCGCTGTTGAAGTGAATCTAATTGATACTGAGATAGATATATATGCAATTCGACTATGATGTTGTCGTGATCGGTGCCGGTCATGCCGGATGTGAGGCTGCCTCTGCGGCTGCGCGTCTGGGGTCGCGCACTCTTTTGATCACGATAGATATGAATAAAATAGCCCAGATGAGCTGCAATCCTGCTGTCGGTGGTATTGCAAAGGGTCAGATTGTCAGAGAAATAGATGCTCTTGGCGGTCAGATGGGTATTGTCACTGACCGCTCGGCCATACAGTTCCGCATGCTCAATCGCTCGAAAGGTCCGGCCATGTGGAGTCCGCGTGCGCAGAGCGACAGGATGCGGTTCTCGGAGATCTGGCGCCAAACGCTTGAGAATACTCCAGGGCTCTCTATGTGGCAGGACTCTGTTGTCGGCATTGATGTCGATGACCATGGGCATGTCTCTGCTGTCCGCACGGCCTTAGGTGTAACTTTTACCTGTCGTTCGGTTGTTCTGACTGCCGGCACGTTCCTTAATGGTCTGATGCACGTCGGGGAAGTGAAAACTCCGGGAGGACGTGTTTCTGAGCCGGCTTCCTATGGACTGACCGAGCAGCTAATTTCGCTCGGATTCCAGACCGACCGCATGAAAACCGGAACGCCTGTCCGTATCGACGGGCGATCAGTGCATTGGGAGCTTACCACTCCGCAACAGGGTGAGAACGATTTTCATAAGTTCTCCTATTTGCCGGGCGTTTCCAGAGAGTTGCGTCAGCGTGAATGTTATATTCTGTACACGAATGAGCGAACACATGAGATTCTTCGGGAAGGTCTGCCGCGATCGCCTCTGTTCAACGGCCAGATAAAAAGTATCGGTCCGCGCTATTGTCCGAGCATCGAGACAAAGATTGTGACCTTTGCCGACAAGACGGAGCATCAGCTGTTCCTGGAACCGGAGGGCGAAGAAACGCAGGAATTCTATTTGAACGGATTCTCCTCGTCGTTGCCGCTCGATGTGCAGGTCAACGCGCTTGAAACTATTCCGGCCCTATCGGATGTAGCCATATATCGTCCGGGCTATGCCATAGAGTATGACTTTTTCGATCCGACGCAGCTGAAGCATTCCCTGGAGACAAAACTTGTAGGCGGTCTTTTCTTTGCCGGACAGGTCAATGGAACTACCGGATATGAGGAGGCGGCAGGGCAGGGGCTTGTTGCCGGTATCAATGCCCACCGCAGTTGTTCCGGTCTTGATCCATTCGTGCTGTCGCGTGATCAGGCATATATCGGTGTGCTGATCGATGATCTTGTGACAAAGGGTGTCGATGAGCCGTATCGTATGTTTACATCTCGCGCGGAATATCGTATTCTTCTGCGTCAGGATGATGCCGATATGCGTCTCACTCCGCTCGGCCATGCCATCGGTCTTGCTACGGACGAGCGTTTCGCCTTGATGATGTCGAAACGTGAACAGCGTGATTCATTCATCGAGTTCTCAAAGTCCTATTCTGTCAAAGCGGAGTGGGTCAATGCCCGGTTTGAAGAGCTTGGCATAGCACCGTTGCGCCAGTCGGTGAAGTTGCACGATTTAATTCTGCGCCCACAGCTGACTGTGGCCATGCTTGCGGAAATGCTTCCGGGAGTTGCGTCGTATATCGTGGATAATATTGAACAGGATCGTCGTGCGGAGATCATCGAAGCTGCTGAGATCCTTATGAAATATAATGGCTATATAGAACGTGAGCGTTTGATCGCTGATAAGATCCGTCGTCTTGAGGATGTGAAACTCGGAGATCGTATCGATTATGATACTGTGAAGTCGATCTCAACCGAGGCACGGCAGAAACTTAAAAAAATCATGCCACAGACCATTGCGCAGGCATCGAGAATCCCAGGAATCTCGCCAAGCGATATCAATATTCTTCTCCTTCTTTTAGGTAGATGATATAAAGTGTTTGTTCCACGTGGAACATGCATAATGCAACAGAAATCAAAAACTTAACAACAGATAAACAAAAATGGAATACATTAAATCGAAAGTGCGCGACGTGATCGATTTCCCGAAGAAGGGGATCGTTTTCAAGGATCTCACAACAGTCTTCAAAGATCCGCGTGCGCTCCACATTATCGGCTGGGATCTGTCCCAGTTGTATCGCGACAAGGGTGTGACCAAAGTAGTCGGCATTGAATCTCGTGGTTTTATCGGCGGTTCGATTCTCGCTTTTGAGCTCGGAGCCGGATTTGTTCCTGCACGCAAGCCCGGAAAACTTCCTGCTGATACGGTCAGCTGCTCCTACGACAAGGAGTATGGTAAAGATACTATCGAGATCCATCGCGATGCGATCACTCCCGATGATATCGTCGTGATCCATGATGATGTCCTCGCCACCGGTGGCACTATGGCTGCTGTCTACGAACTGGTGAAAAGCATGAATCCGAAAAAGATCTATGTCAACTTCATCATTGAACTCGGTGGCCTCAATGGCCGTTCGGTGCTTCCTGCCGATGCTGAGGTGACATCGCTCATCACGTATTGATCCGGTTCCGCAGCGGATCCGAAACTCATATCTCAGACCTATCAGACTTCCGCCTGTCTAAAACATTTTGTGTCCGGAAGCTGTTAGGTCTGTTGTCTTAATAACTATGCCGAAACATAGAAAATCTCCAGAACTTGAAGAGAAGATAAAGATTCTACCTTCCACCCCCGGCGTGTATATGTATTTCGACCGGGAGGGGACGGTGATATATGTCGGAAAGGCGAAGAATCTGAAAAGACGGGTGTCCTCCTATTTCAACCGCACCCACGATTCCGTGCGCACGAATCTGCTCGTGCGTGCGATCGCCGATATGAAATATATCGTCGTGCCGACGGAACAGGATGCTCTGAACCTTGAGAACTCCATGATCAAGGAGTATCAGCCACGCTATAATGTCTTGCTGAAAGATGATAAATCCTATCCCTGGATTGTGGTGACAAAAGAGCATTTCCCACGGGTGTTCATGACCAGGACACGCATAAAGGACGGGTCGAAATATTATGGCCCATACACCGACACTGCCTCGGCCCGTGCGGTGCTCGACCTGATCCGCGACATATATCCTCTGCGTTCCTGCCGCCATGCCATAACTCCGGAATACGTGGCAAAAGGGAAGGGGCGGTTGTGTCTGGACTATCATCTGAAGCGTTGCTCCGGGCCCTGTGTAGGGTGTGTGTCGGAGGCGGAATATGGCGTGAATATCGAGCGTATCCGTCAGATTCTGCGTGGCGATCTGGGCGAGTTGCTCGACAAGCTGCGCGGCGATATGGAGGCTCTTGCCGCCGAATTGAGGTTTGAGGAAGCCCAGCAGGTGAAGGATGTCTATGACAAGGTTCAGCGCTACACGGCCAAGAGTGTTATCGTCAGTCAGGTGATAGATCAGATCGACGTGTTTGGTGTGGACGACGATGGTGGGGCGGATGTGTATGTCAATTATATGCATGTGCGCCGTGGCGCGGTGGTGCGAAGTGTGACGCTTGAATACAAACGGCGCATGGATGAATCGCAGGCTCAGATCCTCAGTTATGCCGTCAATGAGATCCACAATCAGCTTTCCGTGGAGTTCGGCGAGGTTATTGTTGCCGAAGCACCCGATGTGGAGATGCCGGGAGTGACTTTTACTGTTCCGCAGCGCGGCGACCGTGCAAAGCTTCTTGAGGTTTCGCAGCGCAATGCCCGTCAGTACAAGATTGATGTTCTGAAGCACATGGAGAAGCATAACCCTGAGCAACGGACCCAGAAATTGCTCGAAAGAATGCAGGCAGATTTCCGCTTGAATGTATTGCCTACCCATATCGAATGTTTCGATAATTCAAATATCCAAGGCACGAATCCTGTTGCCTCTTGCGTCGTGTTCCGTAATGGGAAGCCGTCGAAAAAGGACTATCGTCATTTCAATATCAAGACGGTTGTCGGGCCCGATGACTTCGCTTCGATGAAGGAGGTGCTGACGCGCCGTTACACGCGACTTGTGGAGGAAGGGGAGGAACTGCCTCAGCTCGTGGTCGTGGATGGCGGCAAGGGGCAGCTGAGTGCCGCTGTTGAGGCTCTTGACGCAATGGGACTGCGCGGTGTGATTGCCGTTGCCGGTATTGCAAAGCGTCTTGAAGAGATCTATTTCCCGGGCGACAGCATTCCGCTGTACATCGACAAGAACAGTGAGACGTTGCGTGTGGTGCAGCATATGCGCGACGAGGCCCATCGCTTCGGCATAACGCATCATCGCAACCGGCGGTCGAAATCGCAGACGGTCTCCATGCTCGATTCCGTGCCGGGTATTGGACCTAAGACGCGTGATGCTCTGATCTCGCATTTCCGTAGCCTGAAACGTGTCCGGGAGGCCGATCTGGATCAGATTGCGGCTGTAATAGGGCCTTCAAAAGCTTCGGTGATTTTTTCGGCGTTGCATCCGGAAAATGAATAATGATGCTAACTGCCTGATAATCAATGTGAATTGCTGCTGTTTAAGCCTCTGAGAATCAAATAATTGTTTAATGCCTGTAGAATTGTCGGGAATATGACGATCTCGGGACATCAACCGGACAGCCCGAGCGGCGTATCACCGGCATCCCCAGCAAACCCTTTGATATTTTTATCTGGAGGGTATCGCCGCGGTGCATCTTCGACCACTGTCGTACCGGCATCGTCATGGTCTTTTTCTTGCCCGTGCGGAATCTGACCTCCACATAGTACATCTTGTATGGCTCTCCCTGTACCACCGTCCGGCGTGATACTCTTTTCGTGTGATGATGGGTCTCGCTATATAGACGTTCAATCGTTGCGGATTCCGTGGTGCTCTCTTTATCGGCGAATGCGAAATTGAGACCATAGAACAGGTCGGCTATAATTGCTGTCATGAATATCACGCTGATGGCATAGTTGGGGATGAAGTGGCTGATGTGTGTGAACCGCTGCCATCTCTGCCAGAAAAGAAATCCGGAAAACAATCCGATCGCGGTTGAGGCTCCGAGTGTGATCCAAAGATTGTCGATAGTCATTCCGTGGAATGCTATCACCATGCCCCACAGGGCTATAGCGAGAAACAGCACCAGCACTATCAATATGCTTCGCTTTATGTCGGCGGAATTTCTTTTGGTTGTCATGATTCTTTCATGTAATTTTGCGGCAAAATTAGTAAAAACCCCATATTTCATGAGAAAAACAACGATTAAACTTTTTGTTGCCGCCGCTATGCTGTTAGGATCTGCATCGGTGGCTTCGGCCCAGTTTAACGTGGGTCGTGCTATTGGTGGTGCCGCCAAGGCCGTGAAGGCGATGACTCTGACCGATGCGCAGATGGCCGCATACGTCAAGGAGTCCGTGGATTGGATGGATAAGAACAATCCTGTTCTCGGAGAGGATGATCCGTACACAAAGCGTCTGCGCCGTCTCACTGAAGGAATCACTGATGCCGACGGCATTCCATTGAATTTCAAGGTCTACAATGTGATCGATGTCAACGCTTTCGCATGTCCCGACGGCAGTGTGCGTGTGTTCAGCTCATTGATGGATATCATGGATGATGATGAATTGCTCGGTGTGATTGGCCACGAGATAGGCCATGTGTTGAAACACCATTCCAAAAACGCAATGAAAACCGAACTCATGACCGGTGCGCTCAAGGATGCTGTGGCTTCCACATCGGGTGTGGCCGCTTCCCTGACCGACTCTCAGCTCGGACAGCTCAGCTCGTCGTTGATCAATGCCAAATACTCCCAGAAGCAGGAGAAGGAAGCCGATGACTGTGGCTACGATTTCCTTGTCAAGAACGGCAAGAATCCGTGGGGCATGGTGAAGGCTTTCGAGAAACTTCAGTCACTTGAAGGGGAGAGCGGTGCGCAGCAGAGCGCGATCCAGAAAATGTTCTCGTCCCATCCCGACACTGCGGCACGCATCAAGAAGATGTCGGAGCGTTGCAAGAAGGATGGCTACACCCGTCCGGAATAATCTCCGGCAGTGGTTCAGAAATAAGAAAACTCGCGATGGAAGTCGCGAGTTTTTGTTTTTGTGGGCGAAGATGGATTCGAACCACCGAAGGTAAAAACCAGCAGATTTACAGTCTGCCCCATTTGGCCACTCTGGTATTCGCCCTTGATTTGTGGATGCAAAGATATGTATTATCCCTGAATCTCGCAAACTATCATCAGGTTATTTTTTCTTCATCGATTCCAGCCGGGCAATCGCATCGGATATGTAGGGTGTCGCTTTTATCGTTTGCGCCTGACGGAAATAGGCCAGAGCCTCGTCTCGGGCTATAGGATTGCCCTGCGCCTGGCGGAGGCTGTTGTTGGCCAGATACAGTAGTGCTTCAAGCGCATTTGGATCGAGCGACACGATATGGCGGTACACATTCAGGGCCTCTTCCGTCTGGCCGTCTATCAGATATCCTTGAGCGAGAGTGTAGAGAAAATGCTGGCTGTCGGGGTTTCCTGCGAGCATGATCTTGCTGTAGGTGATCATTCCCTGTGGATCGCGCCTGTAGGCATAGTAGCGCATCAGGTAGGCGTCCACGATGCGTTTCAGCCATGGTGTGTGGGCTTTTGTCTCCAGCAGATAGTCTTCATAAAGCGATGTCTGCCCGACGGAGAAACTGATATGTTCTACAGCGGTGAAAAGCGAGTCCACCGGCACGTGGGACGCGAGGGCGAATGCTGTCAGGTCGGCCTGTTTGGCAGTGTCGGCGAGCATTCCGGCGGCCACAATGGCGTGGCCGTATGTGTCGGCCACTTCCGGATGGTCGGCGAGCATCAGCGAGTAGAGTGCTCCGGCGCTTGCCCATTCGCGGTAGTGGAAGAAGCGCGCAGCTTTTGTCGCCGTGGCCTCGTAGTCGCGTGTTGTGTTGCCAGATGTGGACGGCTTTGCGGCTGCGGAGTATGCTGTGGTCAGCAACATAGCTGCGAGAAGGAGGCTGTAATGTAGTCTTTTCAGCATTGTATCTTGATGTTGAGGATGGATTCAACTATGTAGAGTTTGCGTATTTTTTCGCGAGGCACTTCCATGTCGTCGTAGGCCGGATTGTCGCTGCGGAGAACCACCATCTTCGGATCGGGATGGCGGCGCAGGTGCTTGACCATGCGGAAGTCGTCCATCACTATAACATAGATCTGGCCCCAGAAGATGCAGGAGAGGTCGGAAATGGGGCGGATGGCCACAAATGCACCGTCGGAAATGGTCGGGGTCATCGAGTCGCCGTTGACGCGCACTATTATGCAGTCGCGCCGAAGCGAGGGGATGTTGATCGAGCCTATGATGCGGTCGGATGTGAATTCGCGGCTCAGCTCAAGGCATCCGGCGGTCACGTCGATATCGTAGACGGGTATGGCGTCGGTTTTGGTGGGTACTGAGCAGGATGTGTCTGAGTCGATAGTGTCGGGAAGACGGGTGGCTGCTTCTTTAGCGAATGGAATGCCGATGCCCTCCGCGAGCCATTGTTTGTTGATGGCCATATCGGCGGATATGCGGTTGATGAGTCCTGCCGTGATAGGCAATTTGCCGTTCAGGTGTTTCGACATATTGGCCGGGTCTATTCCAAGCCGTTTTGCAAAGGCAGCCTGCGACAGTCCTAATTTTTTGATCAGGAATTTGATTCTGGCCGCGATGTCTTGGTGGTTGAGTTCTGTCATAGCTTAGGTTTAGATGGGTTGCACGGCAAAGATACAACAAAAATTGTTGTTTTGTCAACGTTGAATCAGTTTTTGTGTATTTCGGCCAATGCGATAGTGAATTCCGGCAGCCGCAGGAAGTGGATCTCCACGGTTTTCCCATGGGTCGTGAACGGCTGTCGGGTGAGATTGTTGGGCAGGATTATGTCGGTTATGGTGAGCCCGGGTATGCCGAGTGCCTTGAATATTGCTTCTTTTGCCGTCCACGCGTCCAGGAGGGTGCTGGATGAGGCGTTGTAGGTCTGGAGCTCCGAACTGCCGAGAAAACGCCCGGAAATGCGTTTTAGGGTGGGTCGCGGTGATTCGATGTCGATCCCTATCGGCCGGGAGTCGTTTATGGCAAGCAGTGCGTAGCCTGCGCCATGGGTTATCGAGATCTGTTTTCCGCTCCCTGCGATGTAGGGTGCGCCCGATGGCAGATGGGAGAGTGTCTCTTTTTCTCCGAACGCTTTTCTGATGAGCATGGCCACGGCACGGATCTCGGCATCCCGTTTTTCATGACGTGACAGGCCGCAAAGCAGTGCTGTTGCATGGATCGTCGTGGTGCCCAGACGGAAGCAATCGGGCAGCATATCGCCGAGGGGTTCTATCTCACCGGATGTTTTCTGCGGCATGGATGATATCTGTTTTTACAGCGTCGATCAGCGGACGCACGGAGTCGGTCTCCACAGCTTCGGCGTGGAAGCGCATGGCTCCGCTGATCACCCAGCAGTCGCCTACCGACAGGAATTGCAGCGGTGTCAGAGTCCGTCCCATTGTCGAGAGTATTATTGTTGTGAATCCGCCCGGTGATGTCAGTTCGGTCTGTTCAGCCATGTTGTCGCCCACGTTGAGAGCCATACGTTCAAGGCGGTTGTCCATGGCTTTTTCGCGCGATGCTTCATCGTCCACGGGGGTGAAGGTACAGTGGAGGGTGGCTCCGTAGGCCGGATATGTGATGTCGACCCACACCGGTTGGTTCTCTGATGTCGCGGACTTTCCGGCGTCGGTGACTGTGGCCGATGCGTTGACCTCGAAATCGGCCGGCAGACCGGCCGATGTGTAGAGTGTGTCATAAATCACTGGCCGTGGATAAGCCACCGGGCGCGGAATCCCGGTATCCGTCGTCTGCCGGTTTCCACATCCGTAAAGGCAGCAAAGCGCGGCTATTGACGTGATTGCCGCCATGATGCCTGTCGTGATATGTTGGCGACGGCGATCAGGCATTGTTGGGTGTGGTTGGTGTCTGGTTGTCCGGCATCACCTTGACACGCACCGACGTGATGCGGTGGTTGGATATGTCGAGAATCAGGAATCGGCAGCGGCCATATACCAGCGGCTCTTTCTCTTTCGGGAAATCGCCGCGAATGGCAAGAAGCATTCCGGCGAGGGTCTCGCAGTCCTCGGTGACTGCCTCATAGTCCTCCTCGTTAAGGCCGGTGATGCGGAAGAAATCGCTGAGGATTGTTTTCCCTTCAAACACGTAGGTGTCGTCGGGCAGTCGCTTGTAGGTTGTCTCCTCCTCGTCGTATTCGTCGTTTATGTCGCCCACTATTTCCTCCAACACGTCCTCAAGGGTCACGATTCCCTGTGTGCCGCCGAACTCGTCGACAACTATGGCCATGTGGAGGTGGCGGCTGCGGAAGTCCTCGAGAAGATCGTCTATCATACGTGTCTCAGGCACGAAATAGGGCTTTCTGAGCAGTTTCTGCCACTCAAAAGTGGCATCGGCATGGCCTATGTAGGGGAGCAGGTCGCGAGAGTAGAGCACGCCTTGTATGTCGTCCTGAGAGTCTTTGTAGACGGGGAGACGGGAATATCCGCTTTCCAGCACCACGGCCATCACCTGGCTGAAGTCGGCGTTGATGTCAATGTCGGTCATGTCCACACGCGGTGTCATCACTTCCGATGCCGTGGTGTCGCCGAATCGCAGGATTCCTTCAAGCATCTCTTTGTCGTCCGAAGCCTTGACGTCGGTGATCTCAAGCGCGTGGGATAGTTCGTCGGTGGTCACGTCGTGCTGTTTTTTGGTGACAACCTTGTTTACGATTCCTGAGCTGCGCACCAACAGTCCCGACAAGGGGGAGAAGATTCTCATCATGGCACGCACGCCGCTGATTGAGAAACGCATCCATCGCATGTTGTTGCTGTTTGCCACCAGTTTCGGCAGTATTTCGCCGAAAAGGAGGATGAGGAATGTCAGGATCACGGTCTGCAACACAAAGCTCCATAGCGGCGGCATTCCCTCGAACACCGGGCCGAGGGCGAAATTGGTCAGCACAACGATTGTCACATTGACAAGGTTGTTGGCTATGAGAATCGTTGCCAGCAGACGCTCCGGCTGGCGTATAACAGAAAGTATTCTTTGGGATTTCGGGTCTTCATCATCCTCCAGATCTTCCATCTGTTGGGTGTCGGTGGAGAAAAAAGCTATCTCGCTGCCCGATACGAAAGCAGAGACAAACAGTGCCATCAATGCGAGGATGAGAGCGAGAATCTGGCTTGCGGAGAATGTGGATACCGGAACGGCCGCTGTGATGGCGGCCATGGCAGAGAGAGGATCTAATGCTGGTAAAGGATCTATATCCAAGACGATAAGGGGTTGGTTAAACAAAAACGGGCCGGAGCCCAATTCGGATGCAAATTTACAAATCTTTTGTAATCAGACCAATAAAAAACGGCATAAAATAATGCCGGCGCGTCAAAACATTGTTTGACGCGCCGGCTGTTGATTGATTCAGTTAATTCCCTTGGTCGGGGGGAGTACTTATTTTGTGATCAGCACTTTTGCAGCCTTCGAGCCCTGACGGATAATGTAGAATCCGGGGGTGAGGTTGTCCGAAGATATGCGGATGCCCTGAAGGTTGTAGTATTCAACCGGACCGTTGTTGATGTCGATACCGATCTCTTCCAGACCCTGATCCTCACCGCTGAATGATGCTGAAATGGTCAGGTCGCCATTTATTTCTTCAAGAGGAATAAATGCGTATTTTGCTCCATTCGGGAACTCGGAGTTGTCTTCGAGTTCAAGCTGGAAGAGGTCGTTGCCAATTATTACTTCGGCAGTTTCCAATGAATCGTCATTGCCTGGGATGAACACCAGGAAGAGAAGATTCAGGTTGTCGGGATTGTCTGCTGAGTAAACCGGCAATTTTGCTCCGGAATTGATCATATCACCTGTGGGCAGCATATCGTTTTCTTCGTCATATCCGGGATATACTTCCACATGGCCGTTTCCTTTTGTGATTATTGTGAGAGTGTAGCTTGGAATTGCGAAAGTGGCGTTGATGACTGTTGCCTCAGTCAGTGTGAAAGAGTATGTTCCATCTTCGTTGGGCACTATGTCGTTACCATTGATTGTGAAGGATTCCAGTTCATAATTGCTGGACGGGGTCAGTTTTACGTCAATCGTTGTGCCGGGTGCCAGGATTGTTCCGCTGGAGACGGTCGATCCGTTGACGGTAACTGTCATGTAGCCGTTCTCGGGGAATGAGTAGGTCAGGGAGAGACCGAAGTTGGCGGTCAGTTCGATATCTTCGGTGCCCACGTAGGTGTAGGTGGCATCGGTAGAGATTGCGTTGCCCTCGGCATCGGTCCAGTTTATGAAGCTTACGCCCTCGTTTGGTGTGGCGGTCACGGTCACCGACGATTCTGTTGTGGTGATAGTGTTGCCTTCTGTGGCAGGTGAGGTGATGGCTACAGTGCCGTAGTTTTCATCTGCCGATTTAACACTGACTGTATGCTCCTGCGGTATAACGATGGTCATGTCAGCTGATGAAGTGGAGAATGCGCAGTTTAAATAGTTATGTACGGCTGTTGCGATTGTGCCGGCCGGGAATGTTATCACACCATTTTTGAGTGTGCCGTTACCTACAGATTTCGAGATGAAATCTCCATCGCCGAAGTCGAGACCGATAGGCGATTCGTCCATATAGACGGCGTTAGGATCTTCAGCATGGATGAATAGGTAATGATTGTGGTCGGTTAAAAGGTAGTATTCGCTTCCGATGTATTCGTTCGGATTGCCATACAATGGGTTGACGACCCTGTAGAATCCCGGAGTGTTGATATTTTCCTGAAGCTCAACGGTGTATTTGTTGTTGCCGTAGGAAGATCCGTAGGATGCCGAAACGAGGTTTTCCGTAAAGTTGGCCTGTCCGATAGTTTTCCATTGGTCAGCGTTTTCATCGTAACGGTAGAAAAGTGCATAAGATGTGGAGCGTTCATTTCCTTCGCTGTCGTAAGCTGTCGCACCGAGTACATAACGACCTTCAGCAGGCATCGGCAGAGTGTATTCACCATTTGTCAGGGTGTTTTCTGAAGTGCGTGAGGCTTCTATAGCTTGATCTATTGTGGTAGTGGCTGACTGGACATAAGTATAGCGGATTTGGGCGATATCAGCTCCTGAGCTAATGCTGAAAGACGCGTTGCCGTCCACGGCACATGCAGAGTTTTCAGTAATAGTCATGCTGTAATCTTTTCCTCCGGGTATTTTGAGGCAGAATGTTGTCTCGTTGGAGTTGTTTGCGGAGTTGGCAGCTCCATCCTCGCTGGTACGCCACACGAGCCCCCAGTCTGGGAAAGTGATCTCCATTGTCTCCTGATCTAATGTGCCGGTAGACCATGATTGAACCCAGATATTGGCGTATGTCCATGCGTTATCCACGTAGACATTTGCATAGTATCCAAACTGCTGCAACGGAATGAATACAGCGTCGGGGTCGGTTGCGTCTACGATGAGATAATAGTCGTTGCTATCGTCGTAATAACCATAATATCCTTCAGGGTTCTGATTGGCATTTTTAATTCTATAGAGGCCTGGGGTTGATGCACTTTCTTCTGCTTCTACATCGTAAGTCGTGTAGCAATAAGTGTCTGCATCTGCATGGGCGCAGAAAATATCAGTATATTGTGCTGTACCGATTGCCTGCCAGTCTGTGATTGACTCGTAGTCGGCCATGGTGGTTCCGATCGCCTGAGGGGAGATCAGTGTCTGGGGTGTGGAGAGGGTGTTGACGGTGTTTGCCACTTGTGTGGTTGTTGCCGTTCTGTCGGGCCTTGGCTGCTTTGCTGCCTGATGCAGGGCGGCTGAAGCACCAATTATGGCCGCAATTGATAAAAATACAGAAAGTAAACGTTTTTTCATAAATATGATAATTTGGTGAATATGCCTTTTTGATGGGTGAATGAAAATGTGGTTGATATGGCTATAATAGTAAGTTTATCCCTTTGCGCAAAGATGCAAAAATAGTCCGGAACTGGGGTTGAAAAAAGACATCAATTAACTTCTTTTAACCTTAAAAATGCATATTTTGTAACTATATACTGAATATATGCTGTATATTTTCTATTTGTTTGTTTTGCTCTCGGGGCGCATTGTTTTTCGTGGTCGATTTTATGTTTTTCAGATTTCAATAGGCTGATGATAGCGCGGATAAAAAAGTGGACTGATTTTGCTGTCTGATTCTGCGATATTTTGTAGCTTTACACCCAAATTGCCAAATTGTATCCAAAAAAATAGAATGGAAAAATTGAAGAAGCTATTCAGCGACCGGCGTTTTTGGTCTGTGGTTGGTTCCATAGCCATAATGGCCGTGATCTCGCTGATCTATTTTTTCCCCGACGATGTGGAGGGAAACGTGTTGCAGCAATATGACACCCGGCAGGGCATAGCTATCGGTCAGGAGGCCAAGGCGTTCAACGAGGCTACGGGCGAGACCACACGCTGGACCAACTCTCTGTTCGGCGGTATGCCCACATTCCAGATCTCGCCGAGCTATCCCTCTAATTCGCTTTTCTCCTGGCTGGAATCTGTCCTGACACTCGGAATGCCATTCCCGGCAGGAATACTTTTCCTGATGATGCTCGGGTTCTTTATCCTGCTGATGTCGATGAAGATGCGATGGTACGTGTCGCTGATCGGGGCGGTGGCCTATGGTTTTTCAAGCTATTTCATCATTCTGATCGGCGCCGGACATATCTGGAAGTTTGTCACGCTTGCCTACGTACCGCCTACGATCGCCGGTCTTGTCCTGGCCTATCGCGGCCGTTATCTGGCCGGAACCGCTGTCACTGCGCTGTTCGGCATGATGCAGATTGCAAGCAATCATGTGCAGATGACCTACTATTTCCTGTTCGTTGTGGCCGGACTTTCCATCGCTTACCTTGTTATGGCTATCCGGGAAAAGAATATGAAGCGTTGGCTCGTGGCCACAGGCTCGCTCGCTGTGGCTGCAATCCTTGCCGTTACGGCCAACCTGCCGAGTCTCTACAACACTTATGAGTACTCAAAAGAGACGATGCGCGGCGGACACTCTGAGCTTACTTCCAACGAAGCCCCGGCGAGCGGCACCGCCTCTGCCGGACTCGACAAGGACTATATCAATCAGTTCAGCTACGGTGGTGCAGAGACTTTCACTCTGCTGATCCCCAATGTGAAGGGCGGTGCTACGTTCCTGCCGCAGAAGGGTCAGAACAAGGTGCTGACGCTGGCCGATCTCGATGCGGCCAAGGATGGCAACTATTCGCCTGAGACGGCATATTATCTCCAGCAGTTCCCCCAGTATTTCGGAGAGCCGGAACCTACCAACGGCCCGGTATATGTGGGTGCGTTGATCTGCGCTCTGTTCCTGCTCGGTTGTGTGATAGTGCGTGGTCCGCTGAAGTGGACGCTTATCGTTCTGACAGTGTTTTCCATTCTGTTGGCTCTCGGCCGCAACTGTACTTGGCTCACTGATCCGATGATCGATTATTTCCCGATGTACAATAAGTTCCGCACTCCGGAAAGTATTCTTGTGATAGCTGAGTTCACGATGCCGTTGCTCGGGGCTATGGCATTGCAGAAACTGCTTGCTGTGTGTCGTGAAGATCTCTGGCGGCAGTATGGGCGGCAGATTCTCTGGTGCTTCGGCATAGTGCTGGTGTTCTGTCTGGCCGGAATTGTGGCTCCCGGACTGTATGGTAGTGTGATGGCCGAGGAGGAAACCCGGGTGTTGCGCGACTACCCCGAGCTCTATTCAGCCGTCGAGTCGCTTCGGCTCGGAATGATCGAGGCCGATGCCATGCGTTCGTTCCTTTTTGTGGCCGCCGGGCTCTGTCTTGTTGTGCTTTATTCGCGCAGCAAGCTTGCTTTCGCGTGGATGGCTGTCGGGATGGGAGTGCTGGTTTGCGGCGACCTCTTCATGGTCAACAAACGCTATCTCAACCACGATTCATTCATGGCTCCGCCGTTGACTGTTGATGATAATTTCCCCCTCAGCCAGTCGGACAAAGCTATCCTCGCCGATACGGCCATGAACTACCGCGTGATGGATTTCGCACGCTTCACAAGTCCCGATCCCTCGTTCCATCATAAGGCCGTGGGTGGTTATCATGCTGCCAAACTGCGCCGCTATCAGGATGTGATAGACTATTATTTCAGCGGCGAACGCGATTATACCAATGTCCTCAATATGCTCAATGCCAAATACCTTGTCGGCGATCCGTCGCAGATGCCGATGCTCAATGATCAGGCGATGGGCAATGCATGGCTTGTGGACCGCATCAGCTATGTGGCCACTCCCGACGACGAGATTGCAGCCGTGGAGACGCTCGACCTGAAGAATGCGGCTGTTGCCGACAAGAAGTTTGAAGCGGTGTTGGGTGCATCGAAGGTGAAATCGGCCGGTGATACGATTTTTGAAACATCATACGCACCAAACCGTCTGACCTATCACGCACGTACTGCCCGTGGCGGTGTCGCCGTGTTCTCGGAGATCTATTTCCCATGGGGATGGCACGTGACTGTCGACGGTCAGCCGGCAGAACTCGGGCGTGTCAACTATATCCTGAGGGCGGTCAACATCCCGGCAGGCGAGCACACCGTGGAGATGTGGTTCGATCCCGATTCGCTGCATGCCACAACCACCGCGGCCTATGTGGCTGTTGTGCTGATCTATCTGTTGCTGATCGGAGCCGGGGTCTATGCTTTTGTCAGAAAACCGGAGGATGAGGATGGCAAATCTGCTGAAAAGACCGGCCGCTGCGACTGATTGGCGTTTCCGGCGGTGGCTCGGCGCGCCCCGGCGGCTTGCCCGTCGCCGAGGGTTCGGCATACACTCTCCGTTCGCCTTTGATTTTGTTCGGAGGGTCATCAATCAGCCTTGCCGCTACTATTGCTATCCGTTGCTCGATGAGGCTGCCCGTCGGACTGGAATCCGACGCTCCGTGTTGCGTCTGGTGTTCCGTGTCGCGTTGTTTTTCCAGCCATGCGATGTCCGGATATTCGGCGATGCGGATGGCTATGATGATGCCGTGAGGGAGGCGTTGCCTGACGGCTGTGACCGTACAGGACCGTCAATGATGGTTGTGGCGCAGCATGTCGATGGTAAAATGCTTGATGACGTGCTGGCATGTGCGGCCTCGGGTGGAATAGTCGTGATTGCCGGCAGGAAGCATCTGCCGGATGTGGCCCGTGCTGTGTGGGTCAATGCTGCCCGTGGCATGATGTTCCGGGGAAGCGATGTGGCTGTCTATGTCGGTATGCAGCATCTTCCCCGTCAGCTTTTCAATATATGGATCTGATGGAACGGACTTTGCGAACCATATCCTCCATACCGGAGCTGCTTAACCACTTTCAGGCTTATCTTATGCTTGAGCGTGGCCTGAGCGAGAATACCCGCAGTGCCTATATGGCCGATGTCGACAAGCTGCTCGACTTTCTGGTCGACACCGGTATATCCTTGCGCGATGTGGAGCTGCCGGTGTTGCAGAATTTTCTTGCCGATCTTTTCGATCTCGGAATCTCGGCTCGGTCGCAAGCCCGGATAATAGCCGGGGTGCGTTCGTTTTTCAAGTTCATGCGCATGGAGGGATATATTGACAGCGATCCATCGCAGCTACTGGAAAGTCCGCGCCTTGGCCGTAGATTGCCGGAGGTGCTGACTGTCGATGAGATTGATGTGATGATTGAGGCTATAGACATGTCGACTACTGAAGGCGCACGCAACCGGGCTATCATCGAGACGCTCTACGGATGCGGTCTCCGGGTGTCGGAGCTCGTCGGGCTTGAGCTCTCGAAGGTCTATTTCGATGAACAATTCATAATTGTCACCGGGAAGGGCGACAAGGAGCGTATAGTGCCGATCGACCAGACGGCTATTGATGCGATAAAGGCTTATCTTCCCGACCGAAATGCCTTGCCGGTTAAGCCCGGGGAGGACCATATACTCTTCCTGAACCGTCGCGGACGACGGCTGACACGAGTCATGATTTTCTATATCGTCAGGCAACTGGCTGCAATGGCCGGGGTTAGAAAAACCATCTCGCCACACACATTGCGGCATTCCTTTGCCACACACCTGCTTGAGGGGGGCGCCAATCTCAGAGCCATACAGCAGATGCTCGGGCATGAAAGTATAGCCACAACGGAGATCTATATACATATTGACCGATCCCGGCTTCGGGATGAGATCATGCGGTGCCATCCGCGGAATGCCCGTGGCATGGCGTTGCCGCAGAGGGAAGGGGGTAAGGATTGATCCCTGTAGGGCGTTTCGCCCCGTCGCCCACCGGCCGCATGCATTTGGGCAATCTGATGTCGGCGCTCATGTCGTGGCTTTCCGTGCGGTCGCGTGGTGGCCGTTGGATTCTTCGTATCGAGGATCTGGATCCGCAGCGTTCGCGGCTTGAATATGCCCGTCAGATCGAGGACGATCTCCGGTGGCTCGGTCTTGAGTGGGATGAGGGCGGCTTGGAGGACTTAGGGGCGCACGGCCCTTATCGCCAGAGCGTTCGTGGAGAGTCCTATCATGCCGCTCTTGAGCGTCTTGCCTCGGAGCGTCTGATCTATCCCTGCCGTTGCCGTCGGGCGGATATAATGGCTACTCAGGCTCCCCATCAGAGCGACGGGAGGATTGTTTATGCCGGGACATGCCGCCCTGACGGAATGCCGGGTTCCGGTGCTCCTGTGGCTGATCTGACGCAGGCGGTTGCCATGAGGCTGTTTGTGCCCGACGAGGAGATTCTGTTTACCGACAGGGTCTTTGGTGAGAGAACCGTGAATCTGGCATCGCATTGTGGCGATTTCGTGGTGCGTAGGGCTGATGGGGCATGGGCTTATCAGCTTGCCGTGGTTGTCGACGATGGCATGATGGGTGTCACGGAGGTGGTCCGCGGTTGTGACCTGTTGCTGTCGTCGGCACAGCAGATCTATCTGTACAGGCTTCTGGGCTATCCCATACCTGAGTTCGCGCATGTCCCGTTGCTTTGTAACAGTGACGGACAGCGGTTGTCGAAACGCGATGCATCGATGAGTGCAGGTGAACTCCGCAGCCGATATACTCCTGAGCAGCTGACGGCGCGGTTGGCACGGCTGGCCGGGATTATTCCCGACGGTATAGACGCATGCAGCCCCTCTGAGCTTATCCCTGTTTTCGATTGGACGAATATTCCTGTATCTGAATCTATAATCCTTGCTGAAAAATGGTAATACCGAGAGATATTGTAGAAAGCCAGACACCGCAAGTGGTGCGGTTCTACGACCGATGGGCGGCTTATATGTACGCCAATGTGGATTTCAATATGCCCGACAGTCCGATCCATGCCAAGCCGCATTGCGAACGGGTGTTGCTGCACGCGCTCCGGATCGCCGACCGCATGATGCCGGGCGATGATGAAGCGTTTGAGATTCTGGCTCACGCCTCTGTGTTTCATGACACACGCCGTTTTGACGAATTTCTCGATACAGGACACGGGGCGCGTGCCGCTGTCAATTACGAGGCATTCTGCCGCGAGCATCCGGATGTGGAGTTTCACCCGGAGGCAGTCTTTCTGATGCGTTATCACGATCTTGACGACTCCAAAGGCGTGAAGGCAATCAGACAGTGGTTCGGGGAGAGATCGCCGCGTGTGGAGCTGCTATATGCCATTTTCAAGGATTCTGACGCTCTCGACCGTTGGCGGTTGGGCGACTGCGGCCTCGATCCTCGGTATCTGCGTACTGAGGCGGCACGCAAGGATGTGGAGTTTGCGCGCCGGTTGGTAGGGCTGACCATGGATGCCGGTTTCCTCCGGGAGATAGACCGGTTGGTGAAGGAATCAATGGGTAGAAACCACGGAGCGGATAAATGAAATTATCGCAGGAATAGTGGCATCGCTGAACGGATCGCCGAGAATGGAATATTCTGTCACATCGCCTGTTGCCGCTTTCTGGAACAGATGGTTGAGTCCCTGTAGAATATGGGTCTGTATGAGGGGATTGGCACGGCGTATGGCTTCGATGTTTGTTCCGGCTTCAACCTGAGTGTCGAGAGATCCGTTGAGGGCGAGTGCCGGGCAGCTGATGTTGCCGATATAGTCGGCCGGGGATGTTTTCAGGAACTCCTGCATCCATTTGCCTACCGGAGATCCTTTCTGTTTGCGCAGTTCGGTGGCAAGCGTTTCCGGCATCGTGATCCCGTTTTGTGAGGCGATCGAATCGGCATCAGGCATTATTCCGCTTTTGGCAGCCTCCGACAAGGCTGCGCGGATTACCGTCGACAGCCGTTTTGCCTCAGTCTCGGATATCCCGGCACGCTGCATGGAGCGGACGTTCTGGGCTGTCAGCACGTCGATTCCGGGCATTCCGGGGCCGGCGAGAGAAACTATGAAATCAGCCTTGCCTGCGGCTCCGAGCATAAAAGCTATCAATCCACCCTCGGAATGGCCTATGATGCCTGTGGTGGCGGTTGTTTCCAATTTTCGGGCATAATCGAGCGCGGCAGCTGCGTCGGCAGCGAAAGTAGCGGTGGTGGCCGACGAGAAATCGCCTCCCGAACGTGCTGTTCCACGGTCATCGTAGCGCAGTGTCGCTATTCCGGCGCGTGCCAGAGAATCCGCCAATATGGCGAAAGGTTTCAGGCCGAAAAGTTCCTCATCCCGGTTCTGCGGCCCACTTCCCGAAACCAATACTGCTACAGGCACCGGCTTGGCTGCCGATGCGCCGTCGGGAAGTGTCAGGGTTCCGGAAAGCAATATGCTGTCCGGTGTCAGGATTGTCACCTCTGATTCTGAGTAAGGCTTGACTGTGGGTTTGCCGGGCTGCGGTTTCTCCTGGTGGATCAGCGTGAGTGGCAGCCGTTGGAATCCTTGGCGGAAGATGCCCGTTATGGTGTCGCCGGCTATCTTTCCGGAGAATTTCATGCCGATGGTCGGGATCTGGATAGCCACGGAATCTGATGAGCAGTAGGCCACCTCTGCGGAAAGACCGAACGCGTTCTGTGCCGGTGAGTCGAGGACGCATTGCGGCAGTGAGTCCTGTTCGGCCGGTTGCTGGAAATGGAACACCAGCGGCAGGCGTATTCCCTGGACTTCAAGTTGTCCGGTCCATTTTCCTATGATGGCGGCATTTGCGGCGATCGCTATTAGAAGAGCGAATATGACTGATAGATACTTTTTCATTCCGGTCATTGTGATAGTGGGATGTGCAAATATAGCGAAAAGAGGATAAAAACAAAAGCGGCTCTGCATGTTGCAAAGCCGCTTTGCGCTTCAGGATGGGCTTGAACCAACGACC